>SWCD01023745.1_pt1 | contig 68249 bp, 55 predicted proteins | sample 4693011 | NCBI WGS metagenome assembly SWCD01 (sample SAMN10267278, study PRJNA491770) | bioreactor metagenome | isolation source: DHS bioreactor inoculated with marine | place: Japan: Omine Ridge, Nankai Trough
AAAAAAACGCTCAACTACCGCCTCGGCATTATCGGCGGCATTTCCATACTCGGCACTACAGGCATTGTCCATCCGTATTCCACGGCGGCGTTCCGGGCCAGCGTCATCCAGGGCATCGAAGTGGCCGCCAGCCAGGGCCGGGATACCGTGGTGCTGACGACGGGCGGGCGCACGGAAAAATTTGCCATGCAGGCACTGCCCGATCTGGCGCCGGCGTGTTTCGTGCAGATGGGCGACTTTTTGAAATACGCGCTCGATACCGCCGTTGCATGCGGAATCCGGCAGATAGTGATCGGCGGCATGGTCGGCAAGCTGACCAAGATCGCCCAGGGCGAAACCATTACGCACGCCAACCGCAGCACCGTGGACACCGAATTACTGGCGGAACTTGCCGCCGAAACCGGCGCGCCCGCGGAAGTCTGCGCCGACATCCGCCAGTCGGAAATGGCCCGCTACGCCAGCGAGCGCATGGAAGCGCTGGGGCTGATTGGCGAATTTTATACGGCCCTGGGTCGGCGGGTCATCGCCACCTTGAGCCAACGCTACACCGGCAAATTCCGCCTGCGGGTGCTGATGTGCGACTTTGACGGCAATAAACTGGCCGAAGTTGAAGGAGATGTTTGAGATGACCCACCCTTGCCGGATTATCGGCGTATTGGACAACGGCGTCGCCGGCTTAACGCCGGAAGCGCTGGCGCAGCTGCGCGCCGCCGACATGGTGATTGGCGCCCGCCGCACGCTAGCGTTATTCGCCGATGAAATCAGCGCCGATGCCGAGCGTCGGGACCTGACCGGCCATCTGCCGCAGGTCCCCGTGTGGATAAAGGCGGCGCGCGAGGCCGGCGGACAGGTCGTGGTGCTGGCGACCGGCGATCCCTTATGCCACGGCATCGCCAGTTTTCTGATCGGTAAGCTCGGGCGTGAAGGCGTGGCGGTAACGCCCAATCTGTCCACGCTGCAGCTGGCCTGTGCCCGGCTGGGACTGCCCTGGCAGGCGGTGCGTATCGGCTCGGTGCACAACCGCGACGCCGGCGAGTGGAGCATCGGCGCCACGCCGGCCCACGGCCTGTACCCGTTGCTGACCATGCTGCGCCAGTCCGATCTGACGGCCGTCTTCACCAGCCCGGAAAACAGCCCGGACCGTATCGCCCGCATGCTGCGGATCGAGTCGCTGGCGGACGAATTCGAAATGGCGGTGGCGGAATGCCTGCTGCGGGACAGCGAGCGGATTACCGACTGGCTGGCGATCGACGAGGCCGCCGGCCGCCGCTTCGCCGATCCCAATATCGTCCTGTTGCGCCGCCGCCGGCCTGCCGCGCGCGAAGCCATGTTCGGCCTGCCCGATGAGCGTTTCAACCAGCGCAAGCCCGACAAGGGATTGATCACCAAACGCGAAGTGCGGGCGGTGTCGCTGGCGCGGATGGCCTTATTGCCGGACAGCATCGTGTGGGACATCGGCGCCGGTTCCGGCGCGGTCGGGCTGGAGGCGGCCAGATTGTGCCCGCGGGGCCATGTCTATGCCATCGAGAAGAACGAGGCCGATGCCGAGATCGCCCTGAGTAACCGGGCCAGTCTGCGGGTCAGCAATTATACGCTGCTGCATGGCCGCGCGCCGGTCGGGCTGGAAAACTGGCCCGACCCGGACGCGGTGTTCATCGGCGGTTCCGGCGGCGAGTTGCGCGAACTGATCGCTCTGTGCCTGCGGAGGCTGCGCCCGGGCGGCCAGCTGGTGATGAATTTCGCCACTCTGGAAAATCTGTCCACAGCGGTGGAAGCGCTGAAAGCGGCCGGCGCGCAATGGGATGTGCTGCAGCTGCAAGCCGCGCGCAGCAAACCCATTTTGGACATGCACCGCATGCAGGCGGAAAACCCGATCTGGATTGTCTGCGCCGAGCGCGGCGAGGGCGGCCCGGACAATGCATAATCATTTAATGCGCCTGAAAATCAGTGCGCAAAGCCGGCGCAGGTGCGCCATAGCTCAGTCCAGCGAGCAAACCTCGGAACAAAACACATGAATACCCCCAAAACCGGCCGACTATTCGGCGCCTCGCTCGGTCCCGGCGATCCGGACCTGATTACCCGGCGCGTCTGGGCGTTATTGCAGCGGACCGACGCGCACTGGGCTTACCCGGTGCGGCGCAAGGACGCCGAAAGCCATGCGCTGCAAATCGCCTTGCGCGCGGGGTTGACGCTGCCCGACGCGCATTCGCCGCTGATTTTCCCGATGACCCACGATGCCGGCATCCTGGCCGGCTACTGGCTGCGTGCTGCCGAAACGGTGCTGACTCATCTGCATGCCGGTCAGGACGTGCTGTTTCTGGTCGAGGGCGACGCCTCCACCTATTCGACCTTCGGCCATCTGGCCCGCACCGTGCGCGCGCTGGACGAAAGCATCATGATCGAAACGATCCCCGGCGTGCCGTCGTTTAATGCCGCCGCCGCGCGCGTGGCCATGCCGCTGGCCGACACCGACGAAACCGTGGCGATTATTCCGGCCAGTTACGGCATCGCCATGATCGAGCGTCTGCTCAATGACTTCGACACGCTGGTGTTGCTGAAGGTAAAACCCTTGCTGGATGATATTCTCGATCTGCTGGAACGACGGGCACTATTGGCCGATACCGCTTTTGTCGAGAAGGCCGGCACGCCGCAGGAGCGCATCGAACGCGACGTGCTGAACTTGCGCGGACAAAAGGTCAACTATCTGTCCCTGCTGCTGGTGCGCAACCCGGGCCGTCAGCGCGGCGAAATGATCCGCGGCTGCCGCAAAAAAACATCCGAACCCACCGAAGAGACTCAATGACCACTCCCTCACAACCCCGTATCGCGCTGGTCGCGATTACCAAGCACGGCTTATCCCAGGCCCTGCGTCTGGCCGCGCAATTGCCCGATGCCTGTCTGACGGTATCGGAAAAATTCGCGGATGGCCTGCCCGCCCTCGGCAATCCCGTCGAAGTGCTGCCCGGCGCGCTGAGCGCCAATATGGGCGGTCTGTTCGCGCGCTACGACCAGCTGGTGCTGTTTATCTCGCTCGGCGCCGTGGTGCGGCTGATCGCCCCGCATCTGAAATCCAAGGATAAAGACCCCGGCGTCGTGGTCGTCGACGATGCCGCGCGCTATGCGATTCCGGTATTGTCCGGCCACGTCGGCGGCGCCAATGCCTTTGCCGAGCAGGTGGCCGCGTTGCTGGGCGCCGAAGCGGTGCTGACTACGGCCTCGGATGTCGGCAAGACCATCCCGGTGGATATTCTCGGACGCGAGCTGGGCTGGCAGGTCGAGGCGCCGAAGCTCAACATCACCCGCGTTTCGGCGCACGTGGTCAACGAAGAGCCCATCGCTTTCGTGCAGGAAGCGGGGGCCAAAAACTGGTGGACGCGGCCCACGCCGCTGCCGGCCAATATTCATCTGTTCGAACGTTTCGAGGCGGTGGATTTGTCCCGGTTCAAAGCCGTGCTCTGGGTGACCCGCCGAGACATCGCCCCGGCACAGTGGCAGCAGCTGGCCGAACGTTTGGTGGTCTACCGGCCGCCGCTGGGGCAGGACTGATGAAAGTCATGCTGGGACTCGGCTGTGACCGCAACACGTCTTTAGCGACCCTGCGCGCGGCCGTCGAACAGGCGCTGGCCCTGGCCGGACTGGATCAATCCACCGTCGCGGGCGCCGCCAGCATCGACAGGAAAAACGACGAGGCGGCCATCCTGCAACTGGCTGCCGAACGCGCCTGGCCGCTGTATTTTTTTACCGCGCGGCAACTGGCGCAGGTGCCGGTACCCAATCCTTCCGAAACCGTGCGCAAGTATATGGGCACGCCGGCCGTCGCGGAGGCGGCGGCATTGCTGGCGGCAGGCGCCGACATGCGCGCGCTGCGGCTGGAAAAACACAAATATCGCGGCGAGGACGGCAAGAACGCCACGGTTTCAATCGCAAGCATGAAAGAGAACAACGCATGAACAAAGGCAAAATTCTGTTGGTGGGCTTCGGCCCCGGCGCTCCGGAACACATGACCTACCGGGCCCGTGCCGCCATCGCCGAGGCCGATGTGGTGATCGGCTATTCCACTTACATCAAACTGGTGCAGGAGCTGCTGGAAGGCAAGGAAGTGATCCGCAAGGGCATGACCGAAGAGATCGACCGCTGCATCGAAGCCTATGATCAGGCCATGCTGGGCAAAACCGTGGCCTTGATTTCGTCCGGCGACATCGGCGTTTACGGCATGGCCGGGCCGACTTACGAAGTGCTGCTGCAGGCCGGCTGGACGCCGGACAGCGGCATCACGGTGGAGGTAATCCCCGGCGCCACAGCCCTGAATGCCTGCGCCGCGCTGGTCGGCGCACCGCTGACGCATGATTTTTGCTCGATCTCGCTGTCGGATCTGCTCACTCCCTGGCCGACCATCGCCCGGCGCCTGGAAGCGGCCGTGCGCGGCGATTTCGTCGTGGCGCTGTACAATCCCAAAAGCGGCCGGCGCACCGGACAGATTGTCGAGGCGCAGCGCATCCTGCTGCGGCATCGCAGCCCGGAAACGCCGGTCGCCATCATCAAGTCCGGCTATCGCCAGCGTCAGGCGATCCAGATGACCACGCTGGCGCGGATGGCCGATTGCGAGATCGGCATGCTGTGCACGGTACTGATCGGCAACAGCAGCACGTTCGCCCGCGAGGGCCTGATGATCACCCCGCGCGGTTATGCCAACAAATACGACAACCTGACCGGCGACGCGAAAACCGGCGAACAGGCCGGCCGCTCGCTGAGCATGGGGCTGACCGGCTGGCATGCCTGCGTGCGCAAATATTTGCGCGAAAATCCGGCGGCCACGCCGCACGAGGCGGCCGCGCATTTCGACGCGCCGCTGGATGAAATGCTGGCCGCCATTGCCGCGGCCCGGCCCGGTGACGAGGCGGGTGATCGGCAGGCGCGCCGGATTGCCGCGGAACAGGTCGATGCCGTGCTGAACGCCGCCAATGACTGGGGGCGGTTGCGGGCCGTGATCCGCAGTGAGGCCGGCGCGGTGGCCGAATTGCTGCTGGATGCCAGGGACTTCACCCGGCGCGGGGACTGGCTGAATATGACCAACGAGCATTGCCATCTGCATGTCGACAGGCAGCGCATCGTTAGCGCCTGGTTTCTAAGCCAGGGCGACAGACAGCATGGCGTCTATTTCGTTGACGGGCACGGCGCGGTGGTGTTTTCCCTGTTGCTGGTCAAGGCAGGCGAGACCTTCGATGCCGCCGCACTGAACGCTTATCGCGACGCCTGCGAACACTATGGACGGGCCATTGCGCCCATTGAAGACGTTGAAACTGAAGAGGCGACAAGCAATGAATGATACGGTGCTGCCGGAAAAGCCCAAAATGGGCAACTACAAACGCCATTTGCTGGTCTGCACCGGCCCGCGCTGCACGCTGAACGGCGAGTCGCAAGCGCTGTTCGAAAGCCTGGGCGCCAAATTCAAGGCCGCGGGACTGGATCAGGGCGCGTTGCGGGTCAAGCGCACCCGGGTGTCGTGTTTCGCCACCTGCAAGGCGGGGCCAATCGTCTGCGTGCAGCCGGACGGCGTCTGGTATTACCAGGTCAACGAGGCCAATCTCGAGCGCATCATTCAACAACACCTGATCGGCGGCGAACCGGTGTCCGAGCTGGTTTTCCATCAGGGGCCGGCCGGTCATGAAGACTAACAGCGTAAGCTGCCCGGCGCTGCTGGTAACCGCCCCGGCTTCCGGGCACGGCAAAACCTCGGTGACTGCGGCGCTGGCGCGTTTTCACAGCCGTAACGGCTTGCGCGTGCGCTGTTTTAAAACCGGGCCGGATTTTATCGATCCCACACTGCTGGCGGCGGCCTCGGGGCAGGCCGTCTACAATCTGGACAGCTGGATCATGGGCAGCGAGCATTGCCGGCAATTGCTTTATGACGCCGCGGCCGAATCCGATCTGATTCTGGTGGAAGGCGTCATGGGCTTGTTCGATGGCGAGCCGAGCAGCGCCGATCTGGCCGAATTATTTGGCTTGCCGGTTTTGCCGGTGATCGATGCGGCGGCGATGGCGCAGACATTCGCGGCGGTGCTGCATGGGCTGGCGACATTCCGCCCCTCGTTGACGGTTGCCGGAGCCGTGGCCAATCGTGTCGCGTCGGCGCGCCATGCCGATCTGTTGCGCACCGGCCTGCCGGCGGGGCTACAGTTGGCCAGTCTGCCGCGCAATCCGCAAGCCAGTCTGCCGGGACGCCATCTGGGTTTGCAGCTGGCCGATGAAATTGCCGATATAGGCCGGCGCCTCGATCAGCTGGCCGATGCGATCGGCGAAACCTGGCTGGCCAAGTTGCCGCCCGTTATTGCGTTCGCCGCGCCGGCCCGCTCGCCGAAGCCCGAGCCTTTGCTGCAGGGCAAAACCATTGCCGTGGCGCGCGATCGAGCGTTTTGTTTTCTGTATCAGCAAAATCTCGATTGTTTGCGCGATATGGGCGCCCGGCTGAAGTTCTTTTCGCCGCTGGCCGATGACGCATTGCCGGACGCGGATGCGGTTTACCTGCCGGGCGGTTATCCGGAACTTTACGCCGATACCCTGGCGGGCAATAACCGGCCGCGCGCGGACATTCAGGCGCATATCGCCCAGGCAAAACCGCTGTTGGCCGAATGCGGCGGCATGATGTATCTGACGGAAGCGCTGCTGGACGTTGAAGGACGGCGGCACGAGATGCTGGGCGTGATGCCGGGCGTGGCCGTCATGCAGGGCAAACTTTCCGCGATCGGCTCGCAGCTGGCTGAGCTTGATGGACAGATCGTTCGCGGCCATACCTTTCATTACTCGACCTTGCAAACGCCGTTATCCGCCATCGCCCAGGCACAAACGGTTAACGGGCATGGCGGTGAAGCGGTTTATCGGGTAGGTTCGGCAACAGCGTCTTATCTGCACTTTTATTTTCCTTCCAACCCGGAAACAATCGCCGGGCTGTTCCTGGCTTGAATTCGCGCAAAACGTTTCGGACGGGCAACCGCTCCGTCCGGCTGTCGTTAGAGCGTTTATTCATTAGTCGGAAACATTACCTTCAGACATGCGTCGCCATGAAAACAAGTCATTCACTGATCGACAGGGCATTTCCTCGTTCCCACGCTCCCTGAAGGGCATAAATGGGAATGCAGACCGCAGCGGAACTGAGCACCGGTATGGGTTCCCACGCAGGAGAGAGTGTGAAAGAATTAGTGAAAAACGTCATAAAAAGCCTTATTCACCACGAAGATCACGAAGGACACGAAGAAAAAATTAAGTTAATCAATAGCTTAAAACTTCGTGCTCTCGATTGCTGTTCCAGACGCAATTCTACCGCCTCCATCCTTGGAGGCGTTCGTGTCCTTCGTGGTTAAATCCTTTAAATTGAATACTTTCACAGTCTCAGGAGCATGGGAACCAGGGAACGCGCGCGTGTGGTTATTTACTCATTTGGACTAAAAATGAATTCTTTCACAGTCTCGTACCCTACTGTATTTTTCAGGTAGCTTTGGGGCATCCCGTTCATGGTTTTCATACCCGACGCGGTCAGGCCGGAATTCGACCATGGCATGAATCCTGGCCCGGCAGGTGTCGGCCGATCATTCCCCCAGAAAATCCCCGCGCTGATGCTGCCACATGGCGTAATACTTGCCTTTCCGGTCAAGCAGTTGCTGGTGCGTGCCTTGCTCGATGATGCGGCCTTTATCCAGCACGATGATGCGGTCCATGTTCAATATCGTGGACAGCCGGTGCGCGATCACGATGGCGGTCTTGTCCTTGATCAGCTCAAAAATAGCCACCTGGATCTGTTTTTCGGTCAGTGAATCGAGCGCGCTGGTGGCTTCGTCCAGCACGACGATGGGGGCGTTTTCCAGAAAGGCGCGGGCCACGGCGATGCGCTGTCTTTCGCCGCCGGACAGTTTGACGCCGCGCTCGCCGACCAGCGTGTCGAACTGTTCCGGGAGCTTTTCGATGAATTCCAGGCAGCGCGACTTGCGCGCGGCATCGATCAGCCGTGCTTCCGGGATATCGGCGCCCAGCGTGATATTGTCCCGTACCGAGCGGTGGAACAGCTCCGGCTGTTGCGGGACCATCGAGATCTGCCGGCGCAAAGCCGCCAGGGTGAAGGCCTTGGCCGGCATGTCGTCGAAAAACAGATTGCCCTGCTGCGGGTCGAGAAAGCGAAACAGCAGTTTGGTCAATGAGGATTTGCCGGAACCGGACGGGCCGACCAGCGCGACTTTTTCGCCGGCCTTGATGGACAGCGAAAAGTGCTCGAACAGCTTTGACTGTTCGGCATTCGACGGATTATAGCTGAAGTCGATGTTGTCGAAGCGGATGGCGCCTTTAGTGATCTTCAGCGGGCGGGCATCGTCGGCATCGGTTTCAAAGTCCCGCAGCCTGAACACCTCGGTCATTTCGGTGGCATCGGCCAGGGCCGTGAAAAAATTGCGGAAATTGCGCCCGAACTCCCACAAACGCTGGATCAGCATGAGCATGATCGATTGAAACAGCACGAATTCGCCGACCTGAAAGTCGCCGGTCTGCCATTTCCCGATCATCAGGTAAACCAGCAGCAGCTCGATGGCGAAAGTCATCAGGCCTTGCACGGCAAAGGAGATGAACATCAGTAGCCAGGCGATTTTCTTTTTGCGGTAGACAATATCCGAGGCCCGGTTGACCTGGTCCTGTTCCTGGGCTTCCAGGGCGAAGCTTTTGACGATGAAGATATTGCCGATGGCGTCGGAATAGGCGCCGCCGACTTTGGAGTCGGCCTGGGCCACGGCCTTGTCGAAGCGCAGTTTCCAGATCGAATAGGCGATGTTCCAGGTGATAAACAGCACCACCCAGATCAGGAAATAAAACGCGAATCGGGGTTGCTGCCGGAAGAAGATCGCGAACGAGATCACGACCGCGACGATATTCATGAAGAACTGGAACAGGAACCAGTCCATGATGATTTCAAAAGACCGCGAGAAGCGGTTGGCCTGCTTGATCAGGCTGCCTGAAAAGCTGTTCTCGAAAAAAGCGTATTTCTGTTTTTTCAGCACCTCGAAGCAGCGTTTTTCCAACAGATTGACGCCGCCGCCGTCGAGCGGCACAATCGCGACTTCCAGCAGGCGCCATGACAGCCAGACGCCGGCGTAAATCACCATAATCGTCTTCAGGTTGTCCAGCAGCAGGGCCAGGGTTGCATCGGAGTAAGGCGCCGCCAGCCCGTTGGCGATATTTTTATAATAAAGGGGCGCCGATAAATCCAGCACGACCGCGCAGCTCAAGGCGAACAGGGCCAACAGGAAAAACCATTTTTTCTGCCAGACGACCCGGGCGTATTCTTTGAAGATAATGTCCATTATTATGTGCGGTTTAAGTGTTTTTTCAGGTGGCTAATTTAACATGTCATCACCCTGAGCCGGCGTTGTTTTAGCTAAGTAATGGGCATGGAATAAATCAGGGAATTGTAGGTGCGCACTTGAGGAAGTTATTTTATGCGCGTTCCTAACCCGGATATTTTATAACTGATGTTACGCGGCCAGTTGAAGTTAGATCGATTTAACAAAGTGTCCCTAGTACTCAGTTAGCCTTGTTATGACGAGTAAAATTCCGCGTTCCCACGCTCCCGCACACCCTGAAGGGCATAAATGGGAACGCATACCGGGCCATACGGCGTGCCGCTCTCAAAGCCCGGTATGGGTTCCCACGGAGGAGAGGCTGTGAAAGAATTAGTGAAAAACGTCATAAAAAGCCTTATTCACCACGAAGATCACGAAGGACACGAAGAAAAAATTAAGTTAATCAATAGCTTAAAACTTCGTGCTCTTCGTGTCCTTCGTGGTTAAATCCTTTAAATTGAATACTTTCACACTCTCAGGACCGTGGGAACCAGAAAAAGCAGGGTACGTATCGCGCCATTTTCGAGGCGGCAGAGCGACGAAGCCATGGTGGGGCATACAGGGAATGGCCGGCTTGATCGATTTCATATCTTGACCGCGCGGCGCAAAACCGGCTATAAGTAGCCGGACTTAACATATTGAAATACAGACATAAAGGCTTTGATCCTGAAGCCTACTAATAATAACCAGTCATGCAAACACCGGTATGAAAGTAGCTGAAAAATATCTTGCAAATACTCGCATCGGTAAGACAGATAAAGGTGTGAGAAATGGGTGTAGATAACTTTCGCGGCGCGGGCTCGGGCAGTACCGGGGGCATCATCAATCGTATCCAGACGCTGTTCGTCGGCCTGTTGAGGATATGGACGATCCCGATTGTCCTGCTGTTGAGTCTTGCATCCGGGTTTACCACGTATTACGGCATGTCCCATTTCATCACGCCGTGGATCGCCCTGATCATTACCGTGGCGATTCAATCCATCATCGTTATCTGTTCGCTCGAAATCGCCGGCATCCACTGGAAAGCCAACCGGACGCGCTATTTGAGCGTGTTGATCTCCCTGATCATTGCCATTAGCGCCTCAATTTCATTTTCCTATTTTCAGTTTTACGAAATTTCGGAACAGGAAAACCTGCATATCGATCGGCTGAATCAGGTCAGGCAGGACGTTAACGATTACCTGAACCAGATCCTGGCCGTGAAAACCGAGATTCTCGAACAGCAGCGCGCGCAGCTCGATCAGGCCTCGAAGGAAGTCTCGCAAGCCTATTTCGGCACCCATCCTGAAATTGCCCCCGAATACAGAAACCAGGTCGGCGAAGGGCCGTTCTGGAAACGCTATAACGAACTTTACCAGGCCAAGGCGCAACAATTCGCCCAGCTCGAACAGGGGTTCAAGCAGTTGGACGACGATATGCGCAAGTTGCAGGCAGGCCTCAGGCAGGTGAGTCTCGGGCAGGATGAAGGCGGCGCCTATCAGACCGTGCTGACCAGCCTCAACGATGTGCAGATCAGATTCAATCAATTGGCGACCGGCCTGGGCCGCGCCGCGCCGGAGGCCCCCGTGTTGATGTCTTACGCGCAGTTTGCCCAGGACGTACAGCCCTCTTTCCTGATGTGGAAGGGCTTTTCCGCGTTCGCGTTTATCTGCGCGGCCATGGTGGATTTTTTCACCGTGCTGCTTTCGTACCGGCTGGAGTTTACGGCGCCCGGGCCGTTGACCGAACAGGAGCAGGAACTGGTTTTCGAATGCCTCAGGCAATTCACCGAGTTTCGCATCAATGAAAATGACGAGCTTGAGATGGTGATCGAGAAAACCGAAATAGAACGGGCGAGGCGTTATTCCGACTGGTCGAGAATGTTCGCGGTCGGTTTTTTGCTAAGCCGCGGCTTCTTGCGCAAGATCGACGCCCGGACCGTCGAATTCGCCCCTAATCTCTATCCGCTGATCGCTGAGCGCATGGGCGATAAAATCCGCGCCATCAAGGCCGATTCCGCCGCTAAAGTCACGCCATTGCAGAAGGCCGGAAATGAATAACGACAACACTGACCTGGAACGATGGCTGGGCGGATTCGATTTCGATCGGGAAACCGACGGCCCGGAGACTTGGGACCCCGGTTTCGATGCCGAACGGCGCCTGGTCCATACCCGGCTCGGTTTTTACAACAAGCTGTTCAGCCGGCCCGAGAAATTCGTCAAGCGCTTTTATCATACCGTCTACCCGCTCGCGATAGCCGACTGGAGCCTGACGTCCGATAACAAGCTCTATGACGGCTTTTGCACGATCGCGACGCGCCTGGATATTCGCTTCCAGGCGTCGATCAAGTATGCGGCCGACAACTGGGAATTTCTGCCGGATATCAATCAGCATATCAAGGCTTCCTATGCAGGGCTGGTCAGGGATGCCATCGACAGGGAGCTGCTGAATCTGGACGACGGCGCCTGGATACAGTCAGGCCTGAAGGAGACGGAACAAAGAATCGCCCAGGCCGTCAACGAGTTGCTGATGCTGCGCAACATCCAATGCCGGACTTTCTGCATCATGAAACCCTCTTTCGAAGAGTTTTCCGAGGACTCGGCGTTGGACGGCCGGTTCGCGCAGGAGTCCGTGTATCTGAGCGTGATTAAAAAGAATTTCGAATTCCGTGAAAAACAGGCTCAGGAGAAACGGCGCCAGGAACAGGAGCTGGAAAATCAGAAGCTGTTACAGAAGCAGCTGCAATTGCAGCAACTGAACAAGGAAGACGAACTGCAAAGACTGAAAGCCATTCAGGACGCGGAGAACCAGCAGCTGCGCCTGAAGGACGAGGAAAAGCTGCTGATCGGGCAATTCGCCATGGAAAAGCGCCTGCATGCCGAAAAAATCCGGCATGAAAATGCCTTGAAAGAGATGGCATGGCGGGCTGAAATCGAGGAACAGGAGAAGCGTCAGGCCCTGCAGCGCGAAGTCGAAGAGCAAAATCAGCTTAATCAGCTGGCGCATGGGGCGCGGTTAAAGGAAACGGCGCTGGAGGCCGAGATCAAGGAATTCGAGAAGCAGCAGGCGCGCTGGAACGAGGCCAAGGAAAGAATGCATGTTGAAAGCCTGAAGCAGCAGCAGCGCCTGCAACAGATGGATCTGGAGGTCGAACTCAAGGCCCAGGAGCGTCAGCAGCAGGAAAGAAGCAGAGTGGAGCAGAAACTGCAGGCGGAAAAGCTTGAATACGAAGCGCGTCTGAAAGACATGCAACTGGAAGCCGAAATCAAGGAAAAGCAAAGACGCTTTGATGCGACGGAAAAATCGGACGAGTATCTGCGCCGCGAAATCGAACTGCTGATACTGGAAAAACAGCGCGCCGAACTGACCCGGGCTATCAGCAAGCCGGCCACCAACCTGTTGGAACCTCCGGAATAACGGTTTCCGGACCTGATATTGCGCAGGCCATTGTCGAATTCCTCAAATTGCTCAGCAGGGGCGCATAGCCTGTCCGGCTCAGGGTTCCCATGCCTTGTGGGGCATGGCTTTCGGATACTCCAGGGTTCCGTTTCGGACCGGCAGCCAATTTTATCTCCATCATTAACTTGCGCTTCCGTGGACATAAAAAAGTCACAATAATGCCGGTTTTGTCATTTTAGACGTTAAAACAGGCAGTCTTATCAGTTCAAAAGTTGCTTATCCTTGTTTTTTCAGGTAAAGGAACCAGGTCAAGCCACTCGCATTTTGAAAAGCATGGGGAAAAACATGAAATCAACGCGGAATATTTTTCTTCCTCTCATACTGTTGTCGCTTGGTTTTTTCCAGGCAGCTGAGGCGGTTGCCGGCGGCCGTCCGATTGAGAACATGGCTCTTCAGTCTTCCACAGGGCCTGTCATGGAAAGGGCTTCTGAGCCGAACCGGCGCATCACTGCGCCTGCGATGGCCAGGCCCGTTTTCGCGGCGGCGCGCGCCAGGCAACCGATTACCGATATGCGCGAGGCTGAAGATAGCGTAAAGCCGGCCGTTCTCCGTACCGCTACGGGTAAGGAGGGCGGCGCCGACAGGGCGAACCTCAAAAAGGCGGCCGTCGAGGAGGGGCAACCGCCGATGGCCATCGATGATGCCTATAACACCTTGCAGGGCACCTCGCTTATCATTACCGCCCCCGGCGTGTTGGGAAACGACCTGTATCACGAGGGCGTCTCGGTGTCGGCGGTTTTGGTCACCGAGGCCGGCAACGGTGCGCTGACCTTTAATCCGGACGGTTCGTTCACCTATCAGCCCGACAGTGGCTTCATCGGCGAGGATCGTTTTACTTACACGACGAAAGACAGTCGCGGCAATTCATCCGAGAGCCCTGCAACCGTGATCCTTACCATCAGTGAAGCGAATGTCGACCCGGTCGCGGAGGACGATATGGCCGAGACGGATGAGGATACGGCCGTGGAGATTGGCGTGCTGGCCAATGATCGCGATCCGGACGACGACGCCTTGACCGTGACCACGGTCACCCCGCCGGTGAATGGTGAAGCAACCATTAACTCGGATAATACGGTCGAATATGTGCCCGATGCCAATTTCAACGGTACGGACAATTTTACCTATACCATCTCTGACGGCGACGGCGGCGTGGCCACCGCCACGGTAACGGTTACCGTGAATGCCGTCAATGATGCGCCGGCGGCGGTCGATGATGCGGCGGCGACGACTATCGGCAAAGCGGTCACTATCCCCGTGCTTGCCAACGATAGCGATGCGGACGGCGACACCTTGACCATCACCGCCGTCACCAATCCGCGCCATGGCTCGGCCACCATCGCCAAAGGCGGCGTCACCTATAAGCCCGACGCCGGATTCAAAGGCGTCGATAGATTCGGCTATACCGTCACCGACGGCAACGGCGACACGGCCACCGCCTCGGTAACAGTAAAAGTGAAGGTGAAGTCCGGTGCCGGCGCCGCGCGCCATTGAAGATCTGTTGATGGCTTGACAGGCGCCTGCGCCAGCGGGGCCGCCTGGAAGCGGCGGTTTTTTGTCCGCTTCCGTTCGGGAAGTGTTTGCCGGTGCCGATAACGAGAAGGGACTGGTTTTTTTCCTTGAACATCCTTGTTCGATACTGGACTTATTTCCGTATGAACGTCACTTGATCCTGTCATCAGCGGTCATAAGCCGCGCCGCTAGCTTATGGTCGGAGAATTTTTCCAGGGCATGGCCGACTTGCAGGCATTTTCCGCCCTGCGCTTTGTAGTCCCGGCTGAAGTCGTCGATGAATTCCATGACCGTATGGTCGATCAGGTAGCCGTTTGAAAAATCAAACACCAGGGTTTTGCCGGGTTCAAGATCAGCCAGCGCCTTTTTCATCGGCAGAAAGTTTGAAAACAGCGCGGACCCCAATAATTTAACGACGATGGTCTGGCTATCGGGCCGGTGGATTTCGAAATAAATGCGGAACATATTGTCCAGCCAAACGCCGCGCGTGATCTGAATCGCTAATTTTGCGGTCATGCCCAGCGCCACGCCGACCAGCAAATCCGTGGCCAGCACGCCGATAATCGTAATGACAAACAGAAACAGTTGTTCCGCGCCGATAGACAGGACATGCAGAAAGGTCTTGGGCGATGCCAGGCGATAGCCGGTATAGACCAGCAGCGCCGCCAGCGTCGCCAGCGGGATGCTATGGATAAGATGCGGGAACAGCAGGAAAAAGCCCAAAAAGATCAAGCCATGGAAGAAATTGGCCCAGCCGGTTCGGGCGCCGCTTTCGATATTGGCCGAGCTGCGCACGATCTCGGCGATCATGGGTATGCCACCCAGCAGGCCGACGACCACATTGCCCATGCCCACGGCGGCCAGATCACGATCGATATCGGAAGTACGGTTATATGGATCGAGCTTGTCCACGGCGGTGGTAACTAGCAACGTCTCAAGGCTGCCGACCAGGCAGATACTGATTACGGCTTCCCAGAATTCAACGGTCATCGCCTTGGAAAAGTCCGGGAAATAGAAGATGGACATAAACTGGTCGGGAATGTCGACTAAAAACTGCGGCTGAATCAGATGTTCGTGGCTAGCCAGATAGGTTGGGTCCGGGTAGAAGTGGATATGCTCATGCTGCAGGCCGAAAAACTGCCCCAAGCCCATGCCGGTTATCAACACCACCAGCGGTGCCGGTATTTTCCGTACGGTCGGATGCTTGAGCAGCGGCCAGATAATCAGAATCGCCAGGCCGCTCAGGCCGATGAAGGCAATTTCGGGGGTAGGGTACAGCACACTGTGCGGAATCTGGGCAATGGTTGAAAAAATACTCCCGAAGTCCAGGTTGACGCCCAGCATGACATGGGCTTGCTTGGCGATGATGATCAGGCCGATCGCGGCCAGCATGCCGTGTATGACGGACGCGGGGAAAAACGAACTCAATTGCCCGGCCCGATAGACGCCCAGTATTACCTGCAGGACGCTGGCAATGACAATTGCCGCCAGCGTATAGCGATAGCCGGCCATCATATCGCCTTCTCCCAGTGCCTGCACGGCGCTGTAGAGCACCACGATCAAACCGGCGGCAGGGCCATTGATGGTCAGGTGCGAGCCATTGATTCGCGATACCAACAGGCCGCCGACCATGGCCGAAATAATGCCGGCGGCCGGCGGAAAGCCCGAGGCCAGTGAAATACCCAGGCACAGCGGCAGGGCCAGTAAAAAAACCAGGAAACCGGCGGACAGATCGCGGCGCCAGTTTTCCGTTAAGCCTGCTAAACCGGTTTTAGGCAGGCGTGGTTGCATAGGTTTATTCATAAATTTATTCTTAATTTTTTTAAAAAATCGGATTCCCGGAAACTTAGGGCGCCATCAGTTTAAGCGGATCTACCCAGAAAGACGAGCCTTGGGCGGCCTTTTAAGCCGATGCGCCCCTTCATCTGGCTGGGTTGCCGAATTATAGCTTATTACCGGTTTTGCCGAATGAACGCGCAGGGCCGCAATTGACTGTTTGACGGTTTTTTAGGATTTGAACTTTGGATTATTCGAGATTGCCCTATAATAAAGCCAATCTAACGGTCAAATAACGAGGCATTTATGGCAAACGTAGATTTTTTACATGAGGTTATTAACGATGAAGGCTATGTGGCCGCGAATTCGCTGGCCAAGGTGCTTCATATTACGCAGCATGACCTTGCCGAGGTGACGGGCCTGTCGCGCGACTCCGTGTCCAAGAGCGCCCGGGTCAAGAGCAAAACGACACAAACCCGATTGCGGGATACCGTCGAAATCATCAACCGCGTCGCGGAATGGTCCGGTGGCGCAGGCCGGGCCTTTGCCTGGTTCCGTTCTCAGCCGCTGCCCTCGTTCGGCGATAAAACGGCCGAGGATCTGGTAAAGGAAGGGCGCGCCGCCGCCGTTAAAGCCTATCTTTCCCGTATCGCCGACGGCGGCTACGCTTGAAACTCCCCACCCGTCAATTCACCGGCATCGTCTACCGGGCCCATCATCCCATGTGGGCTTATACGCCGCTTTCAGGGGAGGGCGCCAAAAAGCACGGCGGACGCTTCAACCGGCCCGGCAACAGCGCGCTCTACACTTCATTGGACCCGACCACGGCCTGGATGGAAGCGCAACAGGGCTTCCCCTTCAAACCCCAGCCCATGACACTGGTGGCGTATCAGGTCGACTGTGCCAGTATCGCCGATCTGAACGATCACGAGATACAGCGGTTCATCGATTGCCAGCTCGGTTGCGCCTGGGAAGACATGGCCTTTCGAAACCTGGAGCCGCCGACCTGGCTGCTGGCCGATCGCTTACAGGCCTGCGGCATCGCCGGCATCCGGGTACGCAGCTTCGCCCCCGGCTGTTCGGTGGGCAACCATAACCTGGTGCTGTGGCAATGGTCGGAGGAAAAACCTCATTCGGTGCAGGTCATCGACGATCTGGGCCGGCTTCCGAAGACGCCTGACTCGTGGACCGGCGGACAGGCGGGCCGGGATTAATCCAACGCATCAGATTGGGTTTTATTTCTTAGCCGTAAGATTTATAGGACTTACGCAGTTTGCCGGTTCATCCGCCGAAACAAGCGGGTTCAAAACCTGTAGGGGCGACTACTTCAGTCGCCTTTTATCTGAATGGGTGACTGAAGTCGCCCCCACAGGCTTGCGTAAGTCCTGATTTATTTACAGTCCGCCAGTAAAACTCGCTTTCCGCAACGATATCTCTGCCAGCCAATTGCCCAATGGGTTCAAACATCCGGAAAAGCCGTTATGTCCGACAAAAAAACTTGCCTGGTCGAGCGCAAGCAGATTTGGGTGAAAGTCGCTTAACCTGATGTCCCAAAAACGACGCATCAATAGCCAGGTGATGCATGATTGACAGGACAATAGCACGTTAAGATCGCATTAAGATTTAGGTGGTATCAACCATTAGTCGGGTTGCAAAGCCATCCAAACGCTCATTTAAAATCCAAGGCAAAAAGGCGGGGGCATGAATAAGTTAACTCAACATATTGTGCCGTACAGGTTCTGGCCCAGCACATTAATACGGCGCTGGATAGAGCGCCGAAGCGGGGGCGAGGTTATAAGCGGTCCATTTTTGGGCATGAAATATGTGAAGACCAGTGTTTGTAGCGAGTATGAGCCGAAATTGCTTGGTACTTATGAGCTGGAACTGAATACGGTATTCAAGCAACTCATCTCTCACGAATTTCAAACAATTGTAGATGTTGGCGCAGCTGAAGGATATTACGCGGTAGGGCTGGCCAGGCAATATACCGATTGCCATGTTATTGCATTTGAAGCTAATGAGTATGGTAGGGAGCTACTGGAACAAATGGCGTTGCTGAATGGCGTGCGGGATCGAATGCGGATCCGGGGATTTTGTGACGCCAAATCCTTAGCAGGTGCTTTGCTGGACTCAGGGCGCACGCTTGTCATTATGGACGTCGAAGGAGGAGAAAAACTTCTCCTGGATCCTGTGATGGTGCCTGAATTGCTTGATGCACATATTATTGTTGAGATACACGATTTCGTTGATTCGGAGTTAGGCAAATTAATATTGCACCGGTTTAAAGACTCACATCATATTCAGGATATTTCTATTAAGGAGCGATCTCTAAATGATTATCCGTTTGAGATTCCTGCATTAGCAGAAATGCTATTTCGGAATGCATTGTTAAATGCTATTTCTGAAATGCGCCATCATAATAGCCGCTGGTTCCATATGATGCCAAGGGACAGCCGCGGGTAAAACACGGGCGTTCTTGTTTTTATGCAATTGAAAATCCCGCGCGGCACTGCGTGGTCACATCCGTCGTTACATGATTCGCATCATGGACAGGCCGGCAAAATAACCGAAAATCCTGAGTTAGCCGAACGGGCCTGATTTAACGGGGGCTGACGGCAGGCTTTACGGCACGGAGCGCTTTAACTTACGCAGGTTGAATCCGGAGGTTGTCCGCATGCCGAAAAACTATCGCTCGGTGCCAAAAGGACTCGCTTGGGTCTGGCTGTTGTTCCTGTGCGGTGCGCTTGCCGTTGCCGAAGAGAGTTACCTGAAGCCGCGCCAGGCCATGATTAATGAAATCAGGGCCGGTGTCGAGATGAGCCAGCAGTTTCTCGAGAAAGGCGAGCTCGATGAACGCGTGCTGGAGGTTATGCTCAAAGTGCCCAGGCACCGGTTCGTGCCGGAGGATCAGCGCCCTTATGCCTATGACAACAGGCCGCTGCCGATCGGTTACGGGCAAACCATCTCCCAACCTTATATCGTCGCCGTCATGACCGATCTGCTGAACCTCGGGAAAGGCGACCGGGTGCTTGAAATCGGTACCGGCTCGGGCTATCAGGCCGCCATTCTGGCGGAACTGACCGATGCGGTGTTTACCATAGAGATTATCGAGGAGTTGGGCCGGCAGGCCGGGGAACGCCTTGAACAACTGAAGTACGACAATGTGCGGACCCTGGTCGGGGACGGCTATTATGGCTGGCCATCCGAGTCGCCTTTCGATGCGATTGTCGTAACCGCCGCCGCCAGCCATATTCCGCCGCCGCTGATCAAGCAGCTGAAGCCCGGAGGCCGCATGATCATACCGGTCGGCAGCCGGTTCATGGTGCAGCATCTGGTGCTGGTCACCAAGGACAAGGACGGCAAGGTCACCACCCGGCAGGTTCTGCCGGTTGCCTTTGTACCGTTAACGGGTGAACACTAAATGACCGAAGCCAGGCCGACCGGTTCGTATCTACTGGCGATAGCCATTATCTCGGCGTCCGCGCTGGCGTACGAGGTACTGCTGATGCGCCTGTTCTCGATCATCCAGTGGCACCATTTCGCCTATATGATCATCAGCCTGGCGCTGCTCGGCTATGGCGTCAGCGGCGTCTTTCTGGCGCTGAACCGCGACGCGCTGCAGCGCCGGTTTCCGGCCGCGATCACGGCCAATATGCTGCTGTTCAGCTTATCGGTGCCGGCCTGTTACGCCCTGGCCCAGATCATTCCCTTCAATCCCGAAGAGATTCTGTGGGCGCCGGTGCAGTTGTTCTATTTGCTGTTGCTGTACCTGCTGCTGGCATTGCCGTTCTTTTGTGCGGCCAATGTCATCGGCCTGTCTTTTTATCATTATCAGACCCGCGTGTCGTTCATTTACGCCGCGGATTTGACCGGCGCCGGTGCCGGCAGCATCGGCATCATCCTGTTGCTGTTCCTGCTGTTTCCGGAAAAAATTCTGACCGTCTTGACCGGTCTGGGCATTGCGGCGGCCATCATCGTGTCGCATTACAGTTTTCGGGCGCGGCCGGAGGATACAAAGTTCCGGTTCAGTGCCGGCGTTATTGTGGTTCTGGCGGCGACGGTCGCGATGACCGGCTGGCTCCGGCTCAATGTTTCGCCTTACAAAGGCGAGAAACAGATGCTGAGAATACCCGGTGTCAGGATCATCGACCGCTATTCCAGTCCGCTGGGCTTGATCAGCGTGGTCAAGAGCGCCATCACGCCGCTGCGCCATGCGCCGGGGCTGAGCCTTAATGCCACGACCGAGCCGCCCGAGCAGCTGGCCGTCTTTACCGATGCCGATGGCATGACCGCAATCAATCGTTACGACGGCAACCCGGAAACCTTGAGCTATCTGGACCAGACCACCTCGGCGCTGCCGTATCATCTGCGCTCGCTGCAAAACGTCCTGATCCTGGGGGCGGGCACCGGCAGCGACATTCTTCAGGCGCACTACCATGCCATACCCCGGATCGATGCGGTTGAACTGAACCCGCAGATGATCGATCTGGTCGAGAAAAAATATGCCGATTTCGCGGGCCATATTTATCAGCATCCGCAGGTCAGCCTGCACATAGGCGAAGCGCGCGGATTTGTCGCCACCAGCGATGAACGCTATGACCTGATCAACATTTCCCTGCTGGATGCGTTCGGGGCCTCGGCGGCCGGACTTTATGCGCTGTCCGAGAGTTATCTGTATACCGAGCAGGCGATACAGGCCGATTTGCGGCATCTGTCGCCGGGCGGCTATCTGAGCATCACCCGCTGGATCAAGATGCCGCCCCGCGACACGCTGAAAATGCTGGCAACGGTCGTGAATGCATGCAAGGCGTTGAAGATAAAAGATCCTCAGCAGCGCATCGTGCTGATCCGCAGTTGGCAAACCAGCACGCTGCTGGTAAAAAACGGGGCCTTTACTGACCAGGAGATCGACAGCCTCAAGCGATTCAGCCGTGAACGCAGTTTCGACCTGGCTTATTATCCCGGCATCACGGCCGACGAGGTCAACCGGTTTAACATTCTGCCGCAGCCGTATTTCCATCAGGCGGCGAAGGCGCTGTTGGGCTCTGACGGCGAGGCTTTTATCAAGGCCTACAAATTCAATATCGAGCCGGCGACGGACGACCGGCCTTATTTCTTTCATTTTTTCAAATGGAAAACCCTGCCCGAGATTGTGCCTTTATTGGGGCAGGGCGGCATGTCGTTGCTGGAAAGCAGCTATCTGTTGCTGATAGCCGCCCTGTTGCAGGCCTTGCTCGCCAGCCTGGTGTTGATCGCGCTGCCGCTGGTGCTGGGCAAGGACAGGCTGGGCATCAAATCCGGCGCCCAGGGCTATCGGCCGGTGCTGATTTATTTTGTCTGCCTGGGGCTGGCCTTCTTTTTTGTTGAGATCGCCTTCATCCAGAAATTTATCCTGATTCTGCATCATCCGATTTATGCCGTCACGGCGGTGTTATGCACGTTTCTGATCAGCGCCGGCGCGGGCAGTCTGTTTTCGAAAAGATTATGCGGCAACCGGGCAAAGGCGATGATCCGTTGGCCGGTTGCCGGCATCGTTTTATTCAGCGCGATTTATATCCTGGGCTTTGAATCCCTGACCGGCGCTTTGCTGGAACTGGGCGGCGGCAGCCGACTGCTGTTCTCGGTACTGCTGATTGCGCCGCTGGGCTTTTTTATGGGCATGCCGTTTCCGATGGCCATGGACAGCCTCGGCCGGACGGCGCCGACGCTGATCCCGTGGGCCTGGGGCATCAATGGCTGTGCCTCGGTCATCAGCGCGATACTGGCGACGTTGATCGCGATGCAATTCGGTTTTACCGTCCTGGTGTTTCTGGCCCTGCTGCTGTATGTGATTGCGGCGTTTAATTTTCCTTAGGCTTCGGTCGGCAATAATGTCCCACTTTAAACATAGGATGCGCCGACGAAAGGAGGCGCATCATTCGCGGGCGATGCGTTTCATTGCGCCGCCTGGAGCACATCAAAACGGCACAACATCATTGAATTGATGGGGAAAAGCGAGTGGCCGCAGCGGGCTTGTCTGGCTCATTCCATAGATGTGTTGACATGATTTGTTATTTGTGGCATACCGCTAATCGTGCGTTACCATGCACAAAATGAATCCCGTCGTTAGATGTCACCGTCCTGTACAAGGAAGCATATATTACTGTCTGTTTACTGAGGAGGCATGTATGTTTTGCAACAATATCGGCAAACACACCGTTAAAAGTGTAAAAGATTCCGGAAAAATTATCGTTATGTCGGATAACTCGAAATGGGAAGTTTACTCGCTGGATAAATTCACATCGAAAGCTTGGGGCTTCGCCGACAGGGTTACCGTCAAGTCTGATATCGGCTCCAAGTTCAGGATTGAGCGCAAGACCCGAAACGGTAAAATCGAGAAGGTCAGGGCAACCTTTGTAAATTAACCATCCCGTTAAAATTCAAACGAAGAAAAGGCCGCGGCAAGCGGCCTTTTTATTGTTATCTAGCTGACGTTACGCACAGACAGAGGGGGCATGCCGTCCGCCGTGCCGGGCAGTGGCGTTGTTCGCCGTGACCGCCTGTTCTGGATTCGGCATGGAATAATGGTCTGGTTTTAAGTGGGTAACTTGGTGGGAGCGATGCCCACATCGCGACTGGCCGGGCTTTTTTTAAATCGCGATAATATCCAAAGGGCATAAAGGCATCGCTCCCACGAACCTGAAGGGATAGCGGAGGTTGTTTTTAGCCGCATCCTCAGGTGTCTGAGTCAATCCCGCTTGTGGCAGCCTTTATCCTGCAAATCCGGAATCAACGCCGCATCCCCGCCGGCGAACTGTAGCTGTCCAGCACGGCCAGGTAATTGGTGCGTTCGAACGATTTGGGATCGGGACAAAACTGCTGGCTTAAACGGCCTTTCATGTCCTTGACCGAGGCGTATTCATGCTGCTCCATCCAGGCCATCAGGCCGGCTTTGATGCGCGTCAGCTGTTCCGGCCCGTGCAGCAGCAGGGTGGCGCATAAGTGCGTGACATCGGCGCCGGACAACAGCAGCTTGATGACGTCGTCGGCCGTGTGCACACCGCCGGTCGCGGCCATCGACAGTTTGACCCGGCCGTAGAGAATGGCGATCCAACGCATGGCCAGCAGCGCGTCGGCGGAGGTGGATAAGTGCAGTTGCGGGATGATTTGCAGGTTGTCGATATCAATATCGGGCTGGTAAAAACGATTGAACAGCGCCACGGCATCGGCGCCTTCGTTTTCCAGTTCCCTGATAAAATGCGGCAGTGCGCTGAAATAGGGAGACAGCTTCATCGCGATAGGAATATTCACCTGCCGGCGCAATGCCCGCAACAGTTCCAGATAGCGGTTTTCCACATCCATGTTGGATTCATAGAGATCCGTGTCCAGGTAATAGACATTCAGCTCCAGCGCATCGGCACCGGCATCTTCGAGCAATTTGCCGTTTTCCACCCAACCGTCCAGGGAAATGCCGTTGAGACTGGCGATGACCGGGATATTCAGCGTATCTTTCAGGGCTCCGAGATGCTCCAGGTACTGATCCAGCCCCTGTTGAAAATGACTGTCGAAAGGCAGGAAACTGTCGGCTTCGGGATGTCCTATGGTCTGGTGAATCAGAAAGCGCTCCGTCATCTTTTCCTCGTAGCGCAGTTCTTCCTCAAACAGCGAGTACATGACCACGGCCGACGCGCCGGCGTCTTCCAGGCGGCGCGCCGAATCGAGGCCGCGCGTCAGGGGCGAGGCGGAAGGCACCAGCGGGTTGGCCAGTTTAAGCCCCATGTAGTTTGTGCTCAGGTCTATGCTGCTCATGATCGGTCAGACTCCTGTTGGGTGTTGGCTGGCTTCGCGAACGATTGCTCGGCCTGCAGGCGATAATGCCGGTAACGGTTGTTGACATCGCGTTGCGACTGCTGCATGAGGCGTTCCGAATGCTCGGCGTGCGTGCGGCCGAGGACGCTGAAACGCGCTTCGGTCATGGCGAAGTCGCGATAGGGGATGGACGGTTTCTGGCTGTCGAGGAGCAGCGGATTCTGCCCCTGCGCCGCCCGCCTCGGATCGAAACGCAATAATGGCCAGTGGCCGCTGCGCACCGCCAGGTCCTGCTGCCGCAGATTGTTCGACAGGTCGACGCCGTGCGCGATACAGGGACTGTAGGCGATGATCAGCGAGGTGCCCGGATAGGATTCGGCTTCCAGAAACGCGTGCAGGGTCTGAATATCCTTGGCGCCAAAGGCGACCTGGGCCACGTAAACCTGCTCGTAATCCATCGCCAGACGCGCCAGATCTTTCTTGGGCGTGGCCTTGCCGGCGGCCGAGAACTTGGCGACGGCGCCCCGGGGCGTGGCCTTGGAGGTCTGTCCGCCGGTGTTCGAATACACCTCGGTATCGAGCAGCAGGATGTTCACATCGCGGCCGGCGGCAAACACATGGTCCAGGCCGCCGAAGCCGATGTCATAGCCCCAGCCGTCGCCGCCGATAATCCAGACGCTGCGCTTGACCAGGTTTTCCGATACCTTCAGCAGACGCTCCGCCGCATCGTTGGCGAGCGCCGGCAGCCGCCGGTTCAGCTCGCTGACGCGCTGGCGCTGCTCATAGATGCCGGCCTCGTCGCTTTGATCGGCCCCGAGAATCGCGTCGGCCAGTTCCGCCCCGACCGGATCGCGCAGGCCCTGCAGCAGCTCGCGCGCGTACTGGGTCTGCTGATCGATGGCAACGCGCATGCCCAGACCGAATTCGGCATTGTCCTCGAACAGCGAATTGGACCAGGCGGGGCCGCGCCCTTCGGCGTTTTTAGCCCACGGCGTCGCCGGCAGGTTGCCGCCATAGATGGACGAACAGCCGGTCGCGTTGGCGACCACCATGCGATCGCCGAACAGCTGGCTGGCAAGCCGCAGATACGGGGTCTCGCCGCAGCCCGCGCAGGCGCTGGAAAATTCGAACAAAGGCTGCAGGTGCATGGCTTCGGGCAGCTTATTGTGGTGCAGCAGGCGGCGGTCCGGCTCCGGAATTTTCAGGAAATAGTCCCAGTTTTCGCGCTCCTGGACGCGCAAAGGCGGCTGCGGCGCCATATTGACGGCTTTGCGCTCGGGGTTGTCGCGATCGCGGATCGGGCAGACCTGCACGCACAGGGTGCAGCCGGTGCAGTCTTCGGGCGCGACCTGATAACTGATCAACAGATCGCCGCCGAAGGCCTTGCTTTTGACCGGCACGGATTTGAACGTCGGCGGCGCGTTTTCGACGCTGTCGGCGGTAAACAGCTTGCTGCGGATCACGCTGTGCGGGCAGACAAACACACACTTGCCGCACTGGATGCAGATATCGGGCTCCCAGACCGGGATCTCCAGGGCCAGATTGCGCTTTTCGAAGGCGGCGGTGCCGGTTTCAAAGGTGCCGTCGGCGGCAAAGCGACTGACCGGCAGAAAATCGCCGCGCCCGGCCATCATCTCGGCGGTCAGGCGTTGCACATAATCCGGCGCGTCGGCGGCCACGGCGGGCGGCATTTCGATCGCGCCGGTCGCCTGCGCGGGCACCGGGACCTGATGCAATTGGCTAAGCGCCGCGTCGATCGCGTCAAGATTGGCCTGCTGTATGCGCTTGCCGGCCTTGGCGTAGGTTTTCCGCCCGGCTTCCCTGATCGCGTCCAGCGCTTCATCCAGCGGCATGATATTGGACAGCGCGAAGAAGCAGGTCTGCATGACGGTATTGATGTGCCGTCCCAAACCGCATGTTCTGGCGATTTCGTAGGCGTCGATCACGTAAAAGGCGATGTTTTTCTCGATCATGGCCTCCTGGAAACGGCGCGGCAGGCTGTTCCAGGCCTGCTCGGCGGCAACCGGGGTATTCAGCAGGAATACCGCGCCCGGCGCCGCCTTGTCGAGCATCGGGTAGCGCTCGAGAAACACCGATTGATGGCAGGCGACAAAGCGCGCGTCGTTGTCGCCGATCAGATAGCTGGAACGGATTTTCTCGGGCCCGAAACGCAGGTGCGAGACTGTGACGGCACCGGCTTTTTTGGAATCGTAGACAAAATAGCCCTGGGCATTGAGCGGCGTTTTATCGCCGATGATCTTGATGGCATTCTTGTTGGCGCTGACCGTGCCGTCGCTGCCCAGTCCGAAAAAAACCGCGCTGACCGTGGCCTGGGCGGCATCGGTGCGAAACGACGGGTCCCAGGCCAGATGGGTGTGCGTGACATCGTCGATGATGCCGACCGTGAACGGGTGCTTGGGCCGCTCCCTGGCCAATTCATCGAAAATGCCTTTAATCATGGCCGGCGTGAATTCCTTCGAGGACAGGCCGTAGCGGCCGCCGACGATTTTGGGCAAGTGCTCAAACCGGGGATTGCCGCCCAGATAATTCTGCATGATAGCGGTCAGGACATCCTTGTATAGCGGTTCGCCATCGGCGCCGGGCTCCTTGGTTCTGTCCAGCACCGCCAGACTGCGCAGCGTGGCCGGCAAGGCGTCGATCAAGACCTCGGCGGCGAACGGGCGGAACAGCCGGACTTTCAGCACGCCGACTTTTTCTCCGTGCGCGGTTAAGTGGCGGACGGTCTCCTCGGCGGTTTCGGCCCCGGAGCCCATCAGCACGATGACCCGTTCGGCCTCCTCGGCCCCGACGTAGTCGAACAGATGATACTGGCGACCGGTCAATTCGGCGAAACGGTCCATGGTATCCTGAACGATGCCGGGCATGGCCTGGTAATACGGATTGGCGCTTTCCCGCGCCTGAAAAAACACATCGGGATTCTGGGCGCTGCCGCGCAGGACCGGATGGTCCGGCGACAAGGCGCGCCGGCGGTGCAGGTCGACCAGGTCCTCATCGATCAAGGCGCGCACCGTCGCCTGGTCGACAGGCTCGATCGTGGCGATTTCATGCGAGGTCCTGAAGCCGTCGAAAAAATGCAGGATGGGAATGCGCGCGGCCAGCGTTGCCGCCTGGGCGATCAGGGCGAAGTCCATGACTTCCTGCACCGAATTGGCCGACAGAAACGCGAAGCCCGTCGTCCGGGCCGCCATCACGTCGCTATGGTCGCCGAAGATCGACAAGGCATGCGTCGCCAGCGTGCGGGCCGCGACATGGAAAACCGTTGACGTCAACTCGCCGGCAATCTTGTACATATTCGGAATCATCAGCAGCAATCCCTGCGAGGCTGTGAATGTCGTGGTCAGCGCGCCGCTTTGCAAGGCCCCGTGCACGGCGCCGGCCGCGCCGCCCTCGCTTTGCATTTCAATGACCTGCGGCTGCGTGCCCCAGATATTGTTGCGTCCTTCCGAAGCCCAACTGTCGGACAACTCCCCCATCGGCGAGGCCGGCGTAATCGGGTAGATCGCGATGACTTCATTAGTCAGATACGCGACCCGCGCGGCTGCTTCATTGCCGTCAATCGTGATAGTGCTTGCTTTTGACATCAATCATCCCCTTGCAAATAACTGCTGTTTCAGAACCAATCAGGGTTCTGTCGCAACTGTTCGATAGTAAGTTGCCTCAATTGATTCCTGATAACAGCCGGAAAACAGGATAGTAGCCGCTATTTCCCGGAACGGCCATACAAACATCGGTTCTTCGCACCCAAGCATAGCTTAAATGCTTGAGGAATGAACAGAATTTGAGGGACTCTGTCTTAGCCTCAAAGACAGCTTAATTTTTTACCGAGAACGGTTCCACAATGTGTTAAATAAAACTAAAAACAGAGGTGTGTCATGGCATTAAAAGAAGACTTTGAAAACCTGCTTGAATCCTTAAAAACCGAGCGCGATGAAATTAAATTGAAACTGCATTTAGGTTCCATGGAAGCCAGGGACGAATTTGAGAACGTTGAAAAAAACTGGAACGCGTTTACCCGGAAAGCGGCCGACATCTCCGATGATACGGTGGAAACATCGGAAGAATTTATCGAAAAGACAAAAATAGTCGGTGAGGAATTGAAAGCAACCTATGACCGGATCAGGGCAAGGTTGTCGAAATAATCTTTTGGCCGATAAGCATGGACAGGCGCCTGGCCGAAGCTTGCGATGCGGCCCATTCGAATCAAAGGGAGATGTATCGTACGGTTGCATTGTAGGGGCGGACCTGCGTGTCCGCCCTGTTTCCGGTGCACGACGGATCACCGGCAAACCATTGGCCGAGGGTGCACACCGTAGGGGCGGACCTACGTGTCCGCCCTGTATCCGATGCACGACGGATCACCGGCAAACCATTGGCCGAGGGTGAACCGTTGAGCAAGGGCGAACACACAGGTTCGCCCCCACGAGGTTGCCGAAACAACCGCCAGTACCGATCCGGCTAACAGTTTCGCACACGCTCCACAATGTCCTCATATCCGCGCAGGTAATCGAAATGAGCGGGCTTGCCATGCACGCCCTCATCTAGATCATGGCCGATTTCATCGAAATGGTCGGCAGGCCAGGGCGGGGCAATAGCTTCCCACCCGACAGGCAGGGCCGAGGAAACCGGCACCATGCCGTCATTGTCCCCGCCGGTGATTTTGGCGATGTAGCGATAGGCGGGCAGCAACAGCTTGCAGGTCTTTAAAGGGCCCTCGCGCCCGCTGCCGGCCACGCAGAAATAATTCAGCCGCGGGTTGTCGATATAGGTGTCGTTGAATTCGCGCATGGATTCCGCGGTTAAATCGTGCAAAGCATCAAGCCAATGGAATTTATCGGCTATGTCGCGAATGACGCCTTCTATGGCGCCCATTAAGGGTATCTCCGATTCGCCGTCCGCGAATGATTCACAAAGATCGGCCAGCGGCGAGCCTTGATGCGGCGTGCCGATGGTGGTCAGCGAGCAGACCTGATCGGCGATATTGCCGGGATTGGCCGGCGACAGCAGGTAGCGGCCGTCCAGTCCGCCCATGCTATGGGCGATGATATGGACTTTCTCGTCCGGATCCAGTACGGGCGGCGCGCCGGTCTGGCCCAGCGCCTCGAGAATCTGCCGCTTCAATTCCTCGCCGCGCACGTCAATGCCGCCGATCGGAGGCACTTGGGTGACCCGCACCCGCGCCTGAAACCGGCGTTCCAGATGCTCTTTGATGCCGTTGAAGTAGTCGACTTGTAAAACAGGCAGGGTATCAAACCCGAGCAGGCCATGGGTCAGGACGATGTTCATATTGCACCTCAACAGATTATTGTGACGAGCCCCTTAACGGGAATCCTGTAAAGCCGGCATGCTCGCTCATTTCACCCATAAAATAGGCTGGGCTTCCGTAGGCACGCTGACGTCGGGATGGCTGGGTATGATTCTGGGCGTATAGTCCGAAATCGGCCGCTTGGCCGGGATCTCGACGCTGTAGACGAAACCGTTGACCGCCCCGGGGAGTTCATGGTCGATACGCATTTCATAAATATTATCGGCATCGCCGTAAGTCGGTTCCGCGAACAGTTCGACCTTGACATCCTCTGCCGTTAAATCGCCCAGATAAACCTGCAGCCTGAAAGAATATACGCTCTCACTGTTTTCGATTTCGACATGGGCGACGTGAATTTTGGGCCACAGGTCATTCAGTCGCGACAGCCAGCGGGCCAGGTCTCGGCCTGACCGGGCGTCGTTCGCGGCGCGGCGTTGATATTGATCCGCCAGGGCCAGATAAAAACGGTCGGTATATTCGCGCACCATGCGGTTGGCGGAGAAATAAGGCGTCAAGGTGGTCATGCTCTCGCGCATCTTGGCTACCCAGCGCTCGGGAATGCCGCTGTCGTTGCGCCGGTAGAAAGCCGGGACGATCTCGTTTTCCAGCAGGCCGTACAACATGTCGGCCTGCTGGGCATCGGTGTGCTCGGCTTCGTGCCCGTTCAGCGCCCAGCCGACTTCCGGCCGGTAGGCCTCGGCCCACCAGCCGTCCAGCTCGGACAGATTCAGGCCGCCGTTGACCAGGATTTTCATGCCGCTGGTGCCACAGGCTTCCCAGGGGCGCCTTGGCGTATTGATCCACAGATCGACGCCTTGCACCAGGTATTCGGCGGTGATCATATCGTAATCGCTCAGAAAGATCGCGCGTTCGCGGATTTCCGGCCGCCGTATGAACTGGTGCCAGGCCTTGATCAAGCGCTGGCCCGGCAGGTCCGCCGGATGCGCCTTGCCGGAGATGACCAGCTGCACGGGTCTGTGAGGATCGGTCAACAGGCGCGCCAGCCGTTCAGGATCGGTCAGCAGCAGGTTGGGTCTTTTATAGGTGGCGAAACGGCGGGCAAAGCCGATAGTCAATACGTTCGGGTCGAACAGGCGCAACACCAGATCTTCCAGTTCGGTGTCGGATAAGGTGCTGTGCACGTTCAGTTCCCGGCTGTACTCGTCGCGGACGAACTGCACCAGCCGGGAACGGTTCTGAGCGCGTAAATTCCAGAGGTCGTGGTCCTTGACGTGGCGGAATTGGGCGGCCAGATGATCCGGATCGCAAAACCAGCGGTTCTTGCCGCACAAATTGGTCCAGAGCTCGTCGGCTTCCATGGAATCCCAGGCTGGCACATGGACGCCATTGGTGACATGGGTGACCGGGATTTCGTATTTCGGCCAGCCTGGAAACAAAGGGAGGAAAATATTCCGGCTGACCTCGGCGTGCAAGCGGCTGACGCCATTGACGGCGGCGCTGCCGCGGATGGCCAGACAGGCCATGTTGAAAGGCGCCGCCGGGTTGTTGTCGCCGGGATTTCGCCCCAGAGCCAGCAGGGTATCGAGGTCGATATTCAGGGCCTTGGCATAAAGGCCCAGGCTGTTCTTGATCAATTCGGGGCTGAACCGGTCAAAGCCGGCCTCGACCGAGGTATGGGTGGTAAACAGGTTACCGGCGCGCGTTACCGTCAAGGCCGTCGCGAAATCGACGCGATGCGCGTTCATGAAATGACGCGCGCGCTCAAGCACCAGCAGCGCAGCATGGCCTTCGTTCAGATGGCAGACTTCTGGGGTGATGCCCAGTGCCTGCAAAACCTGCCAGCCACCGATGCCCAGCAGGATCTCCTGCGACAGCCGGTATTCGGACTCGCCGCCGTACAGTTCGGCCGTGATGCAGCGGTCCACCGGATGATTGGCCGGATCGTTGGAATCGAGCAAATACAGTTTGATGCGGCCGATCTGTGCCTGCCATACCCGCACCCATAAACGGGACGGCGTCAACAACTGTATGCGCAGCCATTCGCCATGATTGATGCGCACGGGGCAAACCGGCAAGTCGCTGGTTTCGCTGGACGGATAAAGGGCGATCTGGTTGCCGTCGGCATCGAAGGCCTGGCGGAAATAGCCTTTCTGGTAGAGCAGGCCGACGCCTACCAACGGCAGGCCCAGGTCGTTGGCGGCCTTCAAGTGATCGCCGGCCAGCAGGCCGAGCCCGCCCGAATAAATGGGCAGGGCCTCGCTGAGGCCGAATTCCATGCTGAAATAGGCGATTTTCCGCAGGGCGATGTCCTGCCGCTTCTTGGTCTGGAACCAGCGCTGTTCCGACAAGGCCTGACGGTGGGCCGAAACGATGGTACGCAGCTTCTCGCAGAAGGCTTCGTTTTGCGACAGGTCTTCCAGGCGCGCGCGCGATATAGCCTGCAACACCAGCCAGGGGTTGCGGGTTTGCGCCCAGAATTCGGCATCCAGCTCGCGCCATATCTCATCAGCGCCATGAACCCAGGAGTAACTGCAATCCCGGGCCAGATCGCTCAATCCGTCGAGTTTCTGTTCCATATCGGGGCGAAAATATTTGGGGATGGTCATGTGTTACGGGCTCCATAAGAACGGCGGTGTAAGAATATAGGGCAAGTGTACTTAGCGCCTGGGTATCGGTTCCCACGGAGGATCATGGGAACCAGGGGGGCGGCCAATGCACGACCGACCAGACTCAATTACTCGTTCCCACGCTCCTGAGACTGTGAAAATATTCAATTTAAAGGATTTAACCACGAAGGACACGAAGAGCACGAAGTTTTAAGCTTTTGATTAAGTTAATTTTTTCTTCGTGTCCTTCGTGATCTTCGTAGTGAATAAGGCTTTTTATGACGTTTTTCATTAATTCTTTCACAGCCTCTCCTGCGTTGGAATGCATACTAATACCCACAAGGGCACAAGTACCCATAGGGCATAAATGAAATCCGACAGCCTCCTAGCCTTCGTTATTTTTCGATGATTCCTTCTCGGCCCTCAGGTGGAATTCCTTGTTCAGCGAGGTAAATTGCAACAGCTGGGCTTCGACCTTGCCGTTGAACGAGACCGGCGGGTATTTGCCCTGCTCGTCGACGACTCCGGCTTCCATGCCGGTCAGCAGTTCAAGCGCTTCGTCCACGGTGGTGACGGCGTAGATATGAAACTGGCCGGACTGGGCCGCGTGCACGACATCCCAGCGCAGCATCAGGAACTTGACGTTCGTGGACGGAATGATGACGCCTTGCGTGCCGGTCAGGCCCTTTTTGACGCAGATATCGAAGAAGCCTTCTATTTTTTCATTGACGCCGCCTATCGGCTGCACATGGCCCAGCTGGTTGACCGAGCCGGTAATCGCCAGATCCTGCCGCAGAGGCACCTGGGCCAGGGACGACAGAATGACGCACAGTTCGGCCAACGAGGCGCTGTCGCCGTCGACGTGGCCGTAGGACTGCTCGAACACCAGGCTGGCGGACAGCGAGAACGGGCTGTTGCGGGCATAGCGCGAGGCGATGAAGCTCGACAGAATCAGCACGCCCTTGGAATGGAGAGCGCCGCCCAGTTCGGTTTCGCGTTCGATATCGACCACTTTGCCGGTGCCAAGACGCGTCGTGGCGGTGATGCGCGACGGCTGGCCGAAGGCGAATTCGCCCAGTTGCAGCACCGACAGGCCGTTGATCTGGCCCGTCACTTTGCCCTCGGTATCGATCAGCACGGTGCCGCGATCGATATTCTCATAGAGTTTTTCCCTGAGCTTGTCGAGCCGGTAAATTTTATGGTCGATGGCTTTCTGGACATCGCTGTTGGCGATCAGGGAATGGCCGTTTTCCTCGGCCCAATGGTCGGATTCCGTCAACAGATCCTTGATGCTGCGCAGATGCGTCAACAGCTTCTCGGCATCGCCGGCCATGCGGGAGCTGTGCTCGATGACCCGGGCAACGGCCGCCGGACTCAACGGCCGCAATTTTTCGTGCTTGGCAATCGTGGCCAGCAGACGGGCGTATTCATGGGTGCTGTTTTCCCGGACAACGGAGACGTCGAAATCGGCGGCCACCTTGAACAGGTCGTGGAACTCGGGGTCATAGGCGCTTAACAGGTAATACAGCAGCGGATCGCCGAACAGGATAATCTTTACCTCCAGCGGTATGGGCTCCGGTTCCAGGGACGAGGTGCTGATCAGGCTGAGTGTCCGCTCCAGCGGCTCGATGCGGATTTCACGGGCCTGCAGCGTTCGTTTAAGGCTCTCCCAGGCATACGGCTGAAACAGGATTTTCCGGGCGTCGATGATCAGGTAGCCGCCGTTGGCCTTATGCAAGGCGCCTGGCTTGATCATGGTGAAATCGGTGATTAACGAGCCCATATAGGCCTGGTGATCGGTATGGCCGATCAGGTTGCTGTAATTCGGCAGGTCCTCGTAGACCACGGGGGCGGCGCGCTTGTTGCTGAAATCGACGATCAGGTTGACCTGATAGCGTTTCAGCGGATTGGAATCCTGTTGAAAATCCATAAACGGCAGCATTTTTTCGGTATGCGGAACGAAATCCCGGACGTGCTCGATGATGTCTTTCTGCACGTCATTCAGATAACTGATGACGTCCGGTTGATCGGCGTATTTTTCGATCAGCTCGTCGATGGAATGGTTGACGGCCAGGGCCGCGACTTCTCGATTCAGGGCCTGCAGCTTGCGCTTGGTTTCCTTGCGCCAGATCGGGAATTTTTTCAGCAGTTGCTGCAGGCGTTCCTGCAGGTTGAAAATCGTGTTTTGTATTTGGTGCTGCTGCTCTTTATCGAGCTTGTTGAACTGCTCGGGCGTCAGCGCGACGCCGTTTTCATCGGCCGGCGCGAAACCGTAGCCGGTGACCGTTTCGGTCAGCAGAATATGGGCGTTTTCGGCTTCCTCGCGCAACTGGTTCAATTCATGGATTTCCCGCTGGCGCGATTCGCTTTCGATCTCGCCGGCGCGGGAGCGGTATTCGTCACCGTCGAATGCCGAGGGTATGGCGATGCTCAGTTCGTCGATCAACTGCTCCATGTCATGCCGGAAAATCCTGCCTTGTCCCGGCGCCAGTCGGATGGCGGCCGGCTTGGCCGGCTGGCTGAAATTGTTGACGTAACACCAGTCCGAGGGCACGGGGCGGTGGAAGGCTTCGTGTTCGGCCAGTTGCTTGATGGTGGTGAACTTGCCGGTGCCGGAAGGCGCCATCGCGAAAATGTTGTAACCGCTTTTGTTGATCCGGATGCCGAATTTGATCGCCTCCATGGCGCGTTCCTGGCCAACAATGATATCGATGCTTTCAAGCTCGTCAGTGGAATTGAATTTTAACTGCTCGATATTGCACGGTTTATAAAGTTGTGACGGAGCCAGCGGTGTATTTTTCATAGAATGAACCTTGCTTGGAAGCCTTGGTTTTTATCAGTTGTTATGAATGTTTCATGCCCGGGCGGGACGAGAAACTTACCCTGTTATAAAGGCTCCAACTAACGGCAATGTCATGATATAAAGAGACAACCATGGCTTTATAAAAGTTCTCGCCAGGCGCTTGCTCGAGCCTTTGCCGGCAGGGCTTTTACATTATAGCCACATTTGTATGGCACGTTCACTTTACCCTTTTCCCATGCTAAAGCGGAGCCGATTCGCACTATGGAATATAAAGATTATTACAAAATAATGGGGCTTTCCAGGGACGCCGCGCCAGAGGAGATAAAGCGGGCCTACCGCAAACTGGCCCGCAAATACCATCCCGATGTCAGCAAGGAGCCCGATGCCGAGGCGAAGTTCAAAGAACTGGGCGAGGCCTACGAAGTGCTTAAAGACCCTAAAAAGCGCGCCGCCTATGATCAGGTCGGCCGTGGCTGGCAGGAGGGGCAGCCCTTTACACCGCCGCCTGATTGGGGCTTTGATTTCGGTGCCGAGCAGGGCTTCACCGGTACAGGGGGCGGATTCAGCGATTTTTTCGAGGCGCTGTTCGGGCGCGGTTTCGGCGCCGGGCGGGGCGGCGTCTACGGCAGGCAGGCGCACATGCAGGGCAGCGACCAGCACGCCAGGATACAGATCGATCTGGAGGACGCTTACCGCGGCGCCGACAGCCTGATTTCCCTGAACGTACCGCAAACAGACAGCCAAGGCCGCCTGGTTTCAAGCGTGCGGACCTTAAATGTCAAGATTCCGAAAGGCATCAAGGCCGGGCAGCGCATCCGCCTGGCAGGGCAGGGCATGCCGGGAGTCGGCGGCGGCCGCAGCGGCGATTTGTATCTGGAAATAGAATTCAAGCCCCACCGTTATTTTCGTGTCGAGGGGCGCGATATTCATCTTGAACTGCCGGTCACGCCGTGGGAGGCCGCCCTGGGCGCCACCGTTCCGGTGCCGACGCTGGGCGGCACCGTCGAATTGAAAGTCCCGGCCGGCTCGCAGGCCGGCAAGCAGTTGCGCCTGAAAAGCCGCGGTCTGCCCGGAACGCCTGCCGGCGATCAGTATGTGACCTTGAAGATCGTCACGCCATCGGCCAGAACCGATGAAGCAAAAGCCCTGTATGAGCAAATGGCCAAAGTGATGCCGATGAATCCGCGTGCGGCGATGGGGGTATGAAATGAAAAATGAGATAATCGTGATTTCCGGTATAGTGCTCGATGAAAGCATGCGCTTTACGTTGGTCGAGCTGTGCGAATTCGCCAAAACCAGTCCCGAGCAGGTCATTGAAATGGTGGAAGAAGGCGTGCTGGAACCCGAAGGTTCTTCCGTTTATACCTGGCGTTTCGACACGTACGCCCTGAAGCGCCTGCAGATTGCCTTAAGGTTGCAGCAGGATTTGGACATCAATCTGCCAGGCAGCGCGCTGATCCTGGATTTGCTGGAAGAAATGGAAAGATTGAGGCGATAGTTAAATTTAACGTTCTATTGTTCTTCCATGCCACGTCAGACGCATGCCGCGGCTTCCCGGATCGAGCTGTAAGCGCCGGACCAGACGTCAGTATCTGGAACGTGGGTCTACCTGGCTGAGTTGGCGATTGCATCGCTAACCCGGATATTTCATCAGCCCCATGAAGCCGCCCCTCAGAGGCACTCGACGACCAGAAACGACTGATATTTTTTGGAGGAGAAGTTCAACGGGCTGTTTTCAGGGTTGATTGCCGATTTTCAGGCACAGCTCCCCCTTACCCCGTTGTTTATAGCGTGCCGGGCACAGCACTTACCGAGTGCTAATCAGGGCACAGGCGCTGGCAGACAGATCGAAACAAGGATTGGAAGGGATAATGACTGCTCAGCAGCAGCCGAATACGGCGGGTATTGCGGATGACCACGGCGCCGACCTTAAACAGTTTCAGGCGAATGGTGGCACAGGTGGCCTGCGCCAGTTCAGTATGGTTCAGGGCGATCCGGCGAAGGGCCTCGATCAGCGTATAGGCCAGCGTCGACAGCAGCAGGCGGAACTGGTTCGGCCACCACAGACTGCAGCTGGTGCGGTCGGCAAACAGATCCAGTTGTTGCTCTTTAATCCGGTTTTCCATCTCGCCTCGGGCACAATAGACTTGTTCGTAAAGCGTTTGCGCCTCGCCTGCCAGGTTGGTCACGACATAGCGCGGGTTGCTGCCTTGACTCATGTGTTCGGCTTTGAGGATGACTCGGCGCCGGCATCGCCAGGTGCCGGCTTTATAGTGCAAATCGGTGAACACGCGTTGTTTCTGTTGTGTTGCCTCATATTGTGTCCGGGCTTGCTCAATCCAGGGTTGACTCAAACGCTTCAAGCGCTGGTTTTTGGCCAAACCAACGATATAGCGGACGCCCTTCCGCTCGCACCAGTTCAGCATCCGATGCCGACAAAAGCCGCTATCGCCACGGAAGATAATCTGAACGTCCGGCCAGACCTGACGCAGGCGTTTGACCAGCAAGGCCAGGATCGCCCAGCTGTGCTTGGCCCCGTCAATATTGCTGGGGCGCAAATAGCTGACCAGGCACTGATTACCGCAAAAGACATACAAGGGCAGAAAACAGTAATTCCGGTAATAACCGTGGAAAAAACGCCCTTGCTGTTCACCGTGAACCGGATCATCGGTGGCGTCGAAATCCAGAATGAGGGACTTCGGCGGCGTCTTATAGGAGGCGATGAACTGCGCCAGTAGTTCCTCATGCATCCGCCACATCAAGCCTCGGTCCGCCCGCTGTTCGAACCGGCACAAGGTGGAGCGGCTACCCAATACCTGATCCTTTTCCACGGCCGTCTGAAAGGCGATATCGTTTCGGAGTGTATCGTGATCGTTCAAATCCTCATAGCCGCAGGCCAGACCATAAACCCGTTGTCGCAGCAAGTCGACTACCGGATGCCGGATGCGCTCAGGATCCCTGGGATCGTGCATCTGTTCCGCAATCCGTTGGGTTAACTGGAGCTGTTGGTCAATGGTTCTTAACAACAGCACACCACCATCACTGGTGATGGCTCCGCCGCTGAATTGGGCTTGTATTTTGCGGCGTTTAAAGGCAGGAAAATCTATTTGAGCTGCGGTACAATTTGGCACGGGCAAATCCTTGTTCAAATTCAATCTAAGCAACTGAATTTTATCGAACTCTACGGGATTTGCCCGCTTTTTTTATGAAATATCCGGGCTAAGTATAAAGGCTCGGATTATCTGCAAATGAGCTTGCATTTCAGTGGCATGGACTCATAATTTATTGCAAATAAAATACCGGGGCCCGACCCTTTGCAATTGACGCAGTCCGGCAATTTAGGATTTGGTCGTCAATCATGTCCCTGTTTAAACATAGGATGTGCCGACGACAGGAGGCGCATCATTTGCGAGCGATGCGCTTCTCTGTGCTCTCAGCTCATCCTATGCAAGATTCCAGTTTCAGGAAGTCATTTTTAGCCAAATTCTTAGCCGCTCACTCGATTTATTGCCGTCCTTCACAACAATTCAAAATTCGGTCTTTGAACTTATTAACGGCCGTTTTTTTACGGGCACTCATCCGGGACATGGCTTAACGCGGTCCAACTGACAGCGTGGGGCACATGTAATTGTTGGGTCAGTTTATCGATCACTCTTTCCATCTGGATCGACTCACCGTGGAACAGTCAGGAATTCGTAGCCAAACAACAGTAATAAAGGCGTACCGAACAGCAAACACCCGCTCCGAAGACGGACTGGATAATAGACGTGGCCACTACAGTGAGCATGATTTCGACTGGCATGAGATTTTTCCATGTAATTAAATTAAAGCCAAGTCATAGTCCTGCTAGACCGTTCTATTGTAACTAGATAATATTGAGCGACAGAAGTGTATTGTTCACCGTAACTTACCGGTCAGCACTCGACAGCCCCTCAACTAACCGAAATCAATCCGATGAATGAGCTAATAGACTACAAAGCGCTTATTAACAAAGCCGTAAATCAGTGGGTCGACAAACTACAGAATACGGTTTATTCGAACACCCGATTCGATCACTTTGCCCGCTCGTGGGCCCGTTTGACCGGCAAACCGCTCGCCTTCAATATCGCGATACTGGTCATCCTGTCGTGGATCATCACCGGCCCGCTGTTCGGTTTTAGCGATACCTGGCAATTGATCATCAACACCGCCACGACCATCGTGACATTTCTGATGGTGTTCTTGATCCAACACACGCAAAATCGTGACACCGATGCGCTGCAGGTCAAGCTGGACGAGTTGATTCGGGTCATCGAAGGCGCCAATGACGAATTGCTGGACCTGGAAGAGATGGAAGAAGAAGAGCTCACGCTGTTGCGCAAGCAGTATCTGGAATTAGCCCGTATTTCGCGGCAAAGAAAGGCTAAACAAAAAAGCGCTCAATAATGCGGCCGGCCCCAATGCCAAAGGATGCTTTCGCCGAGCATTTGCTGCAACACATGCCGGTTCCGGCCTTTGTTCTGGACACCCGGCACCGGGTCCTGATCTGGAACAAGGCCTGCGAACGGCTGACAGGGCTCAAGGCCGAGGACATGATCGGCACTGACAGGCATTGGCAGGGCTTCTACTCCGCGCCGCGCCCCTGTCTTGCCGACTTGCTGCTCGACCGCTCGCTCGGAAAACTGGACAGCCTCTATGAAATAGCCGGTGACGTCGTTTCGGATACCGGTACGCTGCATACGGAAAACTGGTGTCCGATGCCGGATGGGCGCAGGCTTTATCTGGTCATTGATGCCGGGGCCATTACCAACGCCAGGGGCGAAGTCGTGGCTGTCGTGGAAACCCAGCGCGACCGGACCGGGCAGCGGTTGACCATGCAGGCCTTGGCGGAAAGCGAACAGCGCTTCTCCGCCATTTTAGGTTCGGTCATGGATGCCATCGTGGCGATTGATCGGCAGCATCGCATCACCTTGTTCAATGCCGCCGCCGAGAGGATTTTTCGCTGCGCGGCCGATCTTGCCATCGGCCAGCCCGTCGAGCGCTTTATCGCGCCGAGTTGTCATGCTTTGTTCAGGCAGTTTCTCGGCTTTGACGAACAGGCTGTCAAGGCACCGGCCTGGCTGCCGGAAGGTCTCAGCGCGCGCCGAGCCGACGGCGAGGAGTTTGCGATCGAAGTCAGTTTTTCACCGCTGGAGGCTGGCGGGCAGTGTCTTAATACATTGATTTTGCGTGATGTGAACGATCGGCGGCTGACCGAACAGGCGCTCAGCAAGCTTCAGCTCGAGAAAGGTTATCTGCAGGAAGTGATCGATTCCGAGCATAATTTCGGCGAGATCGTCAGCGGCTCGAAGGTCATGCGCGCCGTCTTCGAGCAGGCGCGCATGGTGTCCCGCACGGACACGCCGGTGCTGCTGCTGGGCGAGACCGGCACCGGCAAGGAACTGCTCGCGCGCGGCATTCACGACCTCAGCGACCGCAGCGGCGCGATACTGGTCAAGGTCAATTGCGCGGCATTGCCCGGCGAACTCATCGAGAGCGAACTGTTCGGCCATGAAAAAGGCGCATTTACCGGAGCGACCCAGCAGCGCAAGGGCCGTTTCGAACTGGCGCACGGCGGCACCTTGCTGCTGGATGAATTGGGCGAGCTGCCGGCGGCGGCCCAGGCCAAACTGCTGCGCGTGCTTCAGGAACAGGAATTCGAACGCGTGGGCGGCAGCGAGACCTTGAAAGTCGATGTCCGCGTGATCGCGGCGACCAATCGCAATCTTCCCGATGATGTCGCCGAAGGCCGCTTCCGGGCCGATCTTTATTACCGCCTGAATGTATTTCCCATCAATATTCCGGCCCTGCGTGAGCGTCAGGCCGATATTCCGCTGCTGGCACGGTTTTTTCTGGCCAAATACGCGCGGAAGCTCGGCAAACGCATCGATGACATCGATCCGGCCTCGCTGGAATCGCTGCAGCAGTATGCGTGGCCCGGCAATGTGCGGGAACTGCAGAACGTGATCGAGCGCGCCGTAATCCTCTGTCAGACGCCGGTGCTGGAAATCGGCCCATTGCTCAATCCCTACGCCCAAACCACGCCAGACCGTCCGGCCACCCTGGAAGCGATGGAGCGCAATCATATCCTGCGCACACTTGAGGCGTCCGGCTGGGTGATCTCGGGCCCCAAGGGCGCGGCGGCCATGCTGGGCATGAATCCGAACACCTTGCGCTCGCGCATGCTGAAGCTTGGGATAAGCAGGCGCGGTTCATAGTTCATTGGGCAATTATGTGGCCAGTAATGCGGCGCCGTACGGGGTGAAATTTCTCTATCGAAAAAAAATAACTATTTTTTCAGCTTATCACCCATATGGGTGATGACGGGCGTCAGTATGACAAGGATACTCTTTCTCACGGTCAACTTGATTAGGCGCTTAATATGTCCAGCGTTTAACCATGTTCAATCTATCAAGGACATCAAGCAGGATAAACCATGAAGACTACGATAAAGAGCTTACGGGGCGCTATTGCGCTGATAACTGTACTATTGATTACCGGAAATGTTGAGGCGGCAATTTTATCGGGAGATTTCAGAACTGAATCTGATCTGCCGTATTGTTGCGACAGAGCAGGGCCTCTAGTCTATGAAAATATCGGTGCTGCTGTCGGCGCCGGGGAAGAGTTAACGGGGGCCAATTTTGTACAAAATCCATCAAATTGGGGTGGCGGTGTTGTCCATATGGATTTGGATCCATTGACAAACATATTGACACTTCATTCTCAAGACATATGGGATTTTGAGACATTCGATGCATGGATCACTAATATTGTTTTCGACGCAGGCGAGCGTATTACCGGATTATCATTGATATCAGGGAATATCACAGATCTGGGGTTGGCGGCCATATTGAATTTTTCAGATAATAGTGTTCATATCCGTTACGATGTGGGAGCTGGTAATCCGACGTTTGATTTTACAGGCGGGCGAGCACAATTTCAGATTACAACGGATGTCTCCGCTGTACCCGTTCCTGCCGCTGTCTGGCTGTTCGGTTCCGGCTTGATGGGGTTGCTGGGATTCAATCGCAAGCGCGCTCAACCGTTAGCTGCATAGATACAACTCGGCTATTGCTTAATATCAGCCGCCTTTCGGGCATCGGAAGGCGGTTTTTATAGCCTCTTACCGACATTCCGAAGCCAATTCAGCCACTACCGGAATAATATTTAATATGGCAATCACCTAATAATTTGCGATGCGGCTCATACAAATCAAAGGGGGCGCCTGTATCGTGCGGATGCATTGTAGGGGCGGACCTGCGTGTCCGCCCTGTTTCGGGTGCACAACGGGTTATCGGAGAACCGCTGGCCAAAGGCGAACCGTTGGGCAAGGGCGAATACACAGGTTCGCCCCTATGTGTCTGTTCATTTTACGGTATCAGGGCATCAATCCGTAGGAATTGCCAGATTGAAACGCCTAGTAATCAAGGAAAATGAACAGGCCGATTAACAATCGATACTGAAATAATTCTGATTAGCCTGAATATTTCACCACGAAGGACACGAAGTACACGAAGGCTTTTCAATTCAATTACTTGCAAATATTTCATAATGAGCTCATGAAGTTATCTGTGAGAAATGATAATGCCATGATTTTCTTCGTGTTCTTCGTGTTCTCTGTGGTTTCATGAAATATCCGGATTAGTTCAAATTCTGCCGCGGAATGTAGGCTCTTGTTTCTTTAATCAAGATTCCCATGGCGCCAATGCAAAGCAGCCGCACTTGGCTCGGTCGGACATTCCAGACGGGCAATCTGCTCCATCCGGATCGAAAGTAATTGAACACCTCATGCATTGCAAACCGGTTAAAATCCGCCGGTGCATTCCAGTATTGCAACACTACGCAATACACCTTCTACGACCTCTATACCCCGCAAGTAACTAATTCACGGCAAACAAAATCAAATCCGCTCATGCCCAATACGATTCACGATATTTCGTTATTTAACGATATCAAGTGACTATCGCTGCCGGTTAGCGCTGGAATTCAGCTTAAATATAATATTAATTTATTGATTTTATTTGATATTTTTTGATTTTTTCAAGTTGGCAGGAAAAATGCTCTTTATTAGATATCCTAATATTCTAATAATGAGAGGTTTCCATCATGAGTATCGCCAGCGAGAAAGCACGGGATATCCTGGCTGTAACGAGGCGCGACAGCCTGAAAGCGGTTCGGGCTGATCCGGATCACCTGAACGGCGGACAGTTTTTCCTGCTCAATTTCGCCTTGCTGCTGGGTAATGTGCTGGTGCTTTTCAATACCGGCGCGTTCGCGTCGATCAGTCTGCATGCCGCGGGCGGTCTGAGCGTCAGTCCGAGTCATGCCGGTTGGATGCAGACGTATTATTTCATCAGCCTGGCGATGGCCTTGCCGGTCAGTTCATGGATGGCTTCCCGCTTCGGAAAAGTGCGCCTGTTCATCGCCGCCATGATGCTCATGGCGCTGGGATCACTGCTTTGTTCGGTTACGGATGAACTGATGTGGTTTCTGCTGGGCCGGGTCTTTCAGGGCTTTTTCGGCGGACTGACAATCCCCTTGTCGCAGACCTTGTTGCTGAGTGCATATCCCGAGCCTAAAAAGCCCTTCGCCGTCGCGCTCTGGAGCATGGCCGCCCTGAGCCCGTTCACGCTGGGGCCGGCGGCGGGCGGCTGGATCGCCGATACGCTGGGCTGGCGCTGGCTGTTTTACCTTAATGTGCCGCTGCCGCTTGTTTCGGCGGCGCTGGTCTGGGCCTTGCTGTTCGATAGCGTATCGAGACGCGTCAAACTGCCTTTCGACCGTATCGGTTTTCTGTTGCTGGCCGTGGCGCTGGGCTGCTTGCAGGCGGCGCTGAACCAGGGCCAGGATGCGGATTGGTACAACTCCGGCCTGATCATGTCGCTGCTGTTTACCGGTCTGCTGGCCCTGGCCTGCTTCATCGTCTGGGAACTGGCCGAGCGTCATCCGCTGCTGGACATACGCCTGTTCGCGCGCCGCAACTTCGCCATCGGCGCCATCGTCCTGAGCGCGAGCTTTTTGCTCATGTACGGCCTGCTGTCCATTCTGCTGGTGCGGCTGCAGTCGGTGGCCGGCTATACCTCGTTTATGGTCGGCTCCGTGCTGCTGCCGCTGGTGATCCTGGCCAAGCCGATGGCGGTCTTTTTTCACCGGATCGTGCATTATTTCGATGCACGCCTGCTGGCTTGCTTGAATCTTGTAGCGTTCGCCGGATTTTGCTTCTGGACCAGCCGTTATGATTTTTTCCAGCGCAACAGCCTGTTCAGCGGCACGCTCGGATCTCAGGTTCTGGAAGGCTTCTGTCTGGGCGGGCTGTTCGTGCCGCTTACGACCCTGTTCCTGTCGGGCCTGACGCCGCGCCGCCAAAGTCAGGCTGTGGAGCTTGGCGGTCTGCTGCGCGTACTGGGCGGCAGCATCGCATCGCCACTGATCGGCGTGATCTGGGAACGGCGCGCCGCGTTCCATCAAAGCCGTCTGGTTGAAACCCTGACACCTTACGATACTTTGGGCAGGGAGATTATCGGTAGTCTGAATGCGGCCGGCATGCACGGCCAGATCGCCACGGCCAAACTCGCCGGTTTAGCTAGCCGCCATGCCGCCATTCTGGGGCTTAATGACACGTTCCGGCTCTCGGCCTTGCTGTTTCTGGGACTCGCGGCCCTGGTCTGTTTTGCCCGGCCGGCAGGGCCTGCACGCCGGCCGCCGCCTCGGCAAGCCGTGCGTGAAATCGCCCTGGAAGCGCTGGTTGAGGAGCCCTGACCGATGTGCGGGCTAATCAGAACAAGCCGGACAATAATCCGGTTGCTGGCCGGCTTGCCATTATTGATCAGCGGCTGCGCGCTGTTCCCTGAACAGGGGGAAAGGGCGGAGCTGATGGAAATGCCGAGCCTGGAGCGGACCGTGGAGGCGGGGCAGGGCGCCGAAAAGCGGGTCAGCCAATGGCCGGGAGCTTATTGGTGGCGCGACTTCCACAACCCTGAGCTGGAACGGCTGGTGGGGACGGCGTTGCGCGCCAGCCCCGCGCTGCGGGTGGCGCGCGCCAGACTGGGCCAGGCGCGGGCCGTGGCCGATTATCAGGCCGCCGAGATGCTGCCCAGTATCGGGGCGATCGCCGACTTTCATCTGCGCCATTTTTCCGAGACCGATTTCTATGGCCCCACCGGCGGAAGTACCGCTTTCGGCGCCTACATTGATCCGCTTGTGTTTCGCTATCATCTCGATCTTTGGGGCAAGGACAGGGCGGCGCTGGAAGCGGCATTGGGCAAGGCACGGGCGCAGGCGTCGGAACTGGCGGTGGCGCAATTGATGTTAAGCACGGCCATCGCGCGCGGCTATTTCCGCCTGTGTTCGGCCGAGGACGAGAGCAGGCTGGTGCGGACCCTGGTTGCCAATGCCGAGGAAAAACTGAGTCTTGCCAGGCTGCGCCGGGACAAGGGCATCGATACGCAGGATCCTGTGCATGCGGCCGAGCAACAGTTGGCGGCCGCACATCAGCAGGCGGTCAGCTTGCGCGCGGAAGCGAAGGTATTGCGCAACCGGCTGGCCGCGCTGGCGGGGCAAGGGCCGGACTGGGGAGAAGGCATCACGGTGGCGGAGAATGCGTTTGCCGAATCCTTCCCGCTGCCTGAATCATTGTCGATAGGTTTGCTGGCGCATCGGCCGGATGTCGCGGCGGCGCTGTGGCGGATCGAGGCGGCCGCGAAGCGGGTGAAAGTCGCCGAAACCGAGTTTTATCCTGACATCGATCTGGTCGGCTTCGCGGGCTTGCACAGCCTGAATCTCAAGGATCTGTTTCTGTCCAACGGCGCCAGCGTGGCTTATTCGATCGGGCCTACCGTCACGTTGCCGATTTTTGAAGGCGGGCGCCTGGAAGCGTCGCTGAAGAACGAGCAGGCCGGTTACGATGCCGCCGTGGAAAGCTATAACGAAATCTTGCTGGGCGCCGTTCAGCAAGTGGCCGACGCGCTGGCGCGGTGGCGCGAGAGCCTGGCCCATGATGCCGCCCAGGAGCAGGCGCTGCAGGCGGCCGAAGCGGAAGCCAGACTGAATGGCAAGCGCTATCGGGCCGGGCTCAAACCGCGCGACGGCGAGATCGATGCCGACATCCGCAAGATCGGGCAGCAACTGAAACTCAGCGCATTGCATGCCGAACACCTTCAGGCCGCGGTCGGACTGATCGAAGCCTTGGGCGGCGGCTACGAAAACAAGAACGACTCTCATGAATAACAGGCAGGACAGCAACATCAGCCCGCTCAAATCGGCTCCGGGAAATAAAGGGCCGCGCCTGCGGCAATGGCGGGACCGGCGAGCGCGCCGGTTGCTCGTGGTCGCTTTGCTCGCCGGTCTGGCAGGGCTTGCCTGCCTGGCTTACTGGCAGTTCCATTCCCGGCATGTGGTCGTGACCAATGATGCTTACGTCACGGGGAATCAGGCTTCGCTGAAGGCGCAGACCAGCGGCACGATCATTGATGTGCGCGTCGACAACACCCAGTACGTGCACGCCGGCGATGTCTTGGTGCGTCTCGATGGCCTGAACGCTGAAGTGGCGCTGGAGCGGGCCAGGGCCAACCTGGCCGAAGCCGTGCGCCAGGTTGAGATCCTGTTCAGCAAGGTCGAGATGCTGCGCCAGCGACTGGCGGAAAAGGACGCGACGCTCAGGCGAAGCCGCCGTGATCTGGCGCGCTACCGCAGCGTAGCCGAAGACGGCGCCGTTTCGGCGCAACAGATCGAGGATACCGAGTTTGCCATTCTGGAACTCGAAGCCGCGGTCCGGCGAATTGGCGCCGAATTGAGCGGAGCCGAGGCGCTGGTGCATGGCGCCGGACTGGCGGACAATCCCAGGGTCCGGCAGGCCGCCGCTGCACTCAAGCAGGCTTATCTGGACCGGGTCAGGCAGGAAATCGTGGCGCCGGTATCGGGATTCATCGCCAAGCGCAGCATTCAACCCGGTGAACAGGTGCATCCCGACACGCCGCTGCTGGCTATCGTGCCGCTGGATTATCTGTGGATAGAGGCCAATTTTCTGGAAAGCGAACTGACGTTCGTGCAACCGGGACAGCCGGTCGAAATCACCGTCGATCTGTACGGGCCGGACGTGGTTTATCATGGCGAGGTGCTGGGCCTGGGCGCTGGCACCGGCAGTGTCTTCGGTTTGCTGCCGCCGGAAAATGCCACCGGCAACTATATCCATATCAGCGAGCGTGTGCCGGTAAGAATCAGCCTGAATTCGGAGGAATTGCGGGCGCATCCGTTGCGCCCCGGACTTTCGGCCGTTACGCGCATCGATACCGACAAGCCGGGGCGTTCGGTTTTGGAACCCTTGACCACAACGCCGCCGGGAACTTATCTGACCGAAGTCTATGATGATCAGCTCGACGGCGCCGAGGCCCTGATTCGGGCGATTATCGAGGAAAACCGATTGCCCGATGCGATGCGGATGGAGCGCCGATAGGGCGGTGTGTGCTGAACGCTGAAAGGACGGGCGCTTTGTCGGCTCAATGATTGCCGGCGTTTAGCTGCGGCAAGCGCCCGAGCCTGGTCATGAAAGTGTCCGTGCCCTACAGGCGGACTTCCGCGTCCGGTTTTCTATTGCCGGCATAGGTTTTTTCGTAATGCGTCTGGCAGACGATGCAGCGTTTGGCCGCGGGATTCGCCACCAGGCGGTTAAGCTCAATCGGCGTTTCGCATTCAACACAGGTGCCGTAACGGCCTTCGGCGATGCGCAACAGGGCGGAATCGATTTCATTGATTTCATGCACATGCCGGTCGATGCTGGCGAGATGGATATCAACCAAAAGGTCCGCCACAGCTTCATCCGCCGAGTCATGAACGCTTCCGGCCAGTTCCCTGTACTGCTCATTATCGTAGGACAGCAGTTCATCGCGTATTTCATGGCGTAGTTCCAGAAATCGGGATTTCAGTTGCTTCTTGAAATTGCTGATCTGAAACTCGGATAAGTTATGCATGGTTCGTAGCCTCTCTATTTAGATGATGACAGATCCGGTATTCGGGCTGTTGATCTCTCGTCTATGGGATTATCTACGTGTTATCGGGATCGCAGGAGCCGATTTTTATCCAGACGCCATAATCGCAATGCAATAAATTGTCGCCGCTGCAGACATAGGTACCATGGGCATAGTTTCTATTGTTAAACACGCAGTTCGGGGCACCGGGTTGCTGAAGTTTATAATCCTGAGCTTCCAGTGGATACTCTTCAAGGATAGGTGAAGTGGTTAATTCAGGATCAGGTGCCCCGACTTGTGGTTTGTTGATGCGGTCAGCCATTATGTTATGCCTTTGTCTAATAATTGTTATGCATTTAATAATGCGGCTTGAATCAAGATGAAAACAGGCAGGGCAGGAAGCTTGACAGCGTTACCTGACCTGGAGGCACGAGTGCCATGCAGCCGCTGATACGACAACATGGACTACACCCGTAACCGATTCAGAGACGTGATTATTGACCAAATCCCAATCCTTATTGTTGATATCGAGTCGGCTAAGTCTGGCCCGTTCAGCCAGTTAAATAAAACTCGATCCGGTTTGTAGGAAATAGTTATAGCGGATCGACCGAATTAGTAGTATTCGTAAAACCACTTAGATAATGATACGGATAGATAATGACCGGATTTGCTCTTACTATAGGGGATGGCGGAAACAGGAAACTCCGAAGTGATGGATTCTTGTTGAGGTGAACTTTGCCGGCGGGCCTGTTTAGGCTATCAGGGGGGCTAATGTTGTCGCGCCGACAGCGGATTTTATAAAGGGGCATTATGCGAAAAAAAACATCACATCGCGGGCTTGACGATATTGGCAGAGCCTGGGGCTGGTTATTTGGCAACAGAAGTAACAGGCGGGTCGAACGGGTTCAGATTGAAACGGCGGAAAAGCAAATAGCAGACAGTATAGAAGATGAACAGAAATTGATGAAAAAGGTTCAGGAAGACCTGCTGACTTTATCGCCGTTAATCGACAGGACGGAACTGGAAAGAATATTCCCTTTTTTTAAAACGAAAGCCGACAGATACGGAATGCGCATAGCCTTCCTCAATGTGTTTGTGGGTGATTGTGAAAAAATGAACCACATGCTGGGCCAGAAGGACTGCGAGAATTTATTGAATCAGATCTGCGACAAAATTGTCAGCTTAAGCAGAAAAGACGAATTCGCAGTGAAATTGGACGGCAATGAACTGTACCTGTTTGTGCCGTTTTTTCAGACCGAAGAAGAACTTTGCCTGCTGTCCGAAAGGCTGGTCAAGGGAATTGAAGAAGCTATCCAAATGCAAGGGCGCAATCTTTCCTTATCAAGCCGCGTTGGCATATCGATTTATCCAAAGAACGGCAAAACGCTCGATAAACTGTTAACGGCGGCGAATAAAGCGCTCCAGAAGGCAGATGACGCCAATAAGCGTCTTTATTATTTTGCCATATAGCCAGGCCGCGCCGCTGTGCGCCGAAAACGTCGAGTATTCTTCAGGTTTATTAGGTGGTGACAGGCATTTTTATTTGCCCCACAATAAGCTATAAACAGACTTAAATTGTTAAGGCAAGGTGTTTATGTTTCCAATCAGAGATGAAAATCCGACAGTACGCGCGCCGGTAGCAACCATTACCATTATCGGCCTTAATATCCTGGTATGGCTGTTTGTTCAGGGCGCCGGAAGCGTCTGGCCGCTGATTAACTCATTTTGCCTCTACAGCCTGATTCCGGGCGATTTGCTCGGTATTGTGCCGGCCGGCACCGTTATACCGATGATTGAGGATGTGGGCTGTGTCGTAGACGGCAAGGGCAGTGTTACAACCTTGATTACGCATGCCTTTCTGCATGGCAGTTGGTTTCATATTATCAGCAATCTCTGGTTCCTGTGGATTTTCGGCGATAATGTCGAGGATGTCATGGGCGTTTTTCGCTTTATAGGTTTTTATCTGCTTTGCGCTGTAGCGGCCGCCGCCGCGCAAATCGTATCGAATCCGGCGGCGATCACGCCCATGGTCGGCGCATCCGGCGCCATCGGCGGCGTGATGGGGGCCTATGCACGGTTATACCCCAGGGCTTCTGTCTACACTCTGATTCCAATAGGTTTCTTTATCACCACAGCGGTAATCCCCGCCGTGTATATGCTCGGTCTCTGGTTCTTCATTCAGTTGGTCAGCAGCCTGTTCGGCGCGGAAGGACCGGGCGGCGGCGTGGCGTTCTGGGCGCATGCCGGCGGTTTTGTCGCCGGCTTGATACTGATAGGCCCCATGCAGCGTGAGGACTATCTGGCCGAACGCCGCCGCCTGGACCCGAAAGAGTAGGCCAGACAAGGCTTATGTCCGACAGCATGCCGCGATAAAAAAACAGACCCTGGATTTACGTTTATCAGGCAATCGGCACTGTATTTCGCTTTATAACTTGAAACCGCATCGGGTTGTTTCGTACACTCTATCCTTTGTGTGGAGTCATCCAGGTCAGCCCATGGCACGGGCATTTTTATTATTTCTCAAGTGACAGAATTAGAAACATTCTTCGGCAGTGACGGCGCCTTATCCAAGGTAATTCCAGGTTATCATCCCAGGGCGGCTCAGGTTGAGATGGCCGAAGCGATCGCGCGTGCCGTCGATGAAAACCGGAATTTGATAGCGGAGGCGGGAACCGGCACGGGCAAGACTTTCGCCTATCTGGTGCCGGCTATTTTATCGGGCAGGAAAGTCATCATTTCAACCGGCACCAAGAATCTTCAGGATCAACTGTTCAATAAGGATTTGCCGGTTATTCGCGAGGCAATCAAGCAACCTTTCACGGCCGCGCTGCTGAAAGGCCGCGGTAATTATCTGTGCACCTATCGGCTAAAGAACGCCTTTGCATCGACCCTGGGTTTCAGCAAGGAAGACGCGGCGGCGCTGGCCAAGATCCGCTCCTGGGCGCAGCGCACGAAAATCGGCGATGTCTCGGAAATGTCCGAGGTGGCCGAAGCCGATCCGATCTGGTATCAGGCCACTTCGTCGCTGGAAAATTGCCTGGGCCAGGATTGTCCCGATTATGCCGAATGTTTTCTGGTCAAAGCCCGCAAAAAGGCGCAGGAATCGGAGATCCTGGTCGTCAATCATCATCTGCTGTGCGCTGACTGGTCGATACGTGACAGCGGTTTCGGCGAGCTGTTGCCGGATGCCGATGTCGTGATCATCGACGAGGCGCACCAATTGGCCGATACGGCGTCAAACTTTCTGGGCATCAATGTCGGGGCCAAGCAACTAAATGACCTGGCCGGCGACGCCCTGGTTGAATACTTTAAAGACGCGACCGATATCCCGGCTTTGCGCACGGCTTGCGAAGACCTTGAACATGAAGTCAAGGATCTGCGCATGGCTTTCGGGATAGAACTGAAACGCGGCGAATGGCGGGACATTGAGGCTAATCCCAAAATAGCCGCCGGGCTGACTGCCGTTAAGGAGCAGTTGCAGCGCCTGACCGATCAACTGGAACTGGCCTCGGTCAAGACCAAGGGCCTGGAGTCGTGCTTCAAGCGCGCCGACGAGCTGCTTCAGCAATTAAAGATCATTATCGATGATGACAGCGGCAAATGGATACGCTGGTACGAGATTCACAGGAAAACCTTTACCCTGAGCCGGACGCCGCTCGACATCGCGGCCGAATTCCGCTCGTTCATGCAACACCATCAGGCGGTGTGGATTTTCACCTCGGCGACGCTGAGCGTGGCGCAAAAGTTCGATCATTTTTCCAATAATCTGGGCCTGGGCGATGCCGTCAGCGCCAGTTGGGGTAGTCCCTTCGATTATGCCAATCAATCGCTGTTTTATCATCCCAAAGGCTTGCCGCAGCCGAACGATCCCGAATTCATCCCGATTATCATGAATTTCGCCCTGCCGGTCCTGCAGGCCAGCAAGGGGCGGGCGTTTTTTTTGTTTACCAGCCACCGTGCGCTGAAACAGGCCGAAACGCTGCTGAAAGACAAGCTGGACTATCCGTTGCTGGTTCAGGGCAGCCGGCCCAAAGGGCGGCTGCTGGAGCAGTTTAAAGCGGCCGGCAATGCGGTCTTGTTGGGCACCTCGAGCTTTTGGGAGGGCGTCGATGTGCGCGGCGAGGCCTTGTCCTGCGTGATCATCGACAAGCTGCCGTTCTCATCACCCGGCGATCCGGTGCTGAAAGCACGCCTGAACGCCATGGAACGACAGGGGCGCAATCCGTTTTTCGAGCATCAACTGCCGGCCGCCGTGATTGCGCTCAGGCAGGGCATAGGCCGGCTGATTCGCGACGTCACGGACAGGGGCGTGCTGATGGTCTGCGATCCGCGTCTGCTGAAACGCGCCTACGGTCAGGTTTTCCTGGACAGCGTGCCGCCTATGAAGCGAACCCGCGATATTGAAGATGTGCGGGCCTTTTTTCAACAAGAGACTGAGCAATGAAATTATTAGCGGTAGAAACGTCCACCGAAGCCTGCTCGGCAGCGCTGTTGATAGACGGCGCGGTGGCCGAACGCTTTGAAGTGTCGCCCCAGAAACATACCCGGCTGATTTTGCCGATGATCGATGCCTTGATGGCCGAAGCCGGGCTGATGCCGCAGCAGCTTGACGCCCTGGCTTTCAGCCGCGGCCCGGGCAGCTTTACCGGCGTGCGCATTGCCACGGGCATCATTCAGGGCATCGCGTTCGGCGCCGATTTGCCGGTTGTGCCGGTGTCCACGCTGGCCGCCATCGCGCAGGATTTTTTCGATCACCATGATGACGATGTATGCTTCACGGCCATGGATGCGCGCATGGGCGAGATTTTCTGGGGCGTTTACCGGCGCGATCAGCACGGTCATGCCGAATTGCTGGGACGGGAAGCGGTGACGCCGGCCGAACAGGTTGAATATCCGCCGTTGCAAGGCGTAGGCGCGGGCTCCGGCTGGGGCGTTTATCGGGACCAGTTAATGACCCGGCTGGCGGGCCTGGTCGATCGGTGCGAGCCCGGTTTATTGCCGCGGGCCGGCGCCATTGCGCGTTTAGGCGCACATGGTTTCGAACAAGGCCTGGCCGTCGATGTCGAACAGGCAATGCCGGTTTATTTGCGCGATAAAGTCGCAAAGAAAGAATCAGAGCGATAATACGGTATAATGGCTCCCTGTTTTATAACTTGTCACTTCAGGTAATGGCTCAATATTTCGAAATCCATCCCGAGAACCCGCAGTTGCGTTTGATACACCGTGCCGTGGACATCATCCGAAAAGGCGGCGTTATCGCTTATCCGACGGATTCGTCTTATGCGATTGCCTGCCAAATAGACGATAAACAGGCGCTGGACAAGGTTCGCCGCATCCGGCAACTGGACGATAAACACAATCTTACGCTGGTCTGCACGGACCTGACGCAGGTTTCGAATTTCACGAAAATGGGCAACGATGCCTATCGGTTGATCAAGGCGTTAACGCCGGGCGCGTTTACGTTCATTCTCGATGCCACGCGCGAAGTGCCCCGCAGGCTCCAGCATCCCAGGAAAAAAACCATCGGTATACGCATTCCCGATCACCCCGTGACGCAATTGCTGGTTCAGGAGCTGGGTGAACCCTTGCTGAGCACCACCCTGATATTACCGGGCGATAGCGAAGCGCTCACCGACCCTTATGAAATCAGAAGCCGGCTTGAACATGAGCTGGACCTGGTGATCGATGCCGGTATTATTGCCTCCGAACAGACGACCATGATCGAGTGCTCCGGTAATGGCTGCGAGGTTGTCAGACAGGGCAAAGGACTTGCCCCCATGCTCGATTGATACAGGAAGCGAAGTTATGATGAATGAATTGACGCTGCTGCAGCGTATCGTTGTTTGGGTGTTGCCGGTGATTTTCGCGATTACCGTGCATGAGGTCGCTCACGGTTGGGTCGCGAAAAAATACGGCGACAACACGGCCTTTATGCTGGGCCGGCTGACTCTGAACCCGATCAAGCATATTGATCTGGTCGGCACCATTATCCTGCCTGGCATATTGTTAATGACGGGCACCGGCTTTATTTTCGGCTGGGCCAAGCCGGTACCGGTCGACCCCCGTTATTTCAAGAATCCGCGCCGCGATATGGCGATCGTTGCATTGGCGGGTCCGGTCTCCAATCTGCTGATGGCGATCGCCTGGGCGCTGTGCGTGCGTCTGGGCGTGATCCTGAATATGGAAGCCATATCATTGCCGATGATCTATACGGGTATCGCCGGCATATCCATCAATCTGGTGCTGGCGATGATCAATCTGTTGCCGATTCCGCCGTTGGACGGCAGCCGTATTTTGACCGGCATTCTGCCGTCCCGGCTGGCCTGGAAATATAACCAGCTGGAGCGTTATGGATTCCTTATACTGGTGCTGCTGTTAATGACTGGCGCCCTGGGCGCGATTCTGGCTTATCCGATGTACATCGCCCAGCAGTTGTTTTTTTCGATTGCCGGGTTATAGGATGTGGTATTGCGCAACGATCTTTCGGTTACCGGCAGGCATTGTTAATTTTTTCAGATGAGTCAAAACACAGCCGAAATCCTGGATGAGCCGCAAGCCATTGCGATGGTCCACGGCGCGCCGTTCAATCAGTTGCCGGAAGACCTCTATATTCCGCCCGATGCGCTGGAAGTGTTTCTGGAGGCCTTTGAGGGACCGCTGGATTTGCTGCTGTATCTGATAAGAAGGCAGAACCTCGATATCGTCAACATACCGATTGCCCAGATTACCCACCAGTATGTCGCCTATATCCAGATGATGGAGTTGCTGAATCTGGAACTGGCGGCGGAATATCTGGTGATGGCCGCGCTGCTGGCGGAGATCAAGTCCAGAATGCTGCTGCCCCGGCAGCCGGAAGCGGAAGACGAGGAAGAGGATCCTCGGGCCACGCTGATACGCCGGTTGCAGGAATATGAATGTATTAAAAACGCGGCCGAAGAGATAGACTTGATGCCCAGGATTGAGCGCGATCTGTTTGAGACCGCTGTCGATGTTTCCACGCTCAATGTTGAAAAAATCCTGCCCGATGTGCAGTTAAAGGAAATGCTGCTGGCATTTCAGGATGTGCTGAAACGGGTAGAACAACTCAGTCACCACCAAATCACTAAAGAACCGTTATCAGTCCGTGAACGAATGGCAACCATTTTGGAAAACCTTAAAGGAGCGGATAGTCTCCTTTTCTCGCAATTATTTATCCGAAAAGAAGGGCGACACGGGGTCGTTGTCTCGTTTCTGGCCATCCTCGAACTCAGCAAAGAGCGACTTATCGACATCATCCAGTCCGACGCCCTTGCCGAACTGCGAGTCCGAAGCGCCGTCTCCGCTTCCGCCTCCTAAAGCGAAGAAAGAGCCAAAGCCCAGAAAAACCAAACCGATAACAGACGATGCGATTGACTCGAATGTCCGTATTATTCCCGAGCCCGTCAAGGGGCCGCCTGTCGACTTAGACCGGCTAAAAGCCTACGTCAGGCACAAGAATCGGCGCAGACAGTCTCAATCGGCGCAATTGCCGGTACCACCTCCCGTTATTGAACAGCCAGAACCCAACATGGAAATCAAGCGCATAGTCGAAGCCATTTTGTTTGCAGCCAGCCGGCCGATGACAGCGAAACAGGTGCAACAGGTTTTTCCCGAAATCGAGCAGCCGGAATTGGCGGAAATCCAGTCGGCCATTGATGCCATTGTCGAGGAATACCGGTCCAGGCCTGTCGAGCTGAAAAAAGTGGCGAGCGGCTATCGGTTTCAGGTTAAACAGGAGCTGTCGCGTTGGGTGTCGCGACTTTTTGAGGAAAAACCGCCCAAATATTCGCGTGCCTTGCTGGAAACGCTGGCCATCATCGCCTATCGGCAACCGGTAACGCGCGGCGATATCGAGGATATTCGCGGTGTCAGCGTCAGCAGCAGCATTATGCAGACGCTCATTGAACGCGAGTGGGTGCGGGTGGTGGCGCATAAGGAAGCCCCGGGCCGGCCCGCCATTTACGGCACGACCAAACAATTTCTGGATTATTTCAATATTGCCTCGTTAGATGAACTGCCGACTTTGCAGGAGATTCAAAATCTTGATTTGTCGTTGGATAACGGGCAACAACCCATGCAGGTAAAGAGTGAAAAGCAAGAAACCCGCGAAGAACTCGCAGAAACAGCTGAACAATAACAAGGCAGCGAAAAAAACCGACCGCCATGCATCGCCGGGCGAGCGCTATAAAAAAAACGCGCCACGCGGCGTTTCGGCAGACGCGCAAAAGAAACCGGTCAGCGCCAGGCCAAAGGTGTCTGAGACGGTCGAGGCGAGTCAGCCGTCAGACGGCGAACGCATCCAGAAAGTGCTGGCACGCGGTGGCGTCGGCTCACGCCGGGAAATCGAGCGCTGGATAGAAGAAGGCCGGGTCAAGCTGAACGGAGAGGAAGTCAGCCCGGGCACCCGGCTAAAGCCTGGCGATCATTTACAGATCAATGGCCGGGTCGTGCATTGGGAGAAATTCGATCAGCAGCCGACGCGCGTGTTGTTGTACCACAAGCCGACCGGCGAAGTCGTCACGCGCCGCGACCCCGAGGGGCGCCCGGTCATATTCACGCAGTTGCCGAAATTGCCCGTGGGCCGCTGGATAGCGGTAGGGCGTCTCGATATCAACACCTCGGGGCTATTGCTGGTGACCAACAACGGCGAGCTGGCCAATCGGCTGATGCACCCGTCGACGGCCGTGGAGCGTGAGTACGCGGTGCGTATTCTGGGCGAAGTGTCGGAGGCGACCATGGAAAAGCTCAAGCAAGGCGTGGAACTGGAAGACGGCAAAGCCAGGTTTGACGAAATCCATTTTGCCGGCGGCGAGGGCGCCAATAAATGGTATCACGTCATCGTCACCGAAGGTCGCAACAGGCTGGTCAGGCGCTTGTGGGAATCGCAGGAGGTGACCGTCAGCCGCTTGATACGCCTGCGTTATGGGCCCGTGGTGCTGCCGGAGCGCCTGAAAGCGCATGCGTTCTATGAGTTGACCGATAAAGAACTGGATCTGCTGTTTGATTTTGCCGGCATGGCAAGAGAGAAGCGGGAAGCGGTAGCCGAAACGGAAATGAAAAGCCACAAGCACAGACGGCGTTAAGGTCAGGCGGGTTCGCTGACCCGCCAATCGCAGAGGCGCCCCGCGTTACCGATTGCCGCCAGCCGTTATCGAGCGGCTATGACCCGGTTCCTGCCGTTCTTTTTGGCTTGGTACATGGCGGCATCGGCGCGTTTAATGAAGGACTCGAACGTGTCGTCGGCGCGTAAGGCATTGACGCCGAGGCTTGCGGTCATCCTGAGTGTGTTCATGTCATAGGTCACGGTGCGCCGTTCGATGGCGGCGCGTATTTTTTCCGCCAGCAATTCGGCGTCGGCCAGATCGGTGTCGCTTAACAGGATGACGAATTCCTCGCCGCCATAACGGAAGATGAGATCGCTGCTACGCAGGCTGTCCTTGATCCATGCCGCGACAGAGGCGAGCATGATATCGCCGCAATCATGGCCGTAATCATCATTAATCGTTTTAAAGTGGTCGATGTCCAGGAAAATAATGGCCAGATTCTTGGCCTGGCGTATGGCCAGCCTGATTTCCCGGTTTATCGTATCGTTAAAGGACGCTCTGTTATGGGTCTGCGTCAGCGGGTCCATATACGCCATTCTCAGCGCCCGATGAAACAGCGTTGCGTTTTTCAGCGGATAGATCAAATAGCGCAGCAGCGTTTCCAGTAACTTGATTTCAGCCTCGGTAAACTGATGGTTGCGCATCAGTTTTAATTCACCCAATGGTTGTTGCTCGATTTTAAAGGCATGGCTATAGGCATGCTTGGTAAAGACGCCATTTTTAATTTCCAGGCTGAATTCCCGATTGCTATAGACGTAACCGCTATGCGGAATCATCGATTCGATTCTGCTGCAAAAAATGGAGATCAGTTCGTTAAATTCCAGCGTCGTCTGTAGCGCGTTGCTGATATCGTACTGACTCGGGTTTTTCGCTTTGCCAGCTTCAAATGCGGTATTGCTGACCATGGCCAGGTTTACGGATTTTTTCACGGTATTGCCTACTCTCACCTTGGGATTTAATTGACATAACAACTCAAGCGAGGACTGTGCCATTTTATATAAATCTATAAAATTCAATAAATTATGAATTCTACTCAGGATCTGGAGTGTATGATTATGTCAGTAATGTGACAATTCAGGACAACAGGGAATGGCTGGCGAGGCAACGGCCGATAGTGTTTTATACCGCCGGTTTTTTATTCCACGGCGATATCTTCATTCCAGAGTTGAGGTTTTTCCTTGATTAACCGGGCCATCAGTGCGATGCAGCTCGGGTCGTCAAGCACGGCGACTTCAACGCCGTGGCTTTCCAGAAATGCAATGTTGCCGGCAAAGTTTTCCTTCTCACCGATAACGACGCGTTTAATGCCGAACTGAACAATGGTGCCTGCACACATCATGCAGGGGCTGAGTGTCGTGTATAGCGTGACGGCCTTGTAACTGCCGCGCCGTCCGGCCCGACGCAGGCAGTCCATTTCACCGTGCGCGATCGGGTCGCCTTCCTGAACGCGCCTGTTATGGCCCACGGCTAAAACCTGGCCATTTTCAACCATAACCGCGCCGATCGGCAGTCCGCCTTCGTCGTAACTTTTTTGCGCCTGGTCGTAAGCCATGGCCATGAATTTCAGGTCTTGTTCGCTGGTCGTCATTTTTTAAGCCCTCTGTGTGATTACTCTATTTCTGCCTTGATCCTTTGCCTGATAAAGCGCGTCATCGGCTCGCTTGACCAGTTGCTCGATATCCATTCCGTCACCTATTTGCGCGACGCCGAAACTGGCGGAAATCCGCCGCTCATGCTTGTAGTGGTGCGAGCTGATTTTTACTCTTAATTTTTCCGCCAGAATGGCCGCGCTCTCGGTACTGTTCTGTGGGCAAATAATCATGAATTCCTCGCCGCCCCAGCGCCCGAGTATATCAGTCTGCCGAATATGGCCTTTCAGGATATCGGCGATGCTGGTCAACACGGCATCACCGGTCAGATGGCCATGGGTATCGTTGATGGCTTTGAAATGGTCGATATCCAGCATAATGATACTGAACGGTCTCCGGTAGCGTTGATATAAATCGAATTGCTCCTGCAGAATGTCGTCGAGTTTAGCGCGATTGTATACCTGCGTCAGCTTATCGGTTATGGACAGTTTCAGCAGCAATTCATTCTGTTCGGCAATTTCCTTAAGATATTTGGCCTGCACGAAATTGCGGTAGAGCAGCAGGAAGCCGATAACGGCAATTCCGGCCACCAGCTTCCAGAGCAAACCGTAATCAGTGCCTTTTTCATACTTGACGGAGATCCATTTGTTGATAATGGTCTGGTGCTCTGCTGCGGGAATTGCGTTAACCATCTTTTCAAAGATCGCCAGCAATATGGGATCGTCATTACGCACGCCGATGCCGAGTTCAAACTTGTCATCAAATTTACCGGCAATTTTAAGCTCGCCGATGTAATGATTTTGTAAGGCATACCCGATGGTTGTCAATGAATCCAGAAAACCGAACAGTTCGCCCTGAGCAACCTTGTTCAGTCCTTCATCAAGCGTGTCGAATTCAATCAGATTGATGGTCGGATATTTATTTCGCAATAGCTCGGCAAAGGCATAACCCTTGACGATGCCCAGCTTCTTGTTGAGCACATTTTCGATGTCGGCGACAAACAGTTCATCTGTTCGGGTGGCGATAACCAAAGGCGAGTTCAGGTAAGGGCTGGTGAAATTCCAGTCTTTTTCACGTTCAGGCGTCGCTGCGACCAGCGATAACAGATCGCATTTTCGCTGTCTGGCAAATGCCAGCGATTGAGTCCAATTACTGGTCGGCACCAGTTCAATCGGGGTCGGTATCATTTGGCGCAGCAAATTAAAATAATCGGCGCTTATGCCAATATGCTGGCCTTGTTCAATTTTTTCATAGGGCATCCACTGCGGATCTACGCATAGCGTTATTTTTTCCAGGGATTGAATGTAGTCGAGTTCCTGTTTTGAAAACAGCGGCGCTTTCGATGTCGCGGCGGCTTCGAAGAAAAAGCCGTTGAGGCTGGCGGACGAATCGATCAGGTCTGCCGCTTTCAATACATCAAAATTGTGCAGGACCAGGTTTGTATTGACAGAGCCTAGCGTTTTTATATCGGGCAAAATCAATTTCTTGATGATGTCGGCTTCATAGAGCAGCGCGTCCAGAGACTTTTCCCGCGAGTAGTTGTTATAAATGAGTTCGGCCATTTCTTCCGTGTGACTCAGCGCATATTCCCAGCCCTTGTTGCTGGCATCGATCAGTTTCTGCGTGCGTTGTCTGTAATGCTCGGCAGTTGAATAGGCGGTAAAAAGGTTGCCGTGATAGGCGTTGATGCCATAAGCGGACGGATCAATGATATTGTAAGGCGTTTTCGATTGCCTGATCTGGTAGAGCTCATTCGACAGGAAGGCTGACATTGCATCTATATCGCCGCGAATAAAGTCAGCCGCATCGAATGAATGAGGAATCGCCTGAAAGTCATCAGCCGTCATGTTAAAGGCTTTTAACAGTAAGGCCAGGGAGCTGTTGCGCAACTGTTCTTCCGTGATCATGACTTTCTTGCCGATCAGGTCGGAAGGCGTCAGCAGCGTTTGCTTGCTGATGATAACCAGTGCCGGGCGCTTGAAGTAGTTCGCCAACAGCACAACCGGTTTGTTTTGCGCCTTGACCAGGGTTAAATCGGCATCGTTTATACCGTAATCGGCCTGGCCGTTTAAAACCGCCTCGACGACGTCCATATCCGCTTCCCGTTCCTTTAACTCAACATCAAGGCCTGCTTCTTTGTAAAAACCTTTCTCTTTTGCCGCAATGAAACCGGCAAATTCGAACTGGTACTTCCAGCCGAGTTGAAGGGTAACTTTTTCTAACGGTGAAGCGGACGTTATAGAAGCAAACAGGGTCAAGAAAATAAAGATGGCTATTTTCAATTTAGATTACAGGCTGGCTGGGTAGGCATAAAGATAAAGTTTATCACTATTATCCTTGATATTGCGCGCGGGCGGTTTTTATCTTCCGCTTGCCGTGCCGGAGAGAAGGGTCGCGGGAAGGAGTCAATTGGCGATGATTGTCAGGCCGGAAGCGAGGCAGGCGGCTATGGAACCGTGTCGGCCAGGGGACCTCGCGGGTCATGGCTTCAAGATGGATCAGCCAGGGGCTGGCGCTAACCGGCCGGCAGATAGATTCTGAACCGGGTGCCCTGGTCTACGGTGGAATCAATGACGAATTCGCCCTGATGGTCCTGGATAATCTTATGGGAAAGGGATAGTCCGAGTCCGAGGACCTTGTCGGCGGGTTTGGTAGTAAAGAAGGGCTCGAAGATTCTGTTTTTTATCGAGTCCGGGATGCCTGTGCCGGTGTCCTCAATCTCAAACCATAGCCAGTCGGAATTTTTATAACCGGTTCTGATGGTGATTTTGCCGAAGCCCTCGATAGCCTGGGCGGCATTAATCAATAAATTCATGAATACCTGAATGAGATCAGAGCCTATGCAGCGGACGGGCTTGATTCCGGCGTAGTCCTTGATAATCTCGGCCTTGTATTTGAACTCGTTGTTGAGGATGGTCAGGATGGAGTCGAGGTTTTGTTCAATATCGAAAGGCTCTTTATCGCGCTTATCATTACGTGCAAGGCTGTATAAATCCTGGACCAGTTTTTGAGCCTGGTTGGCATCTGCTATCGCCGCTTTCAACCGGCCATTCAAGTCATCGATTAGCGATGCCGGAGCCGGTTGCTTTTTAAGCGCATTGAAGGCCGTCACTTCGCTATTGTCATGCGGAAGCTGTCCGGCAAGGCGTTTGGTCATATCGGTAAGGCGGTTGATATTGTGTAGAAATTGTTTCAGGGTGTTCAGATTGGAATAGACGGAATCCAGCGGATTATTGATTTCCTGCGCGATGCCCGAAGCCAGTTTGCCTATCGCGGCCATTTTTCCCGATTGTATCAAGTGCCCTTGGGCTTCAGTCAGCTTTTCTTTTAAAGCTCGCCGCGCCTCCTTTTCCCGGTTAAGCATTTCCCGGGTCTGCTGTAATTCCTCTGTCTGGTTCTTGACCATTTCTTCAAGTTGTTCGACGGACAAAGCCTGTGCCGCTTCAATCTGTTTGTGCCTGGAGATATTGGTCCCCCAGCCTGTGAAACCGGCAAATCCGTCATTTTCAAGTATGCCGGGTGCAGCGGTTTCCAAAATGGACAGGTAATTGCCTTCGTGAGACATCAAGCGATATTCAATCTGTAATGTTGAACGCTCCGCGAAAGCTCTGGCGTATTCCGCTGACAGCCGGTCCCGGTCATTCTGATGAACGAAATTCAGCCATACTGCCGCCGGGCATTCGCGCGCCGTAAATCCGGTGGTTTGCTGCCAGTGTTTATTGCAATACATGGACTGGTTGAGTTCATCCTTGAGCCAGATAAAGGCGGGCACATTGTCGGCAAACTCCCAAAAACGGCTGTCATTTGCCCGGGAGAGGTTACGGCAAGCGTCCTTGATGACATAGCCCGCGCCGGTTTCCTCGACGGATTGTTCGGCGCCGGCTACAGTTAATACTATCTGTTTGTCGACATTGATTATATGGTCGATAAACCAGTTGGTCAGGAAATCAAGCAGCTCAAGCGTGATTCTTTCCGGGGTGGACGTGCACCGAAGCTGTTCCTTGGCGATTTTTTTGATGAATGCCTGGTGTTTTATCTGATGTTCGAGAAAAAACGGCTCGGGATAGCCGTTTTGGCGCATGAAATGCTCTTCGGCATCAAAATGGTAATAGATGTAGGCGACCAGTTTATCCAGCGCCCTGAGGCGGATTTGATGTTCTCCATTTGCGGCAATGATTTCATTCAGGTTATTGATTAGTTTGAATATCTGCTGATGATGAGTATCAATTTCATCAATCCCGGTACTTAATTGGGTATCCCAAATAAATATTGTCATAGATCATAGAATAGAAATTTGAAGGCAATAAGCAAGTTACAGTACCCGATGGCTTTGTTCAATAATGAAAGAATTATAATTATGTCAGCAAATACTAGACAGTCTAGCTCAAGCCTGGATTTAAAAAATCGTTTTTAAAAAGCAAATGCGACCGATCCGGTGAATCCTTGGGAAAAGCAGGGCCATTGAAACAGTTGCTGGGAAGACTGCCGTCATGGCAGTTTTCCCGGCAGGCGCGCTGATTTTTGATGAAGGGACGCCAGTAAAACGGATATAACGGTAAGCATTAAAGGGTCGAAGTCGGGCGTAGACCGCCGTCATACGGAGCTGGCCGCGAATCCGGGAGTGGCGGAAAGGCAAAAAGCGTTAATTCGGGCTCGGGGCGTGCGTTAATACAAGCCCAGTTGCAGTTGGGCGACTTCCGACATCATGTCGCGCGACCAGGGCGGGTCGAGCACGATCTCCACATTGACATTGTCCACGCCGGGCAGTGCGCGTATGCATTTTTCCACGTCGCTCTGGATCACGGGGCCCATGCCGCAACCTGGCGCCGTCAAGGTCATCATGACGTGCACATCATTCAGTCCTTCGCCTGTCGGCGTGACCTTACAGGAGTAAACCAGGCCCAGATCGACGATGTTAACCGGTATTTCCGGGTCATAAACTGTTTTCATGACTTCCCAGCAGTTTTTCTCGACCGCCTCGGGGCTGGTTTCCGATACCAGGGTATGCAATTGATGCATATCCTTGCCCAACGCATCGGCATCAACGCCGGCGATGCGGACCATGTGGCCGTGCTCGGTCACGACGGTGTAGTTGTTGCCGAGAGACTGGTGGATGGTTACTTCGTGGCCTTTGCTCAAAGTTCCGGTGTTGCCGTCGGGTATGGTGACAACGTTGACATCGCGGGTTAAGACAACGGTTTCTCTTTCTGCCATAGTGATTCAGTTATAGGTTAAAAGTGCGGGCGTCGATAATCTGGCCGCTGACATCAAGACTCGCGGCGCTAAATAAATAGACATAAACAGGTACCAGGGATTCCATGGCGGGCAGCTTGTGTTTGTCTTCCGCCGGATAAGCGCGCTTTCTTAGCGGCGAGTCAACCGGGCCGGGCACCAAGGTATTGACGCGGATTCTGTTGAAGCCTTCAAGTTCTTCGGCCAGAATGTTGGCCAGGCCTTCCAGTGCTATTTTCGACACGCCGTAGGCGCTTGAATAAGCCGGCGCATGTCTGGCGGACGAGTCGGAGGTGAAGACGATCGAGGCGTGCTCGCTTTTGTTCAGCACCGGCAGCAATACGCGGCTTAACAGGAATGGCGCATTCAGGTTGACATTGAGCGTGTGCCCCCAGTCCCTGGTTTTGGTGACTGCGATAGGGGAGAATGCGGTTAATTCGACTGCCGAATGCAGAACGCCTTGCAGGGAACCGTATTTGTCATCGATTCTGTCGGCCAGTTCCTGATAGTCGGCTTCATTAGCGCCGGCCAGATCGAAAGGGTAAATAATCGGTTCCGGTGCGTTGGCGGCCAGGATGGCATCGTAGGTCGCTTCCAGTTTGGCGATGTTCTTATCGAGCAGAATAATATGCGCGCCCTGTTTGGCCAGTGCCAGTGCCGCCGTGCCGCCCAGGCCTCCGCCCGCGCCGGTAATGAGGATGACGTGATGGGTTAGCGGCATGTGAGTGACTCTATCCAGGTTGGAATTTGTTCGGGCGATGCGATCAGCGCATCGGCGCCCCAGGTTTCCGGCGTGTCGCCCGGCTTCAGGTAGCCGTAAAGCGCGGCCAGCGTTTTCATCCGGGCATTTTTTCCTGCCACAATGTCATGAATGGCATCGCCAATATAAACGCATTCCTGCGGCCGGACGCCGGCCTGCCGGCAAGCTTCCAGCATCGGTTCCGGATGCGGCTTGCTGTTGGCCGTGGTATCGCCGCTGACGATGCAGGCCGCTCTGGCGGTCAGCTTTAACGCCGCCATCAGCGGGTCGGTAAAGCGCTTGCGTTTATTGGTCACGACGCCCCATTTCAATCCCCGCGCCTCGATGATGCGCAGCGTTTCGGCCATGCCCGAGAAAAATACCGTGTATTCGGCAATGTTGCTCTGATAGTGGTCAAGCATGGTTTTCAGAATGGCCGCCTGAAGTTCCGGGTCGGTGTCGGCACCGACGCTCTCTCTGACCATGGCGCCGCCGCCGTAGGAGATAAAGGGGCGGATAGCCTCCGGGGCGACGGCCGTCAGGCCGTGCGCGGTCAATGCCCGGTTCAGGCTGGCGATCAGGTCGGGTGCGGTATCGACCAGGGTGCCGTCCAGGTCGAACAGCACGCAGGAAAGTTTGAAGTCGCTCGGCATCGGCACGTTACTCGGGGCGTCTGAACGCGGCGAGATAGTTGACATCGATATCCCTGCCCAGTCTGAAACGCTTGGTGAACGGATTGTATTCGATGCCCACCATGCCCTGCAGTTCGAGACCCGCATCACGGGCGGACTGGCTCAGTTCAGACGGCTTGATAAAGGTTTTGAAATCGTGCGTGCCTTTGGGCAGCATTCTGAGCACGTGTTCAGCCGCGACAATGGCCAGCAGATAGGCTTTCGGTTGCCGGTTCAGGGTCGAGAAAAACACCATGCCGCCGGGTTTGACGAGCCGGGCGCACGCGGAAATGATGGAGCCAGGGTCGGGCACGTGCTCGAGCATTTCCATGCAGGTGACATGGTCGAAACTTTCGGGCTGTTGCTCGGCCAGCGCTTCGGCGCTGATTTTCTGATAGCGCGTGTTGACGCCGGCTTCCAGTCCATGCAGATCGGCGATATCGATCAATTCCTCGCTGAGATCAATGCCCAGTGCATCGGCGCCCTGTTTGGCGAGGCCTTCGGTTAATATGCCGCCTCCGCAGCCGACGTCAACGATGCGCTTGCCGGCAATTTCAGCATACTGCTGGATGAACTGGATGCGTAACGGATTGATGTCGTGCAGGGTCTTGAACTCGCCCTGCGGGTCCCACCAGCGTTCGGCCATTGAGCCGAATTTGTTGATTTCGTGCGGATGTACGTTCTCTGTTGCTGTCATCGTATGAACCGTGTGTTGGATGGCTATAGTGTACTATATTACTAGGTTATTCGTCATTACTGGCCTAAGCGTTGCCGCCATTCGCCGATTTTCCGCTTTAAATCCGTTATGTCGATTGTGGTCAGGTGGCGTTGCTTTAACAAGTGTTTGCCCGCTACCCAGACATCAGTGACCTGCTGGCGGCTGGCGGCATAGACGATCTGCGAGATCGGGCAATACAGCGGCTGGGTTTCCAGTCGGTCCAGATTGATGGCGATCACATCGGCGGATTTGCCGATGCTCAGCGAGCCGATTTCATGATCCAGGCCCAGAGCCTTGGCGCCGTTAATGGTCGCCATGCGTAAGGCGGTCATGGCCGGGATGGCGCTGGCGTCATTGGCGACGGCCTTGCCGAGCAGCGCGGCCATGCGCATTTCCCCGAGCATGTCCAGGTCATTGTTGCTGGCCGCGCCGTCGGTGCCCAGGACGACATTGATGCCTGCCGCGAGACATTTGGCAATCGGGCTGAAACCGCTGGCCAGTTTCAGATTGGATTCGGGGCAATGGACGATATGCGCGCCGGTTTTCGCGACTAACTGGATTTCGTCTTCAGTCAGCTGGGTCATGTGCACGGCCATGAATGACGGGCTGAGCAGGCCCAGTTCATGCAAGCGCTGTAGCGGGCGCCGGCCGGTTTTTTGCTGCTCCTGTTCGACTTCGTGCAGGGTCTCGTGCACATGCATATGCACGGGCAGTTCCAGTTCGTCGGCAAATGTTCTGATCCTGCTCAACGGTTCATCCGAAACCGTGTACGGCGCATGCGGAGCAAACGGCGTTGAAATCAATGGATGATGGCGGAGTTGGTCGTGCAGGGCCAGGCCTTTTTCGATATAGGCCTCGCTGTTTTCGGCCCAGACCGACGGAAAATCGATCACGATCAGACCGACACTGGCGCGTATGCCATGATGCATGGCCTGTTGCGCCGTGATTTCAGGAAAGAAATACATGTCATTGAAGCAGGTCGTGCCGCCGAGGATCATCTCGGCAATGGCTAGGTCAGTGCCATCGCGCACGAATGCTTCGCTCATCCATTTCTGTTCCAGGGGCCAGATATGGTTTTGCAGCCAGTCCATCAGGTGCAGGTCATCGGCGATGCCGCGCAGCAAGGTCATGGCCGCATGCGTATGGCTGTTGACGAAACCGGGCAGCAGTGCGTGACTTTCTAGGTTTTCCGTTGTCGTACCTTGGTACTTCTGCCTGGCCGTCGCTGTCGGCAACAGATCGATAATTCGGCCGTCGTCAATAACCAGTGTATGGTATTCGTATAGGGCGTCAGGCGCGCGCTCACGAACAGTCGCGCCATTGTCGGGAGCAATGCGCGAGGTTACGGATTCCGGCTCAACGGGTATAATCCAGCGCGCATGGATCACTGTGTCAACTATCATAGGTATTCCTGTTATTTAGATGCGGAATTATAACTTTTTTAACTTAATTTTTGATAAATAATGACAAGACAGACTAAATTGACTGTACAAGCCCTGCATTGGACGGGCGATGCTTTAAAAGTGCTGGATCAGCGCCAACTTCCCGAAAAAATCGTTTACGACGAATACCGCGATGCTGTCGGCGTAACGGAAGCCATTGCTTCCATGCGCGTGCGAGGCGCCCCGGCGATCGGCATTGCGGCGGCTTATGGGGTCGTGCTGTCGGTCATGCGGCATTATGCGGCCGGAGCCGACCTATGGCGGCAACACGTGGCGGCCGACTTCGACCGGTTGGCCCATTCCAGACCGACGGCCGTCAATCTGTTCTGGGCATTGGCCCGGATGAAAGCGGCGCTGAATCAAGCGCAGGATGATCCTTTGGCGGCGGCGCTGGACTGCGCCGAAAAAATCCACGCCGACGATATCGTCGCCAATCATGCCATGGGCGAACTGGGCGCCGATATCCTGGCCGGCGCCAAGGGCATTATGACGCATTGCAATGCCGGAGCCCTGGCAACGGGCGGTTACGGCACGGCGCTGGGCGTTATTCGCAGCGTCTATCGGCGGAAGCCGGTCGCTGTCTACGCCGGCGAAACCCGGCCCTGGCTGCAGGGCGCGCGCCTGACCGTCTGGGAACTGGCGCAGGACGGCATACCGGCGACTTTGATCGCCGATTCGGCGGCGGCCTGGCTCATGAAATCGGGCGCAATCGACTGGATCGTCGTCGGCGCCGACCGTATTGCCGCGAATGGCGACGCAGCCAATAAAATCGGTACATATTCCCTGGCGGTGCTGGCCAGACAGCATGGCGTCAAGTTAATGGTGGCGGCCCCGACTTCGACGATAGACTGGAGTATAGAGGACGGCAGCCGGATCGAGATCGAGCAGCGCAATCCGAATGAATTGCTGGCGCCTTGCTACATCCATGAGGATTCACTGGTCAGCGCCTGGAATCCGGTATTCGATGTGACGCCGGCCGAATTGATTTCAGCGATTGTCACCGAGAAAGGCGTGATATTGAATCCATCTGAACACGGAATCAGGAGCTTAATGTATGCAACTAAGTAAAAAAGGTAATAATCCGGTATTAGCGGCCGGCTATTTCTTCAGAGGACTAAAATTATTGACCGACCCTCAACTGCGGGCATTCTTGATTATTCCGGTCCTGATCAATC
>SWCD01024392.1_pt1 | contig 68090 bp, 66 predicted proteins | sample 4693011 | NCBI WGS metagenome assembly SWCD01 (sample SAMN10267278, study PRJNA491770) | bioreactor metagenome | isolation source: DHS bioreactor inoculated with marine | place: Japan: Omine Ridge, Nankai Trough
GCCGACGTAATTATCTGCCGGACGCGCGTACAAAGTCTGTTTACGGTCGGCCTTCTCAGCAACCACCTTGTCCTCTTTGGCATCGCGGCGGAACTGCTCTTGTTGGCTGGTATTTCATATATACCTGCCTTCAATGCATTCTTTGGAACTGCACCCCTCCAGTTATGGCACCTAGCCTTGTCTATACCCTTTGCTCTTGCAATCTTTTTCGGTGACGAACTGCGAAAGGTTTTCGTCAGACGCCAGAACCCTTTCGTTCTGCGCTGGCTGACTTGGTGATAGTATTCAAAGCCAGTGAAATTGAACATGCCTTGGGTTCTGCGTAACGCGACCTTCGGTGTTTCTTGGTTAGTTCATCTGTGCAGATTCATAACTAACTTTTTGTATTGTAAATTAAAAACAATCAGTTAACTACCTGTCCCAACTGGGACATCAGCTACCCCACACCCTTATCCCACATAATCCGAACGGGTCAGGCTATACTTTGCCATCTTCTCATTCAAGGTCCGGCGCGGCAGTTTTAATTCTTCCATCACAGACTGAATTGATCCTTTGTGGCGGCGCATGGTGTTGTCTATCAGCATCCGCTCAAAAGCCTCTACATGCTCTTTCAACGGCTTGCCGTCTTCCATCACATCGGGGGCTTCCTGCTCACCATCAGCCATCAACAGGCCAGAGATAGAATAAGTTCCACGGCGGCTTTGCAATACAGTCCGTTCCGCCAGATTTATCAGCTGACGGATATTGCCGGGCCAGGGGGCTTGCAACAGTTTGGCGGCGTCCTCAGCCGACACTTCCGGCTGATCACAGCCGTATTCATCCGCGAAGTTTTCGGCATACCGCGTGAACAACGTAAGAATATCCTCACCACGCTGCCGCAAAGGCGGCGGTGTTATTTGCATCGCTGCAAGCCGGAAATACAAATCTTGGCGCAACACATCGTCCAGCGCGTTGTTTGGGTCCGGTTCATTTGAAATTGCAATGATCCTCAGTTGGGATACATCCCCGCGATCATGCTCTGTCATTGCACTTAACAATTTGGCTTGCACCGAAACCGGCAGGCTTTCGACGTCTTCCAAACAAAGCGTACCGCCTAGTGAGCTTTCTAAAAACGGTACGGCATCTTCATTGGGACCAAATAAACGCTTGGTTAACTCGTCCTCAGTGAATGCGGCACAATTCACGGTTATAAATTTTTTACCCTGACGCGAGCCACAGGCGTGCAAAGCATGTGCAATCAGACTTTTACCTGTGCCCGTTTCACCCGATATCAGAATATGCCCGTCCGCTTGCGCCAAATCCAGTATATCCTCGCGCAAGCGCTCCATCACAGGGCTTGAACCGACCAGTTTGCGCAACAAGACCGTACCATCAGATAATTCGCGTCGTAACGTACGATTATCAAGTGTCAGGCGGCGCGTTAAAACTGCACGTTTTGCGAGCTCGGCCATGCGTTCGGGATCAAACGGTTTTTCCAGAAAATCATAAGCACCAATTCGCATAGCTTCTACGGCCATTGAAACATCCCCATGGCCGGTAATCATGATCATAGGCAGAGTGTTATCAATACTCTGAACTTTTTTCAGAAACTGAATGCCATCGATTTCGGGCATGCGAACATCTGATATGATTATCCCCGGAAAATCAGAATCGATATCTTTTAACGCATGCACCGCACTTGGATAAGTCACGGTGCGATATCCCGACAGGGTTAACCATTGCGAAATACTTTCGCGCATATCCTGTTCGTCATCGACAATTGCTATTTTTATCTGCTCGGCCATTTGGCTACTCCGCCGCTTTTATTTCGTCTTCTTTAATCAATGGTAACTGGAACTCAAACACGGCACCATGGGGTTTGATGTTTCTGGCAAGAAGTCGCCCACCTAAATCATTTGCTATCCCCGAAGAAATTGCCAAACCCAGTCCAACGCCATCACCTGCTTGTTTAGTTGTGTAAAAAGGCTCGAACAGGTTATCCAGATTTTCAATTCCGGTACCGTTGTCTTTGATGCTTAGTTTAGCGACTTCGCCTGCGACCAACAAAATTTCCAGATGGCGGTCACTTTGAATTTTCATCGCATCAATCGCATTTCTTAGAAGGTTCACTATAACCTGTTCCAAACGCACTTCATCACCCATAACCATAACAGGGGTTTTGGGCATGGTCTCTGTAATATCTATATCAAGTTGATTTAATTGCGGCGACATCATAGACAGACTGCCATGAACAGAACTGCGCAAATCAACCGGATGCAGGTCATCACTGCCTTTACGGGCATAGGATTTAAGTTGTTTGGTGATCGTACCCATCCGACCAATCAGATCATCGATGCGCTGAAAACTACCAATAGCTTCTTCCGGGCGATGGCGTTTTAACAACAATTTTGCACCGGCTATATAGGTCCGCATAGCGGCTAGAGGTTGGTTTAATTCGTGGCTGACTGCAGCGGACATTTCGCCCAAAGCGGCCAGTTTTGAGCTTTGTGCCAGGCTTTGTTCGGCAACCTGCAAGTTTCGTTCAGCCTCTTCGCGTTGCGAGATTTCAAGAGTTAACTGTTCGTTCAGGGTGCGCAATTCAGCTGATTCAGCTTGATAAGCAAAGGACTTTTTTATCGCGCGTTTGGACATAATATAAAACAAAAGGGCAAAGAGCATCGCATAGCCCATGATTTCTAATGCCAGAATACCGTTAACACGTGCCCGAATACTTTCATATGAAGCCAGATATACAATATTCCAACCCTGAAAAGGGACTTTTTCATCAATGCGAAACAAAGGTTGGTCACGTATATAAGCATCGGCAACAGAGCCTGACCATTGACCTGTCGCGCGCAACGCGCGTTCCATCGTTGATAAGATCGGCTTGTTCGACAATGCTTCTGACAGGGTTTGGTTTTCAAACTGCCGCTCTGTCGATAGCAAAATTGTTCCTTCAGAATCGGTCACGATGAGCGTTGCATCATTTTTCGCCCAGGTATCAAATAGCCCGCCCAGACCGACCTCAACCACAATGATACCCACTATTTCTTTATCGCTTAATAAATGCCGAGAGAAATAATATGACCGTCCACCACTGCTGTTTTCAAAATTTGTAAATACAGTGTCATTGGAACGTAAAGCAGCCACATATACAGGTTTATCGCTTAAAAACTCACCTAAATTGTTGCGATCGCTTGATGCAACCGTACGTCCGGTTTTATCCAGCAGGAATATTTCTTTTGTTCCTATGTCATCATGGTAACCGATAAGCCGTTGCGATGAATTGGTGAAATCGGCAGAATTTAGCGCCGAGATAAGTGTTGTATCGCGCGACAAAAGTAATGGCACAATTGCACTGCGCTGTAGATCGCTGATAATACGGCCGCTATATAGCGCTAATTGGCGTTCTGCATTCGCGCGTGTGGAATTGTTGAAAAGCTGCGTAAAATAAAGATTGCTAAGCCAGATAACGGCAACAGCGGTTATGATCAGAAATAAAACGCCCACACGGGCAAGTATATTCGAACGGTGCGTTTCTTCTGTTGATGTAAATGCTTTGTTGCCCATGAACAGATAGTAGGTGTTGTCGATTATACGCTCAAGTAAAATACACTGTATTGATAGCTTTTAAGCGGAAACAAGCGCGCTTGCGATACTTTCAAACAATTTATTACCATCAACACCACCTAATGCAGGGTCATTCATGCGTTCCGGATGGGGCATCATGCCTAACACGCGGCGATTATCAGACAGTATGCCTGCAATATCATCAACGGATCCATTGGGATTATTCACATATGTGTATGCAATACGGTCATCACCATGCAATGCTTTTAATATTTCCGTATCCGCAGTGTAATTGCCGTCGTGATGTGCCACAGGGTAGGTGACCACATCACCGACTTTGTGTGCATTGGTAAATGCAGATTTTGTAGTTTCCACTTTAAGTTCAATATCTTTGCAGACGAACTTTAAGTTAGAATTGCGCATCAACACACCCGGTAACAGACCGCTTTCTGTCAAAACCTGAAAACCGTTGCAAATACCGATTACATAACCGCCTTTTTTTGCGAATTCGATAACCGAACGCATAATGGGAGAGCGTGCAGCAATTGCTCCGCAGCGCAGATAATCGCCAAATGAGAAGCCGCCAGGGATGCCAACAATATCGATATCCTTAGGCAGGTTGCTTTCTTTGTGCCAAACCAATTGTGCGCGATTATTATCGCCAGAGGCGCGATCAAATCCAACAGCCATATCGCGGTCGCAATTTGAACCCGGAAATTGTATGACCGCAGCGCGCATCAGAGAATTTCCACTGAATAATCTTCGATCACAGTATTTGCCAAAAGCTTTTCACACATGTTTTTAACTTGTTCTTCAGCTTTTGCCGTATCCGTTTCGGATAGTTCCAACTCGATGATTTTACCTTGGCGCACCCGGTCAACACCTTCGAACCCGAGAGCCCCAAGTGAATGTTTAACGGCGGCCCCTTGCGGATCCAAAATACCGTTTTTCAGGGTGACATGTACACGTGCTTTCATGGTTTTAGCCCTTATTTTACGAGTTTAGGCACATCTTTTGCACCGATTTTAGGCAATAGGCCCAGGCGACGTGCCACTTCGGAATAGGCCTCTGTTAAAGAGCCCAAATCGCGTCGAAACACATCTTTGTCGAGTTTTTCATTGGTCTTAATATCCCACAAACGGCAGCTATCAGGGCTGATCTCATCTGCAATAACCAGTTGCTGGTAATCATTTTCTGTCAAACGGCCAATTTCTATTTTGAAATCTATCAGTTTGATCCCGACACCGTACATGATGCCCGACATATAATCATTAACACGCAAAGCCATTGCGATTATTTCGTCCAGCTCACGTTGTGTCGCCCATTCAAGTGCCAAAATATGTTCTTCCGCGACCAAAGGATCGCCCAAACTGTCTTCTTTGTAACTGAATTCCACAATCGGTCGGCTTAAAACGGTACCTTCTTCAATACCCAGCCGCGTGGCCATAGAGCCGGCTACAACATTTCTGACAATCACTTCCAACGGGATGATTTCAACCTGTTTAATCAGTTGCTCACGCATGTTTAAACGTTTGATGAAATGTGTTGGAAGGCCAATGCTTTCCAAACCTTTCATAAAATGTTCTGAAAAACGGTTATTTAACGCACCCTTACCGTCAATGACGTCTTTTTTCACTGCGTTAAATGCAGTTGCATCATCTTTAAAATACTGAATGATGGTTCCCGGTTCCGGGCCTTCGTACAGGGCTTTCGCTTTGCCTTCGTAAATCTTCTTACCCTTGGCCATGGGGATCTCCAATCGGACAGTGGGGGGACTCATATCCCCGTTCCTTGCGCACTCTATAAGCTGTCCTAAAAGTCGCAGCAAGTTCATTCATACAACACCTTGTAGACGTTTTAGTTTAGCCCCATATAATAAGAAAGAAAGAATCCCTAAGGAGAACATGGATGAGCACGTTTGATGAACGCGAAGACGCATTTGAAAAGAAATACGCACATGACGCAGATATGCAATTCAAGGCTGACGCGCGTAGAAACAAGCTATTGGGATTATGGGCTGCAGAGCTATTGGGAAAATCTGGCGATGATGCTGATACCTATGCTGTTGAAGTCGTTAAATCAGATTTTGAAGAAGCTGGTCACGAAGATGTTTTTCGTAAAGTTTCCGCTGATCTGGGAGATAAAGCGGATGAAGCCACTATTCGTGCTAAGATGAAAGAGTTGATGGCCGTCGCAAAAGCAGAAGTGTTTGACGAAGTATAATCCAAATCATTTGAGAATAAAAAGGCCCCTAAATTTATAGGGGCCTTTTTATTAATTGGTCGGCACAAACAGTACACGCATAACCATTGAGGGAAAATTCCTCACAAAATGCACAACAAATCGTAAAATCTATATAGCATTCTGTTATGCCGACCGTTTCAATAAATCCTTAAAATACCTTACCTAGAGTTAAGGCGTATCACGAAAAAAAGAGTGAGGAAAGTCACTAATAAAAGATTATAACATTTTCGTGATCAACGTCTACCCAAATACACGCTTAAAGATAGTGTCCACGTGTTTTGTGTGATAGCCAATATCGAATTTTTCTTCGATCTCTTCTGCACTCAAAGCTTTTAGCACATCGGTATCTGCCAGAAGCTCGGTTTTGAAATCTTTGCCCTGTTCCCAAACCTTCATTGCATTGCGTTGCACCAGTTTGTAACTGTCTTCACGGCTTACACCGGCTTGTGTTAAGGCTAGAAGTACCCGCTGCGACATGACCAAGCCACGAAATTTATTCATGTTTGCCAGCATGTTGTCGGGGTAAATCACTAGTTTTTCAACAAGACCTGTCAGGCGCGCCAATGCAAAATCAAGCGTAATGCAGGTATCCGGGCCGATGTTACGTTCCACAGAAGAATGCGAAATATCGCGTTCGTGCCACAGGGCGACATTTTCCATAGCGGGCACCACTGCCATACGTACAAGTCGCGCGAGACCTGTTAGGTTCTCTGACAACACAGGGTTGCGTTTGTGCGGCATCGCAGATGAACCTTTTTGGCCTTTCGAGAAAAACTCTTCCGCTTCCAGTACTTCGGTGCGTTGCATATGACGGATCTCGATTGCGATGTTTTCAATGGATGATCCAACGACGCCAAGGGCTGCGAAAAATGCCGCATGGCGGTCGCGCGGGATCACTTGTGTACTGATAGGTTCAACTTCCAGTCCCAACTTGGCACAAACATGTTCTTCCACGGCAGGGTCGATATTGGCAAATGTGCCAACTGCGCCGGAAATAGCACCGGTCGCAATTTCCATCCGGGCTTTTTTCAGACGGTTCAGGTTGCGATCCATTTCCGCATAGAACCGCGCAAATGTCAGGCCCATTGTCGTTGGTTCTGCATGAATGCCATGCGAGCGGCCGATGCGAACCGTCATTTTATGTTCCATCGCACGGGTTTTTAACGCCGCCAGCAGTTTTACCATGTCATCAATCAGAATGTCTGTCGCTTTCACAAGTTGGACATTAAAACAGGTGTCCAGAACATCCGATGAAGTCATTCCCTGATGAACAAAGCGTGCTTCATCACTGCCAACATGTTCTGCAAGGTGGGTCAGGAACGCGATTACGTCATGTTTGGTAACGGCCTCGATCTCATCAATTCGGGCCACATCAAACGTGACATCTTTAGCTTTCCAGACAGCATCCGCATTTTCACGTGGGATCACACCGATATCGGCCATAGCTTCACAGGCATGCGCCTCAATTTCATACCATATACGGAATTTGGTTTCAGGAGACCAGATGGCGACCATTTCAGGGCGGGAATAGCGAGGGATCATGGGATTACCTTTAAATTGCTGGTGTATCCTGCGCCTCTTAAACCGCTGTGCACATCAGTGCAAGGACTGGGGATGTCGCAAGCCAAAGTAAAAGGCATGTCAACATTATTTATGGTGGCATTTAATAATTATGCTGCCTAATAATTAAATAACTCTCTGCACAATGACAAAGGATTGCAGCTATGTCGCTATTGGCAAATGCACAAACAGCATCACGATGTGAACTAGCTGCACATAACCAAAAATCATGGTTACGCCAAAGTGCTTATGTCGCTGCCGATTCTGCATTTTACCGCGAAATCTGGGAAGGGCGCAAACCACCTAAAGATCTGCGCGATATTTCTGATATGCCGCTATCGGACAAATCCCAATTACGGCTGTCACAAGAGACGTTTCCCCCCTTTGGAAATTACCTGGCTGCACCGGCAAGTCTTGCCACGCGCCTGCATCGTACGTCCGGCACATCGGGGCAGGCGATGAACCTGGCTCTTTCAGCACGCGATTGTGAAATAACGCAAATTGTCGGTGGACGCGCGCAAAGCTCCGCAGGGCTGACACCTGATCATAAGGTAGTGCATTGTCTGAATTATCAGATGTGGATGGGTGGCCTGACCGATCACTTGACACTAGAGGCGACGGGCGCACTTGTTATTCCTTTCGGTGTAGGCAGTACTGATCTGCTGATACACACTATTATAGAGCTGGGCGTCACTGCCATTTCATGTACACCTTCATATCCTGCCGTTTTGGAACGCGTATTGGCTGAAAAACACCCCAAGCTTAGCCCCCGTGATCTAGGTTTAAAACTTGGCCTGTTTGGCGGCGAAGCGGGGCTTGATGATCCTGCCTTGCGTAAACGTCTGAAAGATACATGGGGATTTGAGCCGCGTAATGCGAATTTCGGCGTTTCGGATGTGTTTTCAAATTTTGCGGCACAATGTGAATATGATACCCGTCTTCACTTTCTGGCAAGTGACGTGCTTTACCCTGAACTGATCAACCCGGACACCAAAGCACCTATACCGCTTGAAGCAGGGCAAGAGGGTGAATTGGTTTTGACCCATCTCGCACGAGACTGCCAGCCTTTGGTGCGTTTTCGTACGGGCGATATCATCGCCATAGATGAAACAGACCCATGCAAGTGCGGGTGCACAGGATTTCGATTTCGCGTAATTGGCCGATCAGATGATATGGTTGTGGTGCGCGGTTTGAACATGTTCCCGACTATGGTAGCGGCAGTGATCGGGGGATTTGCGGAACTTACAGGTGATTACAGGATCGTGCTTGATGTGCCGCCACCATATGATGCCCTACCTGTCCAGGTAGAATTGGCAAAAAACATACCGGGATCATCTGCCTTATCCGAACGGATAGAGAAGGAATTCAAGCGCAGTCTAGGGGCAACGACACGTATAAAATTGAAACCGCATGGATATTTTCCTGCAACAACAGGCAAAACCAAACGTGTGTTAAGGAATAACAAATGACAGGTATGACATATGAAACTGTTTTAAGCAGTTTAAACGATGCGGGTGTGCGCACAATCACATTGAACCGTCCGGACAGCTTGAATGCAATGAACAGACAGTTAATTGATGATGTTGCCAGCGCGTTTGACGATGCAAATAACGATCCGGCGACCCGTGCGATTATTTTCACAGGTGCGGGCAGAGCGTTTTGTGCAGGTGATGATCGCCGCGCACATGTTCACCCCGAAAACGAAGAACAGGCTCATGATTTGGTGCAAGCCATTCAAAGGGCCACTAAATCAATAATAATGGGTGCCAAACCTGTTGTCGGTGCAATAAACGGGTGGGCCGTTGGCGGGGGCTTTGAATGGGCTATCAATTGCGACTTCCCGATCTGGGGTGAAACCGCAAAAGGTTTTTTCCCGGAAGTGTCATTGAATTTATTTGTAACGGGGGCAGTGACAACGTTGTTGCCATCTATGATCGGTTTGCACAAAGCACGAGAAATGTTGTTCTTTGGTGACAAATACTCGGCAGCCGAGCTTCATGAACTGGGTGTTGCATGGCGTGTTACATCTGATGACACATTGCAGTCGCAGGCAATGGACGTCGCAAAACGGCTTGCCGACCTACCTGAATTATCGCTACACGCCATGAAACGTGTACTGAATTTGACTGCGACACCTGATTTACACCGCGCCTTGCAGCTTGAAACAGATGCTACTGTCACAGGGTTTATGGATCCTGAAACCACGAAACTATTGTCGGCGTTCTAGGTATAAAAGGCATGTAACTATATGAATATAATAACCTTAAAATGCATTCTGTTCTTGGTTATCTGTGCTGGCCCTGTAGTTGCTGGTGATTGGCAAAAACTAAACGGTGCTGAAATAGAATTTGCCTTAACCGCCCGTACACTTGGGTATGAAAAAGAGAAGGCAACACAAGATTTTTTTGACGATGGGCGGACACTATACAATATGGCCATACCTAGTTGGGGTCGGTGGCGTGTAAAAGAAAACAAATACTGCTCTCTATGGCCGCCTTCAACTATTTGGGTTTGCTATGATTTAGAACGTCATAAATTTGGTCTTTTGCTACGCTTTGTTAGCAAAGACGGTCATATATTTAAAGGTAAGTACATTGATTTGGATTAATTGTTTTTGGCTTATTTATAATCCGCGTGCTCTGATCCGTTGCATTTCTTCCGGTCCACGTGCCTGGGATTTTCTGTAATCTTTAGGCGTCTGGTTCATTTTGGAATTGAAAAGCCGTGTGAAATAAGCGGGAGAGCTGAAACCAAGCTGTTTTGATATATCTTGCACTTTTTCATTACTATGCAGCAATAAATGTGTCGCCTCGCTTAAGACACGGTCCTGTATTAGTTGGCCTGCCGATTTGTTGTTCAGTTGCCGTGAAACACGGGATAAGTGGGTTGTGGTTACACCCAAGACATCCGCATATTCACTTAATGTCCGGCCTGAATTATACTGGCCTTCCAGAACGCGTGAGAATTTTCGCATAAGCCGTTGAGATGCTGTTTCTTTTGACGATTCAATTTTATCGCCGGTCAGGCGCAGAATATGTACCATTAACAGGGAAACATATGCTTCAATCGCCAAAAACCTGCCTTCCGCTTCAGAATTTGATTCCGCCAGAATACTGTCCACATATTTTGCGGTTTCAGCCTGTTGCAGAATATTCATTACGGTGAAAACGAATGATTGCGATGGTGTGTTGATGTCCGCTTTAGGATCGATTGAAATAAATGACCCATAAGTATGTAACCCAACTTCGAAAACATGCGGTGTATTACTGGGAACATAAACGATTGTATTTGGTCCAATCCCACGTGTTACACCATTAATAACAACACGCGCGTGCCCTTTGGAAAGCCACATAATCTTGTGAAACCCGTTTTGGCCATCAAGACGCAACTCCGGTTGCATGCTGCGCACTCTAGAAGCTAGGGCGCCAACCCATACGGTTTGTTTACTTTGTTGAAGGTGCGAGTGTATCAAATCAAAATCCATAATTTCTACTAAACTAGAAATAGCTGATTCTGTATAAGCTCAAAAGGTTTATTGTTTCCAAATGTAGCATAATGGCAATAAATCGCTTAAATTGTAGTGCATAAGTCAATGTTACTGTCTGAAATGTCTAATTTTTGCCACATTTGCATTCGGTTTCGAAACCAGGTTCTTTGCTTCTTCGCGTAGCGTCTGCTGTTTATTTTTGCAATTTCAACAGCCTCGGTCAATTCAAGGTTGTGATTTAGGTGTGAAATCAGCTCTTTTGCGCCGATTGCTTTACATGAGGGCAAATTTTCATTCCACCAACTGTTCATAGCATTCCGACATTCTTCCAATGCCCCTTGATCAATCATCAGATCAAAACGTTGATCGATCCTTGCATTTAGCCAGTTTGTATCACTAACCATCAAGATAAGATGTGCATCATTTTCCGGGATGAGTGGTTTTTGTGGGCTTTGCTGCCATTTTGACAGGCCCTTACCGGTTGCCGTTAGAACTTCCCAGGCGCGTTGTGTGCGCGCGGGGTTTTGTACATCAATGAGCGCATAAGTATCCGGGTCACTTTCTGCCAGCAGACCGGCAAATACCTCACGGCCCATATTTTCGCGCATATGGTCAGCCTTTTGCCGAATTTCACTGGGGATTTCGGGTATCTCGGCCAAACCTCTGGTTAGGGATGAGAAATATAGCCCTGTACCGCCAACAATAATAGGGCGTTGCCCCATATCTTTGCATTGTTGCAAGTGTTGTTTGATGTCGCGCATCCACGCGCCAACGGAATAAGCCTGATCCATTGCCACATGACCATACATATAATGTGGGCATTCCAGCAGATCGTTTTTGCTTGGACGTGCGGTTAAAATGTTCCAACCTTCATAAACCTGTAAAGCGTCGGCATTTATAATCGCACCATTAGTTTTTTGTGCAATCTCTATGGCAAGCGAAGATTTCCCCGAGGCAGTTGGACCGGCAATCAATATTGGTTTGTTATCAGACAGAATTTTAGGCACAGTCACGCTCATTGTTGGATTCTATCACATATTTAGCGCATACTTCACAAGATTGTCATTGCAACAAACATCTATTTCCTATTATTTGCAGCAACCGTATTAAAAAGGGAGTCGATAATGTCCGATGGGTCGCAAATTAGCGAAAAACCAGCGTATAAAAGAGTTCTTTTAAAAATTTCCGGTGAAGCCCTGATGGGTGATACCGGCTTCGGACTACATCCCCCCACAGTCGAACGCATTGCCGCAGAGGTGAAAACCCTGCATGATATGGATGTCGAGGTTTGTCTTGTGATCGGTGGCGGTAATATTTTCCGCGGACTGCAAGGGTCTGCACAAGGTATGGAGCGCACTACAGCTGACTATATGGGGATGCTGGCAACGGTGATGAACGCACTGGCGATGCAAGGCGCTTTAGAATCCCTGAAAGTACATACCCGCGTCATCTCTGCCATCCCGATGGATCAGGTGTGCGAGCCCTACATCCGTCGCCGCGCAGTACGCCACCTGGAAAAGAAACGGGTTTGCATTTTTGCTGCAGGCACGGGTAATCCATATTTCACCACAGATACTGCGGCCACATTGCGGGCCTCTGAGATGAACTGCCAAGCTATATTCAAGGGAACACAAGTAGACGGTATTTACGATAAAGATCCCCAAAAATTTCCTGATGCTGTTCGTTATGCAAACGTGTCATATGACGAGGTATTGCAAAAGAACCTGAAGGTAATGGATGCGTCAGCAATTGCACTTGCGCGCGACAACAATCTGCCCATTATTGTATTTTCCTTGGACACACCGGGTGGTCTGGCTGGTATTCTTCGTGGTCAGGGTACATATACAACCGTAGGGCCTATGAAAGCCGACAGTTAAGGGAGGCAATAATGTCTGAAATAGAAATTGACCTGGATGATCTTGAACGCCGTATGAGCGGAACGATGAGCGCACTCAGAACGGAATTTGCCAGCTTGCGTACCGGTCGTGCATCTGCCTCTATTCTTGAGCCGGTAATGGTTGATGCTTATGGTTCGTCGATGCCCTTGAACCAATGTGGAACCGTCAATGTGCCTGATCCGCGTATGATTACAGTAAACGTATGGGACAAAGGTTTGTTGGGGGCTGTTGAAAAAGCAATACGCAACAGTGGCTTAGGTATGAACCCCGTTGTCGACGGTACTATCCTGCGCCTGCCAATTCCCGAATTGAATGAAGAGCGCCGTACAGAATTGGCCAAAGTTGCCGGGCAATATGCTGAAAGTGCAAAAATTGCTGTACGGAATGTCCGCCGCGACGGTATGGACCAGATCAAGAAGGCAAAAGCAGATGGAATGGGCGAGGATGATCAGAAAATATGGTCTGATGAAATTCAATCGCTGACAGATGCGGCAATTACGAATATAGATAGTGCACTAGAAACAAAACAGGCTGAAATAATGCAGGTGTAAAGGTGTAAATCCTTTGCAATAGAACTATGACACAGGCAAAAATAAAAGATATTAACCATGTAGCTATCATCATGGACGGTAATGGACGATGGGCTGAAGCCCGCGGCCTTGACCGCCTTGACGGTCACATGCGTGGCGCACGAATGGTAAAGAAAATTGTACGTGCATCAAAAACATTAGGTGTAAAACATCTGACACTTTACGCATTTTCAACTGAAAACTGGAAACGATCCGAAAAAGAAGTCTCTGGTTTAATGCGTATATTCCGCCGGTATATACTATCAGAATCCGCTGATATGCTTGCAGAAGGTGTGCGCCTGAAATTTATCGGCAAGCGGGATGAGTTAGACGATAAATTGACAAGTCTGATGAATTGGGTTGAAGGACAAACCGCACAAAACTCGACATTAAACCTAACTATTGCTCTGAATTACGGAGGCCGCGACGAGTTGGTGCGTGCCAGTCGTAAAATGGCTGAAGCAGTAAAAAACGGCGACTTAAAGCCCGAAGATATAACTGAGAACACTATCAGTAATTATTTAGATACTGCAGGAACACCGGATCCGGATCTGGTTATCCGCACCTCAGGCGAATTTCGCACATCCAACTTTCTGCCATGGCAATCATCCTATTCAGAATTTGCATTTATTGATGAATCCTGGCCTGATTTCACAGTTGCGCTTTATGAACAGGCGATTAGCAACTTTCGTCGGCGTGAGCGCCGTTTCGGGTCTGTGATTGGCAAATGACCCCCAAGGCAGACTTCTCTGATCTGACTGTCCGGGTTATTTCTGCGGTTGTATTGCTGATTGTGGCCGGTATTGCCATCATACAGGGTGGTGACACGTTTAAAGCGTTGTTAATTATAACTGCGGCATTAATGGGCTGGGAAATTAGTCGCATGCATGACGGTCGGTCAGGCCTTGCTGTAATTTCAGGTATTCTAATCGGGCTTTGCACATTATTTAGTTTATTCCCGTTCGGTCTTTCCCCTGCAATTATATTGGGAACGCAAATCGTCGTGGCGATATTGATGTCCGAGACGCACAAGATATCCAAAGTAATTGTTTTTTTGACTGTGATCATTGTTATCCTCGCTACAACCGCATTGGGTAACTTTCGCGAAGATTACGGTTTGATCTTAACTCTTTGGTTGCTTTTATGCGTCGTTGCCAGTGACATAGGCGGTTATTTCGCTGGAAAAATCATAGGCGGTCCTAAAATTTGGGCTCGTATAAGCCCTAAGAAAACCTGGTCCGGTACGATAGGTGGTTGGGTGCTTGCATCGGGTGTGGGCTGTGTGTTTGTAATCCTTGCGGCACAGCAGCTATGGTTAATACCTGCTTCTGTATTGGTTGCTATTGCTGCCCAGTCAGGTGATCTGTTGGAATCTGCAATCAAGCGAAGGGCCGGGGTTAAGGATAGTAGCAATCTAATACCGGGGCATGGTGGTCTGTTAGATCGGTTCGATGGTGTGTTGGGCGTGTGTTTCTTTATTTTTATGGCAGATGCATTGGGTTATTTCTAGATGCGCAGCGTTTCGATTTTTGGTGCGACAGGTTCTGTTGGTCAAAATACAGTTTCAATCATTCAGAACAATCCAAATGCCTTTGATGTACATGTGGTCTCGGGTGCGCAAAACACTGAAAAGCTTGCAGAAATTGCAATTTTACTCAATGCCGATTTAGCCGTTACATCAGAACCATCATTACTTGATGATCTACAGGATAGGCTTCGGGGAACAGGTATAGCTGTTGCCGCAGGTCGTGATGCATTATTGGCTGCTGCCACCGAGCCCGTTGATTGGGCGATTTCTGCGGTAGTTGGCTACGCGGGGCTGGAAATAAGCCTGGCAATTGCCAAGAACGGCGGCACATTGGCATTGGCCAATAAAGAAAGCCTTGTTTGTGGCGGCGCCTTGCTAAATGAAACCTGCCGCCAATCCGGCACCAGACTGTTGCCCGTAGACAGTGAGCATTCTGCAATTTTCCAAGCCTTGAATGGCGAAAATAACGCTCATGTGGAACGTATTATTTTAACAGGTTCGGGCGGGCCATTTTTACATATGCCATTGGAAGAAATGGCGCATGTGACCCCCGAGCAGGCTGCTGATCACCCGCGCTGGTCGATGGGTAAGCGCATTTCTATAGATAGCGCATCTATGTTTAATAAAGCAATGGAAGTCATAGAAACAAAAGAGATATTCGGTGTTGATGAACATAAGATAGAAGTTGTTATTCATCCTCAATCGATTGTACACAGTATGGTCGGTTTTAATGATGGATCGATCATTTCACATATGGGACCGGCCGATATGCGATTCGCTATCGGCTATGCATTATTCTATCCGGATCGCACAGACGCAGGTATTGAGCGCCTGGATTTTACACAATTATCGCAACTTGATTTTCTACCTGCAGATACCAAACGCTTTCCTGCGATTGCAATCGCACATGACGTTATGCGTATAGGTGGTATAGCAGGGACTGTGTTTAATGCTGCTAAAGAACAATGTTTGGATCTGTTTCTTGAACGCAAAATTGGGTTTTTGGACATGTCGGATTTAGTTAACAAAACCGTGCATGCTATTGACAACATCGGAAATTGTGATGCAGATACTATAGACAGAATATCAAAAGCGGATAAATGGTCGCGTAGTAATGTGTTAAATCTAGTTAAAGTGAGTGCCAAGTAATGTTTGATTTTCTGAATTATATCCCTTTAATCGGCGGCTTCTTATCAACAGTGGTTCCTTTCATCATTGTGCTAAGTATCGTTGTTGCTGTGCATGAGTTCGGCCACTATATTGTCGGCCGCTGGTGCGGGATACATGCAGAAGTCTTTTCTCTGGGGTTTGGGCCTGTACTGTTTTCACGTTTCGACAAACATGGAACCAGATGGCAACTTGCTGCAGTTCCATTAGGTGGTTATGTACGCTTTCTCGGGGATGCGGATGCCGCCAGCCGGCCCAGCTCAATTGCAATAGATGACGACTTAAAGCACAAGACACTTACAGGGGCGAAACTCTACAAACGATCTTTGACAGTATTCGCCGGCCCTGCAGCTAATTTCATATTATCGACAGTTATTTTCGCCGGTATCATTTATGCTACGGGCACCGTATCAAACGAACCGGTCATTGAAAAACTTGTTTCTCTGCCTCAGTCACATTCACAACTGCATGAAGGTGATAGGGTTCTTGCAATCAACGGTGCAAAAGTTGAAAGATTTTCAGACATCATAAAAGTTTCGTCTGATTTGGATTACATGACCGATATCATCTATTCGGTAGAGCGTGATGGCCAAACGATAGATGTTATTGGGCCGTATCTATCACCTGCATTGGTGGGATGGGTAATGCCAGTATCACCTGCAAGTAAGGCAGGTCTTAAAAAGAATGATGTATTATTGTCCGTAGATGGCATTGAATTAAACTCGTTCTCGCAATTAATTGAAACGATTAAAGCCATCGACAAAAGCACTGTTGACTTGTTGGTCTGGCGCGATGGTCAGGAATTGACGATACCTATTTCACCTGAATTCAGAGATGTTCAAATCAGTGAAAACAAATTTGATAAGCGTATGATGATTGGTGTAGCCAGTGCCTTTGCTTTTAAATCGGGATATGATGATGTACCGTTTCTGAAGTCTGTTTATTATGGCGCGCGTAGTACATACTCAGTCATTACAAACTCGCTTAGCAGTATTTACTTGATTGTTTCGGGTGAGGTTGGTGCTGAAAATCTACAAGGACCGTTGGGAATTGCACAGATGTCAGGTGAGACAGCATCTGTCGGTTTGATGCCGTTTATCGAACTGATTGCCTTTATTTCAACAGCGATCGGGTTTTTGAATCTATTACCTATTCCGGTCTTGGATGGCGGGCATTTGTTGATGTACGGTTTTGAAGCATTGTTCCGTAGACCGCCCAGTGCAAAAGCTGTTCAGATAGCTATGACCATGGGGCTGATGTTGCTTTTGTCATTAATGATGTTTTCAACATTTAATGACTTCACAAGAATGTTCTAATCTGTGTCAAAATAGGTGGTGTAACAAGTAATCACGTGTTATACCGCCACCATCGATGGTTTATGACAGGCAAGAGCTAATCCGATGAATTTTAAGACAGTAAGTGAATTAATAAAAACCACCCTGAAATCAATGTCGCTAGTTGTTGCGGTAAGTCTTGTTTCGCTTAACAATACACCAGAGCTGAATGCGGCATATGCGCAGGCAACAGCCGTTTACAGCCGTATTGATGTCGCTGGTAACCAGCGTATTGCTTCGGACACTGTACGGTCCATAGCCGGTATTTCATCGGGTGAACGTGTCACTCCGGGACAGGTAAATGCAGCCGCGCAAAATCTTAATGAATCCGGATTGTTTGAATCTGTAGATGTACATCCCGAAGGGGGACGTCTGGTCATAGAAGTTGTTGAGCATCCAACCATCAATCTTATCCGGATCGAGGGCAATAAAAAGCTGAAAGACGAAGCGCTATTGGAGTTGGTACAATCAAAATCACGACGTGCCTTTTCACCGACACTTGCTGAAGCTGATGCCAAAACAATTGCCGGCGCCTATTCGGTTACCGGGCGTCTGGCCGCTAGTGTAACGCCTAAAATAATTCGGCGTAGTGATAATCGCGTTGATCTGGTCTTTGAAGTGAAAGAGGGCAAGATAACGGAAATTGGCCGCATAGCACTTATCGGCAACCGAGTGTATTCAGACAGGCGTTTGAAGCGTGTTCTGGCAACCAAACAAGCGGGATTACTACGCAGTGTCGTCAAGGGCGATACATATATCGAAGACCGCATTGAGGTTGATAAACAACGGTTACGCCAATTCTATTCCAAACGCGGCTATATTGATTTTCAAGTGCAATCTACAACTGCTGAATTTTCAAAAGAGCGTAATTCATTTCAAGTCACATATAATATACAAGAAGGGCAGTCATATAGCTTTGGTAACATCTCTATTATAAGCTTGGAAAGTGATATAGATGCCGAAGAATATGTAAATTTGAATACGATCAAATCGGGGTCAACTTATATAGCGACACAGATTGATACTTTACTCGAGCGCATTGACCATAAAGCTGCTCTGGCAGGTAAGAATTTTATTCAATCTACACCGCGTATTACAAGAAATGATGCGGAACTGACACTGGATATAGAGATCAGCATTTTACGTGGCCCAAGACGGTTTGTGGAACGTATTGATATTGAGGGTAATTCAACAACTTTGGACAGGGTCATACGGTCTAAATTCAATATCGTTGAAGGTGATCCGATCAATCAACGTGAAGTACGTCAGGCTACAGAAAGAGTTCGTAAATTAGGTTTCTTTAAAAACGTTGATATTCAAAGACGTGAAGGTTCCAGCCCGGAACAGGTAATTTTGGATGTAAACGTTGAAGAACAACAAACTGGGACAATTGGGTTTGGTCTGACAGCCAGTACAGATAACGGATTAGGCATTGCTGCGAATATTCAAGAAAGAAACTTTTTGGGACGGGGGCAAACTATTGGTGCGTCTATTGCCGCCTCATCCGAGGACAGTCTGCTAAGGATGAACTTTATCGAACCGGCCTTTCTTGGACGTGATCTTGCGTTTGGATTAAACATTGGAACCGGGGCAACCGAACTTGATAATACGCCATATGATACAGAAACACTGAACTTTGCCCCCAGTATTGGGTTTCCAATTAGTGAGAACGGGCGGTTAAGACTTTTCGCAAGATTTTCTAATGATGATATTCTAACAAATTCGGATACCGGCACCGGCAATGATGATCTTGGTGAAGCTTCGATTGTTATGCAGCCTGATTTTGGCACGCATTCAACTGGAATTTTAGCAGCAACTTACAGTTTTGATAAGCGAAACTCGATTATTGAACCGACGTCCGGTTATAAATTTTCTGTTACACAAGAATTTGCCGGTTTTACCGGGGACAGAACTTATTCACGTACAACTGTGGATGCAAAATACTTTAAATCGTTTTTCAATGAAGAAGTTATTTTGACGACCGAGTTTGAGGGCGGGGTTATCATTTCATCCGATGACGCAACACTTATTACAGAACGCTTTATGCTTGGGGGCGCAAACCTTCGGGGTTTCGAGCAACAAGGTTTAGGACCAAGGGATACAGTGGTTGATCAGGCTTTGGGCGGTAATCAATTTTTTACAATACGCACCGAAGCCAGCTTTCCAATCGGATTACCCGAAGAATATGGTATTCATGCTGGTGTATTTTTTGATGTAGGTTCGCTTTGGGGATTGGATTTCACCGGTGGTTTTGATGATAGCGCCACTCTTCGGGCAGCTATCGGTGTGACATTATTTTGGGAAACGCCACTTGGACCACTGCGGTTCGATTTTGCATCGCCCATCAAAAAAGAAGACTTTGACGAGACAGAGAGTTTCCGATTTTCAATTGCCACTCGGTTTTAAAAGCGGATGGGCAGGTTCCTACATCGTTTCTGTATTGTAGCAATATTAGTAAGTTTGTTGCATTCAAACGAAACGATGGCGCAAACCTATCCGACATCTGATCAGTTTCTATCAGTTGCAACAATTAACCAGGACAGGTTGTTTTCAGAGAGTCAGTTCGGCAAAAGTTTTAATCAGAAATTTCAAAACGACGCTACTTTATTAACCGAAGAAAACAGGCGTATTGAAAACGAATTAGCAATAGAAGAAGCGGATCTTACACAAAAACGCAAAGAGCTTCAAAATATTGAATTTCGCAAGCTAGCGGAGGTTTTCAACAATAAAGTTGAAATTATTCGCCGTGACCAGTCTCAAAAACTAAACGATTTAAATGCGTCACGCATACAGGCCCAAAGAGCATTCTTTGCTCAGGCAAAACCCATAATAATAGATATGATGCAAGAGCTCGGCATTCAATTTATTTTAAACGATCAAGCAATTTTTATGTCGGGGAATTCGGGTGATATTACTGATGAAGCCATACAGCGTATTGATAAGGTTTTAGGTGCAGGCGTTCCATTGGACCAGCAATAGCCACTCTCTTGATCAATAGCCCATAGATTGCTAATCATTAATTATAACTTAAAAAAGGCCCAAACGCATGAGCGAGACCACATCCAGTACAATCGACATACAAGAAATTAAGCGATTAATTCCACATCGTTATCCGTTTTTATTTGTGGATAAAGTCAAAGAGCTTAATCCGAAAATCAGTGCTGTCGGAATTAAGAATGTGACGAATAATGAACCGCATTTTCAAGGTCATTTTCCATCACAACCGATCATGCCCGGTGTGACTATTGTTGAAGCCATGGCACAGACTGCAGGTATTCTGGTTAGCAAGTCGCTTGAGCTGGAAGACAGCGGTGCACTGGTTTATTTCCTATCGATAGATAATTGCAAGTTTCGCCATCTGGTAGGCCCCGGCGATGTCTTGGAGTTACATGTAAAGGTCATTCGTGGACGTGGCAAAATATGGAAGTTTCATGGTGACGCAATTGTTGATGGTAGAGTTGTTACAGAAGCAGATTTCGCCGCAATGATTATACCACCCGAAGAAGCTTAATATGGCTATTCACGATACAGCAATAATCCACCCTGCAGCAATTGTTGAAGACGGTGCCGTTGTTGGTGCAGATTGTAAAATCGGACCCTTTGCCGTAGTCGGCCCAGAGGTGGTTTTAGGCGATAATTGTGTCCTTAAATCACATGCTGTTGTAGCGGGCTGGACAACAATCGGTGATAAAACAACGATATATCCATTTGCTTCTGTGGGCCATGCACCACAGGATTTAAAATTTGCAGGTGAACGCACAAAACTTGAAATTGGATCACAAAACCGCATACGCGAAGGTGTTACCTTAAATCCAGGAACCCTGGGTGGTGGTAATCTGACAAAAATAGGCAACAATAATCTTCTCATGGTCAATGCACATATTGGACATGACTGCATTCTTGGAGATAATATTGTTGTTGCCAATGGAGTCAGCCTTGGTGGTCATGTAATTGTCGAGGATAATGTCGTACTTGGCGGTCATTCTGCTATTCATCAATTTTGCCGTATCGGAACAGGTGCTATGTTGGCAGGGTTTGCCGCTGTAGCCGAGGATGTTATTCCATTTGGAATGGCACACGGCAATCGTGCAGATTTAACAGGGCTTAATCTGGTCGGTCTGAAACGTAGCGGTTATGAAAAATCCGACATAAATAGTTTGCGTGCAGCATTTAAAGATGTGTTCCATCAAGATACCGGCACTTTACAAAACCGTTTGACCCAAGCCTTGGCCGATTATCCCGAAAGCGGTCTGGTTGCGCAAATGGTTGCCTTTGCCCAGTCCGATACTTCGCGCGGTTTATGTACGCCTAAGGGACGTTAACCCATGTCACAATCCCCACTTGCGATCCTTGCCGGAAAAGGTCGCTTGCCCGAAATGCTTGCGGCCACAGCCAAACAATCCGGGCGCAAGGTGGTATTAGTATGTTTTAATGGATTTAAACCGGATTGGGTTACAGACGAACAATTGATCGAAGCCAGATTTGAAAAGCCCGGTACCATGTTCAAAGCTATGAAAGCTGCAGGTTGCCGCGATGTTGTTTTTGCAGGGTACATTATAAGGCCACGCATTAATCCATTGAAGTTTGATCTAAAAATGATCTCTGTTGCAGCAAAGTTGCTGCCAACATTGAAAAGTGGTGATACGGCGACATTGGATGCCGTGCGGTCAGTTTTTGAGGCCGAAGGGCTGGAAATTCAAGGCGCGCATGAAATATTAAAAGATCTTTTAGCCCCCGGGGGAACTTTAACCAAAGCGACGCCGTCGGAGGATGATTTTTCAGATATAAAACGGGCACAAAATATTGTCGCACAAATGGGCATTGCCGATGTTGGACAAGGCGCTGTCGTGGCGCAAGGGCTATGTCTGGGGATTGAGTCCATTCAGGGAACCGACGCTATGCTGAATTTTGTAGCGACAACATCTGCGGATTACCGGCCCGATGAAAATGCCGGGCAAGGCGTATTGTTAAAAGCACCTAAACAGGGGCAGGACTGGCGGATTGATTTACCGGCAATTGGCCCTGACACAGTCGAAAACGCGGCAAAAGCCGGTTTAAGCGGGATTGCCATACAGGCCCAAGGCGTTTTGGTTCTGGGTTTGGAAGAAACTATCGCCGCTGCCGACAGGTTGGGTTTGTTTATTCACGGGTTTGACGCAGAGAGCGTCTCCTAATGGCTGACCCGCTTAAGGTTTTTATCATTGCAGGCGAGCCCTCGGGTGACAAGCTTGGTGGGAACTTGATGCAAGGCCTAAATCAGCTGACAAAGGGTCAAATTACATTTTGCGGCGTTGGCGGCGAAATGATGCAAGCCGCAGGGCTGACATCTCTGTTTGCGATGTCTGATCTGACTATTATGGGCTTGTTTGAGGTTATTCCATCCATTCCCAAAATTAAACGACGCATCAGTCAAACTGTAAAAGCTGCATTGGATATGAAGCCGGATGTGTTGATAACGATCGACAGCCCTGACTTTTGCCTGCGTGTGGGTAAACAATTGCGCAAACATTACCCTGATCAATTGGTGGTTCATTATGTGGCACCATCGGTTTGGGCATGGCGGCCGGAACGTGCGGCCAAAATGGCAAAATCAGTTGATCACGTTTTGGCATTATTACCATTTGAGCCACCCTATATGCAGGCCGAAGGTATGAGTTGTGATTTTGTCGGACATCCTGCTGCAACTGAGGAAATACCAACAAACGCTGAAATAAAATCTGTTCTGGCTGAACTGGGATTGGAACCTGAAGACCAGATTATAACAATCCTGCCGGGATCACGTCGTTCTGAAATAAAAAGACTTTTACCGATCTATATGGATGTAATTGAACTTATTCTAAAACAACAACCGGCTGCCAAGTTTGTATTGCCCGCAGCCAGACCAATCCTGGATGAGGTTCATACACATCTATCACAACGCGCTTTACCCATTCATGTTCTTGATCCAACGGATTTTGATCCGTTTGTTGCAGAACAGCGCAAACGCGTAATTTATGCGGCTAGTCAGGTTGCCCTTGCCACATCGGGAACGATTGCATTGGATTTGGCAAAGCAACGTTGCCCGATGGTTGTGGCCTATAAAGCCAGTTGGTTGACCGAAAGGGCTGTTAAACGGTTGGCTAAAATTGACCGCGCCAACCTTATAAACATTATAACCGATTGTTATGTTGTTCCTGAACTATTGTTTGAAAAATGCACAGCTGAAGCTGCTGCACAATCGGTTTTGTCTATTTTAAGTGAAGTAGAAACCAGACAGGCGCAGGTTTTAGCCTGCACCGATGCCATGCAGCAATTGGGTGAAGGGGCAGAAGATCCCGGATTGCGAGCGGCAAAATCCGTTCTGAATGTTATTCACAAAAATCAGCAGTAATCCCACTGGTCGCTTGAACCAATGTTCCACATGCAATTGAAAATAAGTGATGCGGCGTACCTGCCGCGGCCCAAACAGTTTCAAATGAAAGCAGTGTAGGATCTATAAAACAGCGGATAGGGTTTAGATGCCCAATCGGGGATACACCGCCGATGGCAAACCCTGTTTGTGCACGTATTAGGGCAGCGTCAGCTTTGCCCAACTGCTCACCGGCAATGACAGCGGCTTTCTTTGGTGAAACACGGTTTCCGCCTGCAGTTAAAAACAGAATTGGTGAATTACTGGTTTGGCCTAAAAAAATGATCGACTTCGCGATTTGGTTGAGATGACAATTAACTTCACCCGCCGCCTGTTGTGCGGTAGTTGTCGGTACATCCATCTTAAGTATATCAATTTTTAACCCAAGTTCTTCTGCATGCTGCATCACGCGCTTTAAACTTTTACTCATCATTCTTACCCGTATAAAAAGCTTTCATCTTGACCTTGCTAACAGCACCGCCCACAAATGCCTATGGCATTGATTGATCAAATTACACACGCACCTATTCCCTATGAAACGGATCTAGGCTTAGGGACTGCATCTGTGTGTGGTCATACAAGCGGGCCTGTCTGTGACCTTTTGGTCGGAACTGCGGGATGCAGCCCGTATTTACGCAGCCTGATGCACAAAGAAGAAAATTGGCTGACCGGAATTTGGAACCAAGATCCTGCAAAATGTTTTCAGGATATTTTAGATAACATTGATCACAATAATCTTTCCAGTGGTTTGCGTAAAGCTAAGCGCCGGGTGGCATTATATACGGCCATATGTGATCTGGGCGGCGTCTGGGACTTGGAAGAAGTGACAAAAGCCCTGACAACATTTGCGGATTTTGCAACTCACGCAGCGCTGAAGCATCTTGTCCAAACCGAGATCGCGCGTGGTAAGATGCCAGTAGAGGCGGGCGGCAATGCGGATGAATGCGCAGGTATCTTTGTTTTAGCAATGGGTAAGATGGGGGCGTTTGAATTAAACTATTCGTCTGATATTGATTTGATCTGTTTCTTTGACGATAGCCGCTACAGTCTTGAAGATCTGGACGAGGTCCGCCCGCATTTAATCCGTATTGTGCAACGCATGGGCAAACTGCTTTCCGATGTCACGGCGGACGGTTATGTTTTTCGTACTGATTTGCGTTTGCGCCCCAATCCATCAGTAACACCTGTTTGTATCTCAAGTGCTGCTGCTATGCGTTATTACGAAACGGAAGGGCGGACATGGGAACGTGCCGCATTTATCAAGGCGCGCAGCTGTGCCGGTGACATCCCGGCTGGCACGCGGTTTTTGGAAAATCTCAGGCCGTTTGTGTGGCGAAGACATCTGGACTTTGCAGCCATAGAAGACGCGCATGATATGCGTTTGCGCATCCGATCACATAAAGGCCTTGCAGGGGATATCAATCTGGCCGGTCATAATTTAAAATTAGGCCGTGGTGGTATACGCGAAATCGAGTTTTTCGCCCAAACCCGCCAGATGATTGCAGGTGGTCGCGATGATAATTTGCGCGACCGTCGTACAGTCACATCATTACATGATCTGGCTCAAAGCGGTTGGATTGAACCGGATGTGGCAGATAAGTTAAGTGCTGCATATCGTGCGCACCGTTTATACGAACACCGCATCCAGATGATTGGGGATTTGCAAACCCATAGCCTACCCAACAGTGATGCGGAAATGGATCGATTTGCCAGGTTTTGCGGCTATGGTGATACCGGTAAGTTGAAGGTCGAAATTAAACTGAGGTTGCAATCAGTCCACAATATCATCGAAGCATTTTTTGCACCGGATCTATCTGCAACATCTGAAAGTACAGACTATGAAAGTGCTTTTCGGCAATGGGAAACGTTGCCGGCTTTCCGCAGCACACGGGCCGTGGATATTTTTCAACGTTTGAAACCGCAAATTACAGACGGGATAAATAGTGCGGAAAATCCTGATGAAGCGCTGGTACTTTTTGAAACCTTTTTGCGCGGCCTTCCATCGGGTGTTCAGGTGTTTTCCCTGTTTGATGCCAATCCCAAAATTCTTGATCTTGTGCTGGACATTGTAATCACAGCCCCATCACTTGCCAGCTATCTATCACGTAACGCAGGCGTTTTGGATGCGGTTCTGTCAGGAGAGTTCTTTGAGCCGCTTCCGGATAAGGCGGCACTTGTTCAGGAGTTACAGAAACTATTAATACAAAGTGATGATTATGAAGATCAGTTAAACATCACAAGGCGCTGGATGAAGGAACGCCATTTTCGGGTGGGTGTTCTGCAATTGCGTAATATTGCAGATGCTTTCGAAGCGTCATTGGCTTATTCGGAATTGGCACAGGCATGCCTGATCGGATTGTTACCAAAGGTGGAAGCAGAGTTTGCACGTAAACACGGCGAAATAGAAGGTAGCGGTCTGGCTATTTTGGCAATGGGCAAACTTGGTTCCAATGAAATGACTGCCACGTCTGATCTAGATTTGATCGTGATCTATGATCCGGCGGGACAAGAAGCTTCAAACGGAAAACGCCCGCTTGCGACGGTGCAATATTATGCGCGTCTTACACAAGCGTTGCTTACTGCATTGTCATCACCAACCGCCGAAGGCAAACTATATGAGGTTGATATGCGTCTACGTCCTTCGGGGCGCTCGGGGCCTGTTGCCACAAGCGTGTCGGGATTTGAAAATTATCATAAAAACAAAGCCTGGGTCTGGGAACATCTTGCTTTGTCTCGTGCAAGTGTTGTGGCAGGTGCGCCGCATGTTGTTGATCAGATCCAGAAAATACGTGCAAATATAATTTGCTCCAAACACGAACACGCGAAAATTTTTTCAGATGTAACCGAAATGCGTGCACGTCTGGCACAATCCAAATCGAAGAATACCACTTTATGGGAAGTTAAGGAAATACCGGGCGGACTGCTGGATATTGAATTGCTTGCCCAAGCCTGTGCTTTGATTTGCAATATTATGGAAAACAATCCGAAGGGACAGTTAAGTCTTGCCGTTGATCATGGCCTGTTAACGGCTGAAGATGCCAAACATTTGATTGATACCCATAACCTGCTTAGCCAAGTTCAACATACCGGTCGGTTGCTGGTAACCGGTGCGTTTGATATAGAGGTTTTAGGTAAGGCCAGCCTGTCACATATCCTGACTGCAACAGGTTTTACTGACAGAGTGACGCTTGAAGCGGCATTAAGGTCGAAAACAAGTGATGCGCAAGAAATAATTATGAAGTATCTGTCAAATGTCTGAAGCAAGGGTTTGATGTGGCTGTTTTCAAGGGAAATCTGGATATTGATCCGCGCGGTATGATCTATGAAGCATATCGCATCGAAGGTGTGAGCCTTGAAGAATGTAGAATGATATTTCTGGATTGGGCGCTAAACACCCCGCAAGGTGATACAAAAGCGCATTTATACGAACTGCTAGCCGAATATGAAGCTGACAATACAGATCATCCGATGACACATGTGATTAAAGATGGATTGAAATCGTCCGGAACTGACGGAAAAAGACGCGGCGGCCGTTTGGCGCGCGTTTTGAAATGAGCAGCAGACCCGATACTAGTTAAATAACATGCAATCAACACCACTTTACACCGCCTAAGATCCCTCCAAGATAAAAATGGGTCTGTGCCCCCAAAGGCTGTAATATAGGTAGGCATTAAAAGTAACATTTCAATGTTTTTTTAATTATATTTTTAAAATATTATGCGATCATAGCCTATGCCAAAGCCGCTAATATTCGTGCCCAACTACGCACGCCTTTGTGGAAGCTGCGAATGTCGTATTTTTCGTTTGGCGAGTGGATGCTGTCATCGTCTTGACCAAAGCCGATCAATAGGCTTTCAATGCCGATAATATCCTGAAAATGACCTGCGATCGGGATCGAGCCGCCACAGCCAACAAAGACGCCCTCTTTAGCCCATTCATCCGACAATGCGTTGCGCGCAGTTTCAAATGCGGGGTGATCGATTGCCATATTGGACGCTTTGTCACCGCTTCCGTCGTGGAAGTTAACCGAACAATCTTCCGGCAGGTAGCTTTTAACATGTGCTCGAAAGGCCGCTTGGATTTTATCGGGGTCCTGCTGACCGACAAGACGAAAGCTGACTTTGGCATGGGCTTCAGACGGCAGAACGGTTTTAAAACCCTCACCCGTGTAGCCGCCCCAAATACCGTTTACCTCTGCGGTCGGGCGTGACCAGATCATCTCTAACACGCTGCGGCCCTCTTCGCCTGCGGGTTTTGAAAGTCCGACTTCGCTCAGGAACTTCGCGCCGTCAAAATCCAGATTTTTCCACTGTGTTGCGATATTTTCAGGCAGTTCATCAACACCGTCATAAAAACCTTCCAGTGTCACATGGCCGGTATCATCATGCAGATCGCCCAAGGCCTTGGTCAAAACCCGAATGGGGTTGATCGACGGGCCGCCATACATGCCCGAGTGCAAATCTTTGTTGGGGCCGATAATGGTCAATTCTTCTTTGACCATACCGCGTAGCATGGTCACGATGGACGGTGTATTCCGCTCGACCATACCTGTGTCGCAAATCAGGGCAATATCTGCACGCAGTTCATCTTTATTGGCGTTCATATAAGGGATCAAAGAAGGTGAGCTGCTTTCTTCTTCGCCCTCAAAGAAAATCGAAACTTTGGTCGGTAATTCGCCCGTCACCGTTTTCCATGCACGACACGCCTCAACAAATGTCATCAACTGCCCTTTGTCGTCGGATGTTCCGCGACCGCGCAAAACTTTGCCGTTCGGTGTGTCCTCGACTTGGGGATCAAACGGCGGGTTGTCCCATAATTCCAACGGGTCGACAGGTTGTACATCGTAATGGCCGTAAAACAACACATGCGTTCCGTTTTCCTGAGCCCCATGCGCCATAACCATCGGATGCCCCGTTGTTGGGCGCTTGCTTGCATCAAACCCGATGGATTTAAGATCTTCCACCAACCAATCAGCCGCTTTGTCACATTCCTGTGCATAAGCAGGGTCTGTCGAGATGCTTTCAATCCGCAACAGATCTTTCAGGCGTTCGATGGCGGCGTTCTGGTCGGCATCGATATGGGCAAGAACTTTTTCTAAGGACATTGGAGGACGGCTTTCTATTTTCGGGCGCGTTGGCGCCGTTTTAGTACAATGGCTTCGACAGGTGATGGGGAGGGGTTCCATAACTGTTCCACCAATTTGTCAGAACTTATATTTTCAATCGTGATTTTTGTATATTCATCGGATATTAAATCCACAGAAGTTTCATGCGCAATCACCGGTGTCGCAATAGCAAACAGAACAACTGGCAGAAATGCTGATTTCATGATCTATCTCATTACAATGTGAATACAATTTTAACTACACAGTGTTTTACAGGCAAGTTAAAGAGGAAACTATGGTTAATCGATTTTTCATATTTTTATCCCTGATTGCAGGCCCTGCATTGGCCGAGCCACCGGCTTTGGGCTTGCCGTTGGAATGCACTTTGGGTGAAAACTGTTTTGTACAGCAATATATGGATTTGGATGAAACCAAGGATTTGCGCGACTTTGGCGGTGGAAAGGCCACATATGACGGGCATAAGGGGACGGATTTCCGACTGACCAGCCGTGTAGCGATGCGCCACGGCGTTAATGTACTGGCTTCGGCCTCTGGTTGGGTGGAAGCGATGCGCAACAGTGTTGTCGACCGTCTTTTGCAAACTGATTACGATTTTGCCGAAGCGAAGGGGAAAGAGTGTGGAAACGGTGTTTTGCTGGTTCACAGGGACGGTTGGAAAACGCAATATTGTCATTTGAAACAAGGCAGTGTCATCGTAAAGCCCGGACAGATGGTGCAAAAGGGTGATGCGTTGGGGCAGGTGGGTCTGTCGGGTAAAACCCAATTTCCGCATGTGCATATCACAGTGTTTAAAGACGATAAAAACATTGACCCGTTTGATCCCGAAAATAACCTTTGGGATGACAATTTATTAACGGATCTGGCATACCAGCCAACCCGTCTAATCAACATTGGTTTTGCCGATGCCGGCGTGAATATGGCCGAAGTTGCGCTGGAAAAGTTCGCGGATTTCACGCCCAGTCACACCGCATCTGCATTGGTGGTCTATATGCGGGCGATCAATCTGGTGAAAGGGGATCAAATTCGACTGACACTGACAGGGCCGAACGGGCAGATTATATCGAAAACCTATGATCCGGAGGTTAATCAAAAAGCGGTGCAAATTTATTTCGCCGGTAAAAAACTGCCCGCGGGCGGCTGGCCTGACGGGGAATATATTGGGTTGGCCGAGGTGCTGCGGGACGGGGCGGTGGTGGACACAAAAACCATCCGTAAGGCCACGCCGTAAGCTGATCCGATATAGGAAAATCTGGAATGTCCCAGTTGGGACAGGGGGTTAAGGCGTTGATAATAAACGTGTTACTAAATATATGGCTGCCCCTTCACACCCGAATTGCACCAGCCTGTGCCTTGAGAAACAACATTACAGGATCAGTTGATTTCGGTAAATTGAATTTGTTAGGATGACGGAAATTGAAAATTTTATCTTTTAATGAAGGTTAGATTAGCAGTTTATCTAAGCAAACATACTTAACGTATTACAGTTAATACCACGCCAAATCTAGCGGTGTCAGAAGATCCAAACAGTGCGTGCAAAGCACACACTCTATAGTTTATATTTACACTCTCCTAGCCTTAATACCCCCGCCAAATCCAGCCACCACCGAATATCCGTGTGCCATCCCCCTCATAGAACACGCACGCTTGGCCTGGGGCGACGCCTTCCTCGGCTGTCAGCAACTCGACCGATGCCGTGTCCGGCCCAAGCGGGCGGATAATGGCGGGTTTGGGGGTGCGGGTTGAGCGTACGCGCACGTCGACGTGCCATTCAGGGCGTGCATCAAAGGGTTCATCACCCAGCCAGTTGACCTCTCGTATGGAAATATGGGTGGTGCCCAGCGCATGCTTAGGGCCGACGATGACTTGTTTCAGCTCTGGATCGAGTTTCACCACATAAAGCGGTTCGCGCCCGCCGATGCCTAAGCCCCGGCGTTGGCCGATGGTATAGTGGATGACACCTTTGTGCGTTCCCAGAACCGAGCCGTCCAGATGCACGATCTCGCCGGGGTCAGCGGCACCCGGGCGCAGCTTTTCGATCACGGCGGCATATGAGCCGTTGGGTACAAAGCATATATCCTGACTGTCGGGCTTGTCGGCCACGGGCAGACCGAACTTGCGGGCCAGTTCGCGGGTTTCGGCCTTGGATTTCAGGTGGCCCAAAGGAAAGCGTAGATAATCCAGTTGTTCTTGTTTGGTCGAAAACAGAAAATAGCTTTGATCGCGGTCACCGTCAGCGGCTTTGTGCAATTCCGCCTTATCCGTACCTTGGAAGCGTTGGATATAGTGGCCCGTGGCCATGCAATCCGCATCCAGATCCTTGGCGGTTTCCAGCAGATCGCGGAACTTTACCCGTTCATTGCAGCGGATACAGGGGACGGGGGTGGCACCGGCAAGATATGCGTCGGCGAATTCGTCAATGACGCTTTCCTTGAAACGGTTTTCATAGTCCAGCACGTAATGCGGAAAGCCCATTTCTTCGGCCACACGGCGCGCATCGTGAATATCGCGGCCTGCACAACACGCACCTTTTTTGGCTAAAGCGGCGCCGTGGTCGTAAAGTTGCAAGGTGACACCAACCACATCATAGCCATCAGAGGCCAAAAGGGCTGCCACAACAGAGCTGTCAACGCCGCCCGACATGGCGACAAGCACACGTGTATCTTTGGGCGCTTTGGCAAAACCCATCGAATTCAGTTTGGTTATTGTATCGGTTGACATGGTTACGATCCTGTTAATGTCTCGCTTTATAATAAAAGGCTACACACTCACAAGAGCCGCTTTCATATGTGATTAAGGGATTTGGGCCAAAACCTGTGCATAGGCAATATGCGAGATACAGATGTATGTAAAAAAAACCAAAGGGCCAAACTTTGTAACCTTGCCGAACGGGCGCAAGCTGACACGGTCCGATTTACCCCCGTCAAACACCAAACGCTGGGTCGCGTCACGCAAGGCAAGCGTGGTTTTGGCAGTGCAGGCAGGGCTGATTGACATGGGCGAGGTCTGTGAGATGTATGATTTATCGCAAGAAGAGTTCGATTGTTGGGTGGATGCCGTAAAAATACACGGTATCAGTGCGTTAAAGGTAACAAAGCTACAAAAATATAGACAACCCTAGGTAGAAATGCTATTTTGTTCTCGGGAGTAACGAGTGGTTAACCATTGTTGCGCAGAGTGTGGAAGATATTAACTGACCGTTCGCGGAGGCAACACATGCGTATACTACTCGTCGAAGACGACCCCACCACATCCAAAAGCATCGAACTGATGCTTCAAAATGCCAATTTCAACGTTTATGCCACTGATCTGGGTGAAGAGGGCATCGATCTGGCAAAGCTCTATGATTATGATCTGATCTTACTGGATTTGAACCTGCCGGATATGGATGGTCACGAGGTTTTGCGCCAATTGCGCAATGCCAAGGTACAAACCCCGATACTGATTCTATCCGGTTACGATACTGTAGAAGATAAAATCAAAGGCTTCGGTTTTGGTGCTGATGACTATCTGACAAAGCCATTTGACCGCGCTGAACTTGTCGCACGTATTCTGGCCATTGTGCGCAGATCACAAGGGCATGCGGAGTCGGTGATCGAAACCGGTAGTATTTGTGTTAATTTGGATCAAAAAACTGTTGCTGTCGGTGATGCACAGGTCCATCTGACCGGTAAGGAATATCAGATGTTCGAGCTTTTATCGTTGCGTAAGGGGACGACCCTGACGAAAGAAATGTTCCTGAACCATCTATATGGCGGTATGGATGAACCGGAATTAAAGATTATTGACGTGTTTATTTGCAAATTACGTAAAAAACTGGCCGAAGCCACCGGTGGTGAAAGCTATATTGAAACTGTCTGGGGGCGCGGATATGTTTTGCGTGATCCTGTTATGGAGCCCAAAACGGCCTTGGCCGTTGCCGGGTAACCAAGGAATCGCTGGACGGTTTTAACAACCCATCGTACACCTTAGATGGTTAAGTCTGATGGGGTAGAATGACCAAAGAGGTGCCAGTTTCCGAACTTTCAAAGTCACAAGCGCGTGCAGAACTAGCACGGCTTGTGGAAATATTGTCTGCGGCTAATGCGGATTATCACAGCAAAGATGCACCCACGATATCGGATGCGGAATATGACCGTCTGAAAAAACGTAATGCGGATATAGAAGCAGCTTTTCCTGATTTAAAACGCGATGACAGTCCAAGTGATCAAGTAGGCGCACCGGTTTCGGAAACGTTTTCAAAAATCACACACCGCGTGCGGATGCTATCCTTGGGCAATGCGTTTAACGATGAGGATGTGCAGGATTTCGACGGGCGCATTCGTAAATATCTGGGCCTGACCCCTGATATGGATTTGCTCTATACCGCAGAACCGAAGATTGACGGTTTATCACTGTCTATGCGCTATGAAATGGGTCGACTGATACACGCGGTGACACGCGGTGACGGGGAGGTTGGTGAAAATGTTACCAACAATGCGCGCACCATATCGGATATTCCCCAAACGATTACAAATGCGCCAGCGGTTTTGGAAATTCGCGGCGAGGTCTATATGGGCCACGCCGATTTTGCGGCACTCAATCAACGCCAGACGGAAAAAGGCGCAAAACTATTTGCCAACCCGCGCAATGCTGCTGCCGGTTCATTGCGGCAACTGGATGCGAAAATAACAGCCTCAAGGCCGTTAAAGTTTTTCGCTTACGCATGGGGGGAATTATCGGAAGCTTTGGCTGATACGCAAATGGATGCAATCGCGCGGATGAATCACATGGGTTTTTCAACCAACCCGCTGACCGAGATTTGCCATGGGCCCAATGATCTGATTGTACATTATGCCGCAATAGAAGATCAGCGTGCGACGCTGGGGTATGATATAGACGGTGTGGTTTACAAAGTTAATGATCTGTCGTTGCAAGCCCGCCTCGGCTTTCGTGCCACAACACCGCGTTGGGCAATTGCCCATAAATTTCCCGCCGAGATTGCCCATACCCGCATTGAAGCGATTGAAATTCAGGTCGGGCGTACGGGCGCGTTATCACCGGTTGCACGCCTTTTACCTGTCACAGTGGGCGGTGTGGTGGTGTCGAATGCGACGCTGCATAACGAGGATTATATTGCCGGGCGTGATAGCAAGGGTAACACAATCCGTGAGGGGCGCGATATTCGGGTGGGCGATTGGGTCGAAGTATACCGCGCCGGCGATGTCATTCCCAAAATTCGCGATGTTGTTCTGTCAAAACGCACTGACGATAGTCAACCTTATGTCTTTCCGGATGTTTGCCCTGAATGTGGTTCGCCTGCTGTCCGCGAAGACGGGGATAGTGTGGCGCGTTGCACGGGCGGAATTATTTGCCCTGCGCAGGCAGTTGAAAAACTAAAGCATTTTGTTTCTCGTAGTGCTTTTGACATTGATGGTTTAGGAAGCAAACAAATCGAGATGTTCTTTGATGATATAGACCTGCCGATCAAAGAACCTGCTGATATTTTCAGGCTGGAACATCGCGATACAGCTAATTTGGCCAAACTGAAAAACCGTGATGGCTGGGGTGATAAATCCGCGTCAAACCTGTTTGCCGCCATTAACGAAAAACGTAAAATTCCATTGAACAAGCTGATATTTGCCCTTGGTATTCGCCATGTCGGCGATACCAGCGCATCGCTTTTGGCACATAGTTTCGGATCATGGGATGACTTTATCACAGCAATGGACCGTGCTGGCGGTCGTCAGGGTGAAGCTTGGGATACATTGAACGCAATTGACGGTGTGGGGCATGTGATGGCAACAGCTTTGGTCGATAGTTTTCATGACCCGAAAACACGCGCGGCAATTGATCGCCTGATTGCCGAATTGGACGTTCAGGATATGGAAAAACGTGCGACTTTAGATAATCCCGTTGCGGGCAAAACCGTTGTTTTTACCGGCGCTTTGGAATTGATGACACGGGCTGAGGCAAAGGTCAGGGCTGAAAACCTAGGTGCAAAAGTCGCAGGCTCGGTATCCAAAAAAACCGATTATGTTGTGGCAGGGCCGGGTGCCGGATCCAAGGCAAAAAAAGCAATAGAACTTGGTGTAACTGTTTTATCCGAGGCTGCATGGCTTGATCTGACAGGTCAAACAGGGTGATAACGGTAAGATGAGCCGTCGCCCCGAAATACTCTTTCCATTATTTGCCGATCTGAAAGGTCTGGACGGTGTCGGGCCACGTACTGCGGAACATTTTGCCAAGATGGATGTGGAAAAACCACGCGATTTGTTGTTTACACTGCCGCATAATATTGTTGACCGCAAAATAATCAGTAGCATTAATCAGGCCGAATTACCCAGTGTTGTGACAGTAGAGGTCGAGGTTGGTTTGCACCAACCCAATGCGGTTAAAGGTAAGCCTTACCGCGTCATGGTTCAGGATGCGGAAACTTCATTTCAATTGGTGTTTTTCCACGCCCATGCGGATTGGTTGCGCAAGCAATTACCGGCTGGTCAACGGCGGGTCATATCCGGAAAGCTGGAGATATTTGACGGTTTGGCCCAGATGGTGCATCCGGATTATATACTGTGTGCAGGTGAAATCGAAAAAATCCCGCAAATTGAAGCGATATATCCACTGACAGCGGGTATCACGCAAAAAATTATCCACAAAGCAGCCCTTAGCGTGTTGGAACGTGTGAGTGATTTGCCGGAGTGGATTGAACCCTCGGTTTTAAAGAAAAACGAATGGCCTGCATGGAAAGATGCCATTATAGCGGCCCACAGCCCCACAACACCCAGTGATTTATCGGCTTCTAGTAAAGCGCGAGAGCGGCTGGCTTATGATGAATTTCTGGCGCACCAGACAACTTTGTCATTAGCACGCGCCAACAAAAGGCGGGCGAAAGGTTTTACAACCAGTGGCACAGGGATTTTGCGTAACAAGGTTCTTGCGGCATTGCCATATAAGCCAACACATGCGCAAAGCCGTTCTATTGACGAGATTACAGGGGATATGGCCGGAGATAAGCGGATGAGCCGGCTATTGCAGGGTGATGTGGGTTCTGGGAAAACCCTTGTTGCTTTTATGGCGCTTTTGACCGCGGTCGAGGCAAAGGGACAGGGTGTTATGATGGCACCTACGGAAATTCTGGCGCGTCAACATCTGGCTGGTTTGCAGCCTTTGGCCGAACAGGCCGGTGTGGTTCTGGAAATTCTGACAGGTCGCGATAAGGGTAAAGAGCGCAAAGCCAAGCTGAAAGCGCTTGCCAAGGGGAATATCCATATTCTTGTGGGCACGCATGCTGTATTCCAAAAGGATGTGGAATTTGCTGACCTGCGCCTTGCTATTATAGACGAACAACACCGTTTTGGTGTGCGCCAACGCATGGATTTAAGTGCAAAGGGTATAGCGGTAGATGTATTGGTGATGACCGCAACGCCGATACCGCGCTCTTTGGAATTGGCGAATTACGGTGATATGGATATTTCGGTTCTGGATGAAAAACCGCCCGGGCGCAAACCTGTCGAGACGGTTCTTGTATCGAATACCCGTTTGGATCAGGTCATTACACGTCTAAAATCCGCGATTAAAGATGGCCGTCAGGTATATTGGGTTTGCCCCTTGGTCGAGGAAAGCGAAGTTGTCGATTTTGCCGCAGCCGAGGATCGTTATAGGTCATTGCGTCTGGCTTTGGGTGAAGAATGCGTCGGTCTGGTGCATGGGCAGATGCCACATGCACAAAAAGATGCCGCTATGGCGGCGTTTCAGTCTGGTAAAACATCTGTGCTGGTCGCTACAACGGTTATCGAGGTAGGCGTTGATATTCCCAATGCTTCTATAATGGTGGTTGAGCAAGCAGAGCATTTTGGCTTGGCGCAGTTGCACCAGTTGCGTGGCCGCGTCGGTCGTGGCGCACAGGCCAGTACATGTTTGTTGATGTATGCACCACCTTTGGGTGAGGTTGCAGAGCGCCGTTTGACAGTGATGCGTGAAACCGATGATGGCTTTCGCATTGCAGAGGAAGACTTAAAATTACGCGGAGCAGGGGATTTGCTGGGTGTAGCGCAATCCGGTCTGCCAAGGTTTCGAATAGGTGATCTGGAAGTGCAAGCCGATCTGATGAAAATCGCGTTTGATGACGCCAGATTGTTGATAAATCAGGACCCGACCCTGAAATCACCACGTGGTGATGCGGTGAGAACACTTTTGTTCCTTATGGAACAGGATAAGGCTATTCGTTTATTATCAGTAGGTTAGGTGTTTATTCCACATCGACGTTCTGCTATGTTCGCAGATGTTCTCATAAAGTTCTTTACTTACAGTTAAGGATATGAGAACAAAGGGGCAACGAAATAATAAACACGGCAGGATAATATGAAACAGATCAGTAAGCTCGCAACCCACTCACCTTTGGCCATTATAGAAGATGTTATTGGCCTTGCATCCATCGCCGTTATTCTAACGGTCGGTTTATACCTGCCCGGACTATAAAGTTTTGTCTGCAGCCTGTCTGGCATTCTAACAGGACCACCCATCCGAATGACCGTTGGTTTCTTCCTCGGGAAATATGGGGCTTAGTGCCCCGGCAACGTCGCCAGATTAAGGTATGCTCTAACTTAACGCCGCAACCGATTGGTTTGTGGCGTTTTTTTCTGCATAATCTATGGCTTCCAAGGTTGCATCAAAAGCCAACAAGATAGATGCGTGGCGATTATTATAAGATTGTGCGGGCAGCAGGACTTCCAAATCGCCAAAAGGGGCAGCAGGGGGTGTATCATCGCCTTTTAACATTGCAAATAGTTGATCGCGTGCGGTTTGTATCTGTTCCTTGGACAAGCCCACAACATGAGAGGCTAAAACCGAGGCAGAGGTCTGACCCAAAGCGCAGGCTTTTACGTCCTGACCGAAATCAGTCACCACACCGTCTGCGTATTTTACGTCAACTTCAACGGCTGATCCGCATAACGGCGAACGTTTGCGTACCGTGGCATCAGGATTATCAAGACGCTCTGTCAATGGGATAGCGGCTGCCAACGCCAGAATACGTTGTGAATAGAGCTTCATTAGGTTTTGATCGTCTGCCATAATTCTTGGCCTTTGCAATTCATGTGTTATGCGCATATTTAGTGCGGGAATGCTGGAATGCAAAGCGAAAGTGAAGATAATGACAAAATTCGATGCAGCCTCACTGAAATATGATGATAAAGGCCTGATCCCGGCGATAGCGCAGCAGGATGGCACTGGCGAGGTGTTAATGATGGCTTGGATGAACCAAAATTCAGTGGAAGAAACTTTGCGTTCAGGTCACGTGACATATTGGTCGCGGTCCCGTCAGGAATTCTGGAAAAAAGGACTGACATCGGGGCATATACAAAAATTGGTATCGATGCGGGTGGATTGTGATCGTGATTGTTTGCTTGTGACAGTTGATCAAACCGGCCCTGCCTGCCACACCAATCGACGCAATTGTTTTTATACCGAAGTGCAGGGCGAAACCGAAGTCGAGATTATGGCGCCAATCGCTTAAAGCCCTACCATTGCGCGAATATCCTGCGGACTTGCCCCGTTTTCGCGGTACAGTCTGATTGCACGCGCATCATCACGCTTTGCCAAACGCTTGCCGTTTTCGTCACGGATCAGCTTGTGGTGGTGATAGATCGGTGTCGGCAAGCCAAGAAGGGCTTGTAATATACGGTGGATGGGGGTGGCCGATGCAATATCTTCCCCGCGCGTCACGTGGGTTATGTCTTGAAAGGCATCATCGACCACAACGGCCAGATGATAAGATGTACCAATATCTTTGCGTGCCAGAACAATGTCACCGCACGCATTTATCAGTTCAACGGCATCAAGATGGATTATTTCTGCTTTGCCATGACCAAGCTCGTTGTAATTCACTGTATTAACTGCGTTTTTTCCACCCAGACAGTCTATGGCTTTAGCCATGTTCAGACGCACTGCGTCATCTGCAGAACGCTTTGTCATTGATCTATTACAGCAAGTTTTGGGATATATCGGTCCATCCGGGCCATATGTATATGATGCGCCTTCTTGTGGCGCCGATAAAGCCGCTTCGATATCTTTGCGGCTGCAGTTGCAGGGATAACATAAATCAAGTGCAATAAGTTTGTCCAATGCGGTTTGATATGCGGGCATGCGTTTTGTCTGACGCATGACGGGTTCGGGCCATCTCATGCCAAGCCACGATAAATCTGTGAATATTTCATTTTCAAATGCGCGCTTGCATCTGGCTTGGTCTGTATCTTCGATGCGCAACAGAAATTCCCCACCATTTGCACAGGCAGCGTCCCACGCCATCATTGCCGAATAGGCGTGACCCAAATGCAAAAGCCCGGTAGGCGAAGGCGCAAAGCGTTCGCGTATCACCGTTTGCGCATCACATATACAGTGGATTCCATCCCTTTACCCGGTAGGTGTGGCCCATGTTCTTTGAACAGAAGTTCAAAAGCGCCGCAATCGGTATGGGCCATAATCGCGCATTGGAAATCGGTGACTTCCAAAGTGTGATCGTTGAATGAAAACACAGCTAATCCGCCGCTGTTCAGTTTTTTCAACATGGCATAAAGCAGGTCGGCGGGTGCGCCGCCAACGCCGATCACACCAATGGCGGTGATGGCGTCATAAGTACCGTCTTCAAAAGGGAAGGGATCTTTGAGTGTGGATTGCCAGAGCTTGTCGTAAACCCCGCGTGTTTCGGCCACTTTCAGCATTTCGGCATTGAGATCGCATCCGTCGATACGGGTAAAGCCTGCTGATGCCAGATATTTTCCCGATAAGCCCGTTCCACATCCGATGTCCAGTACTGCCAAATCCTGTTCCGGAGTAAAACCCGCCAGGGCTTTGGCGCAACGTTCAGGTGTTGCATATCCGTTTGCCAGTATTTCCGCGTCGTATGTTGCGGCCCAGTCACTGTAAAACTTTTGGGTTTCGTCAACGCTTGTAAGGTCATATGCGCGTGAAAGGTGGTCTTTGTGGGTATTCATACACCAGAGGTTAACAAAGCACTCCTAGTCCTGCAACCACCTTGTCCAATCGGCTTTGGCGCGCTCTGTATAGGCCAGATAGCGGTCTTTGCGGTTGCGCCGCCCACCTTTGACATTGTCGACAGGGGGAAACAGGCCGAAATTCACGTTCATTGGCTGGAATGTCTTGGCATCCGCCCCTCCCGTGATGTGGCTGATCAAAGCCCCCATAGCGGTGGTGTTGGGTGGTGATACGCGGTTTTCGCCTTTTGCTTCCGCCACAGCCAACCGGCCTGCAAGCAGACCCATGGCAGCGCTTTCGACATAACCTTCGACGCCGGTGATTTGGCCTGCAAAGCGAATTAGGGGGCGTGATTTCAGGCGCATCTGGTCATCAAGCAGCTGTGGTGAGTTAATGAATGTATTGCGGTGGATACCGCCAAGCCTTGCAAACTCGGCGTTTTCCAATCCCGGGATCATTGATAAAACACGCGCCTGTTCGCCGTATTTCATTTTGGTTTGGAAGCCGACAATATTGAACAATGTGCCAAGCGCATTGTCGCGGCGTAATTGTACGACCGCATGTGCCTTTATGTCCGGTTGGTGCGCATTGGTCAGGCCTACGGGTTTCATCGGGCCCCAGCGCAGGGTTTCACGCCCGCGTTCAGCCATGACCTCAATCGGCAGGCAGCCTTCAAAATAGGGGGTGTCTTGTTCCCAATCTTTGAATTCGGTTTTTTCGGCAGCTAAAAGCGCGTCGATAAAAATGTTATACTGTGCTTCATCCATTGGGCAGTTCAAATAGGCGGTCTGTTCTTCCGTCGTTTCGCCTTTGTCGTAGCGAGACTGGAACCATGCTTTGGACATGTCTACGCTTTCGGCGTAAACAATCGGGGCGATGGCGTCGAAAAATGCAAGCGATGTTTCATCGGTTTGCGCCAAAACCGCATCAGCCATGGATTGTGATGTTAATGGCCCTGTTGCGATAATGGTTTGGCCCCAATCTGCGGGTGGCAGGCTGGTAACCTCACCCCGTTCCAGCGTAATCATTGGATGTGACAATAGCTTTTCAGTGACGCCTTGGCTAAATGCATCCCTGTCAACCGCCATGGCGCTTCCGGCCGGAACCGCGTGTGCTGTCCCCATCTCCATTACGATTGATCCCGCTTGGCGCATTTCCCAATGCAAAAGTCCTACAGCATTGGCCGTGTCATCATCCGAGCGAAACGAGTTGGAACATACCAGTTCGGCCAAGCCTTCTGTTTGATGGGCGAAGGTTTTTACTGTTGGGCGCATTTCGTGCAAAACCACGGGCAAACCTGCCGATGCGATTTGCCAAGCTGCTTCGGAGCCTGCCATGCCGCCGCCGATGATATGGATTGGTTTTGTCATGTGGGGGATGTATGCCAATCGCCAAGTTTTGAAAAGGGATAACTAACGTTTATCGGTCTGGCGATAATAAGCATAGGCAAGTTTAAGATATTGCGGTCGTAAAAATGCGAATGGGAAACGGTGTGTCGGGTCGGTGTAAAGGCGGGGCAGGTCGGCAAGTGTGGTTTGCCCTAAAATCAATTTGGCGATTGTTTTACCGCTCCAGCTGGCCATAGCAACACCTGATCCGTGATAGGCAAGGCTGGCCCAAGCTGTTTCATCACTGTCTATTGGGCCTAGAAACTGGGATTTCTTGCGATTAAGACACACAAATCCCGACCACTGATAATCGGTTTCTATGCCTTTCCATTCAGGAAATATGTCTTCGAATTGTCGACGCAGTGCGGCAAAAAAAGTTTGTCGTTCAGCTGGACTGTCATTGATTGCCCCGCGTCCGCCAAACATCATACGCCCATCGGGTAACAGACGAAAATAATGCAATAACGTGCGGGTATCATAGGTCATATGATGGGTGGTCCATCCTTGTTTGACTTGTTCATCTACAGTGATCGGACGGGTGACAAGAATACTGGAGGCGACAGGTAGCAAGCGACCTTTGCTCCAATCGGGGATGGATTCAGCGGTGTAACCATTGGTGGCTATCACCAGTTTTTTGGCACGAATTTCTGTGTTTGGTGCGGATAGAATATAGTGGCCGTTTTCATGGGTCACGCTTTGTATCTCAGTTTGCGATGACAAGGTGGCACCTGCATCATACGCGCTATCGGCCAAGGCACGCACGTAATTGAGCGGGTGTAGCCCAAAGCCCCATGGAAGTATCATGCCACCGTGAAACGCAGGGCTACCCGCGCCAAGCTCCGTGAGCTCATGCTTGTCCATCACAGTGGTTTTCAGGTCCAAAAGTCTGTTGATCTCATCGCTTTCACGGCGCAGTTGCTCAAACTGATAGGGAGTGTGGGCCACTGCAAGTTCGGCATTTTTATCGGGTGTGTCAGATGTAATGCCGGCTTTGGCGCAAAAGTTACGCACTTGTTCAATTGCATCTTCTTGCACCCGAACTGTTTTGCGCAATTCATCCATACCGTATTGTGCGGCAATATCTGATAACGATTTCTTGGTACTGGTATTGACGCAAAAACCGCCATTGCGCCCCGAAGCGCCCCAACCGATGTGACCCGCTTCCGCGACACATACATTTTGGCCTGCAAGGGCCAGGTGTTTGGCGGCATTAAGGCCTGTGAACCCGCCGCCAATCACAGCAACATCAAAAAGATGGCTGCCTTGAAGGGGTGAAAGGGTATGGCGCATGGAGTTTGCGGATGCTTCCCACCAGCTATCGGCGACAATAGATGGATCAGCGGCATCGGCGCCATAAATACGTTTTAATGCCATAGAGGTTTACTCCTCAGATTGTTCAGCCTCGTCAGCTTCGTCAGAACTTTCTGCAATATAGGCAACCGAAACAACTTCTTCACTTTTGCCAACGCTAAAGACTGTGACACCCGAAGAGGTACGTCCCTGCCGCGAAATACCTGCAACAGGGCAACGGATTGATTGTCCGGTCGAGGTGGCAAGCATAATCTGGTCTTCTTCCTCGACGGTGAAACATTCAATAATACGGTCATCGCGCCGACCTAGGTTTGCAGCGGCAACACCTTGGCCGCCACGGCCCGAGACACGGTATTCAAGGGCGCTGGAACGTTTGCCAAATCCGCCTTTGGTAATGGTCAGTATCCATTGTTCAACCGCAGCCAGCTCTTCGTAACGTTCGTTGGTAATAGTGGCGTCTGTGTTTTCGATTTCATCGCCTTCTTCGCCTGTCATGGCGCGACGCATTTTAAAGTAGGCACCCCGTTCATCCGGTGTTGCATCAACGTGCCGGATAACGGCCATGGAGACAACATAGTCGTCTTTGGCCAGTCTAATACCGCGAACACCCAGCGAGTCGCGGCCTTTGAACACACGTACATCGGTTGTCGGGAAACGAATGGCTTTGCCGAGGCTGGTCGTCAGGAAGAAATCATCGTCCTCGGTGGCGATGCGCACATCGACGATTGTGACGCCTTCGGGCAGTTTCATAGCGATCTTGCCGTTGGATTTAACATTGGTGAAGTCGGATAGCGCATTGCGCCGCACGCCGCCTTCGGAATTGGCAAAGACGATTTGCAGGTCTTTCCAATCCTCTTCGGGGGCATCTATGGGCATGATGGCCGCGATGGAAACGCCTTGTTGGATGGGTAGTAGGTTGATGATGGCTTTGCCGCGTGCGTTGCGGCCACCTAATGGCAGACGCCAAGTTTTTAGCGTATAGACCATGCCGTCATCGGTGAAGAACAACAATGCTGTGTGGGTATTGGCGACGAACAGGTTAGTGACGAAATCCTCGTCCTTGGTGTTCATGCCTTGTGTGCCTTTGCCACCGCGTTTTTGTTCGCGGTATTCAGCCAACTGTGTGCGTTTGATGTAGCCCGAGCTGGTGACGGTCACGACCATATCTTCGCGCTCAATCAAATCTTCAATGTCCATATCGCCCGCGTAGTCGACAATTTCCGAGCGTCTGGGAACGGCAAATTTTTCGCGGACTTCGGTTAATTCATCGCAAATTATCGCCATAATACGGTCGCGTGAACGTAAAATGTCCAGATAGTCTGTAATCTTGCCAGCCAGTTCCTGCAATTCGTCCGTGACTTCTTTTACACCAAGTGCAGTCAGGCGTTGCAGGCGCAGTTCCAGAATGGCACGGGCCTGAATTTCGGACAGATGATAGGTACCGTCGTCGTTGATGGTGTGGCTTGGGTCGTCGATCAATTTGATATACTCAACGATGTCATGTGCCGGCCATGCGCGGGTCATCAGTTTTTCACGTGCTGTTGCAGGATCAGCCGATGCACGGATGGTTGCAACGATTTCATCCACATTGGACACGGCCACAGCCAAGCCGCATAAGATATGGCTGCGTTCACGGGCTCTGCGCAATTCATATGCTGTGCGCCGTGCTACGACTTCTTCGCGAAAAGTGATAAAGCTGGTCAGGAATTTACGCAGATCAAGCTGTTCCGGGCGGCCATTGTTGAGCGCCAACATGTTGCAACCAAAACTGGTTTGCATTGGTGTGTAGCGGAACAACTGGTTCAGAACGACCTCGGCGGTGGCATCGCGTTTCAGCTCAACCACAACACGCACGCCAATGCGGTCGCTTTCGTCTTGAACATGGCTAATACCCTCGATCTTTTTGTCGCGGGCAAGTTCCGCGATCTTTTCGATCATCGTGGCTTTGTTCACCTGATATGGGATTTCATCAAGGATAATGGCCCAGCGGTCTTTGCGGATTTCCTCGATGCGGGTTTTAGCCCGCATAATGACGCTGCCGCGGCCTTCGGTATAGGCTTTTTGCGCGCCAGAACGGCCTAAAATAATACCACCTGTAGGGAAATCGGGGGCGGGGACATATTCCATCAACGAAAGATTATCGAGATCAGGATCTTCGATAAGGGCAAGGGTGGCGGTGATAACTTCACCCAGATTATGCGGTGGAATGTTTGTGGCCATACCGACCGCGATACCGCCTGCGCCGTTGACCAACATGTTGGGGTAGCGTGCCGGCAGAACCGTTGGCTCCCGATCTTTGCCGTCGTAATTGTCTTGAAAATTAACTGTATCTTTATCAATGTCAGCCAAAAGATAGGCTGAAGGCTTGTCCATACGCACTTCGGTGTAACGCATCGCGGCTGGATTATCGCCGTCCATCGAGCCAAAGTTGCCTTGTCCGTCCAATAGCGGCAGGGACATTGAGAATTCCTGTGCCATGCGCACCAAAGCGTCATAAATAGCAGCGTCTCCGTGTGGGTGGTATTTACCCATCACATCACCCACCGCACGGGCAGATTTTTTGTAAGACTTGTCGTGTGTGTTACCTGCTTCGTGCATCGCATAAAGAATGCGGCGGTGAACAGGTTTCAAACCGTCACGTAAATCAGGGATTGCACGGCTGACAATCACGCTCATCGCATAATCAAGATAAGAGGTCTTCATTTCCTCTTCTATGGTGATATGCGGCCCGTCATAATGTGGGCGTTCAGGGGTGTTTTCGTCTTTGATTTCTGTATCGTCGCTCACGGTCTGCCTGTTCTTTTTTATAACACTATATATTGTGGTGTTTCATAGCATATTCTATAGCGGGCCGCAACGTTTAGTGGGGTGGTTGCATCGGTAATACCTAAATTGAAAACAGCCCGAATATTGCTATCTAACGGGCTGTTTATAATGTGTAATATTGCATTTAACTTAAAATGGAATTTCATCATCCAAATCGTTGTTTGATGATGCGGGCTTATTACCGCCACCTTGACCTTCAGATTGGCCACCGTATCCGCCACCCTGGTTATAGTCACCGCCGCCGCCAGACCCGCCTGAGCGGCCGTCAAGCATCACAAGCGTGCTGCCAAAGCCTTGTAAAACAACTTCTGTGGAATAGCGGTCATTGCCAGACTGATCTTGCCATTTACGGGTCTGTAATGCGCCTTCGATATACACCTTGGAGCCTTTTTTGAGGTATTGCTCACAAACGCGCACCAAACCTTCGGAAAAAATAGCAACTGTGTGCCATTCAGTTTTTTCGCGACGTTCACCTGTATTTTTATCGCGCCAGCTTTCGGACGTGGCGATACGCAGGTTGCAAACCTTGCCGCCATTGCCAAATGTGCGGATTTCTGGGTCAGCCCCCAAGTTTCCAATTAACATTACTTTATTCAAACTACCGGCCATTTGGCTCTCCCCATCGAATCTACGGCTTAATCTTGGTTAATAACTGTTAGAACACCTGATTGCAGTGAAGAAAAGTTTAAAATCCATCGAAATGACCAAAGACTCGTCAAATTAAAATAAAACAGGTAAAGAGCATACTGTGGGTGTAGTTATTTGGATATTTTAATGAAGTGGGGCTTTTGTATATTATTGGTACTGTGTCTATCCGTAACGGGATATGCGCAAGCGGGCAGTGTTTCAAAAAACCGCATATCCAATCTTCATAGCAATCTGATTGATAAACGGCTGGCAAAACAATACAGCGGTTCCAGCAGACTTTTACCCGGTGAGAAAAAACAATATACATTCATTCCGATTTATACCGGCAAGTATAAGGGTAAATACAAACCGATGGCAGAAGCGGCTGCACGCAAACATGGCGTGCCAACCGATCTGTTTAATAGGCTTATACAACAAGAAAGCGGCTGGAACCCTAATGCTAAATCATCGGCAGGTGCCTATGGTCTGGCGCAGTTGATGCCCGGCACTGCTAAATCATTGGGTGTAAACCGTCGTGATCCACGCCAAAATCTGGAAGGTGGTGCGCGTTATCTGGCCAAAATGTACCGAAAGTTCGGTAACTGGCGCCATGCATTAGCGGCATATAATGCAGGCCCTGAAGCGGTGGCGAAATACAACGGTGTGCCGCCATATAAAGAGACGCGGAACTATGTTCGTGTGATTCTGGGCAAATAAAGCTTAAATATTTGTAAATGTTCTGCTTGTGTTCTTTTGTTTTCACTGGCATCTTAGGTCTGTCCCGCTACATATCATTATAACCGAATGGGTAGTACTTAATGTCCGAGTTGAAAAATATTGAAATACGCGGTGCGCGCGAACACAATCTGAAAAACGTGGATGTGGATATTCCGCGTTACAAGCTGGTTGTGATTACGGGCTTGTCCGGTTCCGGCAAGTCATCACTTGCGTTTGATACGATCTATGCGGAAGGCCAGCGGCGGTATGTGGAAAGCCTGTCGGCCTATGCGCGTCAATTTCTGGATATGATGCAAAAACCCGATGTGGATCATATCGCGGGGTTATCGCCTGCGATTTCCATCGAGCAAAAGACAACATCAAAAAACCCGCGCTCTACTGTGGGGACGGTTACGGAAATATACGACTATTTGCGATTGTTGTTTGCCCGTGTGGGCACACCTTATTCGCCGGCAACGGGTCTGCCTATCGAAGCACAACAAGTCTCTGAAATGGTTGACAGAATTATGGCAATGGAAGAGGGCACGCGGGCCTATTTGCTGGCCCCGATTGTGCGTGATCGCAAAGGTGAATATCGCAAAGAATTTCAAGAGCTTAAGAAGCAAGGCTTTCAGCGGATAAAGGTGGATGGCGAATTCTATGAGTTGGATGATGCACCTGTGTTGGATAAAAAGTTTCGTCATAATATAGATGTTGTTGTCGACCGTATCGTTGTCCGCGAAGGTCTTGAAACAAGGTTAGCAGACAGTTTGCGAACAGCACTTGATCTGGCGGACGGTATTGCCATTTTGGAAACCGCTCCAAAGGAAGGTGCACCCGAACGCATTACCTTTTCGGAAAACTTTGCCTGTCCTGTGTCGGGCTTTACCATTCCCGAAATCGAACCCCGTCTGTTTTCGTTTAACGCGCCCTTCGGGGCATGTCCTGATTGTGATGGCTTGGGAGTTGAGCTGTTCTTTGACGAGCGTCTTGTTGTGCCTGATACACGACTGTCTTTATATGAGGGTGCACTGGCACCTTGGGCCAAGGGAAAGTCGCCGTATTTCCGCCAAACTATTGAATCAATTGCGAAACATTATGGGTTTGATAAGGATGCACCGTGGCGTGATTTACCCGAAATGGTGCAACAGGTGATGTTGCGTGGGTCCGGCACAGAAGAGATCAAGTTTCGCTATGATGAAGCGGGACGGGTGTATGAGGTAACACGGAATTTTGAAGGTGTTATTCCGAATATGGAACGCCGTTACCGCGAAACCGACAGTAACTGGGTGCGCGATGAATTCGAGCGGTACCAGAATAACCGTCATTGCCATACATGTGACGGGTTTAGATTGCGACCAGAGGCTTTGGCGGTGCGGATCGGGGATTTGCATGTGGGCCAGGTGGTTAAATTATCAATAAAAGAGGCTTTGGATTGGATCGAAAGCGTGCCAGCTGATCTTAGCAAGCAAAAAAATGCCATTGCGGTGGCAATTTTGAAAGAGATCCGAGAACGGCTAGGGTTTTTGGTCAATGTGGGTTTGGATTATCTGACATTATCACGTGCATCGGGCACTTTGTCAGGTGGAGAAAGCCAGCGCATTCGGCTGGCTTCACAGATTGGATCAGGACTGACAGGTGTGCTTTATGTGCTCGACGAGCCATCGATAGGCCTGCATCAACGCGATAACGGTCGGTTGTTGGTAACGCTGAAAAATCTGCGTGATCAGGGCAATACGGTGATTGTGGTGGAACACGATGAAGAAGCCATTCGTTCGGCTGATCACGTGCTGGATATCGGGCCGGGGGCCGGTGTGCATGGCGGTGAAATCATTGCTCAAGGGACACCTGATCAAATCATCAAATCAAAGAAATCTATTACAGGTCAGTACCTTAGAGGGGAGCGTGAAATTAACATTCCAGCGGTTAGACGCGCCGGAAATGGTAAGGTTGTGACAGTTGAAGGGGCGACCGGTAATAACCTGAAAAATATCACTACCGAATTTCCACTAGGCAAGTTTGTTTGCATAACGGGTGTTTCCGGTGGGGGGAAATCCACACTAACGGTTGAAACTTTATTCAAAACCGCCTCGATGCGCCTGAACGGGGCCAAACAGACGCCTGCGCCTTGTGACGCGGTTAACGGGCTGACAGTTCTGGATAAGGTGATCGACATAGACCAACGTGCCATTGGGCGCACACCACGTTCAAACCCCGCGACATATACAGGTGCTTTCACACCTATTCGCGATTGGTTTGCCGGGTTACCTGAAGCAAAAACGCGGGGGTACAAGCCCGGGCGCTTCAGTTTCAACGTGAAAGGCGGGCGGTGTGAGGCCTGTCAGGGTGACGGGCTGATAAAAATCGAGATGCATTTTTTACCCGACGTATATGTTGAATGTGAAACTTGTCGCGGCAAGCGTTATAACCGCGAAACCTTGGAGGTGCTTTTCAAGGGAAAAAGCATTGCGGATGTACTGGATATGACGGTGGAAGAGGCCGAAGCCTTTTTCAAGGCTGTGCCGAGTATTCGCGACAAGATGACGGCTCTATTGCGTGTGGGACTTGGCTATATCAAGGTTGGGCAATCCGCAACGACCCTATCGGGGGGCGAGGCACAACGGGTGAAATTATCCAAAGAACTGGCAAAACGTTCAACAGGACGGACGCTTTATATTTTGGACGAGCCAACCACCGGTTTACACTTTGAAGATGTTCGTAAGTTATTGGAAGTATTACATGAGTTGGTCGATCAGGGTAATACGGTGATCGTTATCGAGCATAATTTGGATGTGGTGAAAACCGCTGACCACATTATAGATATTGGCCCAGAGGGCGGTGATGGCGGCGGTCAGATTGTGGCTAAAGGTACACCAGAAGAGGTGGCAGAAGTTAAGGGTAGTTACACAGGGCACTATCTGAAGGACATGCTAAAGTCGCGAAATCTTGCTGCTGAATAAAATATTTACTTCAAAAGTGACGATGTAAAGTTTTTGTGATAAACTTGGAGTAAATATAAAAACAGGAGGTACCTTTTCATGCTTGTACAAAATATTCTTGGCGAAAAAACCATCAATAAAATTTACACCATAAGCAAAAACCACACCATTGATGACGCTGTTTCTGATCTGGCAGCGCACCGCGTAGGGGCCCTTGTTGTCAGTGATGACGGCAAAACCATCGACGGTATTCTGTCGGAACGCGACATTATCCGCGAGATGGGCAAGCGTGGCACTGCGTGTCTATCTGAAAACGTTGGGCAGATGATGACAAGCGCGGTTTCATGCTGTTCGATGAAAGATAGTGCTGAATCTGTACTGGAAGCGATGACCGAAGGACGGTTCCGTCATATGCCTATACTAGAGAAAGGCAAACTGGTGGGGGTGATTTCCATCGGCGACGTTGTCAAGGCAAGATTGAAGGAAATGGCGACTGAAAATTCAGCCATGGTTGATATGATCAGGGGGGTTTAAGCCCCTGATCAAAGTGGTGTTTTAACTGCGGCCTTTTTTCTCGAATCGCGGCAGCATAGCGGAGAAGTCTGTGCCTTTTCCGCCTTCTTGTTCAACAAATGACGTATAAAGCTCGGTGGCGCGTGCACCCATTGGCGTATCGGCGTCAACAGCTTCGGCTGCTTGTTGTGACAAACGCAGGTCTTTGAGCATCAATTCAGACGCAAAGCCCGGTTTATAGTCGTTGTCCGCGGGGCTTTGGGGTCCAATGCTGGGAGCGGGGCAATAAGCGTTCATTGTCCAGCTATAGCCTGAAGATGTACTTACCACGTCGAACATTGCTTGACGGTCTAGTCCAAGTTTATCAGCTAAAGCAAAGGCTTCGCAGGTTGCAATCATAGTGGCGCCTAAAATCATGTTGTTGCAGATCTTGGCGGCTTGGCCATTGCCTGAAGGGCCGCAATGTACCGCCTTTTGTCCCATGATATCGAACAAAGGTTGAGCAACGGCAAAAGCCGCATCAGAACCACCTGCCATAAAGGTCAATGTACCGGCAGAGGCACCACCGATACCACCCGATACGGGGGCATCGACTGTCAAAAGCCCGGCAGCAACGGCGTCATCGGCTACTGCACGTGCTGATTCCACATCCACGGTAGAGCAATCGACGAAAGTAGCCCCATCTGACATTACGGGAATGATTTCTGCTGCAACGGCGCGCAATATTGCGCCGTTGGGTAGCATTGTTATGACAACGTCTGCACCCGTTGCGGCCTTGACCGCCGATGCAGCTTTAGAAACCCCGGTCGGGCATTCAGTGACAAGGTCAAACCCGATCACCTCGTGCCCAGCGGCGACCAGATTGGCCGCCATTGGGGATCCCATATTTCCTAGTCCGATAAATCCGATTTTCATGAATTTACTCCATCACAGGGATGCTGAACTCGCCACCTTCTTTGATGCCTGACGGCCAGCGGGCTGTCACGGTTTTGGTGCGTGTGTAGAATTTAAACGCATCCGGCCCGTGTTGGTTCAGATCGCCAAAGACAGATTTTTTCCAACCACCAAAAGTGTGGTAAGCCAAAGGTACCGGGATCGGCACGTTGATACCGACCATGCCTACATTGATCCGGTTTGCAAAATCGCGCGCGGTGTCACCGTCACGAGTGTAGATCGCGATACCGTTTCCGTATTCGTGATCCATGGCAATTTTCAGGGCTTCTTCGTAAGATTGGGTGCGCACTGTTGATAGAACCGGGCCAAAAATCTCTTTTTGGTAGATGTCCATGTCTGTTGTCACATTGTCGAATAGATGTGCACCGACAAAGAAACCGTCTTCGTAGCCTTGCAGGCTGAAATCACGGCCATCAACTACTAGCTTTGCACCAGCATCAACACCGGATTGCACAAGGTTCAGGATGTTTTGTTTGGCAGCAGCAGTAATCACAGGCCCGAAATCGACATCGTTACCGGATGTGTATGGGCCGACTTTCAAAGCTTCCACACGTGGGGCCAGTTTTGCGATCAGGCGGTCAGCGGTTTCTTCACCGACGGGCAGCGCAACTGAAATCGCCATGCAGCGTTCGCCAGCGGCACCGTAGCCTGCACCCAATAGCGCATCTGCGGCTTGGTCAAGATCGGCGTCCGGCATAATGATCATGTGGTTTTTAGCACCACCGAAACATTGTACGCGTTTGCCTGCGGCACAACCGTTGCCGTAGATGTATTCGGCAATAGGTGTTGAGCCGACAAAGCCAATGGATTGGATAATGTCATTGTTGATGATTGCGTCAACAGCTTCTTTGTCGCCGTTTACCACCTGCAAAATACCTTTTGGCAGGCCGGCTTCTTCCATCAGTTCAGCAAGCATCATTGGTACGGACGGGTCGCGTTCGGATGGTTTCAGGATGAAAGCGTTGCCGCAAACAATGGCTGGCGCAAACATCCACATCGGGATCATGGCGGGGAAATTGAATGGGGTGATGCCTGCGGTCACACCCAAGGCCTGACGCATGGAATACATGTCGATGCCGGGGCCTGCGCTGTCAGTGTAGTCACCTTTCAGCAGTTGTGGCGCACCAATGCAATATTCAACCACTTCAAGGCCACGTTGCACGTCGCCTGCGGCGTCCGGTAGTGTTTTGCCGTGTTCGCGGGACAGCGCCTCGGCCAATTTGTCCATGTCGCGGTTCAAAAGGTCTACGAATTTCATCATCACGCGGGCGCGGCGTTGTGGGTTGACGGCTGCCCATGCTGGCTGTGCTGCAGCGGCAATAGCTACGGCGTTTTCTATTTCGGCGACACTTGCCAGCGGTGTTTTGGCTTGCAGCTCGCCCGTTGCAGGGTTGTAGACATCGGCAAAGCGGCCGGATGTTCCTTTGACGTGTTCGCCGTTGATGTAATGTGTCAGCTCTTGCATGAGAATCTCCCGATTTGATGTGGTTTGGCGCAGTATAGTCTTGCATTTTCACCTTTTAAACAGCAAATATAGCACATTCATTTTGCATATTTGCAGGGCGGGGCGCGATGAACTGGGATGACATCAGGGTTTTTTTGCAGGTTGGGCGCAGTAATAGCCTAACGGCTGCCAGTAAGCAGTTGAAAATGGATCCTTCAACGCTGGGACGCAGGGTCGCACGGCTTGAAGAACGCATGGGTACGCGGTTGTTTGTAAAAACACCTCAGGGCTATGATTTGACCGAAAGCGGGTTGCGGTTGATGGAATATGCATCCGAAATGGAACTGTCATCGTTATCAGCACAAGAGATTGTTCAGGGACAGACCGATAAGCTAAGCGGCACGGTACGCATTGGTGCGCCTGACGGCAGTGCTAATTTTCTACTGCCCGAGGTCTGCGCGGAAATATCCGCTGAAAACCCCGAACTGGAAATACAAATACTTGCTGTTCCGCGGGTTTTAAACCTTTCAAAACGCGAGGCGGATATGGCTATAACCGTATCGCCACCCTCTGCGGGCAGGCTTTTAGTGCAAAAGGTGACGGATTATCATCTGCATTTGGCGGCTACTCGCGATTATATTGCAGCACATCCAGATTTACAGCGTATAGAGCAAGTCAAAGATCATCCGATCATCGGCTATATTCCTGATCTTATATTCGACAAAGAACTGGATTATCTTGATGAAATCGGTTTGCGTCCGACGGTTGGTTTGGCCTCAAACTCGGTTTCTGTGCAGATCAACCTTATCAATCAAGGGGCGGGGCTGGGGGTTGTGCATGATTTTGCGATGCCGAATTTTCCAAACTTGGCTTTCTTATTCAAAGAGAAATTAGCTTTAAAACGTAGTTTTTATCTGGTGCGCCATGAAGGGGACCGTCGCGTGGGTCGATTAAACCGCTTTGCCGATCGGTTGGGGCAGGGAATGCGGGACATAGTGAAACGCAAAGAAAAATAAAAGCTACTTGACCTTTTGCGCCTGTTATTGTTCGAGTGGGTAACTGCACAGCCAAGGAGGCCAGCTTGCGCACAGGACTTTATCCGGGAACATTTGACCCGCTGACACTCGGCCATATCGATATTATTCAGCGCGCATGCGTTTTGGTTGACCGACTTGTCATTGGGGTTGCTATAAACCGCGACAAAGGACCATTGTTTACGCTAGAAGAGCGGGTCGAGATGATCGAGCGAAGCCTAGGGCAGATGAACACGGGCGACACCGAGGTTCTGGTTGAACCGTTCGAGAACCTGCTGATTAAGAAAGCCGATGAAATCGGTGCCAGAATTATTATCCGCGGGCTGCGGGCTGTTTCCGACTTTGAATACGAATATGCGCTGGTGGGTATGAACCGCGCGATGAATCCTGATATTGAAACGGTTTTTTTAATGGCTGAAGCCAGGCATCAGGCTATTGCATCAGGTCTGGTAAAGGAAATTGCGCGGCTTGACGGCAATGTATCAAAGTTTGTGACCCCCGACGTGCAAGACGCATTGAAAGCGAAATTCAAGAAATCCTGAAACATGGGGCTTTTCCTTATGCTATGAGTGCAATAGGGTGTGTCCAAATTTAACCTACGGAGACCAAAATGGTTGAGATCAAAGACCCCGAAAATACGATTGTTATGGAATTAGCAAACGGCAACGTGACTATCGAACTATTGGCCGATGTGGCCCCAAAGCACACAGCACGCATGAAAGAACTGGCGCGTGCGGGTAAATACGACAATGTGGTGTTTCACCGGGTGATTGACGGCTTTATGGCGCAAACCGGCGATGTGCAAAACGGAAACACGGGCGCGGGATTTAACCTGTCACGTGCGGGCACCGGCAGCTCTGATATGGCCGACTTGCCAGCGGAATTTTCTAAACTGCCACATGATCGCGGCACATTGGGTGCGGCACGCTCTCAAATGCCTGACAGTGCAAATTCACAGTTTTTCATCAACTTTTCCGACAACCATTTCCTGAACGGTCAATACACGGTTTACGGCCGGGTCATCGAAGGCATGGAACATGTAGACAAAATCAAAAAAGGCGAGCCACCTGTGGACCCTGACACTATGATTTCTGTTAAAGTTGCGGCTGATATGTAATGCGGTTTTTCGTTACATTAGCAGCAGCACTGACATTTGCAGGCTCTTTGTGGGCTGCAAGTGCCGAAAATACACTGATGATCGAGGTTGCGGGACATAACCCGGGCGTGGTTGAAATCGAACTATTACCAGATGTTGCCCCTAAACACGTTGAACGGATCAAGAAACTGGCTCGCGACGGGGCATATGACAACGTTGCATTTCACAGAGTGATTTCCGGCTTCATGGCACAAACCGGTGACGTGAAAAACGGCAAGGTTGATGGCTATAATGCGCGTCTTGCCGGTACGGGTAAATCTAAATACCCTGATTTGCCTGCCGAGTTTTCTGACATTTCCTTTGAAAAAGGCGTTGTTGGCATGGCGCGGTCAGAAAGCCCGAACTCTGCCAATGCACAGTTTTTCATTATGTTTACGAAATATCCTTCTTTGGACAATCAATACACGGTTTTCGGACGTGTGTCCGCAGGCCAAAAGGTTGTCGATAAGATCAAAAAAGGCAGCCAAGCAGTTGGTGGCTCTGTCACAAACTCCCCGGATTATATGAAACGGGTTTGGATTAAGTCCGACGAATAAATCTGATTTATCGTATGAAGTTTGAAGGCGGCCCAAAACGGGTCGCCTTTCATTTTGTCAACATTGCGTGAGCATGGGTGTTTTTGTAAACCTTTACGTGGCAGCCTACGGTCTAAATAGGTGATCCAATGATGCGTTTTATATTAATACTTCTTCTGAACCTCTTTTTGGCAAATGCGGTTTATGCCCAATCTGGTAATTGGCGTTATGAATGGCCGAATACGGACTTTTCGACAACCTCGGTTGATTTCAATGAAATCATGAGCGGCGGGCCCGGTAAGGACGGTATCCCTGCAATTATGAACCCAGAGTTTTATGAAGTAAGTCAAGAAACCAAGCTTGGGGAACGTGAGCCTGTGATGACGGTTGAGCTGGCAGGGCAAACACCGCGTGCATACCCTGTCCGTTATCTGATGTGGCATGAGATTATAAATGACCAGATCGGGGCTGTGCCGATAGCCGTGACGTTCTGCCCTTTATGCAATTCAGGCATAACTTTTGATCGACGGTTAAACGATGGCGGCACTCTGACGATGGGGGTGACCGGGAAACTGCGTAATTCTGATATGGTAATGTATGACCATGAAACAGAAAGCTGGTGGCAACAGTTCACAGGTGTCGGCATTGTTGGTGAATTAACAGGGGTTAAGTTAAAAAAACTGCCCAGTTGGACAGAAAGCTGGGGGGATTTCAAAGCCCGCAACCCTAAAGCTATGGTGATGCGTAAGCCAAATTACAATCGCAGATACGGGTCTAATCCATATGCGGGATATGATACGGGACGCCCATTCCTGTATAATGGAGAAGATCCACCTCACGGTATACACCCGCTTGCGCGTGTGGTTGTGATAGGTACACGCGCATGGCCGTTGGACCGGTTTAAAAATACGGCTGTGATTACTGAAGCCGGCGTGCGGATTTCCTGGAAAGCCGGGACTGCATCTGCTTTGGACAGCCGTAATATGTCAAAGGGCAGGGATGTTGGGGCGATCCGTGTGCAAGATATAAAAACCGGCAAGGACATCGCACATGACGTGTCCTTTGCCTTTGCTTTTCATGCGTTTCACCCAAAGGGAAAATGGATGTTAGGCAGTTAACTTCACCAATGCATGGCGTTTTTTGCTGGATGAGATTTTTGGCGTAGCCGCAATATCGTCTGTTGTCAGCATTAGGCCGGCATCTGATATAACGGTATCATTCAACCTTGCCCCGCCACCTGCAATCGCACGTTTTGCGTCTTTACCACTTCCAACCAAACCGGAGCGCACCAATAACTGGGTAAAACTGATCCCGTCGCCTATGTCATCTTTGCTAAGCTCAAGCGTTGGTAAATCATCGCCAACGCCGCCTTTTTCAAAAACTTCACGTGCAGTTTGTTCGGCGGCAATTGCGGCACTTTCCCCGTGACAAAGCTTTGTGACCTCATTTGCCAGTGTTATTTTGGCCTGATTAATGTCTGAACCTTCCAGTGTGCCCAGACGGTTGCATTCATCCATCGGCAACTCGGTGAATAGCGCCAGGAACTTGCCGACATCCGCGTCCAGCGTATTACGCCAAAACTGCCAGAATTCGTAGGAGCTGAGCATATCTTCGTTCAGCCAAATGGCACCCGAAGCCGATTTTCCCATTTTAGAACCGTCTGCCTTGGTCAGCAACGGTGTTGTCAAACCAAACACCTGTTCTTGGTTGATGCGGCGTGTTAGGTCTATACCGTTCACGATATTACCCCATTGATCGGAACCACCCATTTGAAGGCCCACATTGTACGTCTTGTTTAATTCCATGAAATCATAGGCTTGTAGTAGCATGTAATTGAATTCTAGGAATGTCAGCGGTTGTTCGCGATCTAGGCGCAACTTTACACTTTCCATTGCAACCATGCGGTTGATGGTAAAATGCTTGCCGTAGTCGCGCAGGAACTCAACATAGTTCAGGTTATCCAACCAGTCAGCATTATTGACCATGATGGCGTCTGTATCAGCATCGCCGAAATCAATATATTTGTCGAAAACCTTGCGAATGCCTGCAATATTGTCGTTGATGGTTTCCGCGCTGATTAACTGACGACTTTCGTCCTTACCCGATGGATCACCAACTTTAGAGGTGCCGCCACCCATAAGGACAACGGGCGCATTGCCGGTTCTTTGCAACCAACGCAACATCATAATCTGGATTAGTGACCCGATATGCAGGCTTGTCGCTGTTGCATCAAAGCCGATATAGGCGCGCAACGGACCTTTGAGCAGGCGTTCGTCGAGCCCCTCCAGGTCTGTGCAGTCCTGTAAGAAGCCCCGCTCGACCATAACGGTCAAAAACTCTGATTTGGGCTTGTAAGTCATCTGTTTATCGTCCTTTGATACTATGATAGCGGTGTATACCGCGAATTTCGCGAAAGGAAAGAGCATTGGCGCGATTTGAACCGATCTGGGCTTTGGGATTGATGTCCGGCACCTCTATGGACGGCGTAGATGCTGCGATGTTGATGACTGACGGGCAAAAAATTCACGCTTTTGGCGATAGTTACTTTCGCCCGTACTCAGGGGCAGAGCAAGAAACAATCGCGGCCGCACAAGGGTTGTGGCCTGATGAAGACCCTTCAGTTTTAGAAGCTGTGGAAAAGGTTGTACGTGAAGCACATGCGGAAGTAATTGCGCGGTTTCCAGATGCGCAAACGATAGGGTTTCATGGTCAAACGCTGGCGCATGACCCGGATGGTGGACGCACACATCAAATAGGCGATGGGGTGCAACTGGCGCATGATACTGGCAAACAAGTGGTTTGGGACTTTCGGTCGATGGATATGCTTGCGGGCGGGCAGGGTGCACCACTTGCCCCTTTCTTTCATCATGCCTGTGCGCGGCAATTGGGGATGAACCGTCCTGTGGCATTTGTTAATCTTGGTGGTGTTGGCAATGTGACACTTGTGGACGGGGCGAAGTTTTCACCCGAAAGTGCTGATGCATTGTTAGCCTTTGACACCGGGCCTGCGAATGCGCCGGTCAATGATATAATATTTAAGCGATTGGGTTTGAATTTTGATAAAGATGGTGAAATAGCGTCCAAAGGTACGGTGCAAACAGATATTCTGGAGCAGGTTTTCCAAAATGGCTATTTCTTAATGAAGCCGCCCAAGTCATTGGATAGAAACAGTTTTAAAGATGTGCAATCTTTAGTGGAAATGCTGTCGACCGAAGATGCAGCTGCAACATTAACCGCACTAGCTGCATCGTGTGTTTATGCAGCACAAATGCATTTCCCCCATGATCCATATCGTTGGTTGATCTGTGGTGGTGGGCGAAAAAACGTATCAATGATGAATGCCCTTAGGCAAAGATTAGGCGATAATGTCGACGCGGTTGAGGCCGTCGGTCTGGATGGTGATATGCTGGAAGCACAAGCCTTTGCCTATCTCGCTGTACGGGTTTTGCGCGGGTTACCGACATCATCTGCAACAACAACAGGATGTTCAACGCCTATTTCGGGCGGGCTGATAGCAAACCCGTAATAGACAGCGGTATTTTAAGAGATTTGAAACTTTTATATGAAATGCTTTATCCACGGTAGAGGCAGACATGCTGGTAGCCGTGAAAGCGGAAATACCCCGCCTTGCTGTACCCAAGGCGGGGTTATTTCTAACGTGATGTTTCGGTTAAACGCCGGCGCACATATTCGTCGACGGTTTGCAGCATCAGATCCATATGTTCTTCACGTTTAAAGAAGTGATCAGCACCTTCCAGAACTTCATGGGTGATTGTGATACCCTTTTGTTCGTGAAGTTTTGATACTAGTTCTTCCGTATCCGCAGGCGGCGCGACACGGTCAGCTGAGCCATTAATAATCAAACCAGATGCTGGGCAAGGTGCCAGAAAACTGAAGTCATACATATTTGCGGGTGGTGACGCGCTTATAAAACCGGATATTTCCGGGCGGCGCATCAACAATTGCATGCCGATCCATGCACCGAAACTAAACCCTGCGACCCAACAATGTTTGGCATTGGGGTTCATGGATTGCAAGTAATCCAACGCGGATGCTGCATCCGACAATTCGCCCAAACCCTGATCATACTCACCCTGAGAGCGTCCGACGCCGCGAAAGTTAAATCGCAAAACGTTAAAGCCCATATTATAAAAGGCATAGTGCAGATTATAGACAACTTTATTGTTCATCGTTCCGCCAAATTGCGGATGCGGATGCAGGATGATCGCGATCGGTGCGTCCTTGATGCTTTTTTGCGGATGATAACGGCCTTCCAGGCGGCCTTCGGGGCCGGGAAAAATAATTTCTGGCATTGTGTCTGGGCACTCCAAATCTTGTGTAGTCCAAAGCGTTTACTAAAAGTTGACAATAACACTCAGAGACTTTAGAACAATTCTAAATCAGAGCGTATTTCGCCCTTTTTCAAACATAACTGACTAAGGCCTCATGTTGCGCTCGTCAACCAAAACGACAGGATACACCCGTGAAACTGAGCACAAAAGGCAGATATGCGATGATTGCGCTGGTTGATATTGCCTTGGAGGGCAATGGCGGCACTGTTTCTTTGGCGGAAATTTCGAAACGTCAGGATATATCACTGAATTATCTGGAGCAATTATTCGTCAAACTACGGCGTGCCGGTTTTGTTGATTCTATTCGCGGACCGGGTGGTGGTTACAAATTAGCCAAAACGCCTGACGCAATCCGTATTTCCAAAGTGTTGGAAGCCGTAGACGAAACCATGGATGCATTGGTCAAAGGTGCAGGTGCGACCGGAGCTTTATCAGGCAGCCGTGCACAATCATTGAACAACCGTTTGTGGGAAAGTCTGTCAGCGCAGGTTTACGTGTTTTTACACCAAACCCGCCTATCGGACGTGATTGATAACCAAATGGCTCCGTGCCCGGCAGTGCCAAACCTGTTTGAAGTGGTGGATGAGACATGAGCAATCGTGTTTACATGGACTGGAATGCAACAGCCCCTTTGCGGCCAGAGGCCCGCGACGCGATGATTGCGGCAATGGATGTTGTCGGCAACCCGTCAAGCGTACATGCTGAAGGTCGCGCGGCTACGGGGATAATTGAGCGTGCACGCGGGCAGGTTAAAGAAGCGTATGGCGCGGGTTCCGCGGATATTGCATTTACATCAGGGGCGACTGAAGCTGCTGCGTTGACGTTGACTGGCAAAGATATTCAAGTGGCTGACATTGAGCATGACTGCGTTGCTGTTTGGGCTGATGAAACACTAAGTGCAGATGCAAATGGTCTGGTAGCAGTAAGTGAACCAACGAACAGTAGCCTGCAAGCGGCCAATAGCGAAACAGGGGTTTTACAAAGTCTGCCAGAGGGTTTGTATTTATCTGATTACGTTCAAGCCTTTGGTAAAGTGCCTTGTGCGTTTGATTGGGCTGGCGTCACCTTTGCTTTGCTATCTGCCCATAAAACAGGCGGGCCAAAGGGGGTGGGCGCTCTGGTTCTGAAACAAGGCATTGATATTGTCCCGCAAATTAAAGGTGGCGGCCAAGAACAGGGTCGTCGTTCAGGTACTGAAAATGTTATTGGTATTGCAGGATTTGGCGCAGCGGCAGAAGCAGCGGCACGGGATTTGGCGAATGGGGTTTGGGAACAGGTGGCGGAATTGCGCGATTATCTTGAACAGCGACTTATCGAGATTGCTCCTGATGTGATTATCTTTGGCAAAGACGTTAAACGTCTGCCCAATACCAGCAATTTTGCCATTCCGGGATGGAAGGGCGAAACCCAGGTGATGCAGATGGATTTAGCAGGTTATGCGATCTCGGCGGGGTCGGCGTGTTCATCTGGTAAAGTTAAAGCATCGCGTGTTTTGCTGGCCATGGGGTTTGATGAGATAACGGCGGCCTCGGCCATTCGGGTCTCACTGGGGCCTGCAAACACGAAAGATCAGATTGATGGTTTTGTCCAGTCTTGGGGCAATTCTTATAAAAAATTCCGCGCTAAAGCGGCATGAAGGAAATGATATGAACGACGTTATCGTCAAAGAAGGTGTTGAAGAAGAAACTGTTTCTGCGGTTCAGTCTCTGGGTGGCAAATACAAATACGGCTTTGAGACCGATATTGAGATTGAATATGCGCCTCTTGGTCTGACCGAGGATATCGTACGGTTGATTTCCGAAAAGAATGATGAACCTGAATGGATGCTGGAGTGGCGTTTGGCGGCATTTGCGCGTTGGCTGAAAATGGAAGAGCCCGACTGGGCGATGGTGGACTACCCCAAGATCGATTTTCAGGACATTTATTATTATGCCCGCCCAAAATCTATGGCCGAAGAAAAACCAAAATCACTTGACGATGTAGATCCTAAACTATTGGAAACCTACGCTAAATTGGGCATCCCGTTGAAAGAGCAGGCTCTTCTGGCAGGTGTCGAAGCGCCAGAAGAAGAACGTCGCGTTGCAGTGGATGCCGTGTTCGACAGCGTATCGGTTGGTACCACATTTCAAAAAGAATTGAAAAAAGCCGGCGTGATCTTCATGTCTTTTTCTGAGGCTTTGAAAGAACATCCTGATTTGGTTAAAAAATATCTAGGTACGGTTGTACCGCAGTCGGATAATTTTTATGCAACGCTGAATTCAGCGGTATTTTCGGACGGCTCATTCGTTTACATCCCTGAAGGTGTGAGATGCCCGATGGAATTAAGCACATATTTCCGTATTAACGCGGAAAACACCGGGCAGTTTGAACGCACGTTGATCATTGCGGAAAAAGGCTCGCATGTGTCTTATCTGGAAGGCTGTACCGCACCGCAACGCGATGTGGCGCAATTGCACGCCGCTGTTGTGGAACTGGTTATCCAAGAAGATGCCGAGATCAAGTATTCAACTGTGCAAAACTGGTATCCGGGTGATGAAAACGGCTTGGGCGGGATATATAATTTCGTTACCAAACGCGCCGATTGTCGTGGTGATCGGGCCAAGGTGATGTGGACGCAAGTTGAAACCGGCTCTGCGGTGACGTGGAAATATCCTAGCTGTATTTTGCGCGGCGATGACAGTCAGGGCGAGTTTTACTCGATTGCGATTGCCAATAATATGCAACAGGCCGACACGGGAACCAAAATGATCCATTTGGGTAAGAACACCAAATCACGGATCGTATCTAAGGGGATTTCTGCGGGTAAAGCGCAAAACACTTACCGCGGATTGGTATCTATGCACCCGAAAGCTGCAAACGCCCGGAACTATACGCAATGTGACAGCCTGCTTATCGGTGATAAATGCGGGGCCCATACAGTGCCATATATTGAAGTGAAGAACAACACTGCGCGTGTGGAACATGAAGCAACAACATCCAAGGTGGATGACGAGCAATTGTTCTATTGCCGTCAACGCGGCATGGATGAAGAAGAAGCAGTGGCACTGGTTGTGAACGGGTTTTGTAAGGAAGTGTTGCAAGCTTTACCGATGGAATTCGCGATGGAAGCACAGGCGTTGGTCGCGATTTCGCTGGAAGGGTCTGTGGGATGATCGAAGGAAAAATACTCGGTCCTATCCATCATGCCGATCTCAGCGCCAACGTATTAATTAGACGGTTTCTGATGAAATTTTCATCGCCGATGCGCTATCTTTTCGGATTAGTTGCAGGTTTGTTTTTAGGTTCGCTTTATCATGAATACCTGATTGAATACTGGGCGGTTCTGCTTATTACAGCTGTTCTGGCGTTGGTCTGGGTGTTGTTGAGCCTGTTTGCAAGGACAGTTGTAAAGGATGCGTTGATACCGATGTTGGACGAAAATGAAGCCCTTGCGGATTATCAACTGATGTTTTCGCAATCTTGGATTGCGGCTGTGAAAACCAAAGGCGGCAAACATGTTTGATCGCAAAACCTTACTATATGGCCTGACCTTTGCCGCAGTGCTGTTTGTTGCGGGCTGGATAACAGGCATGGGCGGCGGTCTTATCGCTAACCTATTAACCTCACTCATACTCGGCGGGTGCGCAGCTGTGTCACTGGCTTTTATTAAGAAATACGGAAAACCGAAAGAATAATGACATGTTAAATATTAAAAACCTTCAAGTTGGCTTGGAAGAAGAAGACAAACAAATCCTGAAAGGTGTTGATATGAACATCGGAGAGGGTGAAGTGCATGCGATTATGGGGCCAAACGGCTCTGGTAAATCGACTATGTCATACGTTCTTGCCGGTAAAAATGGCTATGAGGTCACTGATGGCTCGGCGACTTTAAATGGTGTCGATCTACTGGACATGGATCCGGAAGAGCGTGCAGCCGCAGGCTTGTTTCTGGCATTTCAATACCCAGTGGAAATCCCGGGTGTGGGAAACATGACGTTTTTGCGCACAGCCGTAAATGCGCAGCGCAAAGCACGTGGTGAAGATGAACTGTCAGCCGGCGCGTTTTTGAAAGTCGTGCGCGCAAAGGCTAAAGCGTTAAAGATTGATGCAGATATGTTAAAGCGCCCGGTTAATGTGGGTTTTTCCGGCGGTGAGAAAAAGCGCAACGAAATTTTGCAAATGGCCATGCTGGAACCAAAGATGTGTGTTTTGGATGAAACCGATAGTGGTCTGGACGTGGATGCAATGAAGTTAGTGGCCGAAGGTGTGAATGCATTGCGTGATGGCAAACGGTCATTTCTTGTGATCACACATTACCAACGCTTGTTGGATCACATCAAACCTGACGTGGTACACATTATGGCTGACGGTAAAATTATCAAATCCGGTGGTCCCGAATTGGCATTGGAAGTTGAAAACAACGGTTATGCCGATCTTTTGGCAGAGGTGGCCTGAAAATGGCTGTGACAAATCCGAAGTATGACATATGTGATGCATTACTGGCGGCCTATAAAGCACCCGTAGGGGCGAAGTGGGCGATGGATGCACGCAATGCCGCCTCAACCAATCTGCGCCGTATGGGTGCGCCGGTAAAACGTGATGAATACTGGAAGTACACGAACCCGGCAGGATTAACTGCATTACCGGCACCGACCGCTGGATTGTTCGATGCCGATGAAATGCCAATGTTTACCAGTATTGACCGGTTAAAAATGGTTTTTATTGATGGCGTCTTTGATGCGGAACAATCTGATGATTTAACATTGGCAGGTGTCGAAATTGAAACTTTGTCAGAGGCTTTGTCAAAAGACATTCATTGGGCCAAAGATATGTTTGGCGTACTCGAGGCCAATGGACAGACCCCTGTTAATCGCCCACTTGCTGCTTTGAATACAGCCGTTGCACAAGAAGGATTTGTTATTCGGGCTACGGGCAATTCCCCCATGCCAATTTCCATGCAGTATTTACATACATCCGAAAATTCAGATGCAATGGTGCATCACGTAATAAAGGTGGATGCCGGCGCGTCATTGACGGTATTGGAAAATGGGCCAGGGGCTGCACGGTTTAATTCTGTAATGGAAGTAGATGTAGCTGATGGGGCAGAGTTTCATCATGTCCGCACGCAAGGGCGCGATCACGAACGGCGCACTGCGACACATCTGTTTGGTCGCTTAGGGGCGGAAAGCATATTTAGATCGTTTACCATGACGGTAAATGGCGTGTTGATACGCAATGAATGTGTTTTGGAGTTTACCGGTGATAATGCAAAAGCCACGATTGGTGGCGCATCTGCAGGTGATGGCCCCGGATTTCACCATGACGACACAGTTTTTGTGACACATGACGCATTAAACTGCGAAAGTCGTCAGGTTTTCAAAAAAGTGCTGCGTAATGGTGCAACCGGTGTGTTTCAGGGCAAGATCTTAGTAAAGAATGGTGCGCAAAAGACGGATGGCTATCAAATCTCACAAGGATTGCTATTGGATGATAACAGTAACTTCTTTGCTAAACCGGAACTTGAAATTTACGCCGATGATGTGATTTGTTCACATGGATCAACGGTGGGGGCAATTGATGAGAATGCTTTGTTTTATATGTTGACACGTGGTGTTCCCAAAGCGCAGGCGCAAGATATGTTGATTTTAGCGTTTTTAAGTGAAGCGATAGATGAAATTGATAATGATGCACTTAGCCAAGATATCCATGATCGCTTGTCGCAATGGATGGAACGTAGGCGTAGTTAGTGTCTTTAATCGGTGATATTACAAGGGCTTACTACGAACCGACAAGTGTTATGCAGGCCCAAATAGATCGTGGAATAACCGATGCACAGACGTTATTTTATGCGATGTTGTTTGGGTTTATGAACCTTTTGGCTAGTTACCCGCGCGTAGCGGCACTAACACCTGATCCGGATACGCTTGCGGCGAAGATGGGCGGGCTTTTCATATCGTATGTCTTTTTTCTACCTCTGGTGCTGTTCGGGACAGCAGGATTACTCAATTGGGCGATTCTCAAATTCACAAAAGGTCATACCTCATGGAGCCATGCGCGCCGTGTATTTGTCTGGTCTGCAGTCGTCACAATACCGTTAATACTGATAAACGGGCTGTCATTTATGATTGGTAACAATGTTTTACAGCAATTACTTAATGTAATTACTGCAATTGTCTTTGTATTTCAGTTAAGTATAAACTTTAAAGTGGCCGCGTTTTTATAAAAAAAGTTTCATATTTTAGCCGTATTCTAACTGTATTCAGGTTCTAGATAAGTAACCAGTAAAACAGTAGCGTAAGGAATATCAGCATGACTATGCAAACCGACTCATTCCACGGATATACCGGAATTTTCTCAACAAACCGTACCGCAATGTTAGAACGCATCATTGATGCGTGGGGCGATATGCGTGCATCTTCGCGCCGGTTGATCGATGAAAACCCGCATGAGGGTCGCTTGGTTTTTCTTATCCTACTGTCTGATCTGGTGTTTTTCCTGTCTTGGAGCATTAAGACGGTTGTGTCACCAATGAGCAGTGCAGCAGCGCATATGCCTGCTGAAATAGGATTGTTTCTGGTCGGCGCGCTGATGATACGTACACCGTTTATGTATCTGTTTTCTTCAATTGTTTTTGGTATCGCTAAAATTTTTGGTGGGCAAGGAACTTGGTATGAGACACGTGTATGTGTATTCTGGGCCGCTCTGGTATCTGCGCCATTCAGCTTTATTGCCGCATTGGTTACCGTTGGTATGCATGGTCTTGAGGATTACGTTCCTGTATTTAAAGAAGAGTGGATTTCGCTGCCACCATACTGGTTGGGTTTGATCCCCTTCGTTTGGCTTATTTCTGAAGGCATCACTGAATCACACAAATTCAAACTATCTTCTCCGGTATTCATGGTGATGACTGTGCTTTCACTGGCTTGCTTGTTTGGCGCATATTACCTGAAATCAATCGGCGTATTCGATCTGGGTATATAAACCTTTTTATCACTAAATAATCATTCTCCGACTTTGCTTTCATGTACCGGCCTGATAGGTTTGACCTACATGAAAGCAGAGGAGAATTTTAATGCAAACAATTGGGGCGGGAAGCCTATTTAGACTTGCATTAGAATCTTTACGTGAACCAAAACGCTGTTTGCGAATTGTTTTGGATATCGTGATTACAATGCAGGAATTGTTGCAAATAACAGTCTTGGTAGCATCAATCAGCACATTGATGTCAATTGCGTTTTTATACATAGAACCTGTCGAGGTTCAGGCTGCTCTTAGCATCATATCATTAAACCCAATTCCACTGTTTTTAATACAGATTGCCGTATTTATCGTAACGGCCGCCATTATAACATTTGTTGGCCAATTATTTCATGGTGTTGCAACATTTAAAGAGGCGCTGACGGCACTTATCTGGATGCAATTTATCATGTTCGGGGTTAGTTTTGCACAACTGCTACTGATCATGTTCATTCCTGCTTTAAATTCAATTACAGCCATGATTACATTGTTGATATTCATCCATTTGACAGTTAGTTTTATAATGGAAATTCATGGTTTTACGAATATCTTTGCGGTCATATCCGGTATTGTAGCCACGTTCTTTGGCGTGGCTTTTGTTCTGGCTATAATCCTCATTCTCTTAGGGTTCACACCAGAGGCAGTTCAAAATGTATAATGTCACTGAAATTCGCAAAGATTTCCCTATTTTATCGCGTGAGGTAAATGGAAAGCCCTTGGTTTATCTGGACAACGGTGCCTCTGCGCAAAAGCCCCAGGTGGTGATTGATGCGATTACCCGAGCCTATAGCCATGAATATGCAAATGTTCACCGTGGGCTGCATTATCTATCCAACCTGGCAACGGATAAATATGAAGCAACCCGCGGGATTGTAAAACAGTTCCTGAATGCGGAACATGAAGACGAGATATTGTTTACATCAGGTACGACTGAAGCACTTAATCTGATCTCATATGGCTGGGCTGCCCCCAGATTGCAGGCCGGTGATGAGATAATTCTTAGTGTGATGGAGCATCATGCAAATATTGTGCCGTGGCATTTTTTACGCGAACGCCAAGGTGTCGTATTGAAATGGGTGGAAACCGATGTGAACGGGGATTTGGATCCGCAAGCCGTCATCGATGCTATTGGCCCAAAAACAAAAATGATAGCAATTACGCAAATGTCTAATGTTTTAGGTACAGTTGTTGACGTAAAAACCATCTGTACAGCGGCACGTATGCGCGGTGTTCCGGTGGTGGTTGACGGATCGCAATCGAGCGTTCACGCGCCAGTTGATGTGCAAGACATGGGATGCGATTTTTTTGCAATTACCGGTCATAAACTTTACGGGCCAACCGGATCGGGCGCAATTTATATACGTCGCGACCGTATGGCCGAAATGCGTCCCTTTATAGGGGGCGGAGATATGATCCGGGAAGTTAGCAGAGATGTGATCACATATAATGATCCACCGCATAAATTTGAAGCCGGCACACCGGGCATTGTGCAGATGAT
>SWCD01021148.1_pt1 | contig 68023 bp, 79 predicted proteins | sample 4693011 | NCBI WGS metagenome assembly SWCD01 (sample SAMN10267278, study PRJNA491770) | bioreactor metagenome | isolation source: DHS bioreactor inoculated with marine | place: Japan: Omine Ridge, Nankai Trough
CCCGGTGTCGTCGAAGCCGACGGAAGTCCGGATGGGTAAAGGCAAGGGCTCGGTCGATTTCTGGGCCGCCAAGGTCAAGCCCGGCCGGATCATGTTCGAGATCGACGGTGTCGACGAGGAGACCGCCCGCGAGGCGCTCCGCCTCGCCGCGATGAAGCTGCCGATCAAGACCCGCACTGTCGTGCGGGAAGACTGGTAACGGCGGCTCCGCCGCCGCGTGTGGTGTAGGCGGTTTCGCAGAAACCGTTCGGCCCGCACCCCGGTAGAGAAAAGAGAACCCCCGCTGGGAAACCGGCGGGGGTTTTCGTTTGCAAGACCGCGACGAGTGCCGCGCCTGACCCTGGGTGGGCGCATCCACAACGCCTGTGGTCAGCGTTTTATCTCAAGAGTCCCGGACTTGGTTTGTGCAACAAACCACATCGACAATGCGCCCTTCCGGGCGCGGCACGGGGCTGGTCGCCCCGCGCCAGAACCTGCATGCCGGCACATACCCGTCAGGCATTGTTCGTAGACGAGAGAATTGGCGCGCCCGACGTCATGCGCCTGGCAATAGCCCGTTGTGCGCTGTCGGTTCGGACATCAAACGTGCCACTGGCGCGCTCTCAATCACACCCACTTGTAATTGAAACTCACCGAAATCCGCTCTTCATCGTCCGCCATGTTCAGCGGCACCTCGTGGCGCAGCCAGCTTTCCCACAGAAAGATGTCGCCCGGTTCCGGCTTCATGTAGACGAACATCCGTAGGTCTTCGCGCGCGTCTTTCTTGCGCGGGGGCGCGGCCATCATCCGGCCCGAACGGGGGTCTTCCAGCTTCAGCGCCGCGGCGCCCTCGGGGATCGCCACGTAGGTGGTGCCCGAGATCACCGAATGCGGGTGGATGTGGCTGGCGTGGGTGCCGCCCTCGGGCAGGATGTTGATCCAGAGGTCTTCCAGCACCAGTTTGCCGCCGCCCAAATCCCATTCCAGCGTTTCGGCAAAGGCCGCGACGTGCTTGTCGAGCGCCTTCTTCACGGCGGCGAAAACCGGCGAGCGCCAGGGCAGGTCGTCCAGCGAGGCGTAGGAGGTGTAGCCGGGATAGTTGTTTTCCTCCGACCAGCGCTGGCCCGCCTCGTCATCTTCGGCGATGACGCGGCATTCGTCCTCCAGCTCGGCGGTGTCGACGGCGGGCCCGTGCTCGCTGAGCCGGGCGCGATAAAACGGGGTCACGAAGAGAGTTTTGATTTCAGCCATGGCCGCGTCATAGCGCAAAGCGCGGGGCCGGGCGAGGGGCGCTTTTGCCGCGCCCGAAATGAAAACCCCCGCCGGTCGTCGGCGGGGGTCACATGCTTCATTCGACAAACGTCAGCGCTTGAACCAGCCGGTGACCTTGCCCCAGATCGAGGTTTCTTCGAGCTGGTCGTCGCCTTGCGAGCCTTCGACCACGTCGCTGCCCTTGATCTCGGGCAGCGGCTCGCTTTCGAAGTGCTCCTCGTCGGGGCGCACGGCGGCGCGGCTCACCGTTTCTTCGGTGATCTCGTCGAAGCTGTCGAGCTTGGCCAGGGTCTTCGGCCCGGCGATGCCGTCGGCGACGAGGCCGTTGGCCGCCTGGAACGCCTTCACCGCTTTCTCGGTGCCGGGGCCGAAGGCGCCGTCGGCGCTGATGCCGAGGCCTTCCTGTAGCGTCTTCACCGCAGAGCCGCGCGAGCCGCGGCGCAGCAGCACCAGCTCGTAGAGGCCCATCGCAGTGAAGGTGTCGGGACCGGCAACACCGTCGACAGCCAGGCCGTTGGCCTTCTGAAAATCTTTCACGGCCCGCTCGGTGCCCGGCCCGAAATCTCCGTCGGCGGTAATGCCGAGCTTTTCCTGAAGCCGTTTTACCGGGGCGCCCTTAAGGCCCTTTCTCAAGATCGACATGGGTTTTCTCCCTTGGTCAGTGTAGATATCCCGGATAAGCCGGATGGCGAAACGCTCGCAGGGTCATCCCCCGCCGACAAGGGGAGAAACCGGGCAAAACTCCCGGTGAAAGCCGAGCGCGACGCGCCATGGGGCGTAGCTTGCGGCCGGCCTTGCGAAACCTGCGCCGCAGGGGTTGCTTTGTCGGGGAAAGGCGCGTATTGCGCAGCCTTCACACGAACTCCACCGGATTCGGCGTGACCTTTTGGGGCGCCCCGGTGATGTTGAAAAAGGAATAGGCGCATGAACGCCAAGGAACTGCGTGACAAGACGCCGGACCAGCTCAAAGAGCAGCTGGCCGACCTCAAGAAAGAGAGCTTCAACCTGCGTTTCCAGCAAGCCACCGGCGCGCTGGAAAACTCCGCCCGCGTGCGCAAGGTGCGCCGTGACGCGGCCCGGGTGAAGACCATTCTCAACGAAAAAGCCGCTGCCGCGGCCGGCAACGAGTAAGGAGCCAGACAGATGCCCAAACGTATCCTGAACGGCACCGTCACCTCGGACGCCAACGCCCAGACCGTCACCGTGTTGGTCGAGCGTCGCTTCAAACACCCGCTTCTGAAGAAGACCATCCGGTCGACCAAGAAGTACCGGGCGCACGACGAGAACAACACGTTCAAAATCGGCGACCAGGTTCGCATTCAGGAATGCGCGCCGAAGTCGAAGACCAAGCGCTGGGAAGTCGTCACCGCCTGAGGCGGCAAGACATCCCGGTAAGATCGAAACCATGGGGTCGTTACCCCACAGGTCAGGAGAAACCACATGATCCAGATGCAGACCAATCTGGATGTCGCTGACAACTCCGGCGCGCGCCGGGTGCAGTGCATCAAGGTCCTGGGTGGTTCCAAGCGTAGATACGCCTCCGTCGGCGACATCATTGTCGTCTCGGTGAAGGAAGCCATCCCGCGCGGTCGCGTAAAGAAAGGCGACGTGCGCAAAGCCGTCGTCGTGCGCACCGCCAAGGAAGTCCGTCGCGAAGACGGCACCGCGATCCGCTTCGATCGCAACGCCGCCGTGATCCTCAACAACAACAACGAGCCGATCGGTACCCGTATCTTTGGCCCGGTTGTTCGTGAGCTTCGCGCGAAGAACTTCATGAAGATCATCTCGCTGGCTCCGGAGGTGCTCTGATGGCTGCGAAACTGAAAAAAGGCGACAAGGTCGTCGTGCTGGCTGGCCGTGACAAGGGCAAGCAGGGCGAGATCTCTCAGGTGATGCCGAAGGACGGCAAAGCCGTCGTCGAGGGCATCAACATGTCCATCCGCCACACCAAGCAGACCCAGACGTCGCAGGGCGGCCGCCTTCCCAAGGCGATGCCGATCGACCTGTCGAACCTGGCGCTTCTTGACAAGAACGGCAAAGCGACCCGCGTTGGCTTCAAGACCGAAGCCGACAAGAAGGTGCGTTTCGCCAAGACCACGGGGGACGTGATCTGATGCTCGACGCTGCGACCTATACCCCGCGTCTCAAGACGCTCTACAAAGACACGATCCGCGCCGCTCTGAAGGAAGAGTTTTCCTACAAGAACGACATGATGATCCCGCGTCTCGACAAGATCGTGCTGAACATCGGCTGCGGCACCGAGGCGGTGAAGGACTCCAAGAAGGCCAAGTCGGCCCAGGAAGACCTCACCAAGATCGCCGGCCAACACGCCGTCGTCACCAAGGCGAAGAAGTCGATCGCGTCGTTCCGCGTCCGCGAAGATATGCCGCTCGGCACCAAGGTGACCCTGCGCGGCGATCGGATGTACGAATTCCTCGACCGCCTGATCACCGTGGCGATGCCGCGTGTGCGTGACTTCCGTGGCGTGTCCGGCGCATCGTTCGATGGCCGTGGCAACTACGCCATGGGCCTGAAAGAGCACATCGTGTTCCCCGAGATCGACTTCGACAAGGTCGATGAGGTCTGGGGCATGGACATCGTGATCGGCACCACCGCGAAGACCGACGCGGAAGCCAAGGCGCTGTTGAAAGCTTTCAACATGCCGTTCAACAGCTGAGCCTCGGAGGACAAGAAATATGGCTAAAAAATCCATGATTGCCCGCGAGGTCAAGCGTCAGAAACTTGTGGAGCAGTACGCTTCCAAGCGCGCTGCCCTCAAGGAGATCATCAGCGACCAGGACCGTCCGATGGAAGACCGGTTCCGGGCCTCGCTGAAACTGGCGAAACTGCCGCGCAACAGCTCGGCCACGCGGTTGCACAACCGTTGCCAACTCACCGGGCGTCCGCACGCCTATTACCGCAAACTCAAGGTCAGCCGGATTGCGCTGCGCGAGCTTGGCTCGCACGGTCAGATCCCGGGCCTCGTGAAATCGAGCTGGTGAGGAGACAGAGATGAACGATCCTATCGGCGATATGCTCACCCGCATCCGCAACTCGCAAATGCGCGGCAAGTCCACCGTCTCGACCCCGGCCTCGAAGCTGCGGGCCTGGGTGCTCGACGTGCTCGCGGACGAGGGCTACATTCGCGGCTACGAGGGCGGCACTGACGTCAACGGTCACCCGACCCTCGAAATCTCGCTCAAGTATTTCGACGGCACCCCGGTCATTCGCGAGCTCAAGCGCGTCTCGAAGCCGGGCCGCCGCGTCTACATGGGCGCCAAGGAGATCCCGCATGTCCGTCAGGGCCTCGGTGTCTCGATCGTCTCCACGCCGAAGGGCGTGATGTCGGATGCAAATGCACGCGCGGCCAATGTTGGCGGCGAAGTGCTTTGCACCGTGTTCTAAGGAGGTCTGGTATGTCTCGCATTGGTAAGAAACCGGTCGAGCTGCCCAGCGGTGTGACTGCCACCGTCTCGGGCCAGACCGTCGAGGTGAAGGGGCCGAAGGGCACCCGGAGCTTTAACGCTACGGACGACGTGACGATCAAGGTCGCGGACAGCTCGATCTCGATCGAGCCGCGCGGCAAGTCGAAGCGCGCGCGCCAGCAGTGGGGCATGAGCCGCACCATGGTGCAGAACTGCGTCACCGGCGTGAGCGAGGGCTTCAAGAAAGAGCTCGAGATCAACGGTGTGGGCTATCGTGCCCAGGTGCAGGGCAACGTGCTGAAGCTGAACCTCGGCTACTCGCACGACGTGAACTTCGAAGCGCCCGAGGGCGTGACCGTCACGGCGCCGAAGAACACCGAGATCGTCGTCGAAGGCATTGATCAGCAGCTCGTCGGCCAGGTCGCGGCCAATATCCGCGAATGGCGTGCTCCCGAGCCCTACAAGGGCAAGGGCATCAAGTACAAAGACGAGTATATCTTCCGCAAGGAAGGCAAGAAGAAGTAAGGACGCGAAAAATGGCAAACAGCAAACGGAACCTGTTTCTGAAACGCCGTCAGCGCGTTCGGAACAAGCTGCGCAAGGGCAATGTCGGCAAGGTGCGCCTTTCGGTGCATCGCTCGAACAAGAACATCAGCGCCCAGCTGATCGACGACGTGAACGGCGTGACCCTCGCCGCGGCCTCTTCGCTCGAGAAAGATCTCGGCGTGCTCGGCAAGAACAACGTGGAGGCCGCCACGAAGGTGGGCGCCGCGCTGGCCGAACGTGCGAAGAAAGCCAAGGTCGAAGTGTGCTACTTCGATCGTGGCGGCTTCCTGTTCCACGGCAAGGTGAAGGCCCTGGCCGACGCCGCGCGTGAAGGCGGTCTGAAGTTCTAAGATCCTGTGGAGGGCGGCAACGCCCTCCCGATGACCCGGGAGCTTCGCTCACCTGGGTTGGCGATATCGGTGCCGAGCGCACCACCCATGAAAGGAATGCCTGATGGCAGAACGTGAAAACCGCCGGGGGCCGCGCCGCGACCGCGACGAAACCCCGGAATTCGCTGATCGTCTGGTTGCGATCAACCGCGTGTCGAAGACCGTGAAGGGTGGCAAGCGCTTTGGCTTCGCCGCGCTCGTGGTGGTCGGCGACCAGAAGGGCCGTGTCGGCTTCGGCAAGGGCAAGGCCAAAGAGGTGCCCGAGGCGATCCGCAAGGCGACCGAGCAGGCCAAGCGCCAGATGGTGCGCATTCCGCTGAAGGAAGGCCGCACCCTGCACCACGATATCGAGGGCCGTCATGGCGCCGGTAAAGTGGTGATGCGGACCGCGCCGGAAGGCACCGGGATCATCGCCGGTGGCCCGATGCGCGCCGTGTTCGAGATGCTCGGCATCAAGGACGTTGTGTCGAAGTCGATCGGCTCGCAGAACCCCTACAACATGATCCGCGCCACCCTCGAAGGCCTGTCGAAAGTGGCGTCGCCGCGTTCGGTGGCCCAACGTCGCGGCAAGAAGGTCGCCGACATCCTCGGCGCGAAATCGGATGCTCCGGCCGACGCCGAAGCCGCCGACGCGTAAGGAGATTTTGACATGGCAAAAACCATCGTTGTGAAGCAGATCGGTAGCCCGATCCGCCGCCCCGCCAAACAGCGCCAGACGCTGATCGGCCTCGGGCTCAACAAGATGCACAAGACGCGCGAACTTGAAGACACCCCCGCGATCCGCGGCATGGTCGCCAAGATCCCGCATCTGGTGGTGATCGTAGAAGAGCGCGGGTAAGCCCGAGCTTCTTTGAGTGAGATTAGAGCGCCCCGGTCAGAATTGGCCGGGGCGTTTGCTGTTGTCAGGAACGCGGTACCTTTGGTACGTCTATTGGAATGAATATTTTTTGAATGATGCGCGGGAAGTCACAGTGGACCTGCACCTCAGTACATACGATTTGGCAGGAATCCCAGATGCTATTCCAGTCGCTACTATTGGGTTTCTCTTCATACTCGCAGTATCGCCGTACATAGGTGTTTCGAGGTTTTCCTGGGGTGGTGCGGATCGAGAATTACCTTCCGGAAGTAAATGGAATGTGTTTCAGAGGTTTGTGGCCCCTGCGGTCGTTGTCCTTGGGCTCCTGGGGTTCTATCCCTATTGGCTAAACAAAGCATTTTTGGATCTCCAAGCGCCGAAGTGCCGTATTTCTGCAAGCGCAATCGATGAAAAAACCTACAGGGTGAGGTGGTTTGTGGATAGCGAACACCCAAGCGAAGTATGGATAAATGGTTTCGCGGTCGAAAACCAAGCCTCGGCAGAGTACAGTTTCGATTCCAGATTCGCATACCAAAGGCACACGCTGTTCGCGGGTAATCGGTTCGGGGACTGCGGGGCTGAAGTCCGAGTGACGCCGCAAAGCCTCGGGGCAGAATTCGTCGAGGGGCTCAAGTGCGATTTGGATTCCGACAAGTTTTTCGTGGGTATGGGTGAGCAGTATGAAGTGTTTTGGGAGGTGGTCGCAAACCCGCCTTTCAACGTTTTCATAAACGGTTCTGAAGTGGCGCCGAAAGGGAGTGGCCGCTTCGAGTTCACAGGGCCGAACCACGACCGATTTCGACTGGTAGCAAACAAAAGCGGGATCACCTGTGAGGACAACCTGATGCTTCTCAGAGATTTTGGAAGTACCTGGAAGTAAGTGACGGGGCAAAGAGGTCGTTTTTCTCTGCTCGCCCCAAGGTGTGCTCTCGCCGTCTCCCCTCTTGATCCCCAGCCCCCACAAGCGTATACGCCCCCGGTGGTCTCACCATAGCCCACAGAATCAACAAGAAACGCCGTGGTCGGCCGCTCCCGTCGCTGGGGGCCGCATCCGGCAAAGGAGAAGCGACATGAAACTCAATGAACTGCGCGACAACGCTGGCGCAACCAAGAAACGCAAGCGCGTCGGACGTGGTCCGGGCTCGGGCACCGGCAAAACCGCTGGCCGTGGTATCAAGGGTCAGAAATCCCGCTCGGGCGTGGCGATCAAGGGCTACGAGGGTGGCCAGATGCCGCTCTACATGCGGCTGCCCAAGCGTGGCTTCAACAAGCCCAACCGCAAGAAATTCGCGGTGGTGAACCTCGGGATCATCCAGAAGTTCATCGACGCCAAGAAGCTGACCGCTGGCGAGATCACCGAAGACACCCTGCTCGCGGCCGGCGTGATCCGCCGCAAGCTTGACGGCGTGCGCGTGCTCGGCAAGGGTGAGATCACCGCCAAGGTCAAGCTCAGCGTCACCGGCGCGTCCAAATCGGCGATCGAGGCGGTCGAAAAGGCGGGCGGTTCGCTCACCCTGGCGACCCCGGCGGCCGAGTAAGCGCTTGTGGGGGGCGGAAACGCCCCTTACATAGCCCTAGGATTTCCAGGCGCCGCCGGGTCGGGGATCGACCCCGGCGGCGCTCGCACGAACAGGGGGCCTCATGGCATCTGCAGCGGAACAAATGGCGGCGAACCTCTCCTGGGGGACGCTGGGCAAGGCCACCGAGCTGCGCCAACGCATTCTTTTCACCATCGGGCTTCTGATGATCTATCGCCTCGGCACCTATATCCCGGTGCCGGGCATCGACGCGGGCGCGCTGCGTGATTTCATGGAGCAGGCCCAGCAGGGCATCGGCGGCATCCTGACGATGTTCACCGGCGGCGCGCTTGGCCGGATGGGCGTGTTCGCGCTCGGCATCATGCCCTACATCTCGGCCTCGATCATCATCCAGCTCGTCGCCACGATGTACGAACCCTGGAAACAGATGCGCAAGGAAGGCGAGGCCGGCCGGCGCAAAATCAACCAATACACCCGCTACGGCACCGTTCTGCTGGCCACCGGCCAGGCCTTCGCGCTCGCCAATTCGCTGCAGGCCGGCAGCCTGGTGACCAACCCGGGCATGTTCTTCATCGCCTCGGCAGTACTCACCCTGGTCGGCGGCACGATGTTCCTGATGTGGCTCGGCGAGCAGATCACCGCGCGCGGCGTCGGCAACGGCATCTCGCTGATCATCTTCACCGGCATCGTCGCGCAGATCCCGGCCGCGCTGGTGCAGTTCCTCAGCCAGGGCCGGTCCGGCACGATCAGCCCGGTCGTGATCATCGGCGTGCTGGTGATGGTCATCGCCGTGATCGGCTTCGTGGTGTTCATGGAGCGCGCGCTGCGCAAGATTCACATCCAGTATCCGCGCCGCCAGGTGGGGATGAAGATCTATGACGGCGGCTCGTCGCACCTGCCGATCAAGGTGAACCCGGCCGGCGTGATCCCGGCGATCTTCGCCTCGGCACTGCTCTTGCTGCCGACGACGATTTCCACCTTCAATACCGGCACTGCCGGCCCGGTGATGTCGACGATCCTCGCCTATTTCGGCCCCGGCCAGCCGCTCTACCTGGTGTTCTACGCTGGCATGATCATCTTCTTCACCTTCTTCTACACCCGTGAAGTCAGCTTCAAGACCGACGAGGTCGCCGACAACCTGAAGAACCAGAACGGCTTCGTGCCCGGCATCCGCCCCGGCAAGAAGACGGCCGAATACCTCGACTACGTGGTCACCCGCGTGCTGGTGCTCGGCTCGCTCTACCTCGCCGCCGTCTGCCTGCTGCCGGAGATCCTGCGCAGCCAGCTGGCGATCCCGTTCTACTTCGGCGGTACCTCGGTGCTGATCGTCGTCTCGGTGACGATGGATACGATCAACCAGGTCCAATCGCACCTTCTGGCCTACCAGTACGAAGGCCTGATCGAGCGCTCGCAACTGCGCGGCAACCGCGGCGGCAAGACCAAAGCGAAATCGGGCAAGAAAGGGCCGGCGCGTCGATGAACATCATTCTGCTTGGACCGCCGGGCGCCGGCAAAGGCACGCAAGCCCGCAAGCTCACAGACGAGCGCGGCATGATCCAGCTTTCCACCGGCGACATGCTGCGCGAGGCGAAAAGCTCGGGCACCGAGATGGGTAACAAGGTTGCCGCGATCATGGATGCGGGCCAGCTTGTGACCGACGAGATCGTGATCGGCCTGATCGAGGAAAAGCTCGACGCGCATCCCGAGGGCGGCTTCATCTTCGACGGATTCCCGCGCACGCTGCCCCAGGCTGACGCGCTCGGTGCACTGCTTGAACGCCATGGCATGAAGCTCGACGCGGTGATCGAGATGCAGGTGGACGACGCAGCGCTGGTGGCCCGTATCACCGCGCGCTCGACCTGCGCGCAGTGCGGCGAGGGCTACAACGATATCTCCAAGCCGATCCCGGCCGACGGGCATTGTGAAAAGTGCGGCGGCACCGAGTTTAAACGCCGCGCCGACGACAACGAGGAAAGCCTGCGCACCCGGTTGATGGAATACTACAAAAAGACCTCGCCGCTGATCGGTTATTACTACGCCAAGGGCGATCTGCGCTCGGTCAACGGGCTCGGCGATATCGACGAGGTCGCGGCGGCGATCGGCGGGGTTCTCGGCTGACGCGGCCAACCTGAAAAGGGACGGGCGGGCTGGTGTGCTCCGCCCCCCTTGACGCCAAAGTGAATCCCTCGTAAAGCACCCCATCCCGAAAGGGAATCGATGGATATCGGGGTCGCGCCCCGGCTCCCATCAGACCAGAGATCAACCGCGGCCCGCAGGGATGACCCCCGCGGGCTTACGTTGTGAAAAAAGGACCTGGAACTACGGGTCCGCAACGAAAGGAAGACCGACTTGGCACGTATTGCCGGCGTGAACATCCCGACGCATAAGCGCGTCCCGATCGCCCTCACCTACATCCACGGCATTGGCCCCGCGACCGCGAAAGCGATCTGCGACGCCGTCAAAATCGAAGACAGCCGCCGTGTGAACGACCTTTCCGACGCCGAAGTGCTCGCGATCCGTGAGCATATCGACGCCAACCTGCTCGTCGAAGGCGATCTGCGCCGCGACACGCAGATGAACATCAAGCGTCTGATGGACCTTGGCTGCTACCGCGGCCTGCGTCATCGTCGCTCTCTCCCGGTGCGCGGTCAGCGCACGCACACCAACGCCCGCACCCGCAAGGGCCCGGCGAAAGCCATTGCCGGCAAGAAGAAATAAGGGAGGGCTTGAGATATGGCACGCGAAAAACGCGCCCCGAAGCGTAAGGAACGCAAAAACATCGCCGCTGGCGTTGCGCATGTGAACTCCTCGTTCAACAACACCAAAATCCTCATCTCCGACGTGCAGGGCAACGCGATTGCCTGGTCGTCGGCCGGTACCATGGGCTTCAAAGGGTCGCGTAAATCGACCCCCTACGCCGCCCAGATGGCCGCTGAAGATGCCGGCAAGAAGGCGCAGGAACACGGCGTCAAGACCCTTGAGGTCGAGGTTCAGGGCCCCGGTTCGGGCCGTGAATCGGCACTGCGCGCTCTGGCCGCGGTTGGCTTCAACATCACGTCGATCCGTGACGTGACGCCGATCGCCCACAACGGCTGCCGCCCGCCGAAACGCCGCCGGGTCTGACCGGACTTTTTTCGCTCGGGCCGTGGAGTTTCCACGGCCCGAGTGCGCCTTTTTTTGAACCTCGGGCGTTCTGCCTATTGGACATGGGGCAGGACAGGAATGGAGGGACGCATGATCCACAAGAACTGGGCCGAACTGATCAAGCCGACGCAGCTCGACGTGAAGCCGGGCAACGACCCGTCGCGCCAGGCCATGGTGATCGCCGAACCGCTCGAGCGGGGCTTCGGCCTGACGCTCGGCAACGCGCTGCGCCGCGTACTTCTGTCGAGCCTGCAGGGCGCGGCCATCACCAGCGTGCAGATCGACAACGTTCTCCACGAGTTTTCGTCCGTTGCCGGTGTGCGTGAAGACGTCACCGACATCGTGCTGAACCTCAAGGGCGTAGCGATCCGCATGGACGTGGAAGGGCCCAAGCGCCTGTCGATCTCGGCCAAGGGCCCGATGATCGTGACCGCCGGCGACATCTCGGAAAGCGCCGGGATCGAGATCCTCAACAAGGATCACGTGATATGCCACCTCGACGAGGGCGCCGATCTGTTCATGGAGCTCACCGTCAACACCGGCAAGGGCTACGTGGCCGCCGACAAGAACCGCCCCGAGGATGCGCCCATCGGCCTGATGCCGATCGACGCGATCTACTCGCCGGTCAAGAAGGTGTCGTATGACGTGCAGCCGACCCGCGAGGGCCAGGTGCTCGACTACGACAAGCTGACGCTGAAGATCGAAACCGACGGCTCGGTCACCCCGGATGACGCCGTGGCCTATGCCGCGCGCATCGTCCAGGACCAGCTGTCGATCTTCGTGAACTTCGACGAGCCGGAAGCGGCGGGCCGCGAGGCCGAGGACGACGGGCTGGAGTTCAACCCGCTGTTGCTCAAGAAGGTCGACGAACTCGAGCTTTCGGTGCGCTCGGCCAACTGCCTCAAGAACGATAACATCGTCTACATCGGCGACCTGATCCAGAAGACCGAAGCCGAGATGCTGCGCACCCCGAACTTTGGCCGCAAGTCGCTCAACGAGATCAAGGAAGTGCTCTCGGGCATGCAGCTGCACCTCGGCATGGATGTCGAGGAATGGCCGCCGGAGAACATCGAGGATCTCGCCAAGAAATTCGAAGATCAGTTCTGATCTTCGCCGCTCAATCCCAAAAGTGGATACCGGTTTTGGGATCGAATTGAGCGAGAAAAAAGCGCGGGGCCGGCACGCTGGCCCCGCAGACGACCCGGGCAATGACGCCCCAAGGAGAGTGGCCCACACGCATCGGCCGCCAGACAAAGCAAAAGCTAGACCTAGGAGTTAGAAAATGCGTCACGCGAAAGGCTATCGCCGCCTGAACCGCACCCATGAGCACCGCAAGGCCCTGTTTGCCAACATGTCCGGCTCGCTCATCGAACACGAACAGATCAAGACCACCCTGCCGAAAGCCAAAGAGCTCAAGCGGGTGATGGACAAGCTGATCACGCTGGGCAAGCGCGGCGATCTGCACGCCCGCCGCCAGGCCGCCAGCCAGCTCAAGCAGGACAAGGACGTGGCCAAGCTCTTCGACGTGCTCGGCCCCCGCTACGCCGAGCGCAAGGGTGGCTACACCCGCGTGCTGAAGGCCGGCTTCCGCTACGGCGACATGGCCCCGATGGCGATCATCGAGCTGGTCGACCGTGACCAGAGCGCCAAGGGCGCTGCCGACAAGGCCCGCGTCGAAGCCGAGCAAGAAGCTGCCTTCGCCGAAGAGTGAGCCACGCGACGAGATCCGAAAGAAGCCCCGCCCGGTCGTCCGGTGCGGGGCTTTTTCATTCTAGAGGCCCGCTTTTGCCATTTTGGAAAGGAATTTGTGCAGGTTGCGACGATCTTTCTGATCTTTGCCACTTGAAATGATACGACAATACAATCTAAAGTTGTTGTGTGGTGGTGTGGAATGGATAGGGCATGGGTGCCTTTGGTATGGGGTAGAGGGACGGGATGACAGACACGCTTGGACTTGATCGGGGCCTTGCGCAGCTTTCTGACCTGGCCCCGAAGGGCTATGCGCTCGGGCTTCACATCCGGTTTGCGTCCGCGCACCTGATGATCCAGACCTATGATCCCCGCTGGACCGAGATCTATACCGAGCGCGGCTATATGCTGGCCGACCCGATGGTGTTCTGGGGCTTCGGCCATGACGGCGCGATTCGCTGGTCGGATATCGACCTGCCCGATCCGCACGGCATTCTCGACCAGGCCCGCAGTTTCGGGCTGACTTACGGCCTGGCCGTGGCCTATGGACCGACGGCCTCGCGCACCATTGGCGGTTTCGCGCGGGGCGACCGCGAGTTCAACGAGGTCGAGATTACCCAGATCAGCACGATCGTGGAGCGTCTGCACGAGGCATCGACACCGCCCGAGCAGCTCACTCCGGCGCAGCGGATGGCGCTCCGACTGATCGCGCGCGGCAACCGCCACACCGAGGCCGCGGCGCTGCTCGGCATCTCGGAAAGCGCGCTCAAGGCCCGGCTGCGCTCGGCGCGCGAACGGTTGTTCGTGCGCACCACGGCCGAGGCGATCCAGCGCGCGCAGGAGTATAACCTGCTCTGAGTGCCCCGCGCCGGCCTGGTCGACGCGCCGGGGGGCCAGCCCCCCGGACCCCCCGAGGTATTTCCGCCAAGAAAAAGCGGATGCGATGGCGCTGGCAGGCTGACGGCTGCGGCGGTAATGTCGCGCCATGGCCGATCTGTTTGACACCGCATCCAGCACCCCGCCCGCCGACGCGCCCCGCCCGTTGGCCGACCGGCTGCGGCCCAAAAGCCTGGGCGAGGTGATCGGCCAGGACGCGGTGCTGGGCGCCGATGGGCCGCTCGGCACGATGCTGGCCTCGGGCAGCCTTGGCTCGCTGGTGCTCTGGGGGCCGCCCGGCGTGGGCAAGACCACGATCGCCCGGCTGCTCGCGGACGAGACCGATCTGCATTTCGTGCAGATCAGCGCGATCTTTACCGGCGTGCCGGAGCTGCGCAAGGTATTCGAGGCGGCCAAGCACCGGCGTGCGAACGGGCAGGGCACGCTCTTGTTCGTCGATGAGATCCACCGTTTCAACAAGGCCCAGCAGGACGGCTTTCTGCCGCATATGGAAGACGGCACGATCCTGCTGGTGGGCGCGACGACCGAGAACCCCTCGTTCGAGCTGAACGCGGCGCTGCTCAGCCGCGCCCAGGTGCTGGTGCTGAAACGGTTGGAGCCGGTCGATCTGGAGCTGTTGGCGCAGCGGGCGGAGAAGGATCTGGGGCGCGAATTGCCGCTGGACGGACCGGCCCGGGCGGCGCTGGTCGAGATGGCCGATGGTGACGGGCGCGCAATCCTCAACCTGATCGAACAGGTGATGGCCTGGAAGGTAACCGGCAAACTCGACACCGACCAGCTCTCGACCCGGCTGATGCGCCGCGCCGCGCGCTACGACAAATCGGGCGACGAGCACTACAACCTGATCAGCGCGCTGCACAAATCCATCCGCGGCTCGGACCCGGACGCGGCGCTCTACTGGTTCAACCGGATGCTGCTGGGCGGCGAAGACCCGCGTTTTCTCGCCCGCCGGCTCACCCGGATGGCGGTGGAGGATATCGGGCTGGCCGATCCGCAGGCCAACGGCATCTGCCTTGACGCCTGGAACACCTACGAGCGGCTTGGCAGCCCCGAGGGCGAGCTGGCGTTGGCGCAGGCGGTGATCTACCTCGCCCTCGCGCCGAAATCCAACGCCGGCTACGCGGCCTACAAGCAGGCGGCGGCGGCGGCGAGAAAGACCGGCTCACAGCCGCCGCCCAAGCACATCCTGAACGCGCCCACCAAGCTGATGGAAGAGCAGGGCTACGGCGCGGGCTACGCCTATGACCACGACGCCCCCGACGCGTTTTCCGGGCAGAACTATTTTCCCGACGCGATGAAGCGCGGGGTCTATTACCTGCCGGTCGAGCGCGGCTTCGAGCGTGAGCTGAAAAAGCGCGTGGACTGGTTCGCCAAGCTGCGCGCCCAGCGGCAAACTTGACATTGCGGCGCTGCCCGGCAATGGAACCTGCATGATTTCAACGCTTCTCTCCGTAGCTCTCGGCGGCGCGCTCGGCGCCTCGGCGCGCTATCTCACAAATGTCGGCGTGATGCGGCTGCTCGGTCCGGGCTTTCCGCTCGGCACGATCCTCGCCAACGTGTTCGGCTCATTTCTCATGGGGGTGATCGTGGTGGTTCTCGCACGCAAGGGGCACAACGATCTTGCCCCGTTTCTGATGACCGGGTTGCTCGGGGGGTTCACCACCTTCTCGGCCTTCTCGCTCGATACCGTCACCCTGTGGGAGCGCGGCAATCACAACGAGGCCTGGCTTTATGTCGGCGCGTCGGTCGGCCTGTCGCTGGCGGCGATCGCGCTCGGCATCTACGCCGCCCGCGCCGTGGTGGCGCAATGAGCGGGGTGCAGGTGCTGACCGTCGCCGAAGGCGAGGGCGACCAGCGGCTCGATCGCTGGCTGCGCCGCCGTTTTGCGCATGTGTCGCAGGGGCGGATCGAGAAGATGTGCCGCAAGGGCGAGATCCGCGTCGATGGCGGGCGGGTGAAGCCCGCGACCCGGCTGGAGGAGGGCCAGCAGGTGCGTATTCCGCCGCTGCCCGAGCCGGGCGATGAGGCGCCCAAGCCGGAGGCGCCGCGCTTGACGGATGCCGATGCGCGGATGATCCAAGGTGCGGTGATCTACCGCGACGACCATATCATCGCGCTGAACAAGCCCCCGGGCCTGCCGAGCCAGGGGGGATCGAAACAGACCCGCCATGTCGATGGGCTGGCCGAGGCGCTGCGCTTCGGGCTCGAGGAAAAGCCCCGCCTCGTCCACCGGCTCGACAAGGACACCTCGGGCATCCTGCTGCTGGCGCGCACCCGTTTGATTGCGAAAGCGCTCACCGATGCGTTCCGCGCCCGCGAGACGCGGAAAGTATACTGGGCGATCACCGCCGGCGTGCCGCATCCGCGCATGGGCACAGTGAAATGGGGGCTGGTGAAAGCGCCCGGACACGGCGCCAGGGGCGAAGCGGAAAAGATGCTCTGCGTGCATCCCGCCGAGGTGGATCAAACCCCCGGCGCCAAGCGCGCGGTGACCGATTACGCGGTGATCCAGGCGCTTGGGTCGCGGGCGGCCTGGGTGGCGCTGGTGCCGGTCACCGGCCGCACCCACCAGCTGCGCGCCCATATGGCCGAGATGGGACACCCGATCATCGGAGACGGCAAATATGGCGGCTCGGGCCAGGAAAACCTGGGCGACGGTTGGGGCGCAATGCTGGGCGGCGATATCTCGCGCAAGCTCCACCTGCACGCGCGCTCGATCAGCCTGATCCATCCGGTCACCGGCAAGCGGCTGGTGATCACGGCACCGCTGCCCGAGCATATGGCGCGCACCTGGAAGACGTTGGGATTCGACGAAGCGGACGCGCCCGTCGATCCGTTCGCGGAGGACGGTGGGTGGAGCTGAGGCTCGTCATCTTCGATGTCGACGGCACGCTGATCGACAGCCAGGACATGATCGTCACGGCGATGGGGCAGGCCTTCGCCGCCATCGGGCGCCCGGCCCCGGCGCGCAGCGAGGCGCTCGGCGGCGTCGGCCTCTCGCTTGAGCTGGCGCTGGCGCGGTTGGCGCCGGATCTTGCGGCCGACGGGCTGGCCGAACTGGTCGCCGCCTTCCGCAGCGCCTTTCTGCGGCTGCGGGCCGAAACCGGGGGCGAGGCCGCGGCGCCGCTCTACCCCGGCGCGCGCGCGGCGATCGAGGCGCTGCACGCCCGGCCCGAGGTGCTGCTGGGCGTGGCCACCGGCAAGGCGCGGCGCGGGCTTGATCATACCTTTGCCGCGCATGACCTCGACCGCTTCTTCATCACCCGCCAGACTGCCGACCACCATCCCTCGAAGCCGCATCCGGCGATGGTGCGGGCGGCGCTGGCTGAGGCGGGCGTGGACCCGGCGCGCGCGATCATGGTTGGCGATACGACCTACGATATCGAGATGGCCGTCAGCGCCGGCGTGGCGGCGATCGGCGTCGCCTGGGGCTACCACGAGGCCGCGGCGCTGGTGGCGGCTGGCGCGGCGCGCGTCGTCGAGGATTTCGCCGCGCTGGTGCCGGCGATCGACCAGATCTGGGGGCAGATATGAGCGATTGGAAACCGAAACGCTTCTGGAAAGAGGCGGCCGTGATCGCGGCCGAGGGCGGCGGGTATACTGTGGCCCTCGATGGCCGGCCGGTGCGCACGCCGGCCAAAGCACCGCTGGTCTTGCCGACCCGCGCGCTGGCCGAGGCGATGGCGGCGGAATGGGATGCGCAGGAGGGCGCGGTGCGGCCCGAGACGATGCCGATCACGCGCACCGCGAATTCGGCGATCGACAAGGTCTCGGTGCAGCTTGATGAGGTTGCGGGCCTGCTTGCCGCCTATGGCGAGACCGATCTGATCTGCTACCGGGCCGCGGCCCCCGAAGCCCTCGTGCGGCGCCAGCAAGAGGCCTGGGATCCGATGCTGGACTGGGCCGAGACGGCGCTGGATGCCCGCCTGAAGGCGGTCGCAGGTGTGATTCCCGTGCAGCAGGACAGCGCCGCGCTCGAGCGCCTTTCGGCGCGCGTGCGGGCCTTCGATCCGTTCCAACTGGCCGCTTTTCACGATTTGGTCACGCTTACTGGATCGCTGGTGTTGGCTTTTTCTGCCGCCGAGACTGTGCACGATCCCGAAACAATCTGGGCGTTGTCGCAGGTTGATGAAGCCTGGCAGGCGGACCAATGGGGCCCCGACGAAGAAGCGGCCAAACACACGGCGCTGAAAAAACAGGCTTTTATTGACGCGACGCGGTTTTTTTCACTTCTGGACCGCGGCTGAACAGCGCGGCCGGGGAAAAAGAGTATAGAAAACCGTTGGGCGCAGGAGATCTTAGCATTTTTTTGCACTTTAAAGAGAACGGATGCGAGGCTTGACCATTCGGACGGAATTCGACCAAACTCGCGCCATGGAGGGGGGAACTCACCCACTTCTGCTATTCCCGGCGATCGCCGGACACAATGAGACGCCCTGGGACGGGCGGAAAATCAGGAAGAGGTAAAAATGAAGAAAACCGTTATTCTCGGCGCGTTGACCGTTGCGGCTCTCACGGCCGGCGCGGCTTCTGCTGCGACGCTCGATGACGTCAAGGCCCGCGGCAAACTGAACTGCGGCGTCAACACGGGTCTCGTGGGCTTTGCTGCGCCGGATGCGAACGGTCACTGGGATGGTTTCGATGTGGCTGTGTGCCGCGCCGTGGCCGCTGCCGTGCTCGGCGATCCGGAAGCTGTCGAATTCGTGCCGACGACCGGCAAGACGCGCTTCACCGCGCTGGCTTCGGGTGAGATCGATATCCTGGCCCGTAACACCACGTGGACCTTCTCGCGCGATGTCGACCTCAAGTTCGAATTCATCGGTGTGAACTACTATGACGGTCAGGGCTTTCTCGTCCCGAAAGAGCTCGGCGTGAGCTCGGCCAAGGAACTCGACGGCGCCACCGTCTGCATCCAGACCGGCACCACCACCGAGCTCAACCTCGCCGACTTCTTCCGCACCAACAACATGACCTACGAGCCGGTCCCGATCGAAACCGAAGCGGAAGCGCGCCAGCAGTACCTCGCGGGCGCCTGCGACAGCTACACCACCGACGCATCGGGCCTCGCTGCGGCACGTGCAGCCTACGAGAACCCCGCGGATCACGTGATTCTGCCGGAAATCATCTCGAAAGAGCCGCTCGGTCCGCTGGTGCGCCACGGCGATCCGGAATGGGGCGACATCGCCCGCTGGACCCTCAACGCGCTGATCGCGGCCGAAGAGCTCGGCGTCACCTCGGTCAACATCGACGAGCTGTCGGCCGGCACCGACAACCCTGAGATCAATCGTCTGCTCGGCACCGAGGGCAACCTCGGCGAGATGCTCGGCCTCAGCTCCGACTGGTCGGTCAAGGCGATCAAGGCCGGTGGCAACTACGGCGAAATCTTCGCCCGCTACCTGGGTGAGAGCACCCCGGTCGGCCTTGCCCGTGGCCTGAACGCCCAGTGGAAAGATGGCGGCATCCTCTACGTGCCGCCGTTCCGCTAAGACAAATGCGAAGGGCGCGGATCACTCCGCGCCCTTTCCGCATTCGAATGCCCGAAACAACCAAAAGAAACCCGGACCGGCGCTTCTGCGCCAAGGTATATCCGGGGCGACGGGGATAGCTCATGACAACCTTGACCGACCCTCCCAGGGAGTCGTTCCGCCTGTCAATGCTGATCTATGACAGCCGGTATCGCTCGATCACGATCCAGATCGTCGCGCTGATCGGCTTCCTCACGATGATCGGCTGGCTCATCAACAACACCGCCAGCAACCTCGCCGACCTCGGCAAGGTGCCCAGCTTCGGCTTTCTCGGCGAGTCGGCCGGTTATGACATCAACCAACGCCTGATCGACTACCAGAACCAGGACAGCCATTTGCGCGCCGCCTTCGTCGGCCTGCTCAACACGCTGCTGGTGGCCTTCCTGGGCTGTGTCGCGGCCACGATCGTCGGTGTCTTCGTCGGTGTGCTCAGGCTGTCGAACAACTGGGTCGTCTCCCGCCTGATGGCGGTCTATGTCGAGACGTTCCGCAACGTGCCGGTGCTGCTCTGGATCATCCTGACGATGGCGATCCTGATCGAGACCTTGCCGGAACCACGCGAATTCAGAGGCGAAACCCCGGCGGCCAGCATGATGCTCGGCGACAGCGTCGCGCTGACAAACCGGGGCTTCTACGTGCCCGAGCCGTTGTTTTCGCGGTCGATCGGCAATACCCACCTGTTTGGCACTTCGTCGCTGCGCTTTGACGTGAGCCTCGATCTCGTCGCCCTGCTCGCCACGCTGTTCGCGGGCCTGCTCGTTGCTGGCCTGGTCGCGCGGCGCGCCGACCGTATCCAGGCCGCCACCGGCGTGCGCCCGGCCACCTGGTATTGGCGGCTTGGCGCGATCGTTCTGCCCAGCGCCTTGGTGCTGGGGCTTCTCGGATTCCATCTCGGCTATCCCGCGCTCAAAGGGTTCAACTTCACCGGCGGCACCTACATGCGCAACTCGCTGATCGCGCTTTGGCTGGCGCTGTCGCTCTACACCGCGGCGTTCATCGCCGAGATCGTGCGCGCCGGTATTCTCGCCATCTCGAAGGGCCAGTCCGAGGCCGCCGCGGCGCTGGGCCTGCGCCAACGCCGGATCATGAGCCTCGTGATCCTGCCACAGGCGCTGCGGGTCATCATCCCGCCGCTGATCTCGCAGTATCTGAACCTCACCAAGAACTCCTCGCTCGCCATTGCGGTGGGCTATATGGATATCACCGGCACGCTGATGGGCATCACCCTCAACCAGACCGGGCGCGAACTTGAGACCATTCTGATCGGCATGATCATCTACCTCACGATCTCGCTGTCGATCTCGTTCGTGATGAACATCTACAACAACGCCATGAAGCTGAAGGAGCGCTGACATGACCGACACGTCCTACGTCCGCACCGAGATGCTTCCCGAGCGCGATCCGCCCGGCTCGACCACTGGCGTGATCGGCTGGATGCGACAGAACCTGTTTGACGGCTGGATGAACGCGCTGCTCACCATCGTCGCGTTTTCTTTCGTGGTCTGGCTGCTCGGGCAGATCGTGCCCTGGATCTGGTCTCCGACCTGGAATTCGGGCTCGCTCGACCAATGCCGCGGTATCGTCGCCGAGGCCGGCAAGGAGAGCGGCGCCTGCTGGGGGGTGATCCACGAACGCTGGCCGCAGATGCTCTATGGCTTCTATCCCGAAGAGCTGCGGCTGCGGCCCACGGTGGCCTTTTTCCTGCTGTTCGTCGCATTGATCCCGGTGCTGTTCGCGATGATCACGCGCCGGATGAACTGGCTCCTGCTGGTGCTGGTGCTGTTCGCGAGCACCTTCTTCGTCGCCGGCGGCGCGCTTATGATCGTCGCGCAGGTGGTGCTCGGGGCCATGCTGGCCTGGCTGGTCTACACCCTCATCACCACCAAAAGCGATGACCGCGCCGAGCAGATCAAGGCCGGCGCGCGGCGCCTGCCGAACCCACTCATGTTCAGCGCGTTCTACGTGTTCCTGATGCCTTGGCTGCTTTGGGGCGGCACGGTCTGGACTCCGATTGGCGCGGCGCTGGGCTTCGTGGTCGGCTGGCTGGTGTTCCGCTTGCTGAACCCGGTGATCGGCGGACTCGCGGCGATCATCCTCGCCTTCGTGGCGCCGATCATCTGGTGGCTGTTCCTCGTTGGCCCCTTCGCCAACGGGATGCAGGCGATCCTGCCGTTCGGGCTCGAACCGGTCGAAAGCCGGCTGTTTGGCGGCCTGCTGCTGTCGCTCACTATCGGCGTGACGGCGATCGCGATTTCACTGCCGCTCGGTATCATGCTCGCGCTCGGGCGCCAGTCCAACCTGGTGATCGTGAAGTCGCTCTCGGTGATCTTCATCGAGTTCATCCGCGGCGTGCCGCTGATCACGCTGTTGTTCGTGGCCTCGGTGTTGCTCAACATCTTCCTGCCGCCGGGCACCAACTTCGATATCATCCTGCGCGTCATGATCATGGCCACGGTGTTCTCGGCCGCCTACATGGCCGAGGTGATCCGGGGCGGGCTCGCGGCGCTGCCAAGGGGGCAATATGAAGCCGCCGACGCGCTCGGGCTCGACTATTGGAAGGCCCAACGCCTGATTATCATGCCCCAGGCCCTGAAGATCTCGATCCCCGGGATCGTGTCCACCTTCATCGGCCTGTTCAAGGATACCACGCTGGTGTCGATCATCGGTCTTCTCGACCCGATCGGCCTGTCGAACGCCATCCGCGCGGACGCGGACTGGAACGGTATCGTGTGGGAGCTCTACGGCTTCATCGCGTTCCTGTTCTTTGTCTTCACCTTCTCGATGTCGCGCTATTCCATGTATCTTGAGCGCCGTCTGCGCACCGACCACGGCTAAGGAGACCCTTCAATGTCCAGTCTCGAAGTAGAACGCGAAGTCGATCGTTCGCACATGCAGGTCTCCGATAAGGTGGCCATCGAAATCAAGGATATGAACAAGTGGTATGGCACGTTCCACGTGCTGCGCGACGTGAACCTGACCATCTACGAGGGCGAGCGGATCGTGATCTGCGGCCCCTCGGGCTCAGGTAAATCCACGCTGATCCGCTGCATCAACCGGCTGGAAGAGCACCAGTCGGGGCAGATCATCGTCGACGGCACCGAGCTCAGCTCGGACCTCAAGAACGTCGACAAGGTGCGCTCGGAAGTGGGCATGGTGTTTCAGCACTTCAACCTGTTTCCGCACCTCACCATCCTTGAAAACTGCACGCTCGCGCCGATCTGGGTGCGCAAAATTCCCCGCAAGGAAGCGGAGGAGACGGCGATGCATTTCCTCCAAAAGGTGAAGATCCCCGAGCAGGCGCACAAGTATCCGGGCCAGCTTTCGGGCGGTCAGCAGCAGCGGGTGGCGATCGCGCGCTCGCTCTGCATGAAGCCGCGGATCATGCTGTTTGACGAGCCCACCTCGGCGCTCGACCCGGAGATGATCAAGGAAGTGCTCGACACGATGATCGAGCTCGCCGAAGAGGGCATGACCATGCTGGTGGTGACCCACGAGATGGGCTTTGCCGAGAAAGTCGCCAACCGGGTGATCTTCATGGACGCGGGCCAGATCGTCGAGCAGAACGCGCCGACCGAGTTCTTCAACAACCCGCAGTCGGAGCGCACCAAGCTGTTCCTCAGCCAGATCCTCTGACCGACGCCACAGGCACAGATCGGGCGCGCTCGCGGGCGCGCCCTTTGTGTCGGGGCTATTTCTGCTTCAGCAGATCGCGCGCGGCGACGAAGCTGACCACCGTGCCGGTGCGCCAGGCGAGCTTGCTCCAGCCGTCGCAGTCGAACTCGATCACCGTGGTCGCGCCGGTCGGGTAGCGCTCGAAACGGCTGTCGGCGGGCGGGCGGTGCACGAGGCCCTGGGCGAAGTAGGCCATGCCGGGATTATGCCCCACCATCATCACGCTCTTGCCGGTGGCGGTGCGCAACAGGTGCAGCATGCCGTCAGGCTCGGCATGGTAGAGCTGGGCGAGGAACGTGGGCGCGGCGGCGCCCGGCAGTTTCCTGGCGATCAGCTTCCAGGTCTCGCGGGTGCGCTCCGCGGTCGAGACCATCACCTGGTCCGGTACGTACCCCCCGGCCGCCAACCAGTCGCCCACCGCCTTGGCCGAGGCGCGGCCGCGCTTGTTGAGCGGCCTGTCGTGGTCGTCCATCATCGGATCGCCCCAGGATGATTTGGCGTGGCGGGTGAGAATCAGGCGCAGGGTCATGACGGGTGAAAAGCTTTCATGTGAAACTTGGATTGGGCCTCCGTTCTACCGTATCGGGCGCCAACGGGGCAAGCACGGCGCACGGCGCAGCCCCGCGTGAGGCAGTCGGCCCCGGCCGGGGTATCGAGAAAGCCGTGGCAGACGGCCACATCGTAGCCTTCGCGGCCAAGCGCCGAGACCGGGCAGGCAGAGGCACAGGGCTGGCCGGGGCAGGTGGGGCAAGGGGCGCGCCCCGCCGGCAGGTCTACCGGCCCTGGCAGGCGCACAGCGCCTCTGAGTGACAGCCACAGCCCCTGGCGCGCATGCACCAGAATACCCACCGGCGAGGCCCAGACCCGGCCCGAGGCGCGCGCCCAGGCGATGAACGGGGGATAGGGCGGGCCATCGGAGGGAAACACGGACGCGCCGCCCCAGGCCGCCGCCAGCGCGCCGATCACCCGTTTCGACCAGCGGTCGAGCGGGTCGGCCATGCCGTCGGAATATTCCGGCGAGGCTGTGAAGGCGGGCCAGAAGCCGGGTTCACGCGGGCCGAGCAGCAGAACGCTGCCGCCGGTCTCATCGTCACGCGCCGCGCCAATCAGCTCGAGATGCACCGAGGCGGCGTCGGCGGCCTGGTCCATCAGCCCTTGCGGATGATCGAGCCCGCGCCGTGCTCGGTGAAGAGCTCGAGCAGGCAGGCGTTCGGCGCGCGCCCGTCGAGGATGACCACGGCGCGCACCCCGCCGTCGATCGCGTGCAACGCGGTCTCGGTCTTCGGGATCATCCCGCCCGAGATCACCCCCTCGGCCGTGAGGTCGATGATCTGTTGCGAGGTGAGGTCGGTCATGACCGTGCCCGAGGCGTCTTTCACCCCTTCCACGTCGGTGAGCAGCAACAGCCGGTCGGCCTTCAGCGCGGCGGCCACGGCCCCGGCGGCGGTATCGCCGTTGACGTTGTAGGTCTCGCCCTTGCGGCCCATGCCGATCGGGGCGATCACCGGGATGATCTCCGCCTCGGCCAGCTTGCGCAGCACCGTCACGTCCATCTCGGCGGGGGTGCCGACAAAGCCCAGGTCGGGATCGGTCTGGTCGCAGATCATCAGTTTGGCGTCCTTGCCGGTGAGCCCCACCGCCTTGCCGCCCTCGTCGTTGAGCGCCTGGACGATCCGCTTGTTGACCCGCCCGGCGAGCACCATCTCGACCACTTCCATCGTCGCCGCGTCGGTGACGCGCTTGCCGTGGACGAAGTGCGAGTGCACGTCGAGCCGTTTCAGCATGTCGTTGATCATCGGCCCGCCGCCATGCACCACCACCGGGTTCACCCCGACCTGGCGCATCAGCACGATATCGCGCGCGAACGAGCCCATCGCCTCGTCGTCGCCCATCGCATTGCCGCCAAACTTGATCACGACGGTCGCGCCCTCGTAGCGTTGCAGGTAGGGCAGCGCTTCGTTCAGCGTGCGGGCGGTGGCGATCCAGTCACGGTTCATGGTCTGCTTTCTCATGGCGGTCCCTCGGGGTGGATGGCAAAAGGTCTAGCGCCCCACCCCTGCGCTGCCAAGGGGCATTGCCTCCGCCGCTGGGCGCGCTACGGTCGGACGACGGAGGGCACGCGGATGGCGCAACGGCAGAAGGTGATGGTGCTGACGGGGGCGAGCCGGGGAATCGGCCACGCCACGGTGCGCAAATTCGAAGCCGAGGGCTGGCGCGTGATCACCTGTTCGCGCCACGCCTTTCCGCAGGAATGCCCCTGGGGCGGCGGCGCCGAGAACCACGTGCAGATCGACCTTGCCGACCCGACCCGGACGATCGCCGCGATCGAGGACATCCGCGCGCGGCTGGGGGGCTATCTTGACGCGCTGGTGAACAACGCCGGGATCTCGCCCAAGGGGCCGAACGGCGAGCGGCTGAACACGATCGACACCGACCTGCGCACCTGGGGCCAGGTGTTTCACGTCAATTTCTTCGCCAGCGTGGTGCTGGCACGGGGCCTCAAGGACGAGTTGGCGGCGGCGAAAGGCTCGGTGGTGAATGTCACCTCGATCGCGGGTGCCCGCGTGCACCCCTTCGCCGGCGCCGCCTATGCCACCTCGAAGGCTGCGCTGGCGGCGCTGACGCGCGAGATGGCGCATGATTTCGGCCCGCTCGGCGTGCGGGTCAACGCGATTGCGCCGGGCGAGGTGGAAACGGCGATCCTGTCGCCGGGCACCGAGAAGATCGTGGATCAATTGCCGCTGCGCCGGCTCGGCCAGCCCGAGGAAGTGGCGGAGGCGGTTTTTTTCCTGTGCTCCAACGCCTCGTCCTATATCTCGGGCACCGAGATCGAGGTGAATGGCGGGCAGCACGTCTGACGCCCCTGCGGGCGCGATGACGCGGCTCTATTCCAGCGCGGCGATGATCGCGCGCAGGGTTTCGATGCCCCAGCCTTTGTCCGACGAGGTGACGATCAGCTCGGGGAAGGCGGCGGGGTGTTTCGCCAGCGCGCCGCGCACCTGGGCGAGCACCTTTTCGCGCTCCGCGTCTTTCACCTTGTCGGCCTTGGTCAGCACCGCCTGGAAGGTCACCGCCGACTTGTCGAGCAGCGCCATGATCTCTTCATCGACCGCTTTCACGCCGTGGCGGCTGTCAATCAGCACGAAGGCGCGGCGCAGGGTGGCGCGCCCCGACAGGTAGGCCTTCAGCAGCCGCTGCCATTTTTCCACCACCTTCACCGGCGCGTTGGCATAGCCATAGCCGGGCAGGTCAACGAGGTAGGGGCCATTGGTGGTGGTGAAAAAGTTGATCTCCTGCGTCCGCCCCGGCGTGTTCGAGGCGCGCGCCAGGCCCTTGCGGCCGGTCAGCGCGTTGATCAGCGAACTCTTTCCCACGTTCGAGCGGCCGGCAAAGCAGACTTCGAGCCGGTCGCCCGGCGGCAGCCCGTCCATCGCCACCACGCCTTTGACAAAGTCGGTGGGCGCGGCAAACAGCAACCGCCCGGCCTCGCGGGCCGCGTCCGAAGGCTCATCGGCGATGGGAAAGGGGAGCGGCGCCGTCACCCGATCACCTCGACCGTGTCGGCCTGGTTGATATCGCCGGTCTTGGTGACGACCGCGTAGACGCCGAACTGCTTGTGGCCCCAGCCCGCTTCCAGCGCGCCGAGCGTGTCGGTATCGCGCTCACCGGTGGCCACGGAGGTGGAGGTGGCGAGGCAGCGGGTGATGTCCTCACGCACCTCGAGCTCGGCCATGCCGATGCGGATCGTCTTGCCAATCCAGTCGCGTTCGGCCCAGGGCTCAAGCCCGTCGAGAATCAGGTTGGCCCGCCAGCGCAGCGGCGAGATCGTGCGTCCGAGCCGGGCTTCCACCTCGGCATGGCTGGCGAGGTTGATGAGCGAGATCGACGGATAGTCGGTGTCGGTCATCCCGCGCAGCCCGTTGCGCACCACATTGGCCGGCAGCGCCCGGTTTCCGGGGCTGATCGGCATGATCCACTGGATCAGCGTCGCCCCGTCGGAGGGATCGTCCGGGTCGATCGTGAGATCCTGCAGCTTCGGGTGCGACAGCGTGACGGTGCCGTAGGCGAGGTTGCAGCGCGCCGTGATCGCCTGCATGCCGGGCGCCTTGGCGGCGCGGGCGAAGTTGCCGCACGCCACCCAGTTGGGGTGCCCGGGATCATAGGCGCTGGCCTCGTGGGCGATTGCCCAGCGCCGATCCCACGGCAGGGTGCGGTTCTCGGAGAGCAGCACCCGGGTCAGCGTCTCGCGACCGCAGGACTTGATCGGGTGGCGCCAGATCTCCGAGAGGATGGCGCTCATTTTTCGTCCGCCTTGGGCTTGCGCTTGAAGGTGGCCAGGATGTTGCCGAACAGATCGGGCCGGTGACCGTGGCGCCACATGATCGTGTATTGCTGGACGAAGGTCAGCGTGTTGTTCGCGATCCAGTAGAGCACGAGACCGCTGGCGAAACGTCCCAGCATGAACATGAACACCCAGGGCATCCAGGCCATGATCGTCGCCTGCGTGGCGTCGGTGGGGGCCGGGTTCAGCTTCTGCTGCAGCCACATCGAGATGCCGAGCAGGATCGGCATGAGGCCGAGCGAGAAGAAGGCGAACCAGCTTTCGGGGCCGGGGGCGGCGAAGGGCAGGGCGCCGAACAGGTTCAGCACCGACGAGGGATCGGGCGCCGAGAGGTCGCGGATCCAACCGATCCAGGCCTGGTGGCGCAGCTCAAGAGTGACGAAGATCACCTTGTAGAGCGAGAACCAGATCGGAATCTGCAGGATCACGGGCAGGCAGCCCGAGGCGGGATTCACCTTCTCGCGCTTGTAGAGCTCCATGATCTCGACCTGCTGCTTCTGCTTGTCGTCGCCCACGCGCTCCTTGATCTTTTCCATCTCCGGCTGCAGTTCGCGCATCCGCGCCATCGAGACGTAGGATTTGTAGGCCAGTGGGAACAGCACCATCTTGACGACGATGGTCAGGCCGATGATCGCCCAGCCCATGTTGCCGATCAGCGCGTGCAGCCAGTGCAGCACGGCGAACATCGGCTTGGTGATGAAGAAGAACATGCCCCAGTCGATCGAATCGACGAAACGGTAAATGCCGAGCTTGGTCTCGTAGGCGCGGATCGTGTCCCATTCCTTGGCGCCGGCGAAAAGGTGCGTGGTGCTGCTGGCGGTGGCGCCGGGGGCGACCTCGACGGTCGGCAGGCGCATCTCGGTCTGGTAGATGTCCGGCCCGGCGGCGTATTTCGCCACCGAGGTGAACGCCTGGCCCGCCTCGGGTGCGAGGACGGTCATCCAGTAGTGGTCCGTGAAGCCGATCCAGCCGTTCGCGGCGATTTCGACGGTCTCGGCGGCGGTGCCTTCGCGCGGATCGACGGCAAGGTCGACGACGTCCTTGTACTTGATCTCGCCCAGTTCGTTATCGGCCTGGCGGATCACCCCTTCGTGCAGGATGTAGAAGCCGCTGAGATCGGCCGGTGTACCGTGGCGGGCGATCACACCGTAGGGGGCGAGGCGCTGCGCTTGCCCCGAGCCGTTCTCAACCGACTGGGTGACGGTGAACATGTATTTTTCGTCCACCGAGATGGTGCGGCGGAAGGTCATGCCGTTGGTATTGGTCCAGGCAAGGGTGACCGGCGTGGTCACGGTGAGCTTTTCGCCGCTCTCGATCGCCCAGGGTGTGGCCGCGCCGGGCACGTCGCCCAGTTCGAGGTTGCCGCCCGGTGCCCATCCGTAAAGTGCGTAATAGGCGTTTTCGGTTCCTGCCGGGGTGAGCAGGGTCACGGTCGGCGAGGTCGGGTCGACCTCCTCGTGGTAGTTGCGCAGATGCAGATCGTCGATCCGCCCGCCCATCAACGCGATCGTGCCGGTGAGGTCGGGGGTGTCGATCTGGATGCGCGCGCTCTCGGCCAGTGCTGTGGCCCGGTCGGCGACCGGCGAGGTGGCCGCCCCGGCGGAGTCGGCGGTGCCGGCCCCGGTGGGCGGGGTCGCAGTGGTGCCGTTGATGCCTGCCGTGGCCTCGGTGCCTGGCGCGGTGGCATCCACCACTGGCTCCGCGGGTGGGAACAGGAGCGTCCACACCGTGATCACCAGGAAGCTCAGCACAAGCGCCAGGATCGTGTTCGAGGTCTGATTTTTCATGGCCACACCGGGTTTTTTCGGGTCACGGTGGTTCAACAGGGGAGGGCTGGAAAGGTCAAGCAGTTTTCCCGTTACCACCTGTCGGTGTGGCCGGCTTGAGGCCGGCGGCGGGCGTGATTGAGAGTCCGTCAGCGGAGCCCTGCGGAGCCGTGGTGCCGGCCCGAGCTGGCGGGCGCCACCATTTTCTGAAACGATCCTTCATGGCCGGGGCTGCGCCGCGCCGGCCGGGCTGTGCGTCTTGCCAGGCCATTGTTGGATACCTGGATCTGACCGCAGCCGCCGTGGGCCCGACGAGCGGATCAGCCAATCTTGCGCGGGAACACTGCGGGGTGTGCGATCTTTTTCTGGTGCTTGACGATCCACGGGCCGGTATCCTCGAACGGCATCGGCTTGGCGATCGAGTAGCCCTGCACATGGCCGCAGCCGAGTTGGGCCAGCATCGCGTGTTCGCCGTGGCTTTCCACACCCTCGCCCAGGGTATCGAGCTCAAGCCGTTCGGCCATGGTGAGGATCGCGGCGACCATGTTCTGCTGGTCGCGGTCGGTGTCGACGTGGGTGATGAAGCTACGGTCGATCTTGATCCGGTTCACGTCGAAGCGCCGGATATTGGAAATCGAGGCGTGCCCGGTGCCGAAATCGTCCAGGTCGATGCTGCAGCCGAGGCGCGACAGCGCGGCGATGTTGCGGGTGGTGGTATCGTCGTCCGACTGGGCGACCACGTCTTCGAGGATCTCGATTGTCAGGCGCCGGGGTGCGATCTCGAACCGGTCGAGTTCCCAGCGCACCTTGTCGAAGAGCTTGGGATTGCGCAATTCTTCCGGCGAGAAGTTGACCGCCACGGTGGGCACGGTGAGCCCGGCACTGTCCCAGTCGCGGATCGCCGACAGGGCGTGGAACAGGATCACCTCGCCCAGCCGCTCGAACAGCCCGGCGCGGGCGACGGCGGGCAGGAAGGCGCCGGGCGCGATCATCCCCTTCTCGGGATGGTCCCAGCGTGCCAGCGCCTCGAATCCGGTGAGCTCGCCGGTATCGGTCGAGATCTGCGGCTGGAACCAGGGCTGGATCTGCCCCTCCTCGAGCGCCTTGACCACTTCCTTGGTCACATTGTCCGGTGCCGAGACACGCGGGCGCATCCCCTTCGAGAAGGCGCGCACCGAGCCGGGGCCGGATTTCTGCGCCTCGTCCAACGCGCTTTCGGCTGCGGCGAGAAAGGCGTCGCCGGTCTGATCGGGCACCCGGCTGGGCAGGGCGAAGCCGACGCAGGCAGTCACGAGCACCCGGGTGCCGCCCAGCGCGATCGGCGCGGCGAGCGCCTCTTGCAGCCGGCCCGAGAGCTGGATCATGGTCTCGAGATCGACGCGCGGCGTTTTGCCCAGCGCGATGCCGAAGCGCCCGCGGCCAAGTGCGGCGACGAAATCGTGCTCGCGCAGCACGCCGGCGATACGGTCGGCGGTGGCGCGGCGGATCGCCTCGATCCCGTCGTCGCCATACTGGTGCTCGAGCCCGGAAAAATTGTCGACCTCGACAACGAGCGCGATCCGCTCTTCGTCCGGCATGGCGAGCCCGGGCGCGGGCATGGTGCCCAGCACCTGCACCAGTTGGACCCGTCCCGGCAGGCCGGTGACCGAATCGCGCCGCCCCGCCGATCCGCCGGTGCGCGAGAGAAGACCGACAAAGGCGATCAGGGCCGGCACGATCACGGCGGTGGTGAGCAGCACGCCCTCGCCGCCGAACCAGTAGGCACCGAGCATGATCGCGGGCAGGAATGCGGCGAGCTGCGGCCCCATGACGGCGCCCTGAAGCCGATCCCACGTGGATTTGAGCTGGCTGCCTTTCGCGATGGCCATGCGCCGGTCCTCCATTCGCAGGCCGGGACGCCTGCCGAGGTCTACCCTAGGCACCGGAGGTCAACCGAGGGTTAACACGCGCGGATTTTTCACACCTCTCCGGTGCCGGGCGAGCCGAGCGCCAGCCCGGCGAAATCGAACAACGCCGGGTCGAGCAGGTGCGAGGGCCGCGAGTTCGACAGCGCCTTGAACATTTTCTGCCGCCGGCCGGGGCTGCGCCGCTCCCACTCGTCGAGCATCGCCTTGATCTGCTGGCGCTGGAGCCCGTCCTGCGAGCCGCAGAGATCGCAGGGCACGATCGGGTAGCCCATGCCGGCGGCGAAGCGGGCGCAATCCTCTTCGGCGACGTGGGCGAGCGGGCGCAGCACGAACAGATCGCCCTCTTCGTTCACCAGCTTGGGCGGCATCGTGGCCAGCCGTGAGCCGTGGAACAGGTTGAGAAAGAAGGTCTCGAGAATATCGTCGCGGTGATGGCCGAGCACCACCGCCGTGCAGCCCTCTTCACGGGCGATGCGGTAGAGGTTGCCGCGCCTGAGCCGCGAGCAGAGCGCGCAATAGGTGCGGCCCTGGGGGATCTTGTCCATGACGATCGAATAGGTGTCCTGGTACTCGATCCGGTGCGCCACCTTCATCCGGTCGAGAAACTCGGGCAGCACGGTGGCGGGAAAGCCGGGCTGGCCCTGGTCGAGGTTCACCGCGAGCAGGTCCACCGGCAGCAGCCCGCGCCACTTCAGCTCGTAGAGCGCGGCGAGCAGGGTGTAGCTGTCCTTGCCGCCCGAGAGCGCCACCATCCACTTCGCGCCGGGCTGCACCATGCCGTAGGCGTCGATCGCCTCGCGGACATTGCGGATGATTCGCTTGCGCAGTTTCTTGAACTCGGTGGTCGAGGGCGCGCCGGCGAGCAGCGGGTGGATATCGTCGGTGTTGTCGAACATGCTGCTGCATACGGCCAAGCGGGCCGAGGGAGCAAGAGATATGGAACTCAGCAAACTGGAGCCGGGCAAACATGCGCAACTGGTCGCCGGGTTGTTTCACGCGTCGGCCGATTTCGTGCAGTTGACGGAGGGGGTGGAGCCGGGGCCGGCCCAGGTGGCAGGGTTCTTCAACGGCGTGCCGCCCGGGGGCGACATCGCGCAATCGGTCAAGGTGGGGCTGTTCGAGGGGCCAAGGCTGCTCGGGCTCGCCGACCTGGCCTTCGGATACCCCGAGGCGGGTGACGGCTACATCGGCCTCATGCTGTTCGCGCCCGAGGCGCGTGGCAAGGGCCTGGGCCGGGCGGTGCTCGCCCTGCTCGAAGAGGAGGCGCGTGCACGGCGCACACAGCGCCTGTTCGTCGGCGTCGTCGAGGCCAACAGCCGGGCCCGCGCTTTCTGGCTGCGCGAAGGGTTCGTGCCGGTCAAACGGTTCGGGCCGATCAAGGTCGGCGCGCGGGCGCATATGATCCAGCGGATGGGAAAGAGCCTCGGGCGGTGAGCGGGATGGGAGGCGCGCGTCAGCGCACCTCCCAGTGGTGGCGCGGGGCCTGTTCGACGGGCGGCAGGCCGATATCGCGGCGCAGATGGTCGGGCAGCGCCTCGGCGCGCGGGCGGCGCGGGCGGCGACGCCAGAGCACACCCGCCAGCGCGCGCAGCGTGGCCCAGGCGCCGTGGCGGTCGACGAGCCGCGTGAGGGTGATGTCGGGAGGGATCTCCTCCACCGAAAGCAATGTCTGTGTCATTGTTCCTTCCCGGCGAAAAATGCACCGGGCCCTTTGAAAAGATTAAGAAAAGCCGGAGAACGCGCGGTTTATGCGCGGTCAGGCTCGGGTCATGTCAGGTGTGAAAGGGGGCGCCGGGGCGCGGTCTAGCAGGTGCTGGCGCTGCTGATCTTGCGGCCGCCAAACGGCGACGACCCGACTCGGAGCGGTGCGGCAAATGCGAAATAGGTCATGAACGCCCCTCCTGTTGGTGTGTCGGACGCCGCGCTGATAGCACGACTCGGTGCGAAAATCACCGGGGTTTCGCGCGTGGCTCAGCGCTGTGGCTTGCGTGCCACGGGGCCGGTGGCGCGCCGCCGGCCGCTTTCGCAAGCGCGCCAGGCGATCTCCTTGGCGCGCAGCGGTGCCCCGGCCACGAGCCGGTCGCAATGGCGCTTCATGTCGTCGCCGAAGAAGGTCTGCTTCGATTCGTTCTGCCGGGGCGCTCGTGGTGGACCCCGGCACCCGACCGGTTCAACCGCAGGAGTTCAGTCAGGCAGGCGGTGCCGGAACGGCCGGTGGGGACCGGAAAAACGAACGGACGGCGCATCGGCCTCATTCGCGATGGGTATGATCCTTTTCACCGGGTTCCGGCACCGGATCATAGCCCGAGCCGCCGAGCGGATGGCACGACAGGATGCGCTTGGTGGCGAGATAGCCGCCCTTCAGCGCACCATGTTTTTCCAACGCCTCCAGCGTGTAGGCCGAGCAGGTGGGCTGGTAACGGCAGGATTGGCCGACCCAAGGGCTCAGCACCGCGCGGTAGGCGCGCACGGGCAGCGAGAGGAGATAGGCGAACGGGCTCATGGGGCCGATATAGGGGCGGCGCGCGCGGCGGGCCAGAGGGATGGGGTGCGGCGAATGGGCGTTTTTGGGTGGAGCGGCTGCGCCGCACACGGTTTTTTGGGGGGCGCTGCCCCCCAACGTTCCTTTTGTGGCCAAAAGCAACGTGCCCCCCGAGGTATTTTGGGGCCAAAGAAAAGCCGCATCCTTTTCGCCCCGGTGGAAAGATCTTCGGCTGGTCCGGGGCGCGCGCATGAAAAAGGCCCACGCCGGGGCATGGGCCTTTCGATCGGGATGGGCGCCGTGGCTCAGTAGCCGCCCTTGCGCCGGCTTTCCGGCAGGCCCGCGATACGGCCGCCCTGCTTGGAGGGATCGAGCGGGAACAGCGCATAGAGCGCGTCCTGCTTGATCTTCTCGCCCCACTTGTCGCTCATCGCCTTGATGATCGCGCGGGTGTTGGGCTGGTTTTCGCGGTTTTCGAAGTATTCTTCGCGCAGGTAGTTGATCACGTCCCAGTGGCGTTCGGTGAGTTCACCGACTTCTTCCGCCTCGGCCATGGCGCGCGCAAGCTCCTCGCTCCAGTCCTCGACGTTCACGACATAGCCGCTGGCTGTGGTATCGACCGACTGGCCGTTGAATTCAAATGCCATCATATCCTCCCTCTGTTCGCCTGTCCGAACATTCAAACATTGTGATAAGCGATTTTCACCAAGGAAACGCGCGGGTCAAGAGGCAGGGTGCTGTGCATGCGTCTTTACCAATGCGCGGGTCAGCTCATCTTCCAGCGTGGCGAAGGGGCGGGCGGCGGTTTCACCGGCGCGCGCGACGAGCACGTAATCCCAGCCGGGGCGTCCGTCGCGCGGCAGGATCGCACGCGCCAGCGCGCGCAGGCGGCGCTTGGCGCGGTTGCGCGCCACGGCGTTGCCGACCTTCTTGGAGGCGGTGAACCCGACGCGGATGCAGGGGGTGTCCGCGTCGTCGCGGCGGCGCGCCTGCAGCACGAATCCGGGGGTCACGGCCTTGCGCGCCCTTGCGCAGGCCAGGAATTCGGCCCGTTTCGTAAGGGTTTGCAGGCAAACGGAAACCGCCGGGGGCGTGTCCGTGGTCACGGGAGCCTCCGGCGGTGTCATCTGGTCAACGGGTCTGGGGCGTCGCAGCTCAGGCGCTGAGCGACTTGCGGCCCCGGGCGCGGCGCGCGTTCAGAATCTTGCGGCCGGCTTTCGTCGCCATGCGCGCACGGAAGCCGTGGCGCCGTTTGCGCACGAGGTTCGAGGGTTGGTAGGTGCGTTTCATCGCCCGTCTCCGTTATCGCAGGCCCCGTCATCCCGGTGGATTCGGGGCCGATACATTCGAAGCCCGGTCTATAGGCGGGGTTTTGCCCCAAGTCAAACGCCGACGCGCGGTTTTGGGAGGGAATCGACAGGGGCGCTGGTGTTTTGTAATGTATACATATGTATGCAGAGAGGCCGCCGATGATCCGCGCGCTTCATCATGTGCAGCTCGCCATGCCCGCGGGCGGCGAGGCGGCGGCGACCGCCTTTGATGTCGACGGGCGCGCCGAGGCAACAACGGCGCCCGCGGTGGCCGGGATCGGCTATCGGCGCGACGTGGACCGGGCCCGGCTGTAACATTTGCCCGCGCGGGATCAATCGGCCGTGAGACCGGGGCGCGGGGGGTGGGCTTTCGCCGCCACCCGGCGCATCTTCGCCCCAGCTCCGGGAGGACAGATGACCAGCACCAAGGCCCGCGCGCTTCGCCAGGCGCCCTTCATCGCGATCCTCGTGACCGCCGGCTTCGGTTTTTTCTTCCTGCGTCCTTGGCTTGGCTTCGACATGCTGGCGGATTATCGCCACGAGCTGATGGGCTTCGTCGCCGAGCACTACCTGCGCGCGGTGCTGGCCTTCGTGCTGATCTACGTGGCGATCGCCGCGTTTTCGCTGCCGGGCGCCACCCTTACCACGCTTGCCGGTGGCTTCCTGTTCGGCCTGTTCCCCGGCGTGGTTTATAATATCGCCGGGGCGACTCTGGGGGCGACCGGGCTGTTTCTCGCCGCGCGAATGGGCTACGGCGAACGGCTCGCGGCGCGGATCGATGCGAGCGAGGGACGGGTGCGGCGGCTGAAACAGGGGATCGACGACAACCAGTGGTCGGTGCTGTTCCTGATGCGCCTCGTGCCGGTGGTGCCGTTCTTCGTGGCCAACGTCGTGGCGGCGCTGCTCAACGTGTCGCTCTGGCGTTTCTTCGTCACCACCAGCCTGGGCATCGTGCCCGGCGCGATCGTCTATACTTCGGTCGGCGCGGGCCTCGGCGGGGTGTTCGAGGCGGGCGAGCGGCCCGACCTTGGGCTGATTTTCGCGCCGAATATTCTCTGGCCGCTGATTGGGTTGTGCCTGCTCGCGGCATTGCCGATCCTGATCAGGCTGTTTCGCCGGGAGGCGCGGGCATGAGCGCGATCAAGACCGATATCTGCGTGATCGGCGCGGGGTCCGGCGGGCTGTCGGTGGCCGCCGGCGCGGCGCAGATGGGCGCGCGCGTGGTGCTGGTGGAAGCCGGCGCGATGGGCGGAGATTGCCTCAACACCGGCTGCGTGCCGTCGAAAGCGCTGCTGCATGCCGGGCGCGTCGGCATGAGCTGGGACGCGGCCCAAGGTCATGTGGCGGCGACGATTGCCGCTATTGCCCCGCACGATTCGGTCGAGCGGTTCGAAGGGCTGGGGGTGCGGGTGATCCAGGGCTTTGCCCGCTTCACCGGCCCGCGCGAGGTGGCGGTGGGCGAGACGGTGATCCGGGCGCGGCGCTTCGTGATCGCCACCGGCTCGCGCCCTCGCCTTCCCGATATCCCCGGCCTTGCAGATGTGCCCTATCTCACTAACGAGACGATTTTTTCCCTCGCCGAGCAGCCCGCGCCGCTTGTCATTCTCGGCGCCGGCGCGGTCGGGTTGGAGATGGCCGAGGCGCATCGCCGGCTGGGCTGCGAGGTGACGGTGATCGAGGCCGGTCGGGCGCTGGGGCGCGACGATCCGGAGGCGGTGGCGCTGGTGCTGGCGGCGCTGCGCGCGCGCGGCGTGCGGATCGAGGAAAACACCGCCGTCGTGCAGGTGCAGCGCAGCGCCGAGGGGATCGCGTTGACCACGCGTGAGGGCGCCACGATCAGCGGCTCCCACCTGCTCGTCGCCACGGGCCGTACCCCGGCGGTCGAGGGCCTTGGGCTGGACAAGGCCGGTGTCGAGAGCACGGCCTCTGGCATCCCCACCGATGCCCGCCTGCGCAGCACCAACCGCCGTATCCACGCGATCGGCGACGTCGCCGGGGGCGCGCAGTTCACCCATGTCGCGGGCTACCAGGCCGGGGTGGTGATCCGCTCGATGTTGTTCGGCCTGCCCGCCAAGGCCCGCGCCGACCACATTCCCCGCGCGCTCTACACCTCGCCGGAGCTGGCGCAGGTGGGGCTGACCGAGGCCGAGGCGCGCGCGCGCCATGGCGACCGGCTGGAGGTGCTGCGCGCGGAGTTCTCCGGCAACGACCGCGCCGTGGCGACGGGCGAGACCACGGGCTTTCTCAAGGTGATGGCCGTGAAGGGCCGCCCGGTGGGGGCGACGTTGGTGGGTGCGGATGCCGGCGAGCAGATCGCCCCCTGGGCGCTGGCGCTCTCGGCCCGGCTGAAGATCGCATCGCTGGCCGGGATGGTGCTGCCCTACCCGACGCGGGGCGAAATTTCCAAGCGTGCCGCTGGCGCTTACTTCGCGCCGCGCCTATTTGATAATGCTAACGTGGCGCGCATCGTGCGCCTGGTGCAGCGGTTCCTGCCGTGATGCGCCCAACGACGAGAGGGACATGGTGAACTCGCTGTCGGGTCGGTTCCTGGTTTTGACCATCGCCTTCGTGATGCTCGCGGAGGTGATGATCTTTGTGCCGTCGGTGGCGCGGTTCCGCGAGGACTACCTGCGCACCCGGCTCGAGCGCGCGCAGATCGCCTCGCTGGTGCTGCTGGCCGACGATATGATCGACGAGGGGCTGAAGGCCGAGCTGCTGCAGAACGCCGAGGTGTTCAACGTGGTGCTGCTGCGTGACGAGGCGCGCGAGCTGATGCTGTCGTCGCCGGTGCCCAGCCCGGTGGCCGCCACCTTCGATCTGCGCAACGCCGGGGCCTTCGCCCTGATCCGCGACGCGCTGCACCGGCTCGTCACCCCCGACGACGAGGTGATCCGGGTGATCGGCGACCCGGTGCGCATGGGCGGGATCGAGATCGAGGTGACGATGGCGGCGGGTCCGCTGCGCGCGGCGATGCTCGACTACGGACAGCGGATTTTCGTGCTGTCTCTGGTGATTTCCGTGATCACCTCGGCGTTCCTGTTTTTCGCGGTGCGGATGCTCATGGTGCGCCCGATCAAGAGCGTGGTGCGCGACATGATCTCGTATTGCGAGGCGCCGGAGGATGCGCGCCGGATCATCCAGCCTGCCTCGAAAGTGCGCGAGCTGCGCGAGGCGGAAGAGGCATTGTATGACCTTGAAACCCAGGTCTCGGCGGCGCTCAAGCAGAAGGAGCGTCTGGCCCAGCTCGGTGGCGCGGTCGCGCGCATCAGCCACGATCTGCGCAACATCCTGACGACGACCCAGCTCTTCGCCGACCGGGTGGAGATGAGCCAGGATCCGAGCGTGCAGCGCGCGGTGCCCAAGCTGATCGGCTCGATCAACCGCGCCGTGAATCTCACCGAGAGCACGCTGGCCTTTGGCCGCGCCGAAGAGCCCGCGCCGCGCCTCACCCGCTTTCCCCTCACCGAGGTGGTGGTGGACGTGGTCGAGAGCGAGCGGCTGGCGACCGGCGACTATGATATTTCCTACGGCGAAGACGTGCCGATGGGGCTGATCCTGCGCGCCGATTCCGAGCAGCTCTACCGCGTGCTGCGCAACCTCGTGCGCAATGCCCGCCAGGTGATCGAGGCGACCGGCAAGCCCGGTGAGATCGCCGTCGCCGCGCGCGAAGGCGAGAAGGAATGGACCATCACCGTGACGGACACCGGCCCCGGCCTGCCGAAAAAAGCGCTCGATACCCTGTTTCAGCCGTTCTCGTCGGGGGCGAACAAGGGTGGCTCGGGGCTCGGCCTCGCGATCGCCGCCGAACTGGTGCGCGGCCACGGTGGGCGGCTGGAGCTGGTGCGCACCGGGCCCGAGGGCACTGCGTTCGCCATTCACCTGCCGCGCGGGCTGGAGACCCTCGAAGAGGCGTAATTGCCCCTTGCAAACCCCGGCCCGGGCCGTTAAATCCCGCCTGTCCGCGCGCTGGTAGCTCAGTTGGATAGAGTACTTGACTACGAATCAAGGGGTCGGGGGTTCGAATCCTCCCCAGCGCGCCATTTCCCTTCCTGCCACCTAGTCGCCTGATCCGATCGCCGCGATCGCCGCGCGCAATTGGCCGTCGGTCTGGGCCAGGAGCTTTCGCGCAACGTCGAGGTCCCGCGCGCCCTCGGTGATCAGCACCGCTTCTTTCACCCGGCCGCCCGATGCCGCGAGGCTTCTGGCCGCCGTCTCCCGGTCGCAGCCGGTGAGCTGCATCACGATGTTTTCGGCCCGGCGGAACAGTTTTTCGTTGTTGGCGATGACGTTGACCATCAGCCCGTCGACCACGTGGCCGAGCCGGATGCCCATCAGGGTCGACATCATGTTGAGCGCGATCTTCTGCGCCGTGGCGGCGCCGAGCCGGGTCGAGCCGGCGATCAGTTCGGGCGGGGTGGCGAGCAGCACCGCGATATCCGCCTCCAGCAGCCGCGCCCCGGGGTTGTTGGCCAGCCCGATCGTCACCGCCCCGGCGGCGCGGGCGATCTCCATGATCCGCACCGGGTAGGTGGTGTTGCCGCTGGCGGCGAGGCAGATCACGCAGTCGCCGGGGCCGATCCCCGCGGCCCGCGCGTCGGCCTCGGCGGCTTCCGCCCGGTCTTCCATCTCGCCCTTGGGGCGCGACATGTCTTCCAGCCCGCCGGCGCGCAGGATGCGGATCTGCGCGGTGGGGATGCCGAAGGTGGGGGTGATCTCCAGCCCGTCGGCCATCGCCTGCGTGCCGGAGGCGCCCGCCGCGGCGTAGACCAGCTTGCCGCCCGTGCGCACCGTCCGTGCCATCGCCTGTGCGCCGCGCTCCAGCGCCGGGATCGCCGCGCGCACCGCCTCGGCGGCGGCGATATGGCCATCAAGCAGCAGGCCGAGCGCCTCGCTGCCGGCGCGGGTCTCGATCCCGGCGGCGAGCGGGTGGGTCTGTTCGGTATTCGGTGTCGACATCGGCGGGCCTCCCTTGGCGCTCATCGATCTCTACCAAGGCCACGGCCCCGGTGTATAGATCGGCCATATCGCCAGGAGCGACCGGCGCCGGTCAGGTGGTTTTCAGCATCCCGCCATCGACGTGGTAGGCCGAGCCGACACTGTAAGAGGCGCGCGGCGAGCAGATGAAGACGCAGAAATCGGCGAGCTCTTCGACCGTGCCGAAGCGCTTGATATCGGCGTGCTCGTCGGCGACCTCCTGCAGGTAGTCTTCCCAGTTCTCGCCCGCCAGCTCGCGCGCCGTATTCTCCCAGTCCGGTGTGCGGATCAGGCCGGGGTTCACCGTGTTCACCCGGATATTGCGCTTGATCATCTCGGTCGAGAGGGTCTTGGCGAACATCAGCAGCGCCGCCTTGGTGGTGTTGTAGATCGGCTCGTACCAGAGCGGCTGGACGGCGCAGATCGAGGCGTTCATCAGCATCGCGCCGCCGCCCTTTTCATCCATCTGGTCGGCGAGTCCCCGGCTGAGGCGCACGGCGGCCATCACGTGGAGGTTCCAGTAGTCCATCCACTTCTCGTCGGGCGCCTCGGCCACGGTCTCGTTCGAGCCGGTGCCGGCATTGGAGACGAAGATATCGGCCCCGCCCATGCCGGCGGCGGCGTCGATCACCGCCTGGCAGCCCGCGGGCGTCGACACGTCGGAGGCGACGGCGCGCACCGTCACGCCGAATTCCTCGACAATCGCCTCGGCCGCCGCCTCGATCATCTCCATCGTGCGTGCGGTGACCACCAGGTTGGCCCCCTCGCGGGCAAAGGCCCGGGCGATGCCGAGGCCGATCCCCTTCGAGGCGCCGGTAATGACGGCAACCTTGCCTTCCAATCCGAGATCCATGGCGGGTCCTCCTGTGCGGGGCGCCGCGCCGCGCCGGTCATTCCTCGGGGAAATGGCAGGCGACGCGGTGGCCGGTCTTTTCGAGATGCGGGCGTTCGCTGCGGCAGATCGCCTGCGCCTTCCAGCAGCGCGGCGCGAAAGGGCAGCCGTCGGGTACGTTGAGCGGCGAGGGCAGCTCGCCCTCCAGCTTGATCCGCTTGCGCTCGGGGTGCGGCTCGGTCGAGGGCGTCGCCGAGAGCAGCGCCTTGGTGTAGGGGTGGCGCGGATGCGCGAACACCTCCTCCTTGGTGGCGAATTCCACCGGACGGCCGAGATACATCACCATCACGTCGTCGGCGACATGGCGCACCACGCCGAGATCGTGGCTGATGAACAGATAGGCGAGCTGCATCCGCTCCTGGATATCGAGCAGCAGGTTGAGCACCTGGCTCTGGATCGACACATCCAGCGCCGACACCGGCTCGTCGAGCACCATCAGCTTGGGCTCGAGCATCAGCGCGCGGCCCACGGCGATACGCTGGCGCTGGCCGCCCGAGAACATGTGCGGAAAGCGGTCGTAATGCTCCGGGCGCAGGCCCACCAGGTCCATCATCGCGCGCGCCTTTTCCTCGCGCTCGGCGGCCGACATTTCGGGGCGGTTGATCTTCAGCGGCTCTTCGAGGATCGAGCCGACGCGGTGGCGCAGGTTGAGGCTGCCGTAGGGGTCCTGGAACACGATCTGCACGCTGTCGCGCAGCCGCGCCCAGTTGTTGCGGGTGCCGGGAATGCCGCCGATGGTGAAGCTGCCCTCGGTGGGCTCTTCGATCAGCGTGACGAGCCGGGCGAGGGTGGACTTGCCGCAGCCGCTTTCGCCCACCACCGCCAGCGTCTTGCCGGGCATGATCGAAAAGCTCGCTTCCGACAGCGCCTTCACCACCTTGGGTTTGGAGAACACCCCGCCGCCCACTTCGTAGTGACGGGCGAGATGTTCGGCGACGATCACGGGTTCGCTCATCACACCGCCTCCTTGGCCGGGGTGGCAATCGGGTAGTGGCAGCGCGCGAGGCCGAGCGCGGCGCTTTGCACCGGCGGCGCCTGGGTGCGGCACTTGTCGTCGGCGAAGGCGCAGCGCGGGCTGAACAGGCAGCCGGCGGGCCGGTCGAACTGGCCCGGCACCACGCCGGGGATGGTCGGCAGGCGGCGCTCGGTGGCGCGCTCGGGCAGCGCGGCCAGCAGGGCGGCGGTGTAGGGGTGATGCGGCGTGTCGAACAGCGCGCGCACCGGTTGCTCCTCGACCTTCTGGCCGGCGTATTGCACCTGCACGCGCTGGGCGGTCTCGGCGACCACGCCCATGTCGTGGGTGATCAGGATCAGCGCCATGCCGGTCTTTTCCTGGATCGAGGTGAGCAGGTCGAGGATCTGCGCCTGGATCGTCACGTCGAGCGCCGTGGTGGGCTCGTCGGCGATCAGCAGGCGCGGGTTGCACGACAGCGCCATGGCGATCATCACCCGTTGGCTCATGCCGCCCGAGAGCTGGTGCGGGAAGGCGCTGAGGCGCGTTTCGGGGTCGGGGATGCCGACCAGATCGAGCAACTCGATGGCGCGGGCGTGGCGCTCCTGGCGGGTGAGGTCGAGGTGCTTCTTCAGCGCTTCCTTGATCTGGAAGCCGACCGTGAAGCAGGGGTTGAGCGACGACATCGGCTCCTGGAAGATCATCGCCATGTCGCGGCCGATCACGGTGCGGCGCTGCTTCGGGGTGAGGCTGCGGATATCGCGCCCGTCGAAGCTCATCTCGTCGGCCGTGATCGTGGCGGTCCAGGGCAGCAGGCCCATCGCCGCCAGCACCGCGACCGACTTGCCCGAGCCGCTCTCGCCGACGATCGCCAGCACGTCGCCCTCATCGACGGTGATATCGGTCTGGTCGACGGCACGGAACTGCCCGCCACCGGTGGCGAAATCGACCGAGAGATTGCGGATCTGGAGCAGGGGCATCGCGTCAGCTCCTCTTCAGCTTCGGGTCGAGCGCGTCGCGCAGACCGTCGCCCATCAGGTTGATGGCGAGCACGGTGATCAGGATGGCGAGGCCGGGGAAGGTGACGACCCACCAGGCACGCAGGATGAACTCGCGCGACTCGGCCAGCATCGTGCCCCATTCGGGCGTGGGCGGCTGGGCCCCCATGCCGAGAAACCCGAGCGCGGCCACGTCGAGGATCGCGTTCGAGAACGACAGCGCCGCCTGCACGATGATCGGCGCGAGGCAGTTGGGCAGGACGGTGATGAACATCAGCCGCGGCAGCCTGGCGCCCGCGACCTTGGCCGAGATCACGTAGTCTTTCGAGCGCTCCGTCATCACCGCCGCGCGGGTGAGGCGGACGTAATGCGGCTGGTAGGCGATGGCGATGGCGATCATCGCGTTCATCAGCGAGGGCCCGAGGATCGCCACCAGCACGAGGGCCAGCAGAAGGGCGGGGAAGGACAGGATGATATCCATGATCCGCATGATGATCGTATCGACCCATTTCGGCGCGAAGCCGGCGATCAGGCCGATCAGGATGCCGCCTGTCGAGGCGATCAGCACCACGACGACACCGATGATGAAGGAATAGCGCGCGCCGTAGAGCAGGCGCGAGAGCATGTCGCGCCCGAGCGGGTCGGTGCCGAGCACATAGCGCCAGCTGCCGCCCTCCTCCCAGGCCGGCGGCACCAGCGTGGCCGTGCGATCCTGCGCCGTGGGATCGAAGGGGGCGATGAACGAGGCCAGAAGCGCCAGAAGCAAAAGCGCGACGAACACGTAGAAGCCGATGACGGCGCCCTTGTTCTCGCGGAAATAGAGCCAGAATTCCTTCAGGCGTCCGGGGCGGGCGGGGGCGGTGAAACTTGCATCGGCCATGTCAGCGCTTCCGGATCTTGGGGTTGATGAGGCCGTAAAGCACGTCGACGATCAGGTTGACCACCATCACGAAGGCCGCCACCAGCAGGAGCCCGCCCTGCACCACCGGGTAGTCGCGCCGGAAGATGCTGTCGACCATCCACTTGCCGATCCCGGGCCAGGAGAAGATCGTCTCGGTCAGGATCGCGCCGGCCAGCAGCGTGCCGACCATCAGGCCGATCACCGTGATCACCGGGATCATCGCGTTGCGCAGCGCGTGCAGCCCGTTGACGCGCACCGGCGCGAGGCCCTTGGCCTTGGCGGTGCGGATGTAGTCTTCCGAGAGCACTTCGAGCATCGCCGACCGGGTCTGGCGGGCGATCACCGCGAGCGGGATCGTCGCCAGGACGATCGAGGGAAGCACGAGGTGCGACATCGCCGAGGTAAAAGCGCCCTTCTGGCCCGACAGCAGGCTGTCGACCAGCATGAAACCGGTGGTGTTGGGGAAGTAATAGAGCAGGTCGATCCGACCCGAGACCGGGGTCCAGCCGAGGTTGCCGGAAAAGACGATGATCAGCAGCAGCGCCCACCAGAAAATCGGCATCGAGTAGCCGATCAGGGCGGATGACATCAGCGCCCGGTCGAAGAACTTGCCGCGCTGGGTGGCGGCGATCACGCCCGCCGGGAGGCCCAGCGTGATGGCGATGACGATCGCAACAAGGGAAAGCTCCAGCGTGGCGGGGAACAGTGCGAAGAACTCGTCCCAGACCGGCTTCTTGGTGACGAAGCTCTGGCCCAGGTCGCCTTGCAGCACGCCGGTGAAATAATCCCAGAACTGCACGTAGATCGGCCGGTCGAAGCCGAATTGCGCCTGCAGCTCGGCATAGCGCTCGGGCGTCACCCCGCGCTCGCCGGCCATCACGATGATCGGATCGCCCGGCAGCACGCGGATGAACGCAAATGAGATGAGCGTGACGCCGAGAAAGGTCGGCACGAAGGTCAGCAGCCTGGACAGGAGATAGCGGAGCATCGGCCCTCACGTAGGTCGCGGCGGGTCGTCATGCCCGGCCTGTTGGTCTTGCCCGTAACGGGATGGGCGGGGCCCGGCAAGGCCCCGCCCGATTTTGGCAGCTTATTCGGCCAGGCCGACTTCGTTGAAGATGTGGCCACCCAGCGGGTGCATCACGTAGCCTTCGACCTCGGGACGCATCGGCATGAACACGACCGAATGCGCGATCGTCGCCCAGGGCGCCTGCTCTTTGAAGATCACTTGCGCGTCTTCATAGAGCTTGGTGCGCTCGGCCACGTCCGAGACGGTTTTGGCTTTCTGCACCACGTCATCGAACGGCTGGTAGCACCACTGCGCCCGGTTCGAGCCGCCGACGGCATCGCAGCCCAGCAGCACGGCGAGGAAGTTGTCCGGGTCGCCGTTGTCGCCGGTCCAGCCCAGCAGCACCGCGCCGTCACGGTCGGTGGCTTTCGAGCGGTCGAGGTACTCGCCCCACTCATAGGACACGATCTCGACGGTCACGCCGATCTTCGAGAAGTCTTCCTGCATCAGCTCGGCCATGCGCCGCGCGTTCGGGTTGTAGGGACGCTGCACCGGCATCGCCCAGATCTTCATCGACAAGTCGCTCACGCCGGCTTCGGCGAGCATCGCCTTGGCGGCTTCGGGATCGTAGGCGTCGTCGACGACGGCGTCGTTATACGACCACATGGTCGGCGGGATCGGGTTCTTGGCGATCTGGCCGGAGCCCTGGAACACCACGTCGATGATCGCCTGCTTGTCGATCGCCATGTTCAGCGCCTTGCGCACTGCCGGGTTGTCGAACGGCGGCATCTGCGTGTTGTAGGCGAGGTAGCCGACGTTGAGGCCTTCCTGCTCCATCACGTTGACGTCCGGGTTCGACTTCATCTCGGCAACGTCGGCCGGGTTCGGATAGGGCATCACGTGGCATTCGCCGGCGAGCAGCTTCTGGTAGCGCACCGAGTTGTCGGTGGTGATGGCGAACACGAGGTTATCGACCTTCGGCACGCCGTCTTTCCAGTAGTCGGGGTTCTTGGCGTAGCGGATGACCGCGTCTTTCTGGTAGGCGACGAACTCGAACGGGCCGGTGCCGATCGGCTGCTGGTTCAGCATTTCGGGGGTGCCGGATTCGAGCATTGCGTCGGCGTATTCGGCCGACTGGATCGAGGCGAAGTCCATCGCGAGGTTGGCGATGAAGGGCGCTTCGGAGCGGGTCAGCACGAACTTCACCGTCAAGTCGTCGACCTTTTCGATCGAAGCGATCAGGTCGGGCATCGACATCGCCTGGAAATACTCCCAGGTGCCGCCGGAGACGGTGTAGTAGGGGTTGGCTTCGTCGTTCTGACGCACGAACGAGAAGAGCACGTCGTCGGCGTTGAAGTCACGCGACGGGGTGAAATAGTCGGTGGTGTGGAACTTCACGCCGGGGCGCAGGTGGAACGTGTATTCCGTCCCGTCCTCGGAGGCTTCCCAGCTCTCGGCGAGGCCGGGGATCACCTCGGTGGTGCCGACCTTGAACTCGACGAGGCGGTTGTAGATCGGGTGCGACGAGGCGTCGAACGTGGTGCCCGAGGTGTAGAGCGCGGGGTCGAAGCCCTCGGGCGAGCCTTCGGAACAATAGACCAGCGTGGACTGGGCCGAGGCCGCCCCGGCCATCGACAGAACGAGGCTCGTCGCGGTCAGGAAAGTGCGTAGTGACATGGAATACTCCCGTATTGATATGTTTGCTCGGTTACTCATCGCAGTTACCGGCCCCGGACCGCTCCTGTCTGCCCCGCGCAATATCGCTTTGGGGCCAGGGTTTCGCAAAAACCCGGAAATCGTTGGCGGTCCTTGAATTTTTCACAGGGATCTAGCGCCCCCTGCCGGGGATTAAGACCTGAAACTTGGCCCGGATCAAGGTTTGTCGCCACGGAAATTTGACCAAATCGTCAGCGGGCGTGCAGAAGGGTGCCGCAAGCGCCCGACCGGGCGATCAAGGAATTGCCTTGAAAACATGCATTCGCCTCATCTGACGCCGGATTTTTGTGCGAATGCCTCGAGCTCGGGCGCTCGCGCGCCGCAATTCCTGACTCTGGCCAGGCTTCGTGCTGAAACCATGGGCAAACCGACCGGATGGAGACGATGAATCAGCTTGCGCCAGCCATGAGCACCGGACCGGAGCAACCGCGCGCACGCGGTCAGGTGCGGCTCTCGCTGAAGCCGGGGCCGGGCGGCGGCGCGCTCGACGGGCTGCGCATGGCGGGCTCGCTCAAATGCATGTTTCCGCGCCCCGCCGGGCAGGCCTTCGACGCGGTGCTGGTCAATACCGCCGGCGGCGTGACAGGCGGCGACCGTTTCGCCACCGAGGCCAGCGCCGCGCCGGGTACGGTGCTCACCCTCACCACCCAGGCCGCCGAACGCGCCTACCGCGCTACTGGGCACGAGCCGGGGCGAATCGCCACGCGGCTAGGCGCCGGGGCGGGGGCGCGGCTGGCCTGGCTGCCGCAGGAGACGATCCTGTTCGAAGGCGCCCATCTGGCGCGCAGCCTGGATGTCGAGATCGCCAGAGACGCGCGCTTTCTGATGGTCGAGCCGGTGGTGTTCGGCCGCATGGCGATGGGCGAGGAGCTGCACGGCGTGCGATTCCACGACCGGGTCGAGATCCGCCGCGACGGTGCGCTGATCTGGCTCGACGCGGTGCGCCTTGAGGGCGACCTAGCCGGCCAGATGGACCGCGCCGCGATTGGCCACGGCGCGCGGGCGATGGCCAGCCTTGTCTATGCCGGGCCGGACGCCGAAACCTTCCTCGCGCCGCTGCGCGCGCTTCTGCCCGAGACCGCCGGCGCGAGCCTGGTGCGCGCGGGCCTGCTCGCCGCGCGCCTGCTCGCCCCCGACAGCTACACCCTGCGCCAAAGCCTCGTGCCGGCGCTGAAGCTCCTCAACCACGATGAAATCCCCAAGCCCTGGATGCTCTGACCCATGCAACTGACGCCCCGAGAAAAAGACAAGCTCCTGATTTCCATGGCCGCCGAGGTGGCGCGCAAGCGGCTTGCGCGCGGCGTGAAGCTCAACCACCCCGAGGCGATCGCACTGATCACCGATGCGGTGGTGGAAGGCGCGCGCGATGGCCGCTCGGTGGCCGACATGATGGAGGCGGGGGCGCAGGTGATCACCCGCGAGATGTGCATGCAGGGCGTGCCGGAGATGATCCCCGAGGTGCAGGTGGAAGCCACCTTCCCCGATGGCACGAAGCTCGTCACCGTTCACAACCCGATCCGCTAAGGAGACTCCGACATGCGTTCACTCATCGCGCTTGCCCTCATAACCACGCCGGCGTTCGCACACCCCGGCCACGGCGTTCACCCGCACGAGGCCCACGGCGTCTGGATCGCCGCTGCCTTCGGCCTTGCCACCGCGCTCACCCTCGCCGTGATGTTGCGCCCCGCGAGGGCCAAGGCATGATCCCCGGCGAGGTCTTCCCCGCGCCCGGCGAGATCACCCTGAACGAAGGCCGTGAGGCGATCACCCTGATGGTGGCCAACACCGGCGACCGTCCGGTGCAGGTGGGCAGCCACTACCATTTTGCCGAAACCAACCCCGCGCTCGCCTTCGACCGCGCGGCGGCGCACGGGATGCGGCTCGACATCGCCCCCGGCACGGCGGTGCGCTTCGAGCCTGGCCAGCGGCGCGAGGTGCAATTGATTCCCATCGGCGGCAGCCGCAAGATCTACGGGTTCAACCAAAAAGTGATGGGAGACCTCTGACCATGGCCACCGTGCCCCTTCTTTCCGACGATCAACTGAGCCCCGAGGCCGCAGTGGTGTTTGCCGATATCCGCGAGGCGCGCCAGACCGATTACGTCAACAATTTCTGGCGTGCGATGGCGAATGAGCCCGCGACGATGGCGCCGCTTTGGGAGCGGTTGAAAGGTCTCATGGGGCCGGGCCACCTCGACCCGCTCACCAAGGAGATGATCTACATCGCCGTCTCGGTGGCGAACGCCTGCGAATACTGCGTCCACTCCCACACCGCCTCGGCCAAGGCCAAGGGGATGAGCGACGAAATGTATGGCGAACTGCTGGCCGTGATCGGCATGGCCAGCCAAACCAATGCGTTGTCCACCGCGCTGCAGGTTCCGGTGGACGAGAGGTTCAAAGCATGAGGGTCCGGCTTCCAAACCGAGGCTGACCCCGACAGGAGAGACGAATGCCCGTCCAGATACCCCGGCGCGACTATGCCGCCATGTTCGGCCCCACCACCGGCGACAAGGTGCGCCTGGCCGATACCGACCTGATCATCGAGGTCGAGCGCGATCTCACCGCCCAGCCGGAGGGCTACAACGGCTCGCTCTACGGCGAGCAGGTGAAGTTTGGCGGCGGTAAGGTGATCCGCGACGGCATGGGCCAGAGCCAGGCGACGCGGGCCGAGGGCGCCGTCGACACCGTCATCACAAACGCGCTGATCGTCGACCACTCGGGCATCTACAAGGCCGACGTGGGCCTGCGCGACGGGCGCATCGCGGCGATCGGCAAGGCGGGCAACCCCGATACCCAGTCGGGCGTCGATATCATCATCGGCCCCGGCACCGAGGCGATCGCGGGCGAGGGCAAGATCCTCACCGCCGGAGGTTTTGACAGCCACATCCACTTCATCGCGCCGCAGCAGATCGAAGACGCGCTGCACTCGGGGCTGACCACCATGCTCGGCGGCGGCACCGGCCCGGCGCATGGCACGCTCGCCACCACCTGCACGCCCGGCCCGTGGAATATCGGCCGGATGCTGCAAGCCGTCGACGGCGTGCCGATGAACATCGGTTTCGCCGGCAAGGGCAACGCCAGCCTGCCCGCGCCGCTGGAAGAACAGGTGCTGGCCGGGGCCTGTTCGCTCAAGCTGCACGAGGATTGGGGCACCACCCCGGCGGCGATTGACAACTGCCTCACCGTCGCCGACGCGCTCGACGTGCAGGTGATGATCCACACCGATACGCTCAACGAATCCGGCTTTGTCGAGCATACCGTGAAGGCGATGGGGGGGCGCACCATCCACGCCTTTCACACCGAAGGGGCAGGGGGCGGCCATGCGCCCGATATCATCAAGGTGGCGGGCGAGGCGCATGTGCTGCCCTCGTCCACCAACCCGACGCGCCCGTTCACCGTGAACACGCTGGAAGAGCATCTCGACATGCTGATGGTCTGCCACCATCTCGACAAGTCGATCCCCGAAGACGTGGCCTTTGCCGAAAGCCGGATCCGGCGCGAGACCATCGCCGCCGAAGACATCCTGCATGACATGGGGGCGTTTTCGATCATCGCTTCGGATTCACAAGCGATGGGCCGGGTCGGCGAAGTGATCATCCGCACCTGGCAGACCGCCGACAAGATGAAGAAGCAGCGCGGCAAGCTGGCGGAGGAAACCGGCGACAACGACAATTTCCGCGTCCGCCGCTACATCGCGAAATACACGATCAACCCCGCCATCGCCCACGGGGTGAGCCACGAGATCGGCTCGATCGCGGTCGGCAAGCGCGCCGACCTCGTGCTGTGGAACACCGCGTTTTTCGGGGTGAAACCCGAGATGGTGCTGATGGGCGGAATGATCGTGGTGGCGCAGATGGGCGACCCCAACGCCTCGATCCCGACGCCCCAGCCGGTCTACACCCGGCCGATGTTCGGTGCGATGGGCCGCGCGGTGGAACACTCGGCGATCACCTTCGTGAGCGCGGCGGCGCAGGATGCGGGGATCCGCGAGAAACTTGGGCTGGCGAAACAGACAGTGGCGGTGAAGAACACGCGGGGCATCGGCAAGAAAGACCTGGTGCTGAACGACGCCCTGCCGCAGATCGAGGTGAACCCGGAAACCTACGAAGTCCGCGCCAATGGCGAGCTGCTCACCTGCGAACCTGCGACGGAGCTGCCGATGGCGCAGCGGTATTTTTTGTTTTGAGGGCACGATGAGGATTTCACTCCCTGAACCAGTGGCCAAGATCTACGAAGCTGTCGAAGCTCCGTCTGCGGCCTACCCGGGTCGTCCATTTACGCCTGATGGTCATCTCGTCGGCTCAATTGGAGAAGTGATTGCGGCGGAAGCGTTGGCGTTAAAACTCGTGCCGCCCTCGACAGAGGGGTTCGATGCTATCGATTCCGAGGGTCGGGAGGTGCAAATCAAGCTCACCTCAACGCGTGGGGTATCGTTGAACGCTGATTGCGACCGTCTGGTCATCATGAGGATCGCGGACAGATTCTACGCTGACCTCGTCTATGATGGCGATGGAGCATCTGTTTGGGAACGCGCCGGAAAGATGCAGAAGAACGGCCAACGCCGAATCTCTTTCGCGCGTATGCGGGATTTGCCGGGCTGGGTTGGAGTTGAGCCATGACCCTCCCCACCGCCCATACCATCACCCACGCCCATCACGGCGACGCCACCGTCACCCTCACCTATGACGACCGTTTCCTGCGCCGCAAAACGCTGGTGACGGATGCCGGTGAGCGCTTCCTCGTCGATCTCGAGCACACCACCTCGCTCGGCCCCGACGATGCCTTTGTGCTCGACGATGGCCGCAGGGTGCTGGTGCGCGCCGCGCCCGAGGTGCTGATCGAGGTCACCGGCGATCTCACCCGCCTCGCCTGGCACATCGGCAACCGCCACACGCCTGCGCAGATCGAGCCCGGCCGCATCCTGATCCAGGCCGATCACGTCATGGCCGACATGCTGGCGAAGCTCGGCGCGACCACGCGGCAAGTCACCGAGCCCTTCACCCCCGAGGGCGGCGCCTATGGCCATGGCCGCACCCATGGCCATGACCATTCCGCCAGCCACGGCCCCGAGGGCCATACCCATGAGCACTGAGCTCCTCACCCTCGCGCAATGGCTCTCGCCCGGCTTCCCGGTTGGGGCGTTCAGCTATTCCCACGGGCTTGAGGCGGCCGTCCACGCCGGCTGGGTCTCCGACGCCGCCAGCCTTGAGGCCTGGCTCGCCGACCTGCTCGCCCACGGTTCGGGGCTGAGCGATGCCACCTTCCTCGCCGCCGCCTTCCATGGCCACGCGCCGCTCGCCGAGATCGACGAGATGGCGCGCGCCTTCGCCCCCTCCGCCGAACGCCTGTTGGAAGCCGACGCCCAGGGCGCGGCCTTCGCGCAAGTCGTCGGCGCGGTCTGGGGAACAGACCTCGACGGGTTCACCTACCCGGTGGCGCTGGGCGCGGCGGCGGCGCGCGAAACCCTGCCGCTCGACCTTACGCTCACGCTCTACCTGCAAGCCTTCAGCTCAAACCTCATTGCCGCCGCCCAACGCCTCGCGCCCGTGGGCCAGACCGAGGGCCAGCGCATCCTGCACGCGCTCACCCCGCTGATCGAAGCCACGGCCAGCACCGCGCGCGATGGCGACCTCACCGGCCTCGCCTCATCCGCCTTCCTTTCCGACATCGCCTCGATGCGCCACGAGACCCAGTATTCGCGCATCTTCCGAAGCTGAACCTCTTCATCTTGGAAAAATTACTCACCGCCCCGCGCCACAGGAGACACGATATGACCTCTTCCCCCAACGGCCCCCTGCGCGTCGGCATCGGCGGCCCCGTCGGCGCGGGCAAGACCACGCTTACCGCGGCCCTGGCGAAGGCGCTGAAAGACCGGCTCTCGCTCGCCGTCATCACCAACGACATCTACACCCGCGAAGACGCCGAGGCACTGATGCGGATGCAGATCCTGCCCGAGGATCGGGTGATGGGGGTCGAGACCGGCGGCTGCCCGCATACCGCGATCCGGGAGGATGCGTCGATCAACCTCGCCGCCGTCGCCGCGCTCAATGCCCGCCACCCCGACCTCGACCTGATCCTGATCGAGAGCGGGGGCGACAACCTCTCGGCCACCTTCAGCCCCGAGCTCGCCGACGTCACGCTCTACGTGATCGACGTGGCCGCGGGCGAAGATATCCCGCGCAAGGGCGGCCCGGCGATCACCCGATCGGACCTGCTGATCATCAACAAACGCGATCTCGCGCCCTATGTCGGCGCCAATCTCGATGTGATGGACCGCGACGCGGCGAAGATGCGCGCGGGAAAACCCTATGTCTTCACAGCCCTGCGCCAGGGTGAAGGGGTGGCGGCGATCGTCGAACACCTGGCCGAAATCGGCGGGCTCGACCTTGCCCCAGCCAGTGCTGACAGCGCTGCATAGCGGGCTTGCGCAACCGGCAGGTCTCAAATGTGTCAGAATAGCTTACCTTGAAGCCGAAGGGAGGAACGAACACACAGATATCTGAGGTTTCCAAAATGACTTTCATCGCAACCCATACGCCTTCGGCTGCCTCCCATTCATTCACCGCGCGCAGTGTGTCCGCCATCGGCGGCTTCTTCCTGCGCTACGCCGAGGCGCGCAGCCACCACGACGAAATCGCAGCGCTGGAGCTGAAATCTGACGCCGAGCTGGCCGAGATCGGCCTGACCCGTGACGGCATCATCCGTCATGTCTTTCCCGGCTCGTTCTATCTCTGAACGCGGTCCCGGGAATGACGAAAGCCAGGCTCGCGGGCCCGGCTTTTCCTGTCTGGTGGTGATGGAGCGGGCGGCGGGAATCGAACCCGCGTCATCAGCTTGGAAGGCTGAGGTCTTACCACTACACAACGCCCGCGAATAGGATGCTTCCTATTTCATGTGTTTTTTTGGGTCAAGCGGGATGCATCGTCATCCCGGCATCGCCAGTCAGGACCTTCGCGGCCTCTATCCAGGTCGGTCTATGGCGTTGTCGTCGTCGAGCGTGAACCTGCCGGTGCCATGGTTGGTCTAGGTGGCCGGCGCCCGCCGACTGGCGGCCAGCCCGGTGAGGGTCATGGCCTCGCCGTCTTCGCGCTCGGCGACCACGCCTTGGGCCGCGAAAGCGGTCGCATAATGCTCGGCCAGTTGGGTGTCGCCGATGATGGCTACGGATTTTCCCTGCCAGAAATCACGCGCTCCGGCCAATTCGAGCCCCAGCAAAAGGCCCGACAACCGAGCGCGGGTCACATCCGAGGTCGTGGCTTCGAGCAATGACCCGGCGCGCAATGAGAACAGGCGCGACAAGGTGCTTTCCGGCGATACGATCGCAGCGTCGACAGCCTCCAGGAACGCCGCCGCGTCCCAGCCGTCGCCGTCCATGGAATGGCGCAGGACCGATTCCTTTGCCAGGAGCGCAAACACTTCGCCGGTCATGAACGTGCGAAAATCGAGGATCATTCCATCGCTCACATGGACCCATTTGGAATGGGTGCCGGGCAGACAGATGACGCCGTCGTACCGAGGCCGCGTGGCCAGAAACCCGCCAATCTGGGTTTCCTCGCCCCGCATCACATCCGGGGGGATCTCCTGCATGACGCCCGGCAGGATGCGAACGTCCATTCGGGGATCCGAGGTCTCAACCCAGATGGCGTTGGACGCGTTGGGCGGGGGGCAGGGCACGCAAGCATACGGGGCCTCGCGCCAGCCTTGCCGGGCGCCGACCATGCCGCAGCAGATGATCGGGACGCGCCCGTTTTCGGGCAGATGCGCGGCGACCAGCTCAGCGAGCGCACCTTCAAAGTCATCGGGCGCCAGTCGCGCCATGCCCTTGTCCGATGACCGGTGCGCGACCAAAGCGCCGTTTGAGTCGTAGATCCAGACCCGCAGGTTTGACGTCCCCCAGTCTACGGCGATCCAGTCGATGTCCATGTTCGGCCCTCTCCTTGCTCAGCACCCGCCGCGGTGGGCTGACCTCTCAGTTTTGTCGGCCCGATCACGCGGCTGGTTGGGCCAAATAGCAGCATTCGGGCAGAGCATTCAGCTCACCGGCCTAGTCACCCAGCGGTTGCGGGCCCGTGCGCCCGTGATACGCTGTCAGCGACGCCCGGATGCGGCGCAGGTTTTCGGTCGTTTCCGCTGGTCGCTTCTGGGCAACTGCCATCGCCAATGCATCAATCAAGACCAGAAACGCGTACCGCGAGGCCGTCGGTTTGTGAATGTCGGGATCTTCCGGCAGATCGAGTTGCAGCGCGATCCTGGCCACCCGTGCAAGGCTGCTGCCAGTCTTGGTAATCGCAAGGGTCACCGCCCCGTATCCACCGGCGACCTCGGCCGCGCTGACGATCTCGTCCGCTTCTCCGCTGGCCGAGATCGCAAGGAGCATGTCCGTTTGTTTGAGCGTTGCCGCGCGCATTTGCAGAACGTAGCTGTCTGATACGGCGGTGGTCGGGATGCCCAGGCGGAACAGCCGGTTCGCGGTTTCCTGCGCCAACATGGACGACCCGCCACCAATGCCCGCGACAAGGATCGTGTTTGCTCCGACAATCGCCGAGCTGGCCGCCGAAAAAACGTCCGGCTCGAACTGGTGCCGCAACACGTTGAGTGTCGCCGACAAGGCGCCGATGACCTGATCGACAATGTCAATTTCCGCGGCTGGCGGCGTTTGTTGATCGCGCACGAGGTATTGCAGGCTGACGGCAAGGTTCTGTGCCAAACGGATTTTGAAATCTCGAAAGCCGTCGCAGCCCATGGATCGGCAAAACCGGACAACCGTCGGCGAGCTGACGCCGGCGGCCAGGGCGAGGGCCGCAATCGTCATTCCGCTGATCTGTTCAAGGTTGGCCAACACATAGTCGGCGACCTGCTGCTCGCGCGCCGGCAGCCGGCGATCGAGACCTCGCAGGTTCGAAATCAGGTCGATCGGCGTATGGCCCGCCTTTGCGTCACTTGGCATTTTCGACAGCGCCTTTCTTCAATGCGCCAATTTGTAATTTGATTTCAGAACGTGATCAATATTTTAGATCCTGCGGGAAAATGGCAGGCGAAACACAGGTAGTTGTGAAACTAAGTAACACAATTGCCTTGACTTGCTCTTGGTTGAGCAGAAAAAATCTAACTAAGTTTCGGCAGCGATGCGGGGACGCGGCGGGCGTGGCGTGCCGAGTTGCCTCGCCGGTTTGAACAAAAGGACATCCTCATGCGCGTCTTCACGGCGTCCATCGCGACGGAAACCAACACCTTCTCGCCGTTGCGGACCGACTTCACGGATTTCGCCGACAGTTTCTATGCACCGCCCGGCGAGCACCCTGACACGCCGACGCTCTGCTCGGCGGTTTTCCCCGCATTGCGCAAGCGCGCGGCGCGTGGGGAAATCAATCTGATCGAAGGCACCGCAACATGGGCCGAACCGGGTGGGTTGGTGAACAACGCGACTTGGGTACGCCTGCGCGACGAGGTGCTGCATCAGCTTGAAGCGGCAATGCCGCTGGATGCCGTCGTACTTGGATTGCACGGTGCCATGATCGCCGACGGTTGCGTCGATTGCGAAGGGACGCTGCTTGAGTTGGCGCGCAAGATCGTCGGTCCGGAGTGCGTGATCGGCGTCAGTTTCGATCCACACAGCCACCTGAGCGAAAGACGCGTGGCGAATGCGGATGTGATCACCGTGTTCAAAGAGTTTCCGCATACCGATTTTGTCGAGACCGGTGAAGCTTGCGTTAATCTCACGCTCAAGGCTGCACGCCGCGAGATCACGCCGAGGATCAGCGTTTTCGATGTGCGGATGATCGACGTTTTGCCGACGAGCATTGACCCGATGCGCAGCTTCGTGGATCGCCTCAAACAGATGGAGCAGGATGGCGAGGCGCTTTCGATCTCGGTCATTCACGGGTTCATGGCGGGCGACTCTCCCGATCTTGGCGCGAAGGTCATCGTGGTCACCGACAATCAGGTGGCCAAGGGCGATCGGCTGGCCGCCGAGCTTGGACACGAGCTTTTCGGCTTCCGTGGCCGGGCAACGCCGCCGTTCCTGGCGCCGCGCGAAGCGTTGCGGCGGGCCGACGCGGCGACGGCGTGTCCGGTGGTTCTCGCCGATGTCTGGGACAATCCCGGTGGCGGGGTGCCGGGCGATTCAACCATCCTTTTGCGGCATGCCATGGAGATGGGGCTCAAGGGCGTTGCGCTGGGCACGATTTGGGACCCCATGGCGGTTCGGCTTTGTTTCGCGGCGGGTGTCGGCGCGGAGTTGGACTTGCGGTTTGGCGGCAAGACCTCTGCCACCGGTGGCGATCCGATCGACGCCCGTGTGACCGTGACCCGCCTCGTGCGAAATGCCGAGCAGAGTTTCGGCGAATCCGTCGTGCCGCTCGGCGACAGCGCGGCGATCCGCATCGGCGATCTCGACATCGTCCTGAACTCGGTCCGGTCCCAGGCGTTTTCACCGGATTTGTTTTCCAATCTTGGCATCGATATTTCAGCCAAGCGCATCCTTATCGTGAAGTCGACCAACCACTTCTACGGCGCCTTCGCGCCCGTTGCGGGCGAGATCCTGTATGCGGCGGTCGAGGGGCCATACCCCAACGATCCGCGCCGCACAGACTACACCCGAGTGACGCGCCCACTCTGGCCGATCGTCGACAACCCATTTGAGGAGAAACCCGCATGATGTTCGAAGACATCGACACACCGTCCGTGCTGGTCGATCTGGACAAGGCCGAGGCGAACATCACCCGGTTCCAGGCCTATTGCGACGATCACGGGTTGAGGGTTCGGCCGCATATCAAGACCCATAAGCTCCCGTTCCTGGCCCGATACCAGGTGGCGCAGGGTGCGGTGGGTATCAATTGCCAGAAGGTCAGTGAAGCCGAGGCGATGGTGGCCGACGGCAAGATCGACGACGTGCTGATCACCTACAACGTGCTTGGGCCCAAAAAGCTGGCGCGGCTGCGCGCGCTCGCGCAGACGGTCAGGCTGTCGGTGGTCGCAGACAGCTCCGAGGTGGCGCAAGGGCTGAGCGTGGCCTTCGAAGATGCGCCAGGCCCGCTCAACGTCTTTGTCGAATGCAACACGGGCGCCGACCGCTGCGGCGTGTCTTCACCGCAAGACGCCGCTGCCCTTGCGGCCGAGATCGTGGCACTTGCTGGGATCACCTTTGCCGGGCTGATGACCTACCCGCCGCAGGGAAAACCGGCGGAGGTCGCCGAATGGCTCGCGCTCGCCAAGGCACTGATCGAGGAGCAGGGCATCGACGTGCCGGCGATCACCTCCGGCGGTTCGCCCGATATGTGGCGCGCCCATGAGATGCCGCTGGCGACGGAGTACCGGGTCGGCACCTATGTTTACAATGATCGCTCGCTGGTCGAACGCGGCACCTGCACCTGGAATGACTGCGCCCTCACGGTGCTGGCAACGGTTGTCTCGGTTCCGTCGCGACATCGCGCCGTCATCGATGCGGGTTCGAAGGTTCTCACCTCGGATCTTATGGGGTTGGAGGGTCATGGCTACGTGCTGGACCGGCCAGACCTTGCGATCGACCAGCTGAGCGAGGAGCACGGCCGGATCGTCAGCGACGGCCCGATCAACCTCACCGTTGGCCAGCGCATCCGGATCGTTCCCAATCACTGCTGCGTGGTGTCGAACATGCTCGACCACGTCGAACTCATCCGTGGCGACCATTTCGAACGCAGCGCCCCGGTTGTCGCGCGAGGGCAGGTTTGGTGATGCCGGCTCCCGCCCTGATGGCGGCCGCTGCGAACGGCGCACGCCCCGAAAAACCCAAACATGACAGAAGGAGACAACCATGACCATTGAACGTATCGGTGGCGAACGCAGCGGCGCGGGCGGCCAGCCCTTGCCGTTTTCCCCGGCTGTGCGCGCGGGTGACTTTGTCTACATTTCCGGACAGGTCGCCATGGACGAGACCGGCGAACTCGTGGCCGGCGGTATCGAAGCCCAGACACGGCGCACGATGGAAAACGTCATCAATGTGCTCGCCAAGGCCGGCTGCACGCTCGAAGATGTTGTGAAAATCAATGTCTGGCTCGACGATACGCGCGATTTCTGGACCTTCAACAAAGTCTACGCCAGCTATTTCCCGAACGGGGCGCCAGCGCGCTCGGCTGTCCGGTCGCAATTGATGGTCGACGGCAAGGTCGAGATCGACGCCATCGCCTATCGGCCGCAGTGATCGGGGTGCCCGGCTGACCGGAACCCGTCATTGCTGGCGGGCGCATAGCCCAATCCGAAAACGGCATTGGCACAAATTCGGCGAAGGCCGTTCGCTGGGAGCATCGCGAGCGACGAAAGGAGCGACGCATGCCGAGCTATGATCTACTCTTGCAGGGCGGGCGGGTCGTCGATCCGGCGCAAGCGCGCGACGGGCGGGCCGACGTGGCGTTCAAGGACGGCAAAGTGGCCGCCGTGGAGGCCGGTATCGATCCGGCCCTGGCCGGGGATGTGCGCGACGTGACCGGCAAAATCGTCAGCCCCGGGCTGATCGACATGCACACCCATGTGTATTGGGGCGGAACGTCGCTCGGTGTCGATGCCGACACCGTGGCTCGGCGCAGTGGCACCACCACGTTTGTCGATGCCGGCAGTGCCGGGGCGGGCAATGTCGCGGGGTTTCGAGAGCATGTGATCGCGCGCTCCGAGGTGCGGATCCTTGCCTATCTCAATATTTCCTTTCCCGGGATTTTTGCCTTTTCCGACAAGGTTATGGTCGGAGAATGCGAGGATCTGCGGCTGCTGAACGCGCGTGAATGCCTGCGGGTCGCGCGCGAGAACGCCGATCTGATCGTCGGGATCAAGGCGCGCGTCGGGGCGATTGCGGGTGGAAGCTCCGGGCTCGCGCCGCTGGCGCTGGCGGTCGAGGTGGCGGACGAACTGGGCCTGCCGGTGATGGCGCATATCGACAATCCGCCACCCACCCGCGAAGAGGTGCTGGGCGCGCTACGCCCCGGCGATGTGCTCACCCATTGCTTTCGCCCCTTCCCGAACGCGCCGATTCATGGCGACGGCAGCCTCAGGGCGGAAATCCTCGAAGCACATCAGCGCGGCATCCTGTTCGACATTGGCCACGGCTTTGGTGGCCTTGGGTTTCGCTCGGCACGTTCGGCGCTCGCGGCAGGGCTGAAGCCGGACGTCATTTCGAGCGACGTGCATGCGCTGTCGGTCAACGGCCCGGCGTTCGACGTGCTCGCGGTGATGTCGAAATTCATGGCGCTCGGGATGACGCTGGAAGAGGTGATCACGGCCACCACCGCCGCGCCCGCGCGGGCCCTGCGCCGCGAGGATATCGGCACCCTGCGCGTCGGTGCGGCGGGGGATGCGACGATCCTCGACGAAGTGCGCGGCCGCTTCCTGCACACCGATGCGATGGGTGAAACCCTCACCGCAACCAGCGGCCTGGCGCTCGCGGGCGTGGTGCTCGGCGGCCACTGGTGGGCAGATGGCGCCGGTGAGCCGGACCGCAGCTAGACCGGGGGCCAGAAAACGGGCGCGGCGCCTGACGGCAACCGCGCCCGCGGGGCCTCACAACTTGATGCCGATATTCTTGGTCTGAACGTAGCCGAGCAGGGCTTCCTGCCCTTTCTCGCGGCCATAGCCCGAGCGCTTCATCCCGCCGAAAGGCGTTTCGATGCCGCCGGCCCACCATTGGTTCACGTAGACCTGCCCGGCGACGAGCCGGTGCGCGACCTTGTGCGCGAGGCTCAGATCTCTGGTGTAGAGGCCCGCCGCGAGCCCGTAGTCGGTGCCGTTGGCGATGGCGATGGCGTCCTCGGTCTCGTCGAACGGAATGATCACGACGACGGGCCCAAAAAACTCCTCCTGCGCGATGCGCATCTCGGGCGTTACGTCAGAGAATACGGTCGGGGCCATGAAAAACCCGTCGAGCTCCTCAACGCGCTTGCCGCCCGTCGCCAGCGTTGCGCCTTCCTCGACGCCGACCTGGCACAGTGCCTCGACGGTCTGAAGCTGGCGCTCGGAGATCAGTGGCCCCATTTCGGCGCCCTCGATGCCCGGGCCCACACTGAGCGCCTGCGCCTTTTCGACCATGCGCGCCACCACCTCGGCATAGACAGAGCGATGCACGATCAGCCGCGAGCCGGCCGAACAGATCTGGCCCGCATGTTTAAAAATGCCGGCCGCAGCGCTCTCGGCAACCTGATCGAGATCGGCGTCGGCAAAGACGATACCGCCGGACTTTCCGCCGAGTTCCATCACGCAGGGCACAATCCGTTCGGCGGCCGCGCGCAAGACACTCTTGCCGGTTTCAACTGAGCCGGTGAAGACGATGTGGTCGATGTCGTCATGTGCCACGAGGGCGGCTCCCGCTTCGAAACCGAGGCCGCAAACAATGTTTACAGCGCCTTTGGGCACGCCCGCGCGCTCGCAGGCTTCGGCCAGCAGGAACAGGCTAAGCGGCGAATCTTCGGGAGATTTGAGCACGACGGTGTTGGCCGTGGCCAGCGCGCAGGCGATCGACCGCGCGCCGACCGGCAGCGGGCCGTTCCAGGGTACGATCTGTGCCGAGACGCCGTAGGGTTCGTGCGTCGTGTAGTCGAGAAGGTCGGCGCCGATCGGGATCTGCCGGCCCTCCAACTTGTCGGCAAGGCCGCCGTAGTAACGCAGGTAGCGCTGGGTCAGCGGAAGTTCGGCACGCCCTTTCTCAAGTGTCTTTCCATTGTCGAAACACTCCACTTCGGCGATCTCGTCAGCCGCTTTTTCGAGCTCGTCCGCAATGCGGAACAGGAGCGCGCCGCGCTCGTGCGGGGCCATGTCCTGGAGGACGCGGGTTTCGAAGCAGGCCCGCGCGGCCGCCACGGCGCTGTCGATGTCCTGCGCGGTGCCGCGCGCGACCTCACTGATCTTTTGCCCGTTGCCGGGATTGAGCAAATCGATCCGCCCGCCGTCGGACCCATCGACCCAGGCGCCGCCAATGTAGTTTTTCCAGTAGGGCCGGATCTCGATGGACATGATGCGTTCTCCCAAATGAGCCGGGCCTGAAGCCAGACTGAGCACTCAATTCGATCATCGCCCCGCAAGCAGGTGAAATAAAATGCCGAATATGGATGCGGCCATACGAAATGCGCATGCGCGCGCGGGTGTCATTTCCAAGTCCGCGCCGGTTCTGTTAAGCTTTTGATGGGTGGAACAGCGCTGGCGAGACGGGGATGGCACAATGGAAATCAAGTGGATTTTAGATTTTCTATCGCTTGTCGACACCCAGAACTTTTCAAGATCGGCCGATCAACGGGCTACGACCCAACCTGCCTTCAGCCGGCGGATCAAGGCGTTGGAAGAATGGATGGGGGCCACGCTGTTTGATCGTGCAAGCCAGCCGATCGTGCTGACGCTGGCGGGGCAGAAATTCCGCCCCGTGGCCGAAGAGGTGCTGCGCCGCCTGTTGCAGAGCCGCGAAGAGATCCAGCAGATCGGCAAACACTCCGAAAGCACGATTTCCTTTGCCGCGACCCACAGCCTGTCGCTGGTTTTTTTCCCGCGTTGGATCCGTGAGATCGAAGCCGATACAGGAATCCTGCGAACGCGTCTGGATTCGAACCGGATCGCCAATTGCGTGCAGGCGTTGCTGCGCGGCGAAGTGCACTTCGTGTTGCGGCCCACCCACACCTCGATCGACATGGAATTACCGAAAGACCGCTTCACCTCGATCGCGGTCGGGGTTGACCGTTTGATGCCTGTGTCGGCCGCCAACGGGTCCGGGGCGGCGCTTCACCAATTGCCGGGCGCGGCAGGGGCCGCTGTCGACTATCTCGCATATGTCGGTGCGTCTGCGAGCGGACAAGCGGTCGAATTTCTGCTCAAGAACCATGATCATGCACCTGTCTTGAACCAGGTGTTCGACTCGCATCTGGCCGGTGTGCTGAAGACGATGGCGCTCCAGAGCCGCGGGGTCGCCTGGTTGCCCGAAAGCGAGATTGTCACCGAACTTGAGAGCGGCAAACTCGTTGTGGCGGGCGATGAAAGCTATTTCATCCCGTCGGAAATCCGCCTGTTTCGCTCGATCGATCCGTTGCCAGTCGAAGCCGAAGAGGTGTGGCGCCGGCTGATCGATGCGGGATCGGCATCGTCATAGGCCGACCTTGCATTGGTCGATCCGCGGCATCGCGGCTAGGTTCGGACCGTCACCAACACGAGGTCCAAACATATGTCCCAAGTTTCGCCGCGTAGGGTCGCAATTCTGGGTTTGATGCTGGAAAGCAATAGCTTTGCGCCCGTGACCACCGAAGAGGATTTCCTCAACCGGGTCTACCTCGCGGGCGACGAGATTCTTGCCGACCTGTCCAGCTCGGACCCGATGCTTCCGACCGAGCTGCGAGGGTTCTCCACGGAAATGAGCGGCCGCGCCGACTGGACCCCGGTGCCGATTCTCGTCGGCCTCGTCGAGGCCGGGGGGCCGCTTGAGCACGGGTTTTTCCAGCTCACCTTCGACGCGATGAAATCCCGTCTCGAAGCGGCGATGCCCGTCGATGCCGTCTATATCTGCAACCACGGCGCAATGATCACCACGCAGAACAAGGACCCCGATGGCGAGATCTTCGCGATGGTCCGTGATGTGGTCGGACCCGACGTGCCGGTGGTGGCGACGCTCGATCTGCATGGCAACGTCTCGCAGCGGATGGTCGACACCGTTGACGCGATCATTGCCTATCGGACCAACCCTCATGTCGACATGCTGGCGCGCGGCAAAGAAGCGGCCGGCGTCCTTCTGGAGCTGTTCGACGGCATGAAACCGGATGTGGCCTTCCTGCGTCTGCCGGTGACCCCGCCGACTGTGACCCTGCTCACGGAGACCGGGCCCTATGCCGATCTGATTGACTACGGCCAGAGCTTTGTCGACGGCGACGTTTTCAATGTGTCGATCCTAGGTGGGTTCGCCTACAGCGACACGCCCAAGAATGGCCTTGCCATCATTGTCTCGGCGCGGACGGCGAACGGAGGGGCAGAACGTGTCGCCCAGCAGATCGCCAACCGAGCATGGCAAGAACACAAGCGCTACACCCCGGTCCTGACCTCGCTTGAGAACGCCGTGGCGCGGGTACTTGACGTTGGCAAAGACGAAGGGCTGGCGCCGGTGATCCTCGCAGACGTGGCCGATAACCCCGGCGGTGGCGGCAACGGCAACACGATGTGGATCATCGAGGCCCTCTACCGTGCCGGCGCCACGGGTGTGATCGCTGGCGTAATCAACGATCCGGCTCTCGCCGCAGAAGCGACCGCTCTGGGCGAAGGTGCAAGCTTTTCCGCAGTATTCAACCGCGACAGCAGTGATGACTTCTCGCGCCGGTTTGAGGCCGAAGCCAAAGTCTTGCGCTTGCGCGACGGCGAATGCGTCGGGCGGCGCGGCTTCTATGCCGGTCGCAAGATGAACCTTGGAACCACCGCCTTGCTCGGCCTGGGCGGCATCCAGGTGGTGGTTATTTCTGTGCGCACGCAATGCGCCGATCCGGTCTTCCTCGAGATGATGGGGCTCGACATCGCCACCGCGCGCGCCGTGGTGGTGAAATCGCGCGGCCATTTCCGTGCCGGCTTCGATGAGTTCTTCGGACACGACCAGGTGATCGAGGTTGATGCGCCGGGGCTGACCTCGCCGATCTTGTCGCGGTTCGATTTCAAGAACCTGCCGCGCCCGGTGTTCCCCGTCGATACCGAGGTTGCCTGGGCCGTGCCGGCCTGATCCCGGACCGCCCCACGTATTCTCAAATCAGGAGAGAGACATGCTGATCATTTCCGAATCTGCCGCCCGTGAGCTGGTCTCCATCGACGCGGCGATCGAGGCGGTCGAGGCGGGCTTTGCCGCGATGGCCGGTGGCGCCGCGCGCAATTTCCCGGTGGTGCGCGAAGCGCTGGGCGTCAGCGATGCGGTGTATGGTGTGAAATCGGGAATCGAGACCGGTGCCGAAGTGCTTGGCCTGAAGGCCGGGGGCTACTGGCCCCACAACCTTGCCCTGGGCGAGACCAATCACCAGTCCTCGACCCTTCTGTTTGACACGAAAACCGGCCGAGCCACGGCCCTGGTCAGTGCGAACTACCTGACCGGTGTGCGCACGGGCGCGTCGAGCGCGATAGCGACGAAATACCTGGCGCGCAAAGACGCAACCGTGCTCGGCATAATCGGTACGGGTGGCCAGTCCGTGTTTCAGCTTCAGGCCACGATGGCGGTCCGACCGCTTACCGAGGTGCATGCCTGGGATATGGACGAGGTGAACCTCGCACGGTTTGGAGACACCGTCCGCGCGCTTGGCCTTGGCTTCTACGGCCACACCAGCCGCGAGCCGGTTCTGGCGGCGGCGGATATCGTGATCACCGTCACGCCGTCTCAGGCCGCATTGATCGAAAAGGAATGGGTGCGGCCTGGCACGCATATTTCTGCGATGGGGGCCGACACCAAAGGCAAGCAGGAACTCGCCCCTGCGCTCGTCGCGTCGTCGTCGCTGTTCTACGATGAACTCGCACAGGCAAAGACCATAGGCGAGTTTCAGCACGCGTTTGCAGAAGGGTTGGTGCAGGAGGCGGACCTGCGCGGCAGCATTGGCGAGGTGATTGCCGGAACCGTGGCCGGGAGGCGCGCGGACGACGAGATCACCATCTACGATGGCACCGGAGTTGCGTTGCAGGATCTCCTGGTGGCCAATCTTGCCGTGCGCCTCGCAACCGAAAAGGGCATGGGCACCACCGTCAAATACTGATCCAGAGATCGCTGATACTCCCCAGCGATATGGAAGGCAGCAACTCCGTCCTTGGTGGCGGAGTTGCTGTTTTCTACCACCCGTTCACGCGGTCCCAGACGGCGACGATTTCGGTGCTGTCGCTGCTGTCGCTGTCGACGACGTAGTACCGCTCATACATCGCGGCCGTCATGCAGACATGGTTGGGGTAGACCCGCAGTTTGGCGCCGATCGGGAACTTGGCGAGGTTTGACCCGGCCACCATCGGCACCAGCCCGTGTTCCTGATAAACCCGGGTCACGTTGAGTTGCGGCCCGAGCGCCTTGCCCTCGGCATCGGCGAGCAGGCCGAACCCGACATCGTTGGGCACATTCTCGGTGCTGCGGTCTTTCGACAGGGCAAGGGCGCCGGCATCGACCGTCAGGTGGTTGAGATCGGTGCGGTGACTCGACACATCTGTCAGAACCGACACCGCGAGATCCTCGACGCGGCAGGAGCCGATCTGCGCCTGGAACATGTCGCCAAACATGTAGACCCCCGCGCGCGCCTCGGTGATGCCGTCGAGGTGTTTGGCGTGCAGGGCAGTGGGCGTGGAGCCGAGCCCCACGTTAGGGCAGGCGATCCCAAGCGCGCGCACCGCTTCGGCGGCCGCGACGACTGCGCTGCGCTCCAGCTCCGCCATCGCCTCGATCTCGGCGAGCGAGCGGCAGGTGTAGGAATGCCCGGCATGGGTCATGACCCCATCGAAAATCACGTTGGGGGCCGCATCGAGGATACGCGCGATGTCCAGCAGATCGGCCGATCCCGGCAAGACCCCGGTGCGGTGTTCGCCGCAGTCGACCTCGATCTGCACGTGGAATGCGCCGTCGATCTCATCGTGTTTTGCGGCAATGGCCCGGGCGACGTCGACGCTGTCGGTGATCACCGCGAGCTTGGCGCCACTCGCTTGGATCTTGGCCACACGCTCAAGCTTGTCGGGCGTGATGCAGACCGCATATTGAATGTCTCGAATACCCTCGGCCGCGAAATATTCCGCTTCGCGCAGGGTGGAAACGGCGATGCCGACGGTGCCCGCGTCGAGCACCAGCCTGGCCACATCCATCGACTTGGCGGTCTTCAGGTGCGGGCGCAGCGCCACACCGTTTTGTTGGCACGCGGCGGCCATGCGCGCGATGTTTCGCATGAGTTTGGCCCGGTCGAGCACGAGGCTCGGTGTGGGCAGGTCGTGCAGGGTTGTCGCGGTCATGCGGGGAAGCCTCGTATTTGATCGCCGGTTGGCGAGAGCTCTAGTCTTTGGATTCGAGGATGAACTCCTCGATCATCACGTTCATCCCCGCAAGGAGCCCGCCGTCGACCGGCAGCGCCGCGCCGGTGATGTAGCTGGCATCGTCGGAGCCCAGGAACGACACCGCCTTGGCGATGTCTTCGGGTTCCGCGACACGGCCCATCGGATACCAGCGCGCGAGTTTCTTGAACACGTCGGGGTCTTTGCGCAGGCGGATTTCCCACGAGGCGTTCTGAGTGCGCACAGAGCCCGGCAGCACCGCGTTGCAGCGCACGCCGAACTTGCCGTACTCCGAGGCAACCGACTGGGTGAGATTGATGATCCCGGCCTTGGCGGCGCTATAGGCAGGATTGCCGAAGTAGCGCACGCCGTTCACCGACGCGATGTTCACCACCGCCCCGGCACCGCGCGCCTTCATCCGGGGGAGGACCGCGCGCAGGCAGTGGTAGGGGCCATTGAGGTTGATGTCGATTTCACTGTGCCAGTCTTCCAGCGAGATTCCGTCGATATCACCGGCATCGGTAAAGGCCGCATTGTTGACCAGCAGACCGATCGGACCAAGCGTGGTCTCGAACCGGGCGACGGCGGCTTCAACGGCCGCTGCGTCGGTGATGTCGCCGACGATGGCTTCGGCCCGGTGCCCGGCTTTGCGCAGCAGTTCGGCGGTTTCCTCGGCCTGTTCGCCATTGATCTCGAGAATGCCGACATCGGCGCCCTCCTCGGCCAGGCGCGTGGCGATGGCACGGCCGATCCCGTGGCCGGCACCGGTGACGATTGCGACTTTTCCGGAATGATCGGGCATCGAATGTCCTTCCTTGGTCAGGCCAGCGCTGCCGCGATCCAGTCGAGCGCCGACAGGCGCAGATGGCCGTAATTGTAGAATGAGAGTGAGCTTGGCCCGAGCGCGCGCAGGGCCGTGACGGCGTGCGCGAAGTCGTCGGCGGAGGTGAGGTTCGGGTATGACGGGCGCAGGATGAAGCCGATCTCGGCTTCGTCTCCGCTGGCGTCACGCGTCCAGGCGGCGTCTTTTGCGATCGCCGTGGCACCGGTTTGGTAGGCCGGCACTTCGAGCCGGTCGGCGGCCTTCGCCAGCCCGGCCAGATCGCTGCCCTCGATCCAGCACAGTGCGTTTGGCGTCTGCGTGGTGGGGATGACCGCAAGGGCCACCTCGCGCGGCAGGGCGGCGCGGATCTCGGCGACCAGACAGGTCACCGTCTCGGCGCGCCAGGCGTGGAAGGCGGCCCAGTCGGGGTCGGTGGCGGGGTCGGTCGCGGGCAGGGTGCCCTCAGCGAAAAACAGATCCAGTTGGCGGCGGGTCTCGGCGGCAAGCGCGGCCACGTCCACCCCGGCATGGGTGGCCCCGGCGCGGCAGGCGTCGCAAAAGCAGGTGCCCATCATCACCTGCACCCGGTCCGGCAGCGCCACCAATTCGAACTCGTGGTGATGCCCGTGGCGGAACGCCTGCCATCCGGGCGTTTCCAACGCAATCTCTCCAACCCCCGGCTGGTTTGCGGTGTCGACGCAGAGCGCGGTGAGATAGTGCCGGATTTCGGGTTGGGCCGGACAGAGCGAGTTGATCAACCTGTCGCCGTAGACCGTCTCGGTGGTGACATGCGGATGCGCCTGCCCGAGCCGTGAATTGTGCAACCCGACGGTCCATGCGGTGATCTTCAGATCGGGTGCGCCGCGCCCCAGCTCGCGCAGCGCATCGTAATCGTCGGCCATACCGGCCCGGCGTGGCGCAATTTCGCGGTAGAGCTTGGGATCGGGCGTAAAGTAGACAGTGCCGTCCTCGGGGAAGTAGACCTTGCCCGCCGGGCTGTGCGGGCGCAGGAATTTGCCCGCGTGATAGCTTGTCGCCAGCGTAACCCCCCC
>SWCD01004658.1_pt1 | contig 67141 bp, 59 predicted proteins | sample 4693011 | NCBI WGS metagenome assembly SWCD01 (sample SAMN10267278, study PRJNA491770) | bioreactor metagenome | isolation source: DHS bioreactor inoculated with marine | place: Japan: Omine Ridge, Nankai Trough
GCTGTTTAAAGAAAAAAGAACCAAAAAATGTATATTAACAACCAACTAAAACCAGTCAATGCTATTTAGGCATGGACAAGCCTCAAACCTTAAACTTTGAACCTTGAACCATTTTTGCCTACTGCCACTGCCCACTGTTCACTTTTTTTCACATTGAACCTTGAACCTTTTCTGCCTACTGCCCACTGTTCACTTTTTTCACTTTCAACTTTCAACATTGAACCTTGAGCCTAGAACCCATTCCTGCCCCCTGCCAAGGCCTATTGCCTACTGGAAATCACCCGTATCCCTTGGGTATTCACCTTCGACACGTGTACATCATAATCGATGCCGATTTTTTGATACACTTTTCTCATGGCTTCGGCCACTTGGATCGCGGTGTCTTCCCCTTGGCTCAGGGCAAAGATGGATGGCCCTGAACCGGAAATACCGCATCCCAATGCCCCTGCTTGAATGGCTTCGGACTTAACGGCATTGAATCCAGGTATAAGGATAGATCGAATCGGTTCCACGATGTGGTCCACCAACGACCGGCCGATAAGGTCGTAATCCTCCGTAAAGAGTCCGGCCACCAATCCGCCCAAATTCCCCCATTGTTTTATCCCATCTGCCAAGGAAATATTGGTCTTCAATATTTTGCGGGAATCCGATGTTTTTACCTCGATCTGCGGATGAATCACGGTTGCGAACAATTCCTTTGGCGTATGGATCGGAACGATATCCAGGGGATCGTAGCTTCTGACCAGCGTAAATCCGCCGAAAAGGGCAGGGGCTACATTATCGGCATGGGCCACCCCGCTGGCCAAACGTTCCCCTTCCATGGCAAATTTCACCAATGCCAAAGTACTGAAGGGTTTGCCCAGCAATTCGTTCATCGCCCAGACGGCCCCCGTAGAACTTGCGGCACTACTTCCGATTCCGCTTCCTGCCTTGATCTTTTTATAGATTTCGATTTCAAAGCCACCATCGTAATCGGCTTCGGACAATAGGGCCAAACCGGCCACTCCGGCCACGTTTTCCAACGTTTCCATGGGCAGGTCCTGCCCTTCAAGTTTTGTGATTCTTATCCCTTTTTCTGCGGTTTTCCTAACAACCATCTCATCCCCGACCGATTCCAAGGCCAATCCCAGGACATCAAATCCGCAAGAAACATTGGCGATTGTTGCGGGACAGAATATTTTTATTTCGTTGGTGTTCATTATCAATTTTATTAAGCTCCCCTCTTCAGATGAAGGGGGGGAATGAATCACGTCTTTGACATGAGAAAGGGGAGTTTGATAGCCCAAGCTTTGGCAAATATGGCTCAACCTCGATTTTATACCTATGGTTTGCGCTTTCAAACCCTCCGTCTCCCGTCTTTTTAGGCGGGAGCCACCTCCCTTCGTCCGAAGGGAGGAGCCATAAACTTACCTAATTTTAAATTTCTTCAACTTTCCCCTCCAGGGTAGAGATCAAAGGATGGGTCCGTTAAAAGTTCCCGATCCTGATAATATCCGCAAAAATACCCGAGGCAGTTACCTCTGCTCCGGCTCCGGCCCCTTTAATGATCATGGGCTGGTTGGGATATCTCTCCGTATAAAATAAAACGATATTGTCACTCCCTTCCAAATTGTAAAAATCGTGCCCTTTGGGAATTTCCTGCAGGCCTACGCTAGCCTTTCCTTCCTCAAATTGAGCCACATACTTTAATTTGGAGTCCTTGTCCGCCGCATGTTTGTACAGCTCTTGGAAGGAATCCTCGTGCTTCATCAACGAGGCAAAAAAATCATCGTTGTTGGTTGTATCAAGACTTTCCTCCGGTAAAAAGGATTTATTTTCTATCTCGGCCATGTCTAGCCGATTTCCACTTTCCCGGGCCAAAATCAATATTTTCCGCATTACATCGATTCCGCTGAGATCGATCTTAGGATCCGGTTCGGTGTAACCTTGTTCCTGTGCCTGTTTTACAACGTCGTGAAAGGTGACCTTATCATTGAAATTGTTGAAGACAAAATTAAGGCTACCGGAAAGCACGGCCTGTATTTTTAAAACTTTGTCCCCTGAGGCAATCAGGTTTTTTAGGGTATCCAAAATTGGCAAACCGGCCCCTACATTGGTCTCGAACAAAAAGGGAGCGTTGTATTTTCTGGCCAGGCTTTTGAGTTCCGCATAGTTTTCATATTCCGAGGAACAGGCTATTTTATTACAAGTTACGACCGAGATACTTTGCTGTAAATAATCGGAATAGGTATTGGAAACCTCTTGGCTCGCCGTATTGTCCACAAAAATACTGTTGCGGTAATTCAATTCCTGGACCCTGTCATAAAATTTTGATTTGTCGGCTTTCTCCCCTGAGGCGAGCAGATCTTCCCAATTTTTTAGAGGGATCCCGCTTTCTTCGAAAACCATGGTCCTGGAATTGGAAATGCCGATAACCCGGATATTGAGCATTAAATTTTCCTTAAGGTATTTCCTTTGCTGTTGTATTTGGTTCAGGAATTTGGAACCCACGTTCCCGACCCCCATTACAAAGAGATTCAACTGTTTTACGTTTTCCTCAAAAAATTCTTCGTGAAGTGCGTTCAGTGCTTTCTTAACGTCTTCCCTTTTTATGACCGCAGATATGTTGCGTTCCGAAGCGCCTTGGGCAATAGCGCGAATATTCACGTTGTTTTTGCCTAAAGTGCTGAACATCTTTCCGCTAAGTCCCTGATGGCTTTTCATATTGTCCCCAACAAGCGCGATAATGGCCAAATCTTTCTCGGCCTTTACAGGTTTTATCTTGCCAAGTGAAATTTCGTATTCGAAGGCCTCATTGATGGCCTCGATGGCCTTATCGGCATCAATGGCCGGGATTCCTACACAAATGGAGTGCTCTGAAGAGGCTTGGGTAATCAGTACGACACTGATGTTGCTCTGTGATAGGACTTCAAAAAAACGTTTTGATATTCCCGGGATCCCTACCATGCCTGGACCTTCCAAAGATACAAGGGCCATATTTTCAACATGGCTTATGCCGCGAACGGATTTTCCGCCACCATTTTGGTTCTTGGTAATCAATGTCCCCGTCGCTTGGGGTTCAAAAGTGTTTTTAATATGGATGGAAATACCTTTGGTAAGGACCGGCTGTATGGTTGGTGGATAGAGCACCTTGGCCCCAAAATGCGACAGTTCCATGGCTTCTTCGTATGAAATATGCGGAATGGCCACGGCCTGTTTTACGATCTTTGGATTGGCGGTGTACATGCCGCTAACATCGGTCCATATTTCCAACGCCTCAGCATTCATATTACCTGCTATGATCGCGGCAGTATAATCGGAGCCCCCACGGCCAAGGGTAGTGGAGTTTCCTTGTATAGAGGAGGCAATAAAGCCGCCTAAAACCGTAATTCTATGTTCACTCTGGCTAAAATAGGTTTGGCAATTACTGTTTGTGACTTCAAAATTAACGACCCCTTTTCCATAGTTATTATTTGTTTTGATCAACTCCCTACTGTCCTTATAGATGGCGTCCAATTGGGAGACAATGAAAAATTCGCTAATGATGTACGAGGATAGTAGTTCCCCGAAACTAACAATTTTATCCGAAAGTTTGGGGGTGATCTCGCCAATGAGGTAGGCACCTTCCAAAAGGGTCTCCAAAATGTTAAGTTCGCTCTTAACCTTACTAAGAACCTTGCTTTGGGAGGCTATGGGAATGAGGTCCTGGATGGTCCTAATGTGCCGTTCCTCAATTTCTTTAAGGATCGCTTGGTAGCCCTTGTCCTGGGATGCCGCCAATTCTGCCGTTTTAAGAAGAAGGTCTGTAATTCCGCCGAGTGCGGAAACAACAATGACCAATCGATCTCCCAGGGTCTGGTCAACAATATCTTTTACTTGGGATATATTTTTTGCGTTGGCTACCGAAGTGCCACCGAATTTTAGAACTTTCATTTTGGAATACAGTTAAGTGGTAATTTATTGTGGCTATAAAAAATAGCGAAAAACGGACGTATATGTAGTAGCTTACCCCAAAGGGGTGATGGTGGTAGCAATAAAGGTAGTGCAACCATTGTGAATGGAAGAAAAAATGGTTCTTATGTCCGTGTTGTACAAATGCATGGGTATCGAAAGGATCAAATGTAGTATTTTTGATAACCGAATCAAATGTTTGTGATGATTTTTTCGGATTTGATAATTATTTGGTTAAGTTCAATGATTATTCGGGCAAATTATTGTAAATGGGAATTTAAATCCAAAATGAGCTAAGGATCAATTTATGGATTGGTAGTCCGATCCACTCAAATCCCACATCTAAATTCCCAAATCTAAAATCTATAAAAATGAAGATTTTTAGCGCAGGCCAAATATACCAGGCCGACCAAGCCACGATCAAGAATCAGGGGATTTCCAGTACAGAACTCATGGAGCGTGCTGCCCATCAAGTATTTAATTGGATGCACCTCCGATTACAGGACGCTACGGTAAAAATCCATCTGTTTTGTGGGATCGGTAATAATGGAGGTGACGGATTGGCAGTGGCAAGGCTTTTAAAGGAGCACGATTACAATATTGCGGTCTATGTGGTCAACTATAGCGAGAAGCGTTCGCCAGATTTTTTGATAAACCTGGACCGGTTGAAGGACCTGAAGGTGTGGCCCGATTTTATTTCAGCCGATTCGGATTTCCCGGAAATAACGTCGGATGACATCATAGTGGATGCCATCTTTGGAATCGGATTTAACCGTCCGCCCAGTACTTGGGTAGCGGACCTGATCCAGCACCTGAACCAGTCCCGGGCGTTCATACTTGCCATAGACGTGCCTTCGGGACTGTTTCTGGATAATGCCCCCGAAGATGAAAAAGGTATTGTCCGGGCCAACCATACCCTTACCTTTCAGGTGCCCAAATTGATTTTTTTCCTACCACAGACTGGGATTTACAGCAATGGATGGGAGTTGCTGGATATTGGTTTGGATCAAGGGTATTTGGCCAAAACGGAGACAACGTATGAACTGATAGGTAAAAATGAGGTACTACAATGGTATCGGCCTCGGGAAAAATTCTCCCATAAGGGCACGTATGGGCACTCTTTGCTTATCGGTGGCAGTTATGGTAAGATAGGGGCTGTTTTGCTCGCTTCAAAAGCCTGTCTGCATTCAGGTAGTGGACTTGTCACGGCCTATGTTCCCCAGTGTGGCTATCTTCCGTTGCAAACTGGACTTCCGGAAGTAATGGTAATAACGGACCAGGCTGGGAACGGGATTTCCAAGATAGAATTTGACTTGGACCCCACCGTTATCGGTATCGGTATCGGAATGGGAACAGCTATGGAAACCGCAACTGCATTTTCAGATTTTTTAAAAATCAACAAAGCCCCGTTAGTGGTCGATGCAGATGCTCTGAACATCCTATCCAAAAACAAGGAAATGTTGAAGGACCTGCCAGCAAAAGCCGTTTTGACCCCTCACCCCAAGGAATTGGAGCGCTTGATAGGAAGTTGGAAGGATGATTTTGATAAGTTGGAAAAGGCCAGATCCTTTTCAAAAAAATATGATTGCATCCTCGTTATCAAAGGTGCGAATACCGTGGTCCTATATAACGACATGGGCTATGTAAATACCACGGGCAACCCTGGAATGGCCACTGGCGGCAGTGGCGATGTGCTCACCGGCATAATCACCGGATTGATAGCCCAAGGCTACGAATCCCTGCATGCGGCCATATTTGGTGTTTACCTTCATGGGAAAGCTGGGGATATTGCGGTTGAAAAAACCGGGTATCAGGCACTTTCCGCCTCCGAAATTATAAATGGGATAGGGAAGGCGTATTTGGATCTGTTCAAGGTTCCCGAGGGGCCGCAAGTGCAAAGGGAAGGGGAAGTAGGATAACAGGTTGCCTACAATTCGTAATAAAAAGCGTCCCGTAATACCTCCAGGCTTTTAGGGACCGCGATCTCGGGAGATTCATTGCCCTCGAATTCCAATGAAATATAGCCCCTGTAATTATTCTTGCGCATTATTTCTCCGATTTCTGGGTAGTCGATATCCAACGTGTACCATTTACCACCGCCATAATAGGTCTTTGCCTGTACCAAAAAGGTCTGGGGGGCCAAAAGTTCCATTTGTGCTTTCCTGTCCTCCAAAAAATTGCCCGTATCCAGCGTTACCTGGAGCCAAGGGCTATCGATGGTATCCACGATGCGTTTTACCCCAGCTGCCGTCCGGCCCAGTCCCCAATGGTTTTCCAGACCTAAAACTACCCCGCATTTTTCTGCCACGGGCAGGCATTGTTCAATGGAGTCTATGACCCATTTAAATCCATCATCTTCCGTATAACCTTCCAGGACTGGCTCAATGCCCTTGTTCGCCATGAGGTCGTCAAAGGATTTTGTGGTTCCCCAACGACCGGTATTCAATCGCATGACCGGAATTCCCAGTTGATACGCCAGTTCGATCTGATGGATGGTCTTGGCAATATTTTCTTCGCGTTTTTCCTTTTCTGGATAAACATATCCTTGATGGGTAGAAAAACCCATTAGGTCCAACCCTGCGTGATAAGCCTGCTTCTTTAGCTTTTGTAGATAGCTGTTCTCCTCGGACGACATCTGTACCAAAAGAAATTCAATGCCGTCAAAGCCCATGGCTGCAGCCTTTTCAATGCAAAGCTCCATTGGGACCTTTTCCTTTGGACCGTTGAATTGCCAAAACGAATACGAGGAAACCCCGATCGGGTTGTGCTTTATTTTTTTTGCATTAGGGGTTGTCTTTTTGCCCAGGGGATTTTCTGCCATGCCAAAACTTCCGGCAATAGCAGTGCCCAATCCTAGTGTCGCCACACCACCGATAAACTTCCTTCGATCTATCATTATCTTTCAGATTAAATGTTGTTATCCAAATATAACCAATTAAGGTATGGTTACGAATTTTGGTAGCAATCTATTTCGACCAAAATAAAATCAATGGACTGAAGGGGCCTACCATTGTTGGAGTAGGTTTTAAGAATTCTTTTATTGATGCTGGGTCCAGTTCTTTATTTGGGAGAACCGTGCTATATTTGTTCCAAACCTCAAAAGGAATGATAAATTTTACGGCAACGTATACGGATCAATATCAATTGGCCATGGCCCAGGTCTATTTTAAGAGCGGCCAAAAGGAAGATCATGCGGTTTTTGATTACTTTTTCCGCAAGCTCCCCTACCAAGGGGGGTACGCAATCTTTGCCGGTTTGGAACTTCTACTGGGAATCCTTGAAAATCTAAAGTTTTCCAAAGAAGATTTGGAGTTTCTTAAAGAGCAACACTTTGATGCCGATTTTATCGACTTTTTGAAAGATTTTCGATTTCGGGGGAGGGTCCGTTCCGTAAAGGAGGGTGATGTTGTATTTCCAAATAGACCAGTGCTGCAGGTAGAGGCTAATATTATAGAAGCCCAGTTGGTGGAAACCATTATTCTGAATATATTGAATTTTCAAACCTTGATCGCCACCAAGGCGAGCCGTATTCACCTAGTGGCGCGAGGGAGGACCTTAATCGATTTTGGACTTCGAAGAGCCCAAGGACCAGGAGGTTATTTGGCATCCAGGGCGGCCGTGATCGGTGGATTTTATGCAACGAGCAATGTAGTGGCAGGAAAAGATTTTGATATCCCGGTTTCTGGCACCATGGCGCATTCCTTTATCCAGAGTTTTGACGATGAACTTACCGCTTTTCGGCAGTTTGCCCTAGAACGCCCCCAGGATTGTGTGCTGCTCGTAGATACCTATAACACCTTGGAAAGTGGCCTGCCAAATGCTATCACGGTGGCGAAGGAAATGGAGAAAAGAGGCGATAGATTATTGGCGGTGCGGTTGGACAGTGGTGACCTTGCCTATCTAGCGAAAAAGACCCGCCAACTTTTGGATGATGCTGGTCTTCACTATGTAAAAATCGCTGCTTCCAACCAATTGGACGAGTATGTGATCAAAAGTATTTTGGAACAGGAAGGCCCCATCGATATTTTTGGGGTGGGGACCAATTTGGTTACCGGTAGCCCCGACGGCGCCCTCGACGGAGTGTATAAGCTCGCATGGTCTGGAGGAAAGCCAAGGATAAAACTATCGGAAAGTATTACAAAAACCACGCTTCCGCACAGAAAACAAGTATTCCGGATAAAGGATGACAATGGAAAATGCGTAGGGGCCGACGCTATCGGTCTTTATGAAGAAACCCAAATCGATACCATGTACCATCCATTTGAAATTACCAAAAAGATGGCCATAAAGGGATTTGTCCAGGAACCCCTTCTGGAAACGGTCATGGAAAATGGCAAAGTGTTGGTCCCAAAACGATCACTATCCAAGATTGCCGAATACAGCAAACAACGGTTATCGGAATTGCCCATAGAATACAAGCGCTTTGACAATCCGCACATCTATAAGATCGGGATAAGTGAGGCCCTGAGGAACGAGCGGGATGATCTTATCAGGGGATCCAAAAGGGGTCTATGAGTTTATGGGTTTATAGGTTTAGAAGTTTAAAAAAGTCATTTCTCTATATTCTCTTTTCTAATGCTACTTGTATTTAAAATAATTGTTAATCAGTTTGTAGCTAAAATGATATGTCCATGAAAGCACTACTAATAATCGATGTTCAAAACGATTTTATGCCTGGAGGGGCACTTCCAGTCCCGAAAGGAGACCTTGTTGTTCCCGTAATAAATCGACTTCAAAAAAAGTTTGATTTGGTGGTCGCTACCCAAGATTGGCATCCCAAGGGACATGCCAGTTTTGCATCTACCCATGTCGGGAACAAGGAATTTGATGTAATCAAAATCAATGGCATAGATCAGGTATTGTGGCCCGATCACTGCGTACAGGGCAGTGCCGGTGCCGAATTCCACGCCCATTTGGAAACATCGGGGATCGAGGGTATTTTTAGAAAAGGCACAAATTTGGAAATAGATAGTTACAGTGGCTTTTACGACAATGCCCACTTAAAATCTACCGGCCTAACCGGATATCTTAAGGAAAGGGGGGTTAATGAAGTATTTGTGGCCGGACTTGCCGGTGAATTTTGTGTCTATTTTTCTGTTATGGATGCCCTGGCGGAAGGTTTTTCGGTAACTTTGATCGAAGATGCGACAAAGCCCTTGGATCAAGAAGCATTCGAGCTGGCCAAAATAGATATCTTAAGAAAGGGCGGGCAAATTGTAACTTCGCATCATCTTAAGTGAGTTAACGGTTTTGGTGAGTTCCCATCAATTCCAAATATGTTTCATATGGCCTACAACATCGAACTAGCGGACAGAATTAGAACTTATCTTAAGGCCATCCCTTCCATTTCTGTTGAGGAAAGAAAAATGTTTGGTGGACTTGCCTTTATGGTAAATGGGAAAATGTGCGTTAACGCAAGCGGAGACAATCTAATGTGCCGTTTTGATCCAAAGTTGACCGAGGAACTATCCCGAAGAATCGGTTTTAAAAGGATGGTGATGAAAAGCAAGGTGTATAACGGATATTGCTATGTGGAACCGAAAGGGTTTCAATCCGAATCGGATTTTGAATTTTGGGTAGACCTGTGTTTGGATTTTAACGGAAGAGCCAAATCCTCCAAAAAGATTACCAACAATAAATCATGACTCTTGATTTAGGTTTCCTGATTCATTTCTTTTTCTAACCTCTAACCTCTAACCTCCAATATCCAACCTCCAGCTACACTTTTTATCGATTAAACCTAATATTCATTTTCCCTGAACTAGGTAAAAACTATCTTTGCACAAACGGGGAACTTATGCAATTGAATTTAACACGGCCTATTTGTTTTTTTGATTTGGAGACCACTGGTACCAATGTGGCCAAAGATCGTGTGGTGGAAATCTCTATTTTAAAGATACATCCAAATGGCAACAAGGAAAGCAAAACGTGGTTGGTTAATCCTGAGATGCCCATTCCCGATGAGGTGGTGGCCATTCATGGCATATCTAATGAAAAAGTGGCCAATGAACCCACTTTTAAGGAACTTTCCAAGGAAATCCATAGAATGATCAAGGACAGTGATCTGGGCGGTTTTAATTCAGATCGTTTCGACATCCCACTGTTGGCTGAGGAAATGTTGAGGGCGGGGATCGATTTTGATATGAAGAATACGGTGTCGGTAGATGTGCAGACCATCTTTCATAAAATGGAAAAGCGTACCCTGGGAGCTGCGTACCAGTTTTATTGCAATAAGGACCTTACCGATGCCCATAGTGCCGAGGCCGATACCATGGCGACCTATGAGGTGCTTTTGTCGCAGTTGGAGCGGTATCCAGAGCTCGAAAACAATATCAAAAAACTTGCCGAATTCTCTACCCATCGTCAATTTGCAGATTTTGCCGGCTTCCTGGGATTTGATGAGGATGATGAGGTAACCTTCTCATTCGGAAAACACAAGGGGAAAAAAGTGAAACAGATTTTGGAAGATGAACCGGGTTATTTTGGATGGATTTTAAATGCTGATTTTCCCCTATATACCAAAAAGGTACTTACCCAAATAAGATTGAGCGAATTGAATAATAAATTGGGCTGATAGTGTACATGGGACAAGATCCAAGAACCAAGAAGCAGGAGCCAAGAATCAAGACAATAAAAAAAATTAAAAAAGTTTATGGGTTTAAATGTTTATGGGTTTAGAAATTTAGTTTTTTCACCTTAACCCTTAACCCTTAACCCTTAACCCTTAACCTGTAAACCATGAAACTCATTTGTATCGGCCGGAATTATTCCGAACATATTGAAGAGTTGGCCAACGAACGCCCCTCGGAACCTGTGGTCTTCATAAAGCCCGATTCCGCTATACTTCCTAAGGAACAGGATTTTTATATTCCTGAGTTTACCAAGGAGGTTCACTATGAGGTAGAGGTTTTGATCAAAATCAAAAAGGTGGGGAAACATATCGACCCAAAATTCGCCCATACCTACTATGATGAAATTGGTTTAGGGATAGATTTTACCGCTAGGGACCTTCAGGCCAAGCTGAAGGAAAAAGGTTTGCCCTGGGAAAAGGCCAAGGGTTTTGACGGGGCAGCGGTGATCGGAAAATGGGTAGAAAAATCGAGGTACAAAGACCTTAACAACCTTAATTTTTCTTTGCTTAGGAACGGGCAGTTGGTACAGCAAGGCAACACAGGCCTGATGCTTTGGAAAATGGATGAACTCATAGCCTATGTTTCACAATTTTTCATGTTGAAAAAGGGTGATATTATTTTTACAGGAACCCCAAAAGGGGTTGGTAAAATTCTACCAAATGATTACCTTTCGGGGTTTTTGGAAAAAGAGGAAATGCTTACCGTAAATATAAAATAATGATATACAGTCTTGATAAAATAAATGAGATGGCGGAAGGGGATGCAGAATTTGTCATTTCCGTAATTTCCGTCTTTTTGGAAGAAGTACCCGGCGATTTGGAACTCCTGGAAAAGGCTATTGGCCAAAGAAATTACGAAAACGTCTATCAATTGGCCCATAAAATAAAGCCCAATGTAGATCTATTGGGTATGGAGCAAGCGCGGGCTACTGCCTTGGAAATAGAAACTTTGGGGAAAAGCGCTGCCAACAGTGAGAAAATTGAGGAGTTGTTCCCGAAGCTAAAAAAGGATATACAGCAAGTGGTAGCGGAGTTGCAAAACGATTATAATTTGTAATGTTTGCAGAGATCATTACCATTGGGGACGAGATTCTTATAGGGCAGATCGTCGATACCAATTCTGCCTTTATCGCCCAGGAACTTAACAAGATTGGGATTTCCGTTTTTCAAATAAGTTCGGTACAGGATGATAGGGACCATATCTTACATGCCTTAAAAGAGGCGGAATCCCGGGCAGATTTAATTATCATAACGGGGGGGCTGGGACCTACCAAGGACGACATTACCAAATATACCATTTGCGAATATTTTGGGGATACTTTGGTCCAAGATCCGGAAGTCCTTAGGCATATTGAAGATTTGTTCAGGAATTATTTTTCCACGCCCATTTCCGAAATCAATCGCAAACAGGCCTTGGTGCCATCAAAAGCTGTTGTTTTAAAAAATAATTTTGGGACCGCCCCTGGCATGTGGTTTGCAAAGGGGAAAAAGATATTTGTATCGCTTCCAGGGGTGCCTTTTGAAATGAAGGGACTGATGTTGAACGAAGTTGTACCCAAATTGTTGCGGGATTTCAAAAGGGAATATATCCTTCACAAAACCTTTATTACCTACGGGGTTGGCGAGAGTACTATTTCTGAAAGGATTGCAGCTTGGGAAGACCATCTGCCTTCCTTTGCGAAACTGGCCTATCTTCCCAATCTGGGAATGGTACGATTAAGATTGACGGCCAAGGGCTTGGACAATAACGTGCTTTGCAAGACGGTGGAGGAGGAGTCCAAAAAACTCTACAAACTAATCGGGGATATAATTTTTGGGGAAGAGGACGGGGACTCCTTAGAGGGCCTTGTGGCCAAAATACTGACCCAGAAAGGAATGACTTTGGCCACTGCCGAGAGTTTTACGGGTGGAAAAATAGCCGAACAAATTACTGCCATCCCGGGGGCATCGGCCTATTTTAGGGGGAGCGTTGTGACCTACGCCACCGAGACCAAGATAGAAGTGCTCCACGTCCCCAAGGAGCTGATCGGGAACTATTCCGTTGTCAGTAAAGAGGTAGCGGAATCTATGGCCGAAAATGTCAGGCAATTGATGAAATCGGATTTTGCTATTGCGACGACCGGAAACGCCGGACCTGCCAAGGGCGATTCCGATGCCGAGGTCGGAACGGTGTATATAGCTATTGCCTCACCAACTGGTGTAAAGGCGGAGAAATTTACCATGGGCAATCATAGGGAACGCATCGTTCAAAAGTCGGTCAACAAGGCTTTTGAGCTTTTGCAAAAAGAAATTTTAAAATTCTGAGAAAGAATTTTGCCGGTCACATAAAAAGATCTAAATTTGCACCCTGTTTAAAATCACACTAAAAGTAGCGAAATGTCAAAAGTTTGTGAACTTACTGGAAAGAGAGCCATGTTTGGGAATAATGTGTCCTTTTCTATCAATAAAACTAGAAGAAGGTTCGATGTAAATCTTTCCAAAAAACGTTTTTATATTCCTGAGGAAGATCGTTGGATTACACTTAAAGTATCCAACAAGGCGTTGAAAAGTATCAACAAAAAGGGTATTTCCGCAGTTTTAAAGGAAGCAAAGGCAAAAGGATTGATTAAGTAATCCTATAAATTTAGAAAGCAATGGCAAAAAAAGGGAACAGGATCCAAGTTATATTGGAATGTACGGAGCACAAGGAGTCTGGCATGCCAGGAACTTCTAGGTATATCACCACAAAGAACAAGAAGAATACACCAGATAGAATGGAGATTAAGAAATTTAATCCCATTCTAAAAAGGATGACAGTCCACAAAGAAATAAAATAAAGATTCCTGCCTTCGCGGGGATGAAACAAAACATAGTAGTCATGGCAAAGAAGACCGTAGCAAGTTTACAGACAAGTTCAAAAAGATTGACAAAAGCCATAAAAATGGTAAGATCGCCCAAAACCGGGGCTTATACTTTTGCGGAGTCCGTAATGCCTCCCGAAGTAGTCAATGAATGGTTGGCAAAGAAATAGGCAACATTGAAATTGTTGCAAAGGCCGCTTCCGAAAGGTAGCGGCCTTTTTTTTGGTCGATTTGGATTTTTCTTTTTTTGCCTTCAAAGAGGTAGACAAGAATTGTCCTTGGCCCTTTGCCAATTAGTGAAACGGTCTTTTATCTTGTAGACATTACCTTTAACTTTTATATCTTTGAAAAATTTAGTTTAGATCCGGATGAGTTTATTTAAAAAGATATTTTCTTCACAAAAGAAAGAGACCTTGGACAAGGGACTGGAGAAAACCAAGTCCAGTTTTTTTTCCAAATTGGGCAAAGCTGTTGTCGGGAAGGCCAAGGTAGATGATGACGTATTGGACAATCTGGAAGAGGTTTTGGTTACTTCCGATGTAGGTGTCAATACTACCTTAAAGATTATAAATCGAATAGAGGCAAGGGTATCCCGTGATAAATATGTTGGGACCGATGAACTTAACGGTATTCTGCGGGAAGAGATAGCAGGTCTCCTTTCCGAAACACACGTTGGTGAAGAAACAGAGTTTAATATTCCCAAGGATATAAGGCCCTATGTCATCATGGTCGTTGGAGTCAATGGGGTTGGGAAGACCACTACCATTGGAAAACTGGCCTATCAATTTAAACAAAATGGGTTAAAGGTTGTCCTGGGAGCAGGGGATACGTTTAGGGCCGCGGCCATTGATCAGCTTCAGATTTGGGCCGATCGGGTTTCCGTCCCCATCGTAAAGCAAAAAATGGGAAGCGACCCAGCTTCGGTCGCTTTTGATACCCTCACTTCGGCAGTGACCCAAAATGCGGATGTTGTCATCATAGATACTGCAGGCCGTTTGCACAATAAGGTCAACTTAATGAACGAACTTTCCAAGGTTAAAAGGGTGATGCAAAAGGTAGTGCCCAATGCACCACACGATGTGCTTTTGGTACTTGACGGTTCTACGGGGCAGAATGCCTTTGAACAAGCTAAGGAGTTTACAAAGGCTACCGAGGTAAATTCCCTGGCCGTTACCAAATTGGACGGCACGGCTAAAGGTGGGGTGGTTATAGGTATATCCGACCAATTTCAAATTCCGGTAAAGTATATTGGAATAGGGGAGGGTATCGAAGATCTCCAGGTCTTTAACAAATTTGAATTTGTAGATTCCTTTTTTAAGTAGGTCCACCCATATTGCTTGGGATCACATCGAAAGCTATATTAAAGTTGTGAAACCAAACCATAATTGTCTTAATTGGTCTGGGATCGAATCCCTCTCTTGGTAATAGAAAACATAAAATTGTCTTTACATTGCGACTACTTCCCTTGTCAAGTCGTACTTTTGCACCTCATTTATAGCTACATGCGCACAAAATCCTTAAAAAAGAACAAGATCAACGTGGTAACCCTAGGTTGCTCCAAGAATGTATACGACTCGGAAGTACTTATGGGCCAACTAAAGGCCAATAAAAAAGAGGTGGTCCATGAGGGAGAGGGGAATATTGTGGTCATCAATACCTGTGGTTTTATTAATAACGCCAAGGAGGAGAGCGTCAATACGATTTTGGAATACGTACAGAAAAAGTCCGATGGATTAATTGATAAGGTGTTTGTGACGGGATGTCTAAGTGAACGCTATAAGCCGGACCTGCAGAAGGAAATCCCGAACGTAGATGAATATTTCGGGACCAGTGACCTGCCAAACCTGCTGAAGGCGCTAGGAGCGGACTACAAACATGAGCTAGTCGGGGAGCGGCTGACCACGACCCCGAAAAACTATGCCTATTTAAAAATTGCCGAGGGGTGCGATAGACCTTGTTCGTTCTGTGCCATTCCGTTGATGAGGGGCAAGCACAGAAGCAAACCTTTGGAAGAATTGGTCTTGGAGACCGAGAAGTTGGCCGCGAAAGGGGTCAAGGAACTGATTCTGATAGCGCAGGATTTGACGTATTATGGGTTGGATATTTATAAAAAGCGGAATTTGGCAGAGCTTTTACAAGCTTTGGTCAAGGTAGAGGGGATTGAGTGGATCCGTTTGCACTATGCCTTTCCCACAGGTTTTCCGATGGATGTTTTGGACGTGATGCGCCAAGAGCCCAAGATTTGTAACTATATGGATATTCCTTTGCAGCATATATCCGATTCCATCCTAAAAAGTATGAGGCGGGGTACTACCCAGGCCAAGACCACCCAATTGATCCAAGATTTTAGGAATGCGGTTCCTGATATGACGATCCGGACTACTTTGATCGTGGGTTATCCTGGGGAGACCGAGGAGGATTTCCAGACCCTTAAAAGTTGGGTAGGGGCAATGCGCTTTGAGCGTTTGGGCTGTTTTACCTACAGTCATGAGGAGAATACCCATGCCTATAATTTGATCGACGACGTGCCAGAGGAAGTAAAACAACGCCGCGCTTCGGAGATCATGGAGGTGCAATCCCAGATTTCATGGGAACTGAACCAAGAAAAAATAGGTAAAACCTTTCGTTGTATCATAGATCGAAAGGAAGGCAATTATTTTGTGGGACGGACAGAATTCGATTCCCCCGATGTGGACAACGAGGTCTTGGTAGATGCGGCCCAACACTATGTAAAGGTTGGTGATTTCGTAAATCTTAAAATTATCGATGCAGCCGATTTTGACCTGTACGGGGAGCCACTGACTTTCTAGAAAGTACTCCGAAACATTCGATTTTGAGAAAAATAAAGGCCCTTGAAATTATAATTTCAAGGGCCTTGTATTTAGAAACTAGATTAGCCCTGCATCGGATTGGGGACTAGAAAGAATAAATTGCTGCCAGTAGAAAGGAGGACAAACTCTTGCTGGGATTCATGTCATAGTCAAGGAAAATATCCTCCGACCCACTGTCCAAACGAAATTCTGGCTTAATGATCAAATTTTCCAATTTGTAGCTACCCGTCAAGGTGATTGCAAAGACGCTTGGGTCATCGTCCGCCATGTCTATGTGTTGTGCAAAGTATTCACCTCTTAGACCAAGACCGAAACTTTCGGTGAAAGTGTATTGTGGATATACGGCAACACCGGCAAACCCGGTACCATCGTTATCCGCATAGGCTGCATTGAGTCCAAGGTAAAGGGCATCGGTCAAACTAAAACCTCCCGTGTAATCTACCTCGAACCCTAATTTTGCCTTGCCGTCATAATAAAGGTTCAGAAATTGTCCTTTATATCCCAATTGGGCACCAACGGAATACTCGCCAGTAAAGTTGTAATCCTCATCGGTAACGTTCATAAAGGCCAACATCAGGCTGAAATCATCCGAAAAGGAAAAATCCGCCTTAAGTCCGGTGTTGGAAAATGGCCCACTGGAGAACAGGTATGAAGTGCTGTAGTTGAAGTTTGAGACCGGTGATATTACTTCGTAACCTACGAAGGTATTGAAACGCCCCAAGGTAAGCTTCACGGATTCCGTAACGCTCCAATAGGCGTACAATTGGTTAATATTAAGTCCGTATATCGCTTGTTCCCCCCTGGGTCCAAAAACAAGATCGGCAACCGCTCCCGTTTTTTCACCTTCATAGCTTCCGATAAGATTGGCCATGCCCAATGCAAAACCGGTCTGGTTCGCAAAGGAGGTGGCCGGAGCAAGAAAAGCATCTCCGTCTTCGCCAAAAACGGCTTTATCGGTTGCGCTCAAATTGGTACGGTAATAGGCATCCACGCTGCCACCTATGGAAAATTTGGGCTTTACCTCGATTACTTCTATCGCTTCCTGTGCAAAAACGCAGGTTGACAGTGTTAGGAAAGCGAATAATATTGAATTTTTTACGTAATTTGTTGCTGTGATCGTTTTCATGGTTCAAAAGATTAAATCAATTCCTTTTATTAGGAATTTGACAGGTTAGTACTGTGCTTTTGTAATGGAAAGGATTATTAACGGAGCGTTCTGCAAAACGCTCCGTTTCCTTTTTATTGGATCAATTCTGGTTTGTTCTAAAATCCGAATAGGCATCCATTTTATGCTCGTGAATATCCAGGCCCTCTATTTCTTCCTGCGCTGAAACCCGGAAACCCAGTGTTTTCTTGATTACGCTAACAATTATAAAGGTGGTCAAAGTGCAAAATATGCCGATAATGACGATTCCCGCCAACTGATAAAGGAATTGATCTAGCCCCGCTTTGGCCCCAAAAATGCCAACGGCCAGGGTGCCGAACATCCCACAGATAAGGTGAACAGGAACAGCTCCAACGGGATCATCCAGTTTAAGCTTATCCATTAAGGAGACGCCGAGAACGACTATTATTCCGGAAAGCGCCCCGATTATTATGGCTTCCATGGGAGACATAAGGTCGGCACCTGCGGTAATGCCCACTAAACCGGCAAGGATTCCGTTGAGCATCATGGTAAGATCAAAATTCTTGAAACGTAGTGTAGAGAAGGTAGCGGCAGCCATTCCTCCAGCTGCTGCTGCCAAACAGGTAGTGACCAACACCAAAGAGGTAAGTCCCGGATCGGCAGATAAAACGGATCCCCCGTTAAAACCGAACCAACCTAGCCATAAAATCAATACCCCGGCGGTGGCAATGGGAATATTGTGTCCGGGAATGGCCTTCGCTTTACCATTTTCCTCAAATTTTCCAATTCGTGGCCCCAAGAGGAATATTGCGATCAATGCGGCCCATCCGCCGACGGAGTGGACCAAGGTAGAACCTGCAAAGTCATGGAATCCGGCTTCCCTTACCAGTTCCCCGGCGGCGTTTACCTCATTCCCCAGGGTAGATAGGAATCCGCCACCCCATTGCCAAGAACCTGCGATTGGATAAACAAGACCTACATATATAATGGTAAAGACCATAAATCCTCCCAATTTAACACGTTCTGCAACGGCACCGGAAACGATGGTGGCCGCGGTTGCGGCAAACATGGCTTGAAACAGAAAATCGGTCCAATACGTGTAGCCACCACTGGCATAGTCAGGGGTCAATCCGTTTTCTGGCAGTGAGAGCCCAAAACCAGAGAAGCCAAAGAATCCGTTGAAATCTCCTGGGTACATTAAATTGAATCCCGCTACATAGTAAAGAAGGATCCCGGTGCAAACGATAAAGACGTTTTTAAATAAAATGTTAATTGTGTTTTTTTGTCTTGTAAGCCCTATCTCCAATAGGGAAAATCCTAAGTGCATGAAGAATACGAGAGCCGTACAAATCATCATCCAAGCATTATTAGCTGTAAATATTCCTGCGTCCATAATCTGTAATTTTTTGTTGGTTGTAATTTTTTTATCTCTTTTCAAGTATTTGGGCTAGAAAGTTCGACAACTGGCAGTTTGCGGTTATCGCACTTTGTAACACGAACTAATTGATACCCGCTTGTCCATTTTCCCTGGTCCGTATTCGATAGGCATTGAGCATGTCGGAGACAAAGATTTTGCCATCCCCTACATTACCGGTCTGGGCCGCATTGAATATTGCCTCTAGCGTACGGTCCAAGAATTCATCGGATACCACTATCACCAAATATCTTCGCTGAATGTCGGCTGTGCTGTAAGAGATGCCTCTATAGACGTGCCCTTCCTTTTCATTGCCAACCCCAGTAACGTCCCAGTAGCTGAAGAAATTCACCTCGATTTTGTGCAAAGCCGTTTTTACTTCGTCAAATTTTGACTTCCTGATAATTGCCTCGATTTTTTTCATGTTTCTGAATTTGTTTAGTAATCTGCCTATAGATATGGGATAGAAATGTTCCATTTTTCCTTATTCCAATCCATACTCGATTTGTTGATTATTTGGTAAATGTATATTTAATTGAACCTTACCCCCAAAAAAAACAGGGGTAAAGTTGCAATTTTTAATAATATTACATTTTAACCCATATGAAAATATGGGTATATAATAAATAAAGATAAAATATTATTGACCTGTATCTAAAATAGGGGGGGTGTAGCTGGAAATACTAAAAAACAAATCTCACCACCCTTTTTTATGGGGGTGGTTTAAATTGAAATTGTTTTTAAAGAAAAAATATATGGGCTTGGCCTGAAATCTTCTTGTGCGGATCGGGCCATTTCATCCCTGTCCACGCGTTGCCAAAACTAATACGGTAGGTAAAGCTTATGGGGTGACAATGGTCGAAATCGCCAATTTGTGTTTAAAGCGGAAGTAGTGCAGTTTAGGGAAAGATTAAAGTAAGGCGCATAAAAAATTTGCCGCCTGATGGACGGGTATATTTTTTAATTAGCTGTAAAATTGATAAAGTGGAGAAAAGGGATAAGTGTGGAATGTAAATATTTAGAGCATTTTGGATACCCAAAGGCCAATGGCTACTGCGGCAATCCCCAATAAAACGCTCAGTCCGAGGTAAAGGGCAAATCCGTAAAACTCCCCTGTCTTTAAAAGAGAGTGATTTTCGAATGCAAATGATGAAAATGTGGTAAATCCGCCACAAAATCCGGTTGCCAATAACAGCGTTTGGTTTTGGGACAGGTAGTTGTGTTTAAAGGAAATGCCCAGGATAAGGCCAATTAACAAACACCCCAAAATATTGACTATAAAGGTGCCCAAGAAGAAGTTGTGAAAATATCCGTTGAAAGTCTTGCTGACAAGAAAACGTAAAACACTGCCCAATCCACCGCTTACAAAGACAAGTGCTATTTGTTTCATGGGTCAAAAGTACAAAACTGTCCCTAAATTGCTTTTTTGTAGGTCGAAGTAACTATATCTATTGGAAAAACTTTGGTGACCGATGGTTCTAAGACTTTTGATTCCGATTTCTTTAATTTGGGAGCTGATCTGTTTACGCTGAACAATAAGAGTAGTGCATTAATAGTAATTAAAGCAATGAGTATCGTAAAAAAAGTTGTCATTGGTCGAAAATATTTAAGACTACAACGCAAAAGTACGCCTTTTCTTATAAAAATTGAATAAAGATGCGCAAATTATGGAAAGACCCGCATTTTTGAGATTATGACAATTAAATTCCTAATTTTTAAGTAAGGTCCTAATAATGAACAAAATAATAACAAATATTATGAACGATAAGCCTACCCATTTAACGCCTTTGTAGTTCTTTAGGTGAAGTTTCTTGTCTTTTTTATAGGTCAGAATGATAACTACCGCAAAAACAATTGCAAAAAGCCCCGCAAAAATTAATTGTCCCTTACTGAACATATTTCTATTTTTACGCAAAGGTATAAACTAATATAGGATAAATGAAAAGTAAACTCCAGGCTGTTGCCCTCTTCCATAAATCATTTGGACTGGGGGTTTCTGAAATTCCCATAGCAAGTTTGGGCGAGGTCAAGAACAAATTGAGGTTTGGGCTTATGGAGGAGGAGAACCTGGAATATTTGGATGCGGCTGGCAAGGGAGACCTTGTGGAAGTTGCCGATGCCTTGGGGGACATGCTCTACATCTTGTGCGGAACCATTTTGGAACACGGGCTTCAGCACAAAATTGAGGAGGTCTTTGAAGAAATACAACGCAGTAATATGAGTAAACTCGGTGCGGATGGTAAACCTATATATCGCGAAGATGGCAAGGTTCTGAAAGGACCAAGCTACTTTAAACCAAATATTGGGGAAATTTTGGAAGGTTGAGGTCAATCATCATAAAACTCCCCCCGATGTGGCTTGAGAATATCCCGGACAGAAATCATTTCAGATTCTATAACCACAAGATAAGCAATGCTGTGCATGGGGCTTAAGGTTGTGTGACCAGTAATTTTTTCGGTAAGATTTTCGGAAATTGCGTATTCCTTTAAATGGATTGCGTGATGTTCCGCAGTTTTAGTGGCATCCGGACCCCGTAGGTCCCATATCAGCTTTATTTTTTTTTCCTTCATTGGATCAAGTTGTTGATTGAAACCCCAATAATAACTTCCGTCGTTTCAACTTGGCGGTTCTATGTATGGTGGTTCAATTTAAAAATTAGTTAAAAGTAGTTGATTTATGGCAGAAAATGGGAACTTGCACAACGTTGCTTAATTCTTATTTTTGCACGATGTTTTTGTCAATGAGAAAATTTTCACCTTGCCTGATGGCCTCGGTAGCTTTTATTGTTATTGTCCTGGGAACTTCCTGTAATTTTAGATGGAAGCAGAAGGAGGATAAGGTGCCCTTGGCCAGGGTAGATGAAACCTATTTGTACAGGGAAGATGTTGCGCGGCTTCTGGGCAGCAATATGTCAAAGGAAGACAGTGCTTCCTTTGTAACCAACTATATCAACGATTGGGCCACCAAACAGTTGTTGCTTTCCAAATCCAAAATCAATTTGCCCCAAGAGAAATTGGCCGAATTCAATAGGCTAGTATCCAACTATCGGACGGACTTGTATACCCGTGCCTATAAGGAGGCGTTGATAAAACAGGCCATGGACACTGCGATTTCGGATGTCACCCTAAAGGCTTTCTATGATCAGGAGAAGGAGAATTTTAAACTCAAGGAAGAATTGGTGCAACTTCGTTATATTGAACTCCCGTCCCAATTTCTGGACAAGCAGACCGTAATCCAAAAATTAAAGAGGTTCAATAAGGAAGACGTCATCTATTTGGATTCCATCGGGGTGCAATTTAGAAAGGTCAATTTTAACGATTCCATTTGGGTGCCGGTATCCCGATTAATTTCGGAAATTCCGCCCTTGACCGTTGAAAATCAGCGTAAATACATAAAAAAATCACAATTTTTTGAATTGCAGGATTCATTAGGGGTATATTTGGGCCATGTTACTAATTTGCTGGAAGTGAACGATGAGGCCCCGCTTTCCTATATAAAACCAGAAATTAGACAAGTGCTCCTGAATAGGAGAAGGATTGATTATTCAAGAAAATTGGAGGTGGATTTAATCGATGAGGCCATAAAGAACAAAGAATTTGAAGTCTATGATAAATACGATAAAAATGAGTAAAGCTATCGCATTCCTATCCTTAATAATTATTTCGCAACTTGGGTTTTCCCAAGTTACGGATTCGATCCCCGGTTCCCAATCGGAAATCCAAGAGCCTGTAACAGATATGGCAATGGACGCTGCAAAAGATAGCGTAAACAATTTTAATAAGATAAAATTGGATGGGGTGGCCGCTGTTGTGGGTGATTATGTAATCTTGGACTCGGATATAGACAAGACCCTCATCGACTTGCGCAACCAAGGGGCATCTACAGAGGATGTTACCCGTTGCGGGCTTTTGGGAAAATTAATGGAAGACCGGCTATATGCGCATCAGGCGGTACAGGACAGTATCTTGGTCTCGGATGATGAGGTAAACGCCACAAGCGATAGGCAGATACAATCCTTGGTCTCACAGATAGGTTCCATGGACAAGCTCTTGCGTTTTTACCACAAGGAGGACGAGGCAAGTTTTAGGGAAGAGCTTTATAAGATCAACAAGCTTCGTATGCTCTCGGAAAAAATGCAACAGAAAATTGTTGAAGGCGTTGAGGTTACTCCCGAGGAAGTCCGTCAATTTTTCAAAAAGATCCCTGAGGACGAACGTCCTGTTTTTGGAGCCGAAATGGAAATTGCACAGATCGTAAAATCGCCCCAGCCAACAGAGGCCGAAAAGCAAAAGGCAATAGATAAGCTACTCGCCATTAAGGCCGATGTAGAGGATAACGATGCCAGTTTTAACGTAAAGGCCATTCTATATTCCCAAGATCCCGGATCAAAAGCGAACGGGGGCGCCTATAGTATCACCAAGCAAACCGGGTTTGCCAAGGAGTTTATGGACGTTGCCTACAGCCTGCGGCAAGGGGAGATATCCGAGCCATTTGCAACTGATTTTGGCTATCATATCATTTATTGTGAAAAAATAAGGGGCCAGGAACGGGATATCAGACATATCCTCATCCAGCCCGAGATATCCCAAAAGACCTTGGATACCGCTAGAAAGGAACTGGATAGTATCCGCCAGGGAATTATCGATGGGAAATTCACGTTCGCGGAAGCAGCCTTGAACTTTTCGGACGAAAAGGAGACCAAATTTGACGGCGGCCTACTACGGAACCCAACCGATTTTGGCTCCCGCTTTGAGCTTACCAAGATGGATCCCACGCTATATAACCAGGTGCGAAACTTGAAGGATAATGAAATTTCACAACCTATTCTGGAAGAAGATCCTAGGGGAGGGACTCCCAAATACAAGATTATGAAGGTAACCAACCGGTACGATGAGCACGTGGCGGATTTTTCCAAGGATTACCTCAAAATTCAGGATTTGGCGCTGCGTGAAAAGCAGTTCAATACCATTAAAAAATGGATGAAAGATCATATAGAGGATACCTATATCACAGTAAACGCTGAAAACAGGGACTGCAATTTTGCGAATAACTGGATAAAGGATTAGCATGGGTTCTAGTGTGTCTGATGTAGCTGCCGTTGCGAAATTGGTAGAAAAGCATATTGCTCTAAAACAGGAGATTGCAAAGGTGATCATCGGGCAAAATGAGGTGATCGACCAGATTCTTATATCCATTTATTCGGGGGGGCATTCATTGCTCATCGGGGTGCCCGGACTGGCAAAAACGTTAATGGTCAATACGATCGCCCAAACTTTGGGGCTCGATTTTAAACGTATCCAATTCACCCCGGACTTAATGCCAAGTGATATTTTGGGCAGCGAGGTGTTGGATCAGAACAGAAATTTTAAGTTTATAAAAGGTCCCGTTTTCGCCAATATTATTCTGGCGGACGAGATCAACCGTACCCCTCCCAAAACACAGGCGGCGCTTTTGGAGGCAATGCAGGAACGGGCCGTGACCATCGCTGGTACACAGTACAAATTGAACCTGCCTTATTTTGTCCTCGCTACCCAAAACCCTATAGAACAGGAAGGGACCTATCCCTTGCCGGAAGCTCAGCTAGACCGCTTTATGTTCGCCATTGAGCTGAAGTATCCTTCCATTGCCGAGGAAATACAGGTGGTAAAGACTACAACTACCGATGCCGATATTAAAATAAATGCATTGTTCAATGCGGAGGAAATCGTGCAGGTACAGCACCTGGTTAGGCGAATCCCGGTCCCGGAAAACGTAGTGGAATACGCAGTTCGGTTGGTGAACAGTACCCGTCCTATTCAAGAATCGGCCACCGATTTTGTAAAGCAGTATTTGGATTGGGGCGCAGGTCCCAGGGCCTCCCAAAACCTAATTCTGGGTGCCAAGGCCCATGCGGCGATCCAGGGCAAATACTCCCCGGACATCGAAGATGTAAAGGCAGTGGCAATGGGGATTCTAAGGCATAGGATCATTAAAAACTACAAGGCGGAGGCCGAAGGAATATCCGAAGAGGATATTATTGGGAAATTGCTGTAGCCTATTTATCATTTACATTTTTTTATAGATCGAATTTATAAATGCCATACGCTTTGCGCTATATGCTATATGCGAAAAATGCACGAGGCGCACATCGCTCGGCGAATGGCCCATTACCAATCCCGCTATTTTCCTTTAACAAATTGACCTGATTTCCAAAACTTGTATGTGCTATTTGATAATTCTTGAAAATAGGAGGAATCATCGGCCAAAAATTTCATTAACGCCACTGATTTTAGTAATTTCGTAAAATTTCAAAATCAACTTTCAAACGAAATATACATCAGCATGGCATTTGATATAGATATGATTAAAGGGGCTTATGCCCACATGGCCGAGCGGGTTGATAAAGCCCGTGAAATTGTAGGGAAGCCACTTACACTCTCCGAAAAGATTTTATATTCCCATTTATGGGACGGAATGCCCACCCAAGCCTTTGCAAGGGGCAAGGATTATGTGGATTTTGCGCCCGATCGTATCGCCTGTCAGGATGCTACCGCCCAAATGGCGCTGTTACAGTTTATGCAGGCCGGTAAGGCCAAAGTAGCCGTTCCAACAACGGTACATTGTGACCACCTCATTCAGGCAAAAAGCGGTGCAGTTCCCGATTTAAGGGCAGCGAACACTTCTAGTGCCGAGGTATTTAACTTTTTGGAATCGGTTTCCAATAAATATGGAATCGGGTTTTGGAAACCGGGGGCCGGGATCATTCACCAAGTGGTTTTGGAAAATTATGCCTTCCCAGGTGGAATGATGATAGGAACCGATTCCCATACGGTAAACGCAGGCGGTCTAGGTATGTTGGCCATAGGCGTTGGTGGTGCGGATGCCGTGGATGTGATGGCAGGAATGGCCTGGGAATTGAAATTCCCTAAACTGATTGGCGTAAAATTGACCGGAAATATTTCTGGTTGGACTTCGGCCAAGGATGTAATATTAAAAGTGGCCGGTATCCTGACCGTGAAAGGGGGAACAGGTGCCATAATCGAATATTTTGGGGAAGGGGCCAAAAACCTTTCCTGTACCGGAAAAGGCACTATTTGTAATATGGGTGCCGAAGTTGGGGCCACAACTTCTACCTTTGGTTATGACGATTCCATGGAGCGCTACCTAAGGGCCACGGATAGGAGCGATGTCGCCGATGCCGCGAACAAGGTAAAGGACTATTTGACCGCCGACCCAGAGGTTTATGCCGATCCAAAGAAATATTTTGACGAGGTTATAGAAATTGACCTTAATGCACTAAGACCACATCTTAACGGGCCTTTTACCCCGGATTTGGCGACCCCCGTAGGAGAATTGGGTCCCAAGGCGAAGAAAAATGATTGGCCATTAAAAGTGGACTGGGGGTTGATCGGTTCCTGTACCAATTCTTCTTATGAGGACCTTACCCGTGCTGCTTCCATCGCGAAGCAGGCCGTTGATAAAAAAATAAAACCGAAATCCGATTTTGGAATAAACCCGGGTTCGGAACAGATTCGATTTACCGCTGAAAGGGATGGCCTACTGCAGATTTTTGAGAATTTGGGAGCTACGGTGTTTACCAATGCCTGCGGACCTTGTATAGGTCAATGGGACAGGAGCGATCTGAAGGGGGATGAAAAAAATACGATCGTCCACTCGTTTAACCGTAACTTCTCCAAAAGGGCGGATGGGAACCCAAATACCCACGCCTTTGTAGGCTCCCCGGAAATGGTGGCAGCCATTGCAATTTCGGGGCGTTTGGATTTTGATCCCATGAACGATACCCTGATCAATGAGGATGGGGAAGAGGTTAGGTTGGATGAACCTTTGGGCATAGAACTTCCACCAAATGGCTTTGAAGTAGAGGATGCCGGTTATTTGGAGCCCAAGGAAGACGGATCTTCGGTTACGGTAAAAGTAGATCCCAAATCCGAAAGGTTACAATTGCTTGATCCGTTTACCCCCATTACTCCAGCATCCTTGCAAGGGGTAAAACTATTGATCAAAGCTTTTGGCAAGTGTACAACGGATCACATTTCCATGGCCGGTCCTTGGTTGCGTTACCGTGGACATTTGGACAATATTGCAAACAATACCCTGATAGGCGCCGTTAATGCCTTTAATAAAAAGACCAATTTTGTTAAGAATCAGCTGAATGGGGAATATATGGGAGTTCCGGATGCCCAGCGCGCCTATAAGGCTGCGGGGATAAAGACCCTTGTTGTGGGCGACCACAACTATGGGGAAGGTTCTTCCCGGGAACATGCCGCCATGCAGCCCAGACATTTGGGGGTAGCTGCGGTGTTGGTGAAATCCTTTGCCCGTATTCACGAAACCAACCTTAAGAAACAGGGGATGTTGGGGTTAACTTTTGCCAATGAGGCAGATTATGACCTTATACAGGAGGACGATACGTTCAATTTTGTCGATATAGCTAATTTTGCTCCGGACAAACAGTTGACATTGGAAGTGGTACATGCCGATGGAAGCAAGGATTCGATTAAGGTGAACCATACTTACAATCAATCGCAGATAGAATGGTTTAATGAGGGTTCTGCCTTGAACGTAATCAAGAAAGAGAATGCGGCCCAGCAGGCGTAATTTTTAAGCTGGTTTGTTCTATAATATAAACTCCTGATTATCGTCAGGAGTTTTTTGGCTTATTATACACAATTCTATTAGGACCCTGGATTTTAGGTCTTTCCCTATCCGTTCCCCTTCAGAAACGCGCTGTCGGGCTTGCATTTAGGGATTTTTCAAGCCTTGGAATTAAGATTTTAAACCGTAGCTTTGCCCATGCTCGATTCCAAGGGTTCGGGTTTGGCCCAGGGCCGGAATCAATGAATTACCCGGAATTCCCTTAATCCTGTTTGGAAAAAGCATAAAAAATGTATAAACGATGAAAATAAAAAGAAAGACCGGCCTTAATATTTTGTTGATTGTATTTGTGGTCTCTTTTTTTATTACCCCCGTGGGCTATTGGAGCAAGGTGTGGTTGACTAGGTTATTTACCTTTGATCCAGAGTTGGAACAACAGTCGAATTTGCAACAAATCCCCACCTATGATTGGAAATTACGGGATGCCGAGGGGCAGACTTTCAATTTTGAACGATCTAAAGGGGATGTGGTTTTTATCAATTTGTGGGCCTCCTGGCTCTTGCCCAGCGCTGCGGAACTAAACGGGATCCAAAAATTGGCCGACGAGTACCAAGGCAAGGTCGACTTTTATATCATCACCAATGAGGAGCGCTACCCTGTTGAAGAGTTTATGAAAAAAAATGATTATGACTTCCCGGTAACTTACCGTATTGTTGGTGAAAAATCGCCCATAGATACCACTCAGGTTCCAGCTACCTATATCCTGGATAAATTGGGAAAGATTAGGGTACACCAAAATGGAATAGCCGATTGGGACAATGATAAGGTTAGGGGGCTCTTGGATTCCTTAATAGCGGAATGAGGGAATAGAAAATAGAAAATAGAGAAGAGACCATAGAAAATAGACAAGGGACTATAGCGTGACTTGGGAAAGTTTGCAGGATGATATTGGGAAGATGTCTTTTGTCCATCTGCTTTTATCAAATTTCCGGAAAGCAACTAAAAATTAAAAGCGTGAAACTCAGTAAAAAGCAAATTGTAAATGGGTTGTTCGTTATAGGGATAATCCTTTTGGTGTTCACCCCGGTCGGATTTTATGCCCGGGTACATATCGGTAGATTGTTATCTAGTGGTGCCGCCGTTGTCAAAGAGGGGATGCAGGTTTCGCTGGATAATTATGATTGGGACTTACAAGACACGCACGGCAAGGAATTTGATTTTAGGGATCAAGAAGGAAAGGTGGTACTTGTCAATTTTTGGGCTACGTGGTGTCCGCCCTGTGTGGCAGAGATGCCCAGTTTACAGGAGTTGTATAACGGATATGGGGATCAGGTTGTTTTTATGTTCGTGGCCCAGGATAAACCGGAAAAAGTGGAAGCTTTTCTAAAAAAGCACGGATACGAAGGCCTTCCCGTTTATTATGCCAGGACCGAGGCGCCAAGTCTGTTGGCCTCCAAACTCCTGCCCTCCACCTATATTATCGACAAGGAAGGGAAGATTAGGGTTGCCGAGACCAATGCTGCCGATTGGAACACGGATAAAATAAAATCGTTGTTGGACGGGTTGTTGAAGGAATAGTGGACGAAACTCAAGTTCCATACTACGGCTACGCCCAGTAACCTAGTTCAAGCTCAAGCTCAAATTTAAGTTTGGTCTAAACTTTTAAGTATTTAAACTAATAAACTTACTTCTTAAAATACTTAAACGGGACAAAAAGCATCCCAAAACATTCCCCATCGGATTTATCCAAATGCTTATGGTGCATCTTGTGGGCCCTTCGGAGGCCTTTTGCATAGCGATTGTTGGTGTTCCGTAGCCATTTAAAGCGCTGATGTATAAAAATGTCGTGGACCGTGAAGTAGGCGATTCCGTACGCTAAAATGCCAAAGCCAATGGCCCATCCCTGCCAAAACCCGGTTTGTGCACCCAACCAAAAGAAAACCATGCTTACAAGGGCATAGAAGACGAAAAAGAGGTCGTTGCGCTCAAACCAGGAACCATGGTCCTTTTTATGGTGATCCTTGTGCAATTTCCACAGAAATCCATGCATAATATACTTATGGGTAAACCATGCCATGAATTCCATAAAGCAGAATACGCTAATGAAAAGTAAAACCCAGATGAGTAACTTCATGTGTTCATTTTATTAGTTGAAGATTGGGATGTGATTGACATGTTATTATGTTGTGTTTTTAAACCATCCAGTAAACTAGTAACCCAATAACCCTGTATCTCGGCTCATACCATTCCCAATTTATAATTCACGTACGTGCTGGCCAGTAATCCCAGCTTTTCATAATTGGAAACCCGAATCCTTTTTTTCTTGATTTCCAGGGAAGGGGTATTTTTTAGTTTTCTTAAAAGTTCCCGATAATATCGGTAAGCCATGTAGACCCCAAATTTCGATGAATTGGGCAATCTTAATATTCCGGAAAGCCCCAGGGCAAAATCGGATTCAATTTCTTGAATGATGGCCTTTTTTGAAACTTCATCAAGCTCCCTTACATTGATTTTTGGAAAATACGAACGATTTAGGTCTTCAAAATCGCTCTTTAGATCCCTTAGGAAATTGACCTTTTGAAAAGCGGAGCCCAAAGCCATGGCAGATACCTTAAGTTGCCCGTATTTTAACTTATCGCCCTGCGTAAAAACATGTAGGCACATAAGTCCCACTGCGTCCGCCGACCCATAAATATAGGATCTGTATTCGGCTTCGGTTTCGAATGCCTGCATCGTAAGATCCATACGCATGCTCTCCAAAAAGGAGGCTACCAAATTATAAGGAATGCAATATTTATGATAGGTGTACTGAAACGAGTTTAGAATCGGATTTAGGCTGATCTTGTTTGTTAGCGCGTATTTTAAATCCCGTTCCAAGTCATCCAATAATTCTTCCTTATTGTATTCGTGAAAGGTGTCGACAATCTCGTCCGCGAAACGGACAAAACCGTAAATATTATAGATATCACTGCGTATGGAGGGCGCCAACATTTTAGTTGCCGAGGAAAAGGAGGTGCTATAGGATTGTGTTACAATCTTGCTACAGCTACGGGATAAATTGTCAAAAGTAGCCTTCATGGGTTAAGGGATTACAGTTTTAGAAATAAGTTCAGACACCAATTTTCCGGAAATTATAGAAGGTGGAACTCCTGGACCGGGAACGGTGAGCTGCCCAGTAAAAAACAGGTTTTTCACTTTCTTGCTCTTTAATTTGGGTCGTAAAAAGGCGGTTTGCCTTAGTGTATTCGCCATTCCATAGGCATTGCCCTTATAGGAATTATATTTTTCCTTGAAATCGCTTACACAGAAACTTTCCTTAAAAACAATGTTCTTGCGGATATTTTGGGCGGTCCGTTCTTCAAGCCTTTGAATCATAATTTCAAAATAGCGTTCCCTTGTTTCAAGGGAATCTTCCAAATCTGGAGCTATCGGAATTAGAAAGAAGCCATTTTCCCCACCTTTCGGGGCCATGGTTGGATCTGTTATTGAAGGGAAATTGGCATAAAATAACGGATCTGTAGGCCATTGGGGATGGTCATAGATTTCTTCGGCATGTTTTTCAAAATCGGTATCGAAAAACAGGTTGTGGTGGCCTACATCATCCAATTTTCGATCAAACCCGACATAAAATAGGAGGGAGGAGGGGGCAAAAGTCCTTTTTGCCCAATATGCCTCCGAATATTGTCTATATTTCTCATCCATTAGGGATTCGGAATGGTGATAATCGGCTCCGCAGACCACTATATCCGCTTCAATGTATTCGTCATTGACCTGTATCCCTGACACTTTTCCACGAACTACGTGGATTTTATCGACCGCTACGTTAGTTTTTATCCTTACCCCCAGTTCTTCGGCCAAATTTTTCATGGCCGTTACGATTTGATACATGCCTCCTTTAGGATGCCAGGTCCCAAGTCCAAAATCGGCAAAATTCATAAAACTATAGAAGAATGGTGTGCGGGTAGGTTTTGCCCCTAAAAAAAGGACCGGGAACTCCAGTAATGAGATCAGTTTGGGATTTTTAAACCTTTTACGTATTTCCTGGCTTATGGTATTAAAGAATCGATCCATTCGCAATACGGTGTCCCAGGTCACTAGTTCCAATGGGGTTAGGCCGGGCTTGTGGACAATTTCCTGCATTGCGATTTTGTAATTTTCCTTGGCCATTGCCATGAACTTATTTAGTTGTACCGCACTTCCTTTTTCAATGCGTTCGAACTCTTGGCATATTTTATCGATTCCGCTGCCAACGGTTATAATTTCATCCTGAAAGAAAATCCGATAGGCGGGATCCAATTTCTCCAACGTATAAAAATCGGAGGTTGCCCTACCGAAATCCTTAAAAAACCGGTCAAACACATCGGGCATCCAGTACCAGCTAGGTCCCGTATCGAACGTGTATCCCTCGATCAGCAATTGACCTGCCCTACCGCCTACGGCGTTGTTTTTTTCATAAATTTCTACTTCAAACCCTTGTTGTGCCAGGTAGCAGGAGGCTGAAAGCGAAGAAAACCCAGACCCTATGATCACTACTTTCTTTTTCATTGCCCTGATCTCTTTATGCGTAAATCTTTTGGACAACGTCTGGTATGGATTTAAAGGTCTCTATGTAATCCGGAAGTTTAACTTCTTCCAGATATTGGGTCTGATACCCCAGAATCCATAGTTTTTTACCAGGACCAAGGTTAATTTCTTTGTCGAATTGCTCTAGGTAGCTTTCCAATTTGTCCTTGGTCGGCTGCACGGTAAAATAGGAAATAAAATGGAGGTTCTCCTTTACAATATCCAAATCCTTAAGGCTGTCGATGGAGACGGTTTGTCCTAGATAAATGCTTTTGTAGCCTCGAAGTAACAATTCGTAGTTAATGTATAAAAGCCCGATTTCGTGGATCTCATTATCCGGTAGGAAAAGGACGAAGGTCCGGTCTTTCTTGATCGGATCGTTTAGATGCAATTTTTCTGTATTGGCTATTATTTTTTGTCGGATCAGCCCTGTCATAAAATGTTCATGGGAAGAATGTATATGGTCCGTTTGCCAAAGCATTCCCAATTGGTTTAGAAGGGGGATCAAGATGGAACTGAATATTTCCCTAAAGGATTTGTTAAGGGTCAATTCGTTATACGTATTTTGGAAAAGTACTTGATCAAAATTCACCATAGCAAGTTTTAGGGAATTGATTATGTGATCCTTGTCGTTTTCCTTGACGCTTAGTTTGTTTACCAATACGGGGATTTCGGTTACCGGGAGTGTGGCTATTTTGGAAATTTTATACCCATTGTTGTAGAGTAGCGTGACATTCAATAGTTTTTGCAAATTTTCCAAACTATAAGATCGAATGTTCGTGTCCGTACGTTCGGGTTCAAGAAGGCCATATCGTTTTTCCCAAATCCGAATGGTATGGGCCTTGATGCCGGAAAGGTTTTCTAAATCCCGTATGCTGAAAGCTTCCTTAACATTGTTCATGTTTTTTTGTATAATGTTAAACAAATATACTGGAAAAAAGTGATTTGCCTCTAAATCGTTCTGTTAAATTTAGGTAGGATCGTGAAAAATTAGGGTAGGAAGGTAGACGAAGGAAACTAAACTGCATTCAGGTAAGCCCATACATTTTGGTGGTTCCAGCAGTTAATTGTAGCCTATTACTATGTAATCTAGGCGCCCCGTAATACTTAAAAATACGATCGGCATTCCAGATTTACAACATGGCCCAATGACCCGTTCCTTGTTACAACTTGCGTTCTGGGGCCAACCCTTGGATATTCATTGAAAGCTTTTTCCCCGTGATAATTTCGGATACCAATTTTCCCGTGGCGGGACCTAGGCTCCAGCCCATCATGGCATGGCCCGTAGCAATCGTCAGGTTGTTCCATTTGGACGTGCGGCCAATATAGGGAAGGCCATCTGGTGAAACAGGCCTAAGTCCGCACTGGGCCTTTAGCTGTTCCTCTTCCGTAATTTTTAGTCCCTCGTAGTAGGCCGATGCCGCTTTCGCAATGGCGTTGACCCTTATTTTGCTGATTTTGTTATTGATACCTGAGAGTTCCATGGTGCCGGCGAATCTAGTAAACCCTTTCATAGGGGTAACCGCGACCTTGGCCTCCATCAATATGGCCGGAATTAGGACGCCGGTTGGCCTATTTACATTGATGCGATACCCCTTGCCGGGCTGCACGGCAATATTAAGATTCAATTTTTTGGCAATGTCCTGGCTCCAAGAGCCCGTTGCCAAAACTATTTCATCCGCTGGGTACGAGTCCTTTTGGGTTACGACTTGGGAAATGGTCGATCCATTGCAATCAAAATCGATGACTTCTTTCCCCGTCTTGATAATTACCCCATTGACCGTCAAATATTTTTTAAGGTTTCCCATGATTTCCTCCGGGGTAGTATGGGCATCGCACTCGTAATGTACGGCTCCTAGAACGTCTGGGCTTAAATTGGGCTGAAGATTCTGCAATTCTGTCATCGATAGCTCCCTTGCTTCCAGACCTTCATCTTGGGCCCGCTTGGTAACTTCCCTTTCGTGTTGGCCTTCCTTTTCCGTTTTGTACAACATCAAAAGGCCCCTTTTTTCCAATTGAAAGTCACCCAGGTTTCCGCTCTGGTGTATTTCGGAATATAGTTCCTTACTGAGAAGGTTGATATCCTTGATCAACGGGATGGCTTTTTCTACCTTGGCCGTGGTCGAGGAAGCATTAAATTGCCATGTCCATCTTAAAAAATCCAGGTCGAGCCGTGGTTTTATATAAAAAGGGCTACTACTGTTGAACATCCATTTGATGCCTTTGGCCATCATCCCGGGAGACGCAAGGGGTATAATATGGCTTGGGGTAATATACCCTGCATTCACATAGGAAGCGCCATGATCCATATTCGATTTATCGAGTACGGTAACCTGATGTCCTTCTTGATGTAAATAATATGCGGTGCTCAAACCAATGATGCCGCCCCCGATGATAATGATGTTTTTAGCCATGTGATCTTTTTGCAAAAGGGATTCAGTCCCGGCGCACGGCAAAATTAAGATTAAAGTAGAAAAGGACGATAATAAAGCCCCCTTTATTAAGGCCCCGTTGATCTTATTATTTTCGAGCTGAAAAAATATGAATCGGATAATGCAGAAAAAAATCCCCATTAATTTCCGCGACCTGTAACCCTAAATTATCGACCTCAACATCTCCAATGACCAAGTTTTTAAATTTCTCCACATCACTTGGAAAGGATGCACGGAGCTGCTCCTTAAGACTGATCTTCATTGTATAACAATCCTTGTTCGGATTCTTAAAACCAACTTTATCAAAAAGGGTGTAAAATTGGGTTAAGGATAGGGCTGCCACATGGGAATCATCCCTGATTTTTTCCATTAGATTATAGTTTTTTATTTTGGCTTCCGGCAATGAAACATCCACAACCATAACAATTCCAGTGGGCTTGCAAACCCTTTTCATTTCATTCAATACTTTGGCAGGGTTTAGAAAATGATGAAAGCCAAATCTTGAGATTACAATGGAAAAATCATTGTCCTTGTAGGGTAATTGTTCAACATCCCCAATTTGCCAAGTAATGTTTGTTAGATTTTGTTCTTTTTGTTCATTTACGGCTTCATCGAGCATTCCTTGGGTCATGTCAATTCCCGTTACATGATTTGTGTACTTGGCGAATTCGCAGGCAACCATACCAGAGCCACAGGCAATATCCAAAACGTTATCCTTTTGGGTGGCTGAAGTTATATTAATCAACTTGTCCAAAGCATCCCTATGGGAGGTTATTGAAGTGTAACCCCGTGCTTGCTTTGAAAATTGGGCTACAACGGTTTTGTTGTGTTTTGTAACATCCATAATATAGAATTTTTAAATTGCTATAAAGTTCCGAACTCCTTACCAAGTCTTAATTAGTATATTTGGACAATGAATAATGATTACCGGACAACCATTGCAGTAGATTATGGATTCGAGATAAATGAATCACGGTCTGTTACGACCTATTCCGAGGAGATTCGAAATGCAAAATGTGCAAATTCCCATGCACATCCCCGTGCACAACTTATAACATGCCAAGGAGGGGTCATGGAGGTTGTGACGAAGAATGATATATGGATAGTGAACCCATTGCAGGGGGTATGGATTTCCAGTCAGGAAGAGCATCAGGTTTATTTCCCGAACAACGTAACAGTGATCACCGCATTTATTGATGTATCGAAACTAAGCCGCTTACCGAGGGTTAGTTTTGCTTTTGATATCTCTAATTTTTTGATATGTCTATTGGAAAAGATTGTGTCATTTTCCAATCCAACCAAATTTACCCTTCAAGAAAATAGAATTGTAGAAGTGTTTTTGGATGAGCTCACCACCCTTAAGCCAAGCTCAACATTTCTTCCAACCAGCCAAAACGCAAGGATAAAGATGGTCATTGACGCCTTAATGAACGATATCTCTAGTAAACACTCCATGGAATATTATGCGAGTAAATCGTTTGTAAGTCCAAGAACACTTTCAAGATTATTTAATAAGGAATTAGGAATGGGTTTTGGGGAATGGAAAATGCGCTTAAAATTAATGGAGGCAGTCAAACTCTTAGGTGAGAAGAAAAGTGTAAAGGAAATTTCATTTGATCTAGGATATGAAAACGTAAGTTCATTTATAGCGTCTTTCAAGAAGCATTTTGGCAAAACCCCGACAAATTACCTGGTAAAATAATCGAAAAACCGTCGTTTTATTATGGCAGTATTGTTTTTGGGCAGAGGACTAAGACCTGATTGAAAACGTTTCTACAAGCAGTCTTTTTTTGAACAAAAACATGCCTATACATGTCTTTGTTCCCTAAACGTATAGGGATAAACGGGTATATTTGTGGTGATTTAATACGTTAGCGTTGTATCGGACAAAACGCTCAATGGAAAACCAAGAAAAATGGGATTTTGCACAAAAAATAGGAGCTGAAAATATGATGAAATATTCATCAATTCCGTTTTTGTCAACAATATTTGGATTTTTAATCGATAAACAGTACATCGTTTTGAGTTTTGGAATAGTAATGATAAGTACTCTATTGTGGGCATTTATCGGTATTTACAAAACAGAAACTAAACTGAAATCGGAATTTGATAAAAAAGAAAAATAATCGAATCAAAAAAATACGTTGCACAATAACTAACCACAATTACGGCGGATTCGACTTCGTCCGAATCCACTCGGAATTGATAACGCCTGTGCTTAAGTAAATTATGGCATATAAACCCGTGAACAACGGTTATTCGAGGCAGTTACCAAACCTATAAGGCAAAATATGAAAAATTTGACATTTGTAATTTTATATATTCTTCTATTAGGAGTACAAACCACATTCGGACAGAATAAAACAGATATTGTAATAGGAAGTAAGTTTGTTGTTAAATCTAATATTTTGGATGAGGAAAGAACTTGTTTAATCAGTCTTCCGGATTCTTACAATGATTCTGCCCAAGTTGGTAAAAAATATCCAATTATCATCTTATTGGATGGGTATACCCATTTTAAAACAGCCTCTGGAATAGTACATTTTATGAGCTCCAATAGGAACCGAAACAATTTAATGCCAGAAAGTATTATTGTGGCCATAGAGAATGTTGACCGTGAACGGGATTTTACGGTTACAAAAATTAAGACCAAACGACCAAATACTATGGGAGGTGGAAGGAATTTCTTGAATTTTATTGAGAATGAACTAATACCTTATATTGATGAAGATTATAGAACAGAACCCTATAGAACTCTCGTTGGACATTCTTTAGGAGGTCTACTGACATTAAATTCTTATATGGATAAGAATAGCATATTCAATGCTTACATTTCTATAGACCCAAGTATTTGGTGGAACGAGGAGATGATGAAAAACAAAGTTGATTCAATTTCATCAATATCCTTGAATAAAAAACTTTATATAGCTACTGCCAATCAAGGAGAGGCTAATTACGAGAGGAATAAACAAAGACACGACAATCTCTATGCATTAATAACAGAGAAATCGGAAGAACCCCTAAATGTCGAAATACAATATTTTGAAAAGGAAAACCATCGCTCTGTACCATTAATCGCTTTGTACGATGGGTTAATGTATATTTATCAAGACAATTGATAATATTGGCCCAAGCCCCTGATCCGATAAAAATATACGAATTTAGGCCCCACAGTGGGGCTTTTTCCTTTCGGGTCAGTATCCGACATCTAATTTTCCGTGCCTTAGACGTTCCCGGAACAGTTTTTAAAGGACCTTTGTCCCCAAATTTTTAAATTTGGCTTATTGAAAAAGTTTAAATAGCTCCATTGGATGCAAACACAGAAAACAATCAAAATATAAAATTATGGCACTTATAAATCCCTACATTAACTTTAACGGAAATGCGGAAGAAGCATTCAATTTTTACAAATCTGTTTTTGGCGGAGAATTCGCAACGATTATGCGTTTCAAAGATATGCCAAGTCTTGAAAATCAAATATCAGAAAATGAGGCAAATAAAATAATGCATATTGCTTTGCCTATTGGCAAAAATATTTTAATGGCCAATGACGTTCCCGAAAGTATGGGAAAGGTAAATGAAAATGAAAACAGGTCGAAAATATGTATTAGTGCGGACAGTCGTGACGAAGCCGATAAGTTATTTAACGGACTTTCAAAAGGTGGAAATGTTGAAATGCCCATTGGCGATAGTCCCTGGGGTACCTATTTTGGAATGTTCAGGGACAAATACGGAATTGAATGGATGGTAGACTTTGACCCAAAACACAAGGGGCAAAAGTAAAAATTGGAACAAAACTACCTGGCATACCGTGTAGCATTAATTGCACGGTCACCCCTATTTACGAATCACGAAGTGTCGGGACTTGCGGATATTCTGTTCGTTTTGTATTGGCTAAGCTACGCGCTTAAATCACACAACTACGTGTAACCCAGAAAAATCGTAACCCCATTAATAAAAACTTACAAGCACTGGTTCTGGATGTTTTTTTGTGGGCCAAGCGAGTTCCCAAGATCGATAGGGAGCATTTGCCTTTTCGAATCCGGAATTGTGCCTTTTTAGTCTTTCCGGTAAATCTTTTGTCCGGCCAATATTGAATTTATCGGTAACAGAAAAATAAAGGACATATACAAAATAGTACAAAACCCCAAAATAAAAGAGCTCCATAATCAAATGATCATGGAGCCCTCGTGCCCACGACTGGATTCGAACCAGCACGTCCTTTCGAACACCACCCCCTCAAGATGGCATGTCTACCAATTTCACCACGTGGGCATTTCAAGTGCTGATTTAAACTGTGGCGCTTACTGTTATAAGAGGGCAAATATAATCAACTCTTACTTTACATCAACCCTTCTTTAAAAAAAATACAACCTCCAGTAATGGATTTGAATGCCTGTGTAATTTACTATTTCCTGACCAAGAAATTAATCGTATGTCGGTTATTAGCCAACTTTGGTCGTTAACAGAATGGAATGGGAGACTTTGTTAAAAATACCGACCTTTAGAATCTATTATTTCTAAACAACAATAATACTATATGACTTATAAAACTAGATGGTTCACTTTCCTTTTTTGTTGTGTCCTATTTGGAACCGGAACGGGTTTTGCCCAAAATGATGATTTGGTTACCATAAAGGGAAGGATCGTGGAGCAAAATGGCGGACAGCCCATACCGTTCGCAACCGTACTTGTTGCGGACAATAAAACCAAAAAACCGATAACGGGTGGGACTACGGATGATGACGGAAGATTTAGTCTGGAAACCGAGGCGGGCGATTTTTATATTGAGATAAGTTTTATGGGTTTTGAAACCAAGACCTTTGGCCAGCCAATTTCCAGCAATGGGGTAGTGAACCTAGGGACCGTAGTCCTGTCTGAAGATGCCCATCAATTGTCGGAGGTAGTAGTGGAAGGAGAGGTTTCCACGACGGAGTTTAAATTGGACAGAAGGGTTTTCAACGTTGGCAAGGATATTAGCAGTACGGGCATGAGTGCCTTGGAGGTTCTAAATAATGTACCTTCGGTAAATGTAAACATCGAAGGGCAAATAAGCTTGCGAGGCAGCCAGGGGGTGCGGGTACTTATCAATGGGAAACCCTCGATTCTTGCCAGTGGGGAGGGCAATGCCTTGGGCACCATCACTGCAGATATGATTGAAAGGGTGGAAGTGATCACCAATCCTTCCGCCAAATATGAGGCCGAAGGTACCTCGGGTATCATCAATATAGTCCTTAAAAAGGAAAGTCGTGAGGGGCTTAATGGATCAATTTCCCTGAATGGGGGGTCGCCCAATAATTATAGTGTGGGGGTAAGCCTAAACCGACGGACAGAAAAGTTTAACCTTTTTACGCAATTGGGAGGCGGTTTTCGTGAATTGCCAAATGATATAGAGAACGGTAATGTGGATCGTATAAACGAGAATAGCGTTTTAAGCAGCGGAACCGAATATAGGAACGAAAAGTTCTACAATTTTACCTTGGGAACGGATTATTTTATTACCCCAAATGACGTAATAACCCTTTCTGGAAATTTTGCACTGGAATTAGAGGAACAGCCTTCCAACACGAATTTTGCTGCCATCGATAAAAACAATGGGATTACCTCGGAGTGGGACCGAAATGAGACCACAGAGGCAACAAATCCAAAATTTCAATACGAATTTCAGTACAAAAAGGAATTTGATGGGGATGAGGACCATACCTTGCTCTTTAGTGCTTTGGGTAATTTTTTTGGAAAGGACCAGTCCTCCTTGTTCGTGGATACCACCATTTCGGGAGAGGACATGGATGAAAATCAAAAGACAAGAACGGATTTTAAAGAGGCCCTATATACCTTTAAATTGGATTACACCAAATCCTTTTTTGAGGACTGGTCCTTGGAGGGCGGGGCACAATACGTCCTGAACGATGTAAGCAACGATTATGAGGTAGAAGATTTGATCGATGGGGCATACGTGGTGGATCCAGACTACACAAATGTTTTTGAATATAACCAAAACGTTTTCGGCCTTTATGGCACCGGAGCTTACGAAGGCGAAAAATGGGGCGTCAAGGCCGGGATTCGTCTGGAGCAAACGGAATTGAACACTTTGTTGAAAGATACGGATCAGGACAACCATCAGAGCTATTTGGATTTGTTTCCAAGCGTTCACTCGTCTTATAAGTTAAACCAAAAGGTATCCTTCCAGGCCGGATACTCCAGACGGATATTTAGGCCGGGATTGTGGGATCTGAACCCTTTTTTCAATATCAGGAACAACTATTCGATACGGCAGGGCAATCCAGATCTGCGACCGGAATACACGGATTCCTTTGAAATAACGAGTATTTATCTTTTGGGCAAAGCTTCCGTAAACCTTGGTTTTTACTACCGTTATACTACCGATGTCATTGAAAGGGTCTCTACTTTTGAAAACAACGTTAATACGGTAACACCCGAAAATGTGGGTACGAACAATGCTACCGGAATCGAATTCAATTTTAAATATAGTCCGGCCAAATGGTTCAGCCTAAACGGGGATTTCAATTTTGGTCAGTACAAAAGGAGGGGTACCTTTGAAACGAATGTTTTCGATTTTAACGGGACGCAATGGTCCTCAAAGCTCTTGGCAAAGTTTAAGTTGCCCGCCGATCTGGATATTGAGGCCACAGGTAATTATGAGTCAGGCTATGAAACCGTTCAAAGTGAAATAGGCGACAATCTGTTTATGGACCTGGGGGTGAGAAAGAAGATGTTCAAGGGTAAGGCAGTTATAAGCTTAAGTGTAAGGGATGTTTTTGCATCACGGTCCTATGAAAGTGTAACCAACCAGCCCGACTTTTATGTTTACAACAATCGAGAGCGTGGCCGTTTTGTTTCCCTAGGACTTAGTTACGGCTTTGGTAAAGGGGAGGCCATGGAGTTTACAGGAAGACGAAGGTGATTATATGTTGAAGGATTGCGTTTTATGATTAGTTTATTAAATAGTTATTGATTATGATAGGCCTTAGTTTAGTTTAGCGTTCATATTTTTGTTTAAATTAAAATATCTAAAACTTCAAGTGGGTAAGAACGTAGAAAATTCAATTATTCCCTCTAGTAGGGTCAGGTAAAAATGATTGAATTTTCGCCCTTTTGTTATCGTCCCGTTCCTAAAGGGAGCCAAAAGTCCGAAAATTATTGATTTTTGGCATCATATCTATTTTAACCTAGAGCCATTGGGATATTTGGGATCAAGGCCTACTTGTACTAATAATAGGTCTATCAGCCAACATGTTTTTAAACAATTGATTCTTAATAAATCGATTTTTATAAACTCATAAACCTATAAACCCATAAACCCATAAACTAAACCTTATCCCTTGGCTCTGAATCTAGTTTTTATTTTTTGTTCGCTTCGTTATCTCCTAGATCGGACCTGACATGAAGATCTAATTGGGGGAAAGGCATTAAAATTTGGTTTTCGATAAATTTCTTGGTAACGATTCTCCTGATATCACTTTTTACCCTTTCGATTCTAAAAATATTCACGCTATAGAACAAAAGTTGAAATTCCAAGAATGAGGTTCCAAAATTTGTTAAGCGGGCTTCTACCGACTTTATTTTTGAAACTTCCGGATGTTCATGGGCGCTTTCTTCCAATATTTTAATGACGAGATCAATGTCACTTCCGTAGCCCGCCCTGGTTTCAATACTAAAACGTGCCTTGTCCGACTGATGGCTCCAATTGATTACCTTACTGGTTGTGATCAGTGAATTGGGGACGATGATGGAAATATCGTCCCTATTTCTGGCCTTGGAGGTACGCAATCCTATACTTTGAATTTTCACCACCTCCTTATCTATCTCCAGGACATCGTCTATTCTTACCGATCGCTCCGAAAGCAGGATGATGCCCGATATTACATCGTTAAAAGTTTGCTGGAGCCCGAGGCCGACCCCTACCAATAATGCGGCCGAGCCCGCCAATAAGAAGGTAACACTAATGCCTATCGTTTCCAGGACCATGGCAATGGCCATAACCCAGGTTACGTATTTTATAATCTGATAAAGAGCATAAATATTCCCAGCATCGATATGGTTCAATTTGTGTTTGCGAAACAGGGCCTTTTTAATTAGAAGCAGGAGAATTCTGGCAGCGAAAAGGATAAGCAAAACCGTTACCAGGTCCGAAACTTTTATCACGTAGGTGTTATAACCTAGGATTTCTAAATCAAGAATTTTTTTCAGTGACTCCATTAACCAATTTTTTATGTAAACGGCTTCAAAATGTTGTTAGGTCCGAACACAAATGTAGCTTATTATAATTTCTATCGTCTTGGGAAAGTGTTCTGAGGTGTTTAAAGTAAAATATGGAAGCCCATAATCCGGACCCCATTTGCCAAAGATCGAGGGTTATTTCCTCACTTCTTTAGGGAAGCCTTGTTAAAAATATATTCCGGAATCTCGGTATCAAACGTAATTTCATTGATTATAAAATCGGTTCCCTCGCCATCCTTCAGCATATCCTTATAGTTCATTTTTTTTGGGTACCAACGACCGTCGATTTTCTCTATATCGCTGAGCAATACCCGTTTTAAAAGTTCCCCGCTCTTGGCAAAAAGTTCTTCCTTTAAGGGGATATAACGTTCCTGGTCTATCCATTCCTTGCGTTTTTCGTAGGTGGCATCGTCCACTTTGGCCGTCAGATCCAATACCCAGGTTTTTCTTCCCGCGATGGTGTCTTCCCCAACGACCTTGGCGTTGTATACTTCTTCCAGCTTACGGTCTTCCATCATATCCTCATAGGAAAGGTCCGATCCCATGACGGATTGTCGAAGCATATGGCCCGAGAGTTGTATGGTGCGGTCGGTGGATGGGGAATAGATCCATAGCCGATCGCCCAATTTCAACATTTTAGTACCCTTTTCCCTTGCGGGCGACAAGTAATCCGAAAAGGAGTTCACATCCCCTTCCTGATAGCCTTTGGAGGTTATGGTCCTACTGCCCCTACGTCCATGGACCACCATTTGGGAGGTAGAGATACTCGTTTTGGAGATCATGTTTTTATCCACTTTCCGCAATATCTCGGCCCCATCTGGTGTGTTTTGTGCGGTTAAGAATATGGGCAAAAACAATAGATATAATATTTTTTGCATAATAGATTAGTTTTTAATTCTGTTATTTTATTACCTGTATTAGGTTGTTCAATTTCAAATCGACCGCTCTTGATTCTTGATTCTTCAGCTTGGTCTCTTTTCTATATTCTAAATTACTCACACTTCGAGTTCCTTGAACAAAGTGGCGGTCTCCCTTTTATAGATGCCGATGCCCGACAACATATTGCCTAATACCATGGCGTACAAACCAGGGATAAACCCTATGTAAAACAGATAGGGGGTAACCTTTGCCCGGAGGACCGATGGCATCAGCATGGTGGAATTGGACATGTACTGGCCGATGTCAATGCCGTGGGTCTGTAAATAATAACATCCGCCCAACCCAAAAAGGGTTCCCACAACGGACCCGATAATTCCAATGATTACCGCCTCATAGATCAAGGATCGGTAGATATGGCCTTTTCCTTCCCCTAGTGCCAGCCTTATTCCAAATTCCTGGTACCTACGCAAGCCACCAAGTAGTCCGGTGTTCCAAAGTACGATGGACATGGCAAATACAAATACCCCGACGAACAGGGCGGTAAACGAATCGACGTAATCCAGATACCCGGCCAAATTGTTCTGTTCCTTGAGCCTTTGCATTACCGGGGCAAATTCATCCGTGTTTTTGGCGTACTGGGCATTGAAATGTTCCGTCACCTTTTGCGCCTTTTCATCGTCATATGTCCCATCGTTAAAATAACCAAGAACCTCCCCAGCACCATTTGGCATATCCAGCATCTGCTGGGCATCGGAAAGATCGATAATGATGCTGCCCTTGTCCAAGGCCGCCGATCCAAAACGGATGGTGCCGCTGACCTTAAAGTTTTGGAACGCCATACTGCCGTTCATAGTAGATCCTATAAAGGTAAAGCCGTCCCCTATTTTCAAATCTAGTTTTTGGGCGAAATCGTCCCCGATAAGTGCCTCCCCGGACTTTTTGGGGATCGCGCCGCTTACCAAGGAACTTTTTATATTTAGGCGATCTATTTCCTTACTATTTTTGGAAAAAAGGTCGATGGCCATGCCAGATGCCGGTCCCTGTGCCCTAGTTTCCCCGGCCGCATCCGGTACATCGAGCAATCCGCCGAAACGGATTCGCTCCGCCCATTGCATATCGGGAAATTCCGTACGCAACGATCGGACCAGGGTATCAACCCCTAAAAGGGCAAGGTCGTTGGGCAATTGGTCCTTATCCTTGGAGTATGCCCTTGTCATTATCTTTACATGGCCGGTCTCGAAACGTGCGTTTTGATCTACCACGTCACCCATCATCCCCTTGATAAAACCACTGAGAAGCACCGTGAGCGCCACTCCAACGGTGATGATTATAACGGGGATCAAGCTGCGGTTTTTGTCCCTGGCAATTCCTTTTAATAAAAATCGTATCATGGGTAACTAGTTAAACGTTAATTTGTTGATGGTTCATAATTGATCGTGGCGGTTATAAGCTTTATTTCGCGATCAGCTTTGAACCATTGACCATTGCATTTCATTGTAATTTTCCTTTCAATGCATCCACCGGATCCATTTTGGCAATCTTTCTGGCGGGTAGAAAGCTCACAATAGTGGTCGAAACTATGATAAGGACCGCCGTGGTCGTTATCAGTTCTGGGCTAAAATCGGGGAAAATCCTTCTTCCAGCGGTAATCCCGAGGTTGTCCATCCCCTCGGGTGATCCGATACCATGCCCTGTGAAATACATGAAGATGGGAATCCCGTAAATGCAGCCGACCAATACCCCGAGTATACTATACATGCAGCCTTCTGCGGTAAACAGTCCCAATACCTGTTTTCTCGTCATGCCCAAGGAGATATAGGTGCCAATCTCCTGTTGCCTTCTGAATATGGAAAGCACTTGGGTGTCAAAAACGGCGAGCATGGCAATTGCGAGCAACACCATATAGATGATTCCCCCCGTTATCTTGTCCATTTTTTCGAGCGCCCGGATTCCGGTCAAGAGTTCATCCTGGGTCTCGAATTTCCAATCGGGCGATTTTTCGGGCACATACTCATTATTGGCGATAAATAGGGTGGCCTGGCCCTTCATATCGGTCATCGCCCACAGTTTATTAAGGGGCATCCAAATCTGTCCAGTGTCCACACTGGGCACATCGGTATCGAAAATGCCGGCAATGGTAAGGTTTCCCGCATCAAAACTGCCGTTTTTGTCCCTCCATCGAAGCATGACCTGGTCCCCCTTTTTTAGGTTGACCGAGGCGGCCATTCGCTTCCCGATGATGGCGGGATATTCCGCCGAACTTTGTTGTAAAAGTTGGGTTGGGATCTTTACTGTATTTTGGGCTACTTCAATACCCTTTACTATAACTGGCATCAAGCGGCCCTGGGGATAAATGGATGCCTGCCGTACCAAAATAGGAACGAGGTTCTTGGTATTGGTGGCCGGTATTGATCCATGACCGTCCTGTAACGTAAACGCATCGTACGGGTCATAATCCTTGTACCGTAATTGGCCGTCACCGTATTCCCAGTCGATATTCTCCTTGATGGAATTTTGGTAAAAACCTTCTACATATCCCTGATAGAATATGATGAGCACAAAGACAAAGGAGAGTATCCCTACGCTCAGCCAGGTACGGAGCCCTGCACCCACAAGGTTTCTATAGGCCAAGTGAAATGCCAATTTCGCAATAGAACCTTTTGGGGGCTCCGATCTGGTAATTGTTTTACGGTTTGCTTTCATTGCAATTTTCCTTTTAATGCATCCACGGGATCCATTTTTGCAATTTTCCTTGCGGGCAAAAAGCTAACGATCGTTGCCGAGGCCACCACTAAAACCATAGTGCCCAATACGAGTCCCGCCCCATAGACAGGGAATATCCTTTCGGCCACCGCGATGCCCATTTCTTGGGAGGCGGAAGGCATTCCGATCCCGATTTTTGACATAAGGACAAATAGTGGAATTCCATAAATACAGCCCACAATGGTGGCCAAAATACTGTACATGCTCCCTTCTACAGTAAAGAGGCCAACGACCTGTTTGCGGGTCATTCCCAGGGCGATATAAGTGCCGATCTCCCGTTGCCTTCGGAAGACCGACAGTACTTGGGTGTCAAAAATGGCCAATAGGGCAATGGCCAAAAGCAGCAGGTACATGATGGAGCCACTAACTTTTTTCATTGCGATAATATCGTTGAGGTCCTTTAACAGATTTGTTTGGGTTTTAAACTTCCAGCCGTTCAGTTTTATGGGGGTAAAATTCCGATCGGCTATGAAGAGGGTGGCATGGCCTGTCAGTTCCGTCATTTTCCAAAGCTTTTCGATCGATATCCAAAGTTGGCCGTTGTCCACTGTGGGTACATTGGTATCGAAAATCCCTGCCACGGTGATATTTGCCGCATCAAAGGTGCCGTTCTTGTCCCTCCATCTCAACAGTACCTTGTCCCCTTCCTTTAAGTTGGCTGTTTCTGCCATTCGTTTTCCTATCAGCACGGGGATATCGGCATTGCTTTGTTCCAATAATGGGGTGGGAAGCTGGAGTGTTTTCTGTCCGGTATCGATTCCCTTTAGGGTAATGGGCATCATCCGACCATGGGGATAAATGGTGGCCTGCCGGATCAAAATAGGGGTCAGGTGTTTTGATTTTTCTTTGGGCAATACCCCGTGGGCATCCTGAATGGTAAAGGGATCCAAGGGGTCGTATTTATCATTCCGCAATTCGCCTTGACCGTACTCCCATGCAATACTGTCCCTTTTGGACTGTTCGTTCCAACCGTCGATCATTCCGTTATAAAAAATGATGATGACGAACGCAAACGATAGTATTCCCACGTTGAGCCATGTACGCAGCCCTGCTCCCATCAGATTTTTATATGCAAGTTGGAATGCGAGTTTCATGTTTTGAATTTAAAAAATGGGGTCAAGAAGCAAGAGCCAAGAAACAACACAGATTTGTTAGTGCTTTTTGTCCGGTGTCTTGATTTTTGCATCTTGATTCAATTTATGCGTATTGTGATTTTTCGATACGTTCATCCTTCCGAATCTTGCCGTCTTCCAAATGTATCATTCGGCTTAGATAGCCCATCACTTTTTCATCGTGCGTGGAAAAGATAAAGGTAGTGTTCAGTTCCCTGTTCAGCTGCCTCATGGTCTTCATGATGGTATGTGCATTCTTGGCATCCAGATTGGCCGTGGGCTCATCGGCCAGTACAATTTCCGGACGTTTCACCATGGCCCGTGCTATAGCTACGCGCTGCCCCTCACCACCAGAGATCTTGGCGGGCTTTTTGTCGGCCATGTCCTGCAGGCCAACCCATTCCAAGGCATCCATGACCATCTTCTTTCGTTTGGAAGCATTAATATTCTGGAGCAGAAGCGCAAATTCCACATTTTCAAAGACCGTGTAAACGGGCAATAGGTTATAGATCTGAAAGACGAACCCGATATGCAGGTTCCTCAGTTGGGCGGACTTTTTGTGGGAGAGGTCGGCAACGTTGCGATCCATAACAATGGCCTTGCCCTCGGTAGGGCTGTCCAAGGAACCCATAATGTTCAATAAGGTGGTTTTTCCGGACCCACTGGGACCTACCAAGCCCGAGAATTCCCCCTTTTTAAATGTAAGGTTGATGTTGCTCAAAGCGGTAAATTCCCCTTCGCCCACAGGGTAGCGTTTGGTAACATTTTCAATACTAATAATGTTCTTGTCATCCATAATTTGGAGTTTTAATGATTATATACCAACATTAAGCGGAACCCTGGTCCTGGAGCTACAGATACGAGTTCGTTTTCCTGTACGACCGTTTGGCTGTCGGGATTGTAATAGGCCATGACATATCCCGTTAGTTTTTTGAACTGGTGCATGAAGTTTAAAAAAAAGGAAAAGTTATTTCCTTCCCAATCGTAGTATGGAAACATGCTCAAATTATCCGAAAGCCCCAAGGGATAGGAGAATGACATTGCCGTGATGTTGGTGTTGTTCGAAAACTGTAAGGTTTGCCTATTGAAGGAGGTTATCAAATGTTCAAGAACCACGTTCAATCCATTGCCGATACCAAAAGTATAATCAGTCCCCAAGGTCAAAAGGGTCTGATTGGTGAGACTTCCCAACTCCTTGTGCTTATGAATATACGAGGTTTCGAACCATAGCCCAACCGTAACATCCCATTTTCCATCAAGCCCTATCCTATCCTCTGGAATCTTTTCCAAGGACGGTTCATCCAGAATGTTGGTGGCGTCCGCAGTTCGGTGATGGTAGGAAATGGCCAACTCCCCCTTGGGTACCGGGTATTGAAACCTGCCCCCAAACTCCGGATCTTTTTTATAGGTCCCAACGGCATCGTATCCCCTTGGCTTTTCATTGCCGTAAAGCCCCCATACCCAAATATTTGCATTGTTGGGGAAATAATACCTCCCCAGTGCCCCATAAACTCCATTGGTAAGTCCCAACGGGTCCCGGGGATCTATCTGGTTGAACCATTGCAAGGGCCTTAACAGGGTGGCCGAACCAAAATCCATTTTTTGCAATCCCAGCCTTATTTCGTAGCGCTCCCCAGTGTATCTTGCCCATATCCGATACGGATCAAAATCGCCCTGCCAGGTAGATTTGTAGAAAGGACTGAAGTCGGTGGAGCCAAAAACGTTCACGGAAGCCATAAAGGTTAGGGCGTGCAAGGAGTCCAATGGAATCTTGTATTCCAATTCCGGAATATACCTGGCCCCAAAGGACATGTCCAGTTCACTTTCCGGGCTATAGTTCCCATAAGCGGAAACCTGTCCGCTGAATTCAAGATTGCTTTGCCCATACGTTTCCATAGCCCAGAGCATAATCAATAGCAATATTCTTGCAAGTGTGGTCATTGATCTGTTTTTGGCATAATGCCGTAAAAAATGAAATTGGCAAGCTCCACGGCCAATTCCTGGGGACTGTCGTACATTTCAATTAAATTCTTATCAGACATCTTTTCGTTCAAGCCATTGAGCATGTAGATAACAAAATCGAGCTTCAGGTCTTTCCTTATTTCCCCTTTTTCCTGGGCAAATCTAAGATCTTCCCTAAAGGCCGACATTGATGCTTGTTGGAATTTTTCGAGGATGTTTTTAAGAACGGAATCGCTTTTCCCATATATGTCATTTATAAATTCCTTGCTAAGGTCTTGGGACCAATCGTGTTCCAATTGGACGATACGGTGTATTTTTTTATTAAATGGCAATGGGGAATCCATTATTTTCCTGTAATCCCGGGTAGCTTCCTCATACCAATGGACCAGTACTTTTTCGGCAACTTCCATTTTATTTCCAAAATTGCGATAAAAGGTCATTTTACTTACTCCCGCCACTTCGCAGATTTCCTCTACCGTTACCCTACCGATACCGTGTTTCCAGAACAAGGTCTTGCCGGCATCCATGATGGCGAGGTAGCTGTTACTTCTTTTTTTTGCTTTGACTTCCATATAATGGTGCAAATGTAGTTAAAAGTTACGAATAAAGTATTAAAATAAATAAAAAGTAACATTTAATTTTTTACATTGGATTTAAATCCTTGCCCATTCTTCGCTATTTGTTGTTTTGATAACGCACTTAATTTTAAATAACGATTGGAAAATAGGACAGATTGGGTGAAGATTCACCCTTATTTCCGTGATGTAATGCCCAAGACCAAAAAAAGATTAACCACTACAATGGGATAATCGGGAAACATTATAGAATTCTAAGGGGCAAAAAGAAGAATATGCCTACTAGGCAGGTATAATAAAATAATTGACGCACAAAAAAAGCAGCATCGTAATTAGTCGATCCTGCTTTTCGTTCGAAGAAGAATTAATTTGGCTTACCCAACAGATTTTTCGATCAATTTTTTAGTGGCTTTAATTCCTTCTTCATTACTCAAATAACCTGGCATTCCCTGGGCATGCATAAGGCCCCCTTCGTATTCGATACCGACGATACCATTAAATTTTGATTTCTTTATGATGTCGAACATACGCGGAAAGTCGATTTCGGTCTCATTTCCCTCCGCATCAAACTTGTGCGACTTGGCACTTACTCCCTTTGCGTACGGCATAAGTTCTTCGACACCTAAGTACATGTCGTACTGTTCCAAACATTTGGTGTTCATGTAGCCTGCCATATCCATGGTTTCCGGTTTTGTCCGCTTTACGCAAAAATTACCGAAATCTGGAAGTACTCCTGCCCGTTTGTGGTTGACTTCCTTCATGATCGCGGCCAGCCATTTCCCGTTGCAGGAATAGCCCACATGGTTTTCCACAATGATATTCATCTCGTTTTGATCTCCGTATTCCAGCAATTTGCTATATCCTTCCAAGGCAGCTTCAGCAACTTCTTCGGCCGTTCCGGTCTGCTCAATACTGCCCAAATTTACCCGGATGGAATTGCAGCCCAATATTTTGGCGGCGTCTACCCATTTGTAATGGCTCTCTACCGCATGGTCCCGTTTTTCCTTGTTTAGATCTGCAATATTTTCGTCATCTACCATAATCAGGTTATTGGTAACGCCTAGATCATCGGTACGCATTTTTAATTCTTTAAAGAAGGAAGCGTCGTTGCCTTTGTCCGCAAAGAACATGGAAACATATTCTACAATGTTTAGACCATATTCATTTTTTGCCCTTGCCGGAAATTCTAAGGTATCGTGCTTTCCCATAAAGAATTCTGAGGCCAACGAGAATTGGGCCAATGAAATGGGATAGGGCAAATCTTTTGATGTATTCGCATAAAGCGATTTAGGGACGGTACTCAAAACCCCAGTAGCAATTGTACCTAAACCCAATTTTTTGACAAATGTTCTCCTATTCTTCATAGTGTTATGAATTATTGTTAGTATTTTTTTTGTATTCTACTCTCATTCAAAATTACCCGTCCATCGTATTGCGTTTGCAAGCATTCGTAGATGTTCTGGCTCTTTAAAGGAATTTCCCTGATGTCCTAGGGCCGAGTAGAATACACGTCCTTTTCCGAGGGGGTGGTACCATGCGATAGGGTGGTCCTTACCCATGCCCCATTCCTTGTCCGGAGCCAAAAATTTGATTTTTCCACTAGGGTTCATATTGGTTTCGTCAACGGTGTACAGGACCTGAAAGCCCTTATCCCTGGGATTGTCAAAAAACATATACCATTCCTCTTCATGATTCCAAGTAGCTGGAAGGTCCGCTGTCAATGTGGCATCCCCATCCTCCAAATACATGGGTGCTTTTTGGATTGGGGGATAAAGGATATGATGCGAAAATAATGTACCGAGTACTTTTTGTTCATACCAATCCCATTGATGGGAGTTGTCACCTGCGGCATGGATACCTACAAATCCACCCCCTTGTTCCAAGTAATTTTTAAAATTTTCCCGTTGTTCTTCGTTTAGGACCTTACCGCTGGTATTGTTCCAAATGACCACTTTAAATTTTTGCAATAGTTCCGGATTAAAGACGGCCCCGTTATCGGTTGCATACAATGACCACCCGTTGTCCCTGGCCATTTTTTCAAAAGCGGGCAGGGAGGCCTCTATGGCTTCCCCGTGCCTAAAGCCATTGGTCTTTGAAAAAAGCAAAACCGCCTTACCTCCGAGGTTCGTTGGTAGATCGGGAGGGGTAGATTCATAGAAATTAAAACCGTACCTGGCTTTGTATATGAAGAGTCCGCCCGCAATCAATAAGAGAACAAACAGTCCCAAAAAGGAGAACAAAACGATTTTTAGAATTTTTTTCATGTGTTAATATTTATTGTTTTTCAATTGTCACATGTAACCTTTGATGTTTAAAATAATCATTCCTCTGTGTGTTTAAAGATTATTTTAAACATGAAGGTTTCATTTTATTGGGTAATTGGTTTGTTCAAAAATTCCAACCAATCGGCAATCGCCACCATTGTGCCTTCATCTTTATCGTCCGTACGGAAAACCACATAAAGATCTTGTTTTCCATCGACTGTTTTCTTGAAATTCGTCTGAAACTCCTTAAGGCCCATTTCCGTTAACCCTGCCTCTGTAATAATGGTGGCGAGCAAATCTCCGTCAATACCGCCCAATCGCAACTCCACGGTTCCACCTTTCACGATCCCGGGGACAACGGCAAAGCTTCCTTTTACTGCCTTAACGCCTGTCAGATCCATCCCTTTAAACATAAAATATTTATCCTTTTGCCCTATCGCGATGCCCATGGGTACATCGAGGCCAGGTACCGTACCCACAGGAAGGTTCATTTTGGCGGATGTACCTTCATCAAAGCTCTCTGCCTCGACTTTTGGGTATTTGAGCAAGAAGGTCTGTTGGGCGTTCAGGCCACCGATCTTTCCGCCGCCCTGATCTGTGTAGCTCGCGGTTAGCACATAGGTGCCTTTGGTCTTGCTACCAATATGCGAACTGCTGGTATAGGTGCCCGTTGTGGGATATTTTGATTTTTGCGGCTTGGCCGATTCGGAAAGACTTAGGATGTATTCCGCCATTTGCTTGGCTTCGGTTGGACTCAGGTCGGGGTGGGCGGCCATCGCAACTTCTCCCCAATTGCCACTCCCGCCATTGATGATTTTATTTACCAGCATTTCAGGTGCTTTTGAATCGCTTGCATATCGATCCGCAATCTCAAGGAAGGAAGGCCCAATGGACTTTTCCTTCTCTTTATGGCAGGAGATACAGTCGGCCCCGGCCATCAAATTTTTTCCGACCGAGGAATAGGCCGCATCTGCCATATCGGAATGATTTTTGGCGGCCATTACTTTATCGCTCCCTTCGGCCAAATAATCAAAAGTTACGATTACGCGCGAAGCGTCTAGCGAACCGTCGGCGAGATTGCCGTCTTCGGGATCGCTTACATCTACCTTGTACTTTATATTGACGGGAACGTCGGGCCAATAGAAACTGCTATTGCCCTCCGTAATTTCCCAAGAAAGAGTGGGTAGTTCGTTGCCCACAAGAATTTCGGTTTCCGTGTTCGCCTTTTTGCCTTCAGAATCGGTAACTTCCAACGTTACCTTGTATTTTCCCGATTCCTTAAAAGTATAGGTAGGGTTTATTTGTGTCGATTCCTCTCCGCCATCCCCGAACGTCCATTTGTAGGTCAGGGCATCCCCATCATAATCTATGGAGTTTCGGCCCTCAAAATTTACGGTCAATGGATCCGCACCTATGGTCTTGTCCTGGGCTATTTCTGCTTTTGGGACCCTGTTCCCTTTGATAAATTCGATGCGGGACAGGGTAGCATCGGCATTTTGTGAAAACCAGCCCGTACCGTATTCCAATAGGTACAACGCACCATCGGGCCCAAAGACCATATCGATGGTGTTGTGGAACTTCATGTTCGGTACAATTTGGGTCATCTTTTCAAAAGAACCGTCCTCTTTCAATGTAACGGCGAATATCCAGCCGCGCATCCAGTCATAGGCCAATATTTTACCATCAAAATAATCGGGCCAATTAAGGCCGCTATCGGGATAATCCTTACTGTAATAAATAGGTCCCGCCATAGCGTTCCTCGATCCGGTACCCAAGGCGGGAAATTCTTCCGAAGTACTATAGGGATAGTAAATCATGGCTGGCTGGGATGGGGGAAGTTCCCGCAATCCCGTGTTGTTGGGCGATTCGTTGATGGGTTTTAAGGAATCAAAAGCGACTCCCGCAGTGTTGGATGTGTAATCACGGGTGTGATATGCCCGGTTGTTGGCCACAAAATAGGGCCAGCCATAGTTGCCGGCATGTTGCGCCTGATTGATCTCGTCGTACCCTTTTGGGCCCAGATTTAAGGAATCGTTGTTTGCATCGGGTCCCACCTCGCCCCAGTATAAGAAGCCCGTACGGGAATCGATGGAAATGCGGTACGGATTTCGATTGCCCATTACATAGATTTCGGGCCGTGTTTTGGCCTCGCCCTTAGGGAAAAGATTGCCTTCGGGTATGCTGTAAGTGCCATCGGCTTCCGGTTTAATACGAAGGATTTTTCCACGTAGGTCATTTGTGTTTCCGGCTGACTTTTGGGCATCCCAAGGAGACCGACCTTCACGGTTGTCGAGGGGGGCATAACCATCGGCCCTTGGGCTTGAATTGTCGCCTGTGGAGAGATAAAGATAGCCCTCAGGCCCAAATTCCAAGGAACCGGCGGAATGGCAGCATTCTTCGCGCTGCGTTGCCACATGTAGCAATATCTTTTCGGAAGAGAGATCAAGGACATCGTTTTTCAATTCAAAACGGGACAGATTCGATTGGTCTACCCCTTTATTTTCAGAATAGTAGAGATAGATCCAATTGTTTTCCTTGTAATTGGGATCTACGGCAAGTCCCAGCAAACCATCCTCTAATCCCGAATACACATCCAAAGTAGCAACAACGGAATCCCTTCCTTTTTCGAGGTCATAAATATGGACGTCTCCCTTTCTTTCGATAAAAATGATTTTTTTATCGCTCAGGAAGTCGAGTTCCATAGGTTCGTTCAAGTTTTGGGTAAACATTACTTTATTGAATCTGTTCTCTTCCGGTACCAGTTCCGCGTAGGCCCTACTATAATCAACGGGTTGCCCAAGGCCGATCGCATATTTGATACCGCCCAACAAATGGCTCAAAAATTTGGCGTCCGAAAATTGCTCTTTGGTATGGCCCATAGCCGTGTAGAAGGAGCGGCCCCCATCATATTCCTTGTACCATGAAATGGGATGGGGATTGCCATTGGTACCACCCTTATAAGTGGACTCGTCAACGGTAATTAGTACATTATTGGAGGGCTCTAGCGATTTAAAATTGTACCATTCATCGGCTACGGACCATGAACTTGGCAGGGAGTCCGTTGCCGCATGATTTGCCTGAACAACGTTCACCGTTCCTTCCTGTACATTGGGATTCATGGGATGGCTATCGAAATAGGCCCCTGCCAATTTTCCGTACCAAGGCCAGCCGTATTCCGTATCGGTTGCGGAATGGACCCCGACATATCCGCCCCCGGCCTGTATATAACGTTCCATTTGACTTTGTTGTACCGGATCCAAAACATTACCGGTAGTATTCAAAAAGACGATTGCCATAAAGTCCTTGAGGTAATTCTCGTTGAAGTCGGCTGCATTTTCAGTTGCGACCACGGTGAAATTGTTTTTGGCACCCAGTTTTTTGATTGCCTCTATACCTGACTCTATGGATTCATGGCGAAAAGCTTCGGTTTTTGAAAAGACCAACACTTTTACTTCGGCGGGCCTGAACATAAAATAACCAACTATGGCCAAAATGGCCACAAGGGTGATAACTACAATTAGAATCTTTTTTAGATTTTTTTTCATTGGTGGGTAGATGTATGTATTGATTTAACAGTCAGTTGGTTGTAAATATAGTTTTATTTGAGTATAATTCACTCAAATATATCAAAAATAATTTACGGGTTACATTTTTATCCTCTATATTCGTTCTCAAATTAAGTTTTAACACCTAGGGATTGGCACAGTTTACAGAAGAAACCATTGCACTAATAAGGGAAGAACTGAAGAAATGTATTCCGCAACTGTCGATCAACTGCGTTATTTTTAGGTTCGATGGCGAAGCGTTGCAAATTCCGGTTGTTCAGCCAATGAATGCTGAGGTTTGGAGTATTCCAGGGGGATATGTTTATCAGCGTGAAGGTATTCATGAGGCGGCAAAACGCATTCTTTTTGAGCAGACACAAATGGATAATTTGATACTGAGCCAGTTTGGTACATTCGGTTCTGCGGAACGGGAATTTTCGAAGGAAATATCGGGCCATACAACTTTGGGGTTTCATAAGGACATCATCGACTGGATATCGCAAAGGTTTGTGACCATTGGGTACTACAGTATTGTGCAGCTAAAGAAAAGCAAACTTAAGCCGGGTCTTTTTTTTAAGGAAGTTAAATGGATCGATATAAAAAGGGCGGATAAACTTGCATTAGATCATTCCGTCCTCGTATCCGAAGCAGTTCAAACCTTACGGGCCGAATTACAAAGCCGGCCCTTACTTTCCAGTTTTATGCCAGAAACTTTTACCTTGCCCGAACTGCAAAAGCTATATGAGGCCATTTTGGGCAGAGCTGTAGATCGAGGCAATTTCCGTCAACGAATACTAAAATCCAACATTCTGATTAAAATCGGTCCAACTAGGGAAAAAACTAAAAACCGTCCCCCAATTTTGTACAGATTGGACCAAAAGGTCTACTTCGATTCCTTGACCCATGATATTAAGTACGGTTTTTAGGACAATATGCTATTCTGGCATATATCCAATCCTTGGACGTATTGCTTTCCCACTTTCGGCCCTTGGCCAAAACGAGCCATCCGAGTCCGGACCAACCAACAATTCGTTTTAGATAAATGCCTTGCCACTCGTGGAAAGTAATGATATCAACAGAAAAAGAGGGTAGACCTGAATCTAAAATGACAAATATTTTTTCACCTTTTAAAAGACTTACCTGGATTGGGATTAGTTAATGAGCATTTGATTTTGAGCGACTCGTAATCGCCTTTATATCTATATCCATACCTTATCTTCAAAGTGACTTTTTCAATTCTGGCGCAAAAAGCTAAGTAGATCTGCCATTTGTTGTTGATCTATACTTTTTTCCAAACCTGAAGGCATAGCCGATACATTTACTGTAGTCAAAGATTTTATTTCCTGTCGGTTAATTGTCCTGTCGTTTTTCCCACTGTAAACAAGTGTAATGGCAGTTGGGGTTTCACTCTTAATAATGCCCTGGACAGATTCGCCCGTATTCAATTCAACGTTCCAAAGATCGAAGCCGGCTGCTATGGACAAATTGGGATCTAGTATATTGGCCATGATATCTTCCTTCGTCCAATTATGTACCGTTCCAAGATCAGGACCGATAGCAATACCGAATTCGCCCCTTACCTGGTGGCAGATCACACAACTTGCCGCATATACTGATCTGCCATGCATTGGATCTCCCGTTAATTCGAGGGCATTTTGGTACTTTTCATTTACCTTCTTCCCCTCTTCCTGGCTCCGTGTAAAAATCGCTCTCGCCCGATTGCGAAGTGTTGTATCCGTTTGCATCATTAGCCCTACACCGCCCCAAAAGCTAACGCTGGTCGGTGAGATCAGACCCTGTTCCATTGCCGTTAACAACAAGGTGACCCGCTCTGGTTTTCCCAGAAAAGTTTCTATTGCCGCATCCCGTATTTCGGGGGTGAGTTTTGGCCATTGTAGAATAATATATTGACTCGCTGATGTACCTGGCACTAAGTTCAGCGTGCCCACAGCAGCTAACTGCACTAAGGATGGCTCTTGGGGAACAAGTATCTTCTCTAGAAGCGGCACATAAGAGGCGGGATCGCCCAATGAGAGAAAATCGATGGCGTCTGCCCTTCGATCCGCTTTCTGGGTAGTATCTTTTATGATCAATAGTGCTCGCTCTATGGACTGGTCCTTCAAGGTTTCCTCTGATATTCCCCTTACCTTTAATACGTGATATGAAGCATTTCGTATTTGTGATGAATTGTTCTCAAAGAATGTCCGCACCAACCTCTTTTGAAGATTCGGAGGAATCATCAATGGTGATTTCCGGTTCTTTAGTCCCCTGGATAATCCTTCTAGAATGGCGACATTGCTTTTTAAATTTATATCATCTGTGGTTGTTGCCTTTTGAATTAATTGGTAAATATGGTCGGCATCCCCGGTAATCCCTATCATCGATGTAAGCCGTTGGACCAGGGAGGAGTAGGCGGGTATTTCAGAACGGAATCTTTCCAGTACTACATTCAATAAGGATGAAGTTTCCGCACCGGCGGATAGCGCTGCGATCTGCACCCATTTGTCGTCAATATCCGCAAACAACAATTTTGTTCGGGACTCTAAGGATTGAGGTGTATTTACAAACCCCAGCGTCAACAATAATTGAAACCTTACTTTTGGATCGGGATCAGTTTGCAAGCTAAACAACGCATCGGTCAGCTGAGGTGCGGACGACAGATGAAGTTCGGCCAAACGGATAGCATTTTCCCGAATTCCTGCAACCGGATCACTTAACGCTTCTGTGATAACGGAAGGATCGAGAGCGCCCATCCCCTCCAAGGTCCAGAGCGCATGAAGGCGTCCGACGTCGGAGGATGTGTTTCTTGCCATCGCGATTAGCCCTGGAATTGATTTTTTATCACCACGATCCACCAGAAGTCGTTGGGCATTGAGCCTCCACCAATTATTTTTATTGGCAAGATTCTCGATCAGTTCGTTATCGCTTGCATCGCCCAGCTTCAACCCTTTTGTCCAGTCGGCTTTTTTGCCGTCTGTCGGAGTAATACGAAATATACGTCCCTTATCTGAGCCTGCATAAAGATCTCCTGCTGCGACCGCTTCATCAGCCATCCATTCGGGCGATTCAATAACCTTTCTGTAATAATCCAAGACGTAGAGGTCGCCATCCGGTCCTACATAAAAGTTTACGGGCCTCGCCCAGGCATCGGTCGAGGAAAGGAATTCTTTCTGTTCGAGGATACGGCTCGCGATAAAGCTCGTTCCGCTATCTTTAAGCACATCAACATGTACCAAATTATATACCGGCTCTGCTATAAAGGTCACATTTTTATTATAGGGTTCAGGAAATTCCCCGCCCAGGTAAGCAGTAAGTCCACTCCCTGCAGTCATCACCCCGACCCCTGAAAGCAATTGGCGATCGGGATGGATAGTGGTAGGAAATACCTCTGGCGCATTGAGATGATCGGACATATCTTGAACGGCATCGGAAATTGGCAGCGCTGGGTTTCTTTTAAAATAGCGGTTTGCTATGACTTCTTGGTATCCCTGGTTGGAATTGTTGCATCCGAACCAGCGACCCCATTCGTCAAACGTATGTCCAAATTGGCAATTGCTTGCCATCATTTCAATCTGTTTCTGGTCAGGTCTGAAGCGAACGGAAAGTCCGTTTGCATTCTTCGGCAAACGCGGGCTACTAGGTGAGGATGTAAATACGATTTCTGACCCTTCGTCACCAAAATCTTCCTTGTATTTTTGTGTGGATACAGATCCCTGGTGTGCCAGGTAAATCCAATTATCGAGACCATATACAGGATTATTTACATTGTGTTGGGGATTGGTCAAAGCAAAACCCGTAAGTAGGGTATCCTTAACGTCTGCCTTCCCATCCCCATTCGTATCTTCCAGGTACAGAACATTAGGTGCATCTGTAACCAATACCCCTTTTTTCCATCTCATGATGCTATTGGGAAGTTCAAGACCTTCGGCAAAAACGGTTCTCTTATCCATAACTCCATCTGCATTGGAATCAGAGAGAAGTATTATTTTACCGGTGCCGCTTCTGTCAAGGGGATAACCATGCATCTCAACTACATACATTCGTCCATATTCATCTATTTCCATATCTACCGGATCGGAGATCAAAGGCTCTGAGGCAATCAACTCTATCTTAAATCCATCCGCTACCTGATAGGTGGAAAGAGCATTTTTAGCCGATACACTATTGGAGGAATCCGGAACCTTCCGACAACTCACAGTTATTAACAGCAGACAGCACAGCCAAAGGAAAAAATAACGGTTAAGAGTGAATCGGTGATCTGGTTTCATTTTTAAGAAAAATAAAATAATAAAAAAACATACTGATTATCAGTTACTTATTTGTTTTAAACATATCTTTTAAAATCTTATACTTTTTGTTTATGCTCAAATAATTTTGCCAACCTAGTAAATTATTTACATTGGCAATTATTCGGACGTGCAAATCAATTGGAAACCATGCTCGGTTCGCTACTTCTCAAGATACCTTAGAACGGACTCCGTAAGATCTTTCGCTGCCGAGGGTGTATAGGGAGAAACGGTTTCAACTTCATAACCCCCGTGTTCCCAAGCTGAGGCAGTTGGCAAATAGCCGAGCCAGCCGTTGGTATACCCGAAATAGAAAGTATTTGGGAAAGGGGATCGATTGCGAATCTCGGTGGATATTTCATTGAATAACTCCAAGGGAGCGCTCCATATTACCACGTCATCGTTGATTCTTAGGAAACGAATAGGAAGTCGCACCAAGTTATTACCTTCTTTGGTAGTTCGCGTATAGTTTTCCAGGTCCGACGACCATCCAAGACCGGGTTTCCTAGGGGTTTCGACGATCGTCGAACCAGAATTCAAAGACACTTGGTTTGTCGTGGACAAAATGTTTCGGTTCGCCTCTATGATCTTGTCGCCCAGAAGTACACGGAATTCTCCTAAATGGCCGCTTCTTGGATTTGGATATACACTGTAGATAGGAGCGATGTCACCCGCGGCACCATTGATAAAAACAAGTGGAGCTCCAATCTTTTCCTCAACATATTCCGAAACAATACCAGGGGCATCACCGCTAATCTCCAAATTCTCGCCTCCTAAAACGGTTCCGTGTATGGCATAATTGGAAATCAGGGCCAGGGGGCTACCGTCTTCCTTGTCAATTCGCAACAGCCCAATATTTCTGTCGACCGCTCCATCCGGGTTCATTCCAAGGGAGGCCTTGCCGTTAACGTCCAAAGCCCGACGATTGATATTGGCGCGCGACTTGCCCCATCCCACACCTAGCCGTGCAGGTTCGAGGTTCTTGAGCGCCTCCAAAATTCCTTTTATCAGTTTTTCCTCCACCTGTGCCGTATATTCGACATTAGGTTCATGTTGATAGCGTTCGCCCAAAAAAACGGCCGGAAGTCCTGGAGGCCCTATTTCGGGGGCAGAATGTGTATGCGTTACCGTCCACCAGAAGTTCATCGGGTCAATACCATACTCATTCTCAAGTTTGGCTGCTATACGATCGTACTCGGAGGGTGAAAAAAGACAAACATCCGATGACACCAGAATAAACTGATTTTTACCATCGTCCAAAGCGACGATACGATGGTAAATGCTGTCGTTGACCCCCGTCGACTTTCTTGGACCATAACCCAATAGCCATTGTGGGCTTTCTGGGGTAATATTTACTTTGGTTACAGATCCCCGAAACGCGGCGGTTGGAACTTCTTTTTCAATAGGTTCGGGAGCGATGGATCGTTGGGCCAATCCCATCTCGATGACAATTAACAGCAGAAAAAAAACAAAATTACCTTTTCGTAACATATTGAATTAAAATTATTTAAATGCTTTAGCAAAATACTAAAAATTACTTGCATTATTTTTTCTTCGACATTGTTTGTGCAACGCAAGGGTCATTTAGTATTTGTGAGCTTTTTTAAACCATCGGAAAATCCTTTGGTTTACGTTAATTAGTTTTCTTATTTGATAGGAAGTTAATCCAGAAAATTGGCTTTTGGATTATTTGATATATTGGCCAATATGTAAGCATATTGCGTAACTTGGGATTCTAATTTTAGAACTGGTTTAAACTTTTTCCATTTGCTAAAAAATTACTCTTTTTCGCCCATTCCTGCCCGTGCCGGTCGGGCGGGTTTTGCCTTTTTATCCTTCCGTAGCCCTACTATGCAACTCAAAAAAGGTTTCAAATGGACAAAAAATGTCTAATTTTCGCTTAAACGTAAAAAGTTTAAACCAGTTCTTAAAGCGAAAGATTATGGGCGACCGTCTTTTTAGAAACATGACAATTCTGACAACTGCTATTATGATGTGGGTCCAATATTCAGCTTGGGCCCAAGCTACGATTACTATGGATAACGGGGTACTTAAAGCAACTTTTGTGGATAACAGTTCTTATGGTGTGCACAAAAAGGGCTATAACGGTATATCGGAACTTTTCCATAAGGATCAGGATTCCACGCTATTTGTTCCCGATTTCTCTGGGGTTAATTTGGAACATATTTTTGGAGGGGATTCACTGATATCACTTTTTGAGCCCAGACGCCAACCAATGACCATTGAAGGGATTTCCGATAGAAAAGTCCGGCTTCATCAGCCAGAAACAGGCATTTCCAAGGTAGAAAGTTGGACTACCTTTCAGTTGGTAGACCCTCATTACATAGACGTGGAATTTCGTTTTGTGGTCCATGATAAAAGTATGTTTAATCATGGATATATCGGATTATTTTGGGCTTCTTATATTAATTCTCCGGAGAAATTGGGAATTAATCTCGAGGGGAAAAGGAAGAATAGCGGTGATCCTAGCCAGTGGATATATGTGCAATCTGCGAAACATGGAGAGAATGGAACCCATATGGGCGATAGTGATGGTTATCACTTTTATATGGCTCCCAATTTTAATGTCGATCTTGCTGTTGAGGTCTCGGAGTATGTTTTTACCAAGCCCTATTATTATGGTAGATTTCACAATATGGTATTTGCCTATTTATTCGATAATCCTGAGGAAGGAACTATTAGGTTTTCAAAGTCTCCCAATGGAGCTGGCGAAGGTAAGCCAGCGTGGGATTTCCAGTACCTTCTACCTGAATTTGAAGTAGGGAAGGAGTATTCGATTAGATGGAGAGTGGTCTACAAAAAATGGGAAGGTCAAAAGGACATAGAGAAGGAATTTAGCAGTTGGTCTAAAACATGGATCAAGCTCAAAAGTTGTGTGTGAATTGAAAATAGAATAAGATCTTTGCAGTAAAACGAACAGCATTGGAATTATCTATCGACCTATTAAAGCTTATACTGCCCGAACTATTAATAACCCACTTCGACCTGGTCTCCCATAAAACAGAAGATGGTACACTCCATTTGTATTTCGAAGAAAAAAAGGATACCCCTAAAGAGGAAAAGCATCGCACTTTAATAGCCCATGGCTTTCATAAAGAGATTGTCGTCCAGGACTTTCCATTACGGGGAAAGTCGGTCTTTCTCCACATTAAGCGTCGCCGTTGGCTGGACAAGGCCACTGGCCAGGCCGTGCAAAGAGATTGGGATCTGGTGGCACAGGGGACTCGTATGACCGTCGAGTTCGCTGCTTTTTTAAAAGTACTTGGTCAGTACCAAAGCTAATGACTGCCATACCATTGGCGGGTTTTATGGGGTCGATGGCAAAAAACTACAGCGCCAGTTTCGGGATTACTTAAGCGAGTTCAAACAATGGGAGGAGAGACCACATGCCAAGGAATGGCTCATATTCCCTGAGAATATGGGGCCTTATCTGTCCATTGACGAAACGGCACTCTCCAAGGGGGAACTCTACACCATAATCACCAATAAAAAGGCCAAGGGCAAGAAAGGGTCCATAGTGGCCATATTCTCCGGCACCAAGGTGGGACCAATTATAGAGCAGCTGTTAAAGATACCAGCCAAGAAAAGGGCAAAGGTCAAGGAAATCACCCTGGATATGGCCAACTCCATGAAGACCATCGCCAAACAATGCTTCCCAAAAGCGATACAGGTAACGGACAGGTTCCACGTACAAAAACTGGCGCTGGAAGCCCTTCAGGACATCCGGATAAAACACAGGTGGGACGCCATAGATCAGGAGAACCAACAGATAAAACAGGCAAGGGCAAAGAACGGGACATTCGTGCCAAAAGAATTCAGCAACGGGGACACAAGAAAACAGCTCTTGGCCAGAAGTAGGTACCTGCTTTATAAATCACCTAACAACTGGACGCAAAACCAATCCGAGAGAAGTAAGATATTGTTTGCCCAATATCCCGATATAAAGGTTGCCTTCGACCTGGTACAGGGGCTCAGGAACATATTCAATACAGCTACTTCTATACAAACGGCATATACAAAGCTGGCACATTGGTACAAAGACGTAGAAAACACAGGCTTCAGGGCCTTCAATACTATTGCAAATACGATATCGCTCAATTATAGGTCGATCCTGAACTATTTTATAAACAGAAGTACAAATGCATCAGCAGAATCCTTCAACGCAAAAATAAAAGCTTTTAGGGCCCAGTTCAGAGGTGTGAAAAATATAGAATTCTTCCTTTTTAGATTGACGACAATTTTTGCATAAACACAACAATTAGTCATGATCCTAAAACATTTAAGCAGTAGAACAATAGTAGATTATATGTTTGCCCTAAAAAGATAAAACCTTGCAAATCATAAGATTAGCAAGGTTTTGGTTTTGTTTGATATCGCTATCAGTGACCTGGCTGGGGTCAGAACCTTATCCGCTTAGCCCAGTCGTAGTGCGTTCCCTGCTATAGTTCAATATTGATGTTGACGATTTGTGAACTCCTTATGATAATTTCAGCGTTAAAGTAACCTTCGTTAAACAAATATACAAACTTAATATAATTAGAACTCTTTAACGTCCAAAATTGGATTATGGAAATTAATTTAATAATGGGAACTTTACCTTTTTTTTGTATTTTAACTAAATTAAGTTAAATTTACTTTTCATTTTAATGCACTTAGTGTTAGTAATTAAAGAAGAGGACGTACCATTAAAAGTACGTCCTCTTCGCTTTTCAATATATACTTTAGGGTGTTGCCCACAAAAACCACCGAAACTTTACCAATGGAAAATCTGTAATTACCCAGCTTCTTTAAAATAAACTTTTTGCAATTACCGAGACATCGGTAACTAGCCAAAAGCATTCGGCTGTTTCTGCCAGATATTTTATTCCTTCCGTTTAATAGGAGCCGAGCAACGGAATCGTGTAAATGGTTTCCGATCTATGAAAGGAACCAAGTTCGCTTTTGAACCTTTTGGCATTCATTTCTAATTTACCGGTCGAACTGGACCTGTGTTGAACTGTTTTCATACTGATTTTATTTAAGGGTTAAGAGAAATTGATTTACTTATCATATCCGGAGCATTTTCCTTTTTTTGATTTTTTGTCCGGCTTCCTTTTATGGTGGGTTTCATAGGACTTCATGTATTTCGTTTTGGATTTACTTCCCATGGCCATCGCATTGCCTTTTTTGATGCTATCCGGATACAACATCCAGGCTTGGTAAGACGTATAAAAAGAGACCGCCGTAGCGGTCTTAGCTTTATACCGTCGTCCAAGAATGGATGTTGTTGTTTTGCCTATGAAAAAAGTAATGGTGATGGGAGGGAAGTCCGTCCAGAGAAGGTCGTGGAGTTTGGATCCCACAGGAAGCGGGACAAAATGCAAATGAAAATTTACGATCAGCGGACTTGCCCCTAAAAGAGGGATAGGAAACGCCTAAATTAAGAGATGATATTTCTAGATATTTGGCAAATTCTCTTGTAAAAACAAAGACTTTTAGGGGCGTGTCCAAGACCTACCGACGAACCTCATTCTCCGAAATGGAGAGTAACGGAATGGAGTGGGGATGTGGTGAGGGGGATGCAGTTGGTTAATTGGAAATTTAATCTCCATTCAAAATAATTGTAGCTAAATTATCATAGTGAGCAGAAACATATGCTCTCAAAATTTTGTCTTTATTTTTTGGTTAGATTAACAGCCATCTACCGCAGGTTCCTTTCTAGTAAACTACTTGATAAAGTACGCGGTCAATAATGAGCAATTGCCATTCAAGTTGCAGCAATAATAATATTCCAAAAACTTTTGATCAAAAGTCGATGAACGTATTTTTGAAAAACTTGACGTTAGTAACGTGAATCATAATTTTTGAAATTTGGATTGTTTTTAAATTATTAAATTTGACTTGGAACTAATCAAAACAGGAGTGGCAACGATCAGCAGGATATTGATAATCAATATCGCTTCGGAAAATGCATTCAAGAAGTTTCTAAATGAATTCAGTAAATGGTGGCCGAGGGAATATACTTGGTCCCAGGATGTGCTGATGGATATTTGGATTGATGGAAGGCAAGATGGGCTATGCACTGAGATGGGTCCTTACGGGTTTCGGTGTGATTGGGGAAGGGTTACCGAGTTGGTAGAGAACAAGAAAATATGTCTGAAATGGCAAATAAGTCCAAAACGTGAACCGATTCCCAATTCGGAGAAAGCGAGCGATATCCAATTTGAATTTAAAAAGGGAGGGAGGTCGTCTACTACCATTTTGGAATTTGAACATTGGAATTTTGAAAATCACGGGGAGGAGGGCAAGGATTATCTGAAAATGATGGACAGTGAACAAGGGTGGGACTACATTTTAAATTGCTTTAAGGTGTATTGCGAGAAATAACATTAAAATTTATTGCAGACCACTATGTACGTCCATTGAAGTCTGGTAAAAAGCCTTTAATCTTTTAGGACATCGGCAGCTCCATGAATAACACTTAGGAAAGGTTGCCGTCTTGCAGCACTTCTCCGCTTGCCAATATGGTTCTCAACTCTGACTGTCTACTGGACCTTAATGCTTCGAAATCGGTCAATTCTTCAATGATTGCCCGACCATCCCAAAAAGATTACATGGCCATTCTAATAATTTTCTAAAAAAACATCCAAAGTAATTTGCGCAGTTAAATGATTGCATATATATTTGCAGTCAAATAACTGCATAATGAAATTAAGAAGAGATGTATTCCAGGCCTTGGCCGACCCGACCCGAAGGACCATAATTACTTTGGTCGCCCTTCAAGCCATGACGCCGACTGCGATAGCGGAGAATTTTGACTCATCGAGGCAAACAATCTCCAAACACATACAAATTCTTGCCGAATGTGAAATACTCCAACAAGAGCAGAAGGGCAGGGAGATTTATTACCAGCTAAACCCAAGCGGGATGAAAGAGATAGCGGACTTTATCGAGCCATTCAGAAAACTTTGGGATAATCGATTTAACAAACTCGAATCAATAATGAAAACGTATCAACCCAAAAAATAGAAAAATGGAGCAAAAAACAAAAATCAATTTCGAGGAAGGAAAACAAGAACTGACAATTACAAGGGAATTTGACCTTCCTTTGGAACTACTCTTCAAGGCCTATCAAGAACCGGAACTTGTGGA
>SWCD01006426.1_pt1 | contig 66581 bp, 75 predicted proteins | sample 4693011 | NCBI WGS metagenome assembly SWCD01 (sample SAMN10267278, study PRJNA491770) | bioreactor metagenome | isolation source: DHS bioreactor inoculated with marine | place: Japan: Omine Ridge, Nankai Trough
CGATGACCCCTGCGGAGATCATCACCGCGTTGAGTATGCACACCCCAATAGCGCGCAGGGGATCGTCCGAGGAACCTCGTCACGAGACTCTTGCCGCAACCATCGGCTGGTCGTACGAACTGTTGCCCGATGCGCCCCGCCGGTTGCTGGACCGTCTCGGGGTGATGTCGGGTCAGTTCCTGTTTGAGGATGTTCTCGCAATTTGCTTGCTGGGATCGGAATCGGCCGATCAGGCGAGGGGGTGGCTGACGACCCTCGTGGACGAGTCGCTCCTGATGGCAGAGACATCGGGCGCCCAAACTCGCTACAGGCTTCTCGAGACCATCCGTAGATTCGCGTTGGATCGTCTCGGTGACGATGAGGCTGAGGTGCGGCGACGTCACGCACAGCACTATGCCGCACTCGCCGAGGCAGAGGCATCGCGACTGGTCACGGTGGAGGAGGCCGATGCTGTGATGAACCTGTCGGTGGCTCACGACAATCTCCGTGCCGCCGTGGGTTGGGCGATGGAAGTTGGTGACGTCGAACCGGCCACCCGGATCGTCGCCTCGATATGCGACTGGGGCTATTTCCGCTCTCATTACGAGCTGGGTCGGTGGTCAGAATGGGTATGGGAAACCGCGACGCCGAGCGTCGCCGGGTGGCGGGCGGCCTGCGGCACCGCAGCCCGCGGTGCCTGGATCGAAGGCCGATTCGACGATGCCTTGAGGTATGCCGGTACCGCAACCTCGGTCGGCAGGGTGATAGGTGTGGGAGCTCATCCCGACGACACCGCTGCCGATGTCGCCCTCTATCGCGGTGACGCCGTCGCGGCGCTGGAGCACTACTCACAGGCAGAGATAGAGGCGAAGGGATCAGGGGACGACATTCGGGAAGCCTGGGCCGCCTGTTACGTAGCCTTGACGAACGCGGTCCTGCAGCGCATTCCGGAGGCGACCGCGGCTGCCGCCAGGGCACTGGCAGCAGCACGAAGGACCGGCAACCCGACGTTGCTCTCTTTCTCTCTCTACTCGAATGGGCTCGCGGCGAAGCATCACGCACCAGTCGAGGCGATCGCGATGTTCGAAGAGGCGGTGCGGATGGCCGAATCCGTCGGCAACGACTGGTTTGGCGGCATTGCCCGAATGGAGCTCGCCTCCACTCGAACCGGGCACGGTGAGCTCGAGGCGGGCTTTCAGGATTTCAAAGACGTGATCGACCATTGGCACCGGGCAGGAGACGACACACAGCTTCGGTTTGCGTGGCGCTATTTGGTGCGCGCCCTTGCAGATGTCGGTCTTGCCGACGACGCCGCAGTCTTGGTGGGGGCCCTCGTGAGCGACACCGGCTCGGCTCTCACCCATCCGCACTCTGACATGTTGGACAGGCTGGTTGGACTTCTCGGCAACGCCGAGTACACGCGTCTCACCGTGCGTGGGTCGGTCATGTCGGTGGCCGAGTTGGTCGCTGCCAGCCGTGATGCCATCGACCGTGCCCCGACTGAACGGACGGCTTCGTAGCCGCGACACGCTCGGGCCCGGTTCGGGTTTGATCGCTTCTTGAGATCCTCTTGACACTCGGGCGCTTTGGTGACGGAGCTAACGCAGTCGAACAAGGAGCAGCACTATGACGTGGAATCTGAGTGGGCAGTACTTCGAAGCTTGTAATTGTGAGGCGGCATGCCCGTGTCTCTTCCTGAGTCCCCCAACCGAGGACGATTGCACAGTGCTGGTTGGATGGCGGATCGACGAGGGCGACTTCGATGGCACCAAGCTCGGTGGGCTCAATGTCGCGATGGCCGCACACTCGCCCGGCCACATGGCCAAGGTTCAGTGGTCGGCGGCTTTGTACTTCGATGACAGAGCCTCCGAAGATCAGAGCAATGCCCTGGCGACGATCTTTTCAGGCCAGGCCGGCGGGCATCCGGCCCGTCTTGGCAGCCACATCGGCGAGGTGCTGGGCGCCGGCCCAGCCTCGATTCAGTTCGAGTCATCCGGCGACCGGACTTCGATGAAGATCGTCGGCATTGCCGACGTGGCGATTGCTGCCGCCGAAGGGCAGGGCGGCGCACAGATCACCGTCGAGAATCATCCACTTGCCGTGTCCCCGGGGTTCGCCGGCGTGGTGGCTCGTTCTGAGCACCTCACCTACAACGATCATGGGATGCATTGGGAGCTCGCCGAGAAAAACGGGTTCTACGCCCCCTTTGCATACGCATCATGACAACCGCTGCTCTTGTGCTCGGTAGGGCTCGAGGTGCGGTCGTGGCCGGCATGGTGGCTTTCACCTTGGTCTCGTGGGCGTACCTTGCGGTCGTGGCATCCAGCATGGACAACATGTCGTCCATGCTGGCCATGCCCATGACTTCCGCGTGGACACCCGTTCAGAGCACGCTGATGGTCGTGATGTGGGCGGTGATGATGGCGGCGATGATGCTGCCGTCTGCCGTTCCGATGGTGTTCGCATACGATCGAATGGACGGAGGGTCGGCGGAGGGACGCGGGGGTTCGACGGCGCTGTTCGTCGTCGGCTACGTGGTTGTCTGGTCGTTGTTCGCCGCTGCGGCTACCGGTTTGCAGTGGATCCTGCATTCCATCACGTTGGTCAACGGCATGGGTGTCGCAACCCAGGTGTGGCTATCCGGGGGGCTGTTGATTGGCGCCGGAGCTGTCCAGTTCACCCCGGGCAAGATGAGAAGTCTCGGGGCGTGCCGCACCCCGATGGGGTTCCTGATGACCTCGTGGCAAGAGGGAAGGACCGGTGCCGTGAAGATGGGGCTTCATCACGGACGGCTCTGCCTCGCCTGCTGCTGGTCGCTGATGGCCCTGCTGTTTGTGCTCGGTGTGATGAACCTTGCGTGGGTTGCTGTGCTTGCAGTCTTCGTTCTGGCGGAGAAGGTTGCACCCCGCGGTGAGCTGATCTCCAGGATTGGTGGCTTGGTCCTGATGGTGTGGGGCGCTGCCGTAGTGATTGGAGTCTGATGTGACCTGGGAAGCCAATGGAACGTACTACGAGGCCTGCAATTGTGAGGCCGTCTGTCCCTGCCGAAATGAAGGCGATAGGCGAGGCGGACAGTCGACATACGACACCTGTGACTTCGTGCTGTCGTGGAAGATCGGTCGCGGTCAGGTCGACGGCCGCGATCTCTCCGGGCTTTCGACCGTGATGGCGGGTTCGTACTCGGATGATGAACCCGGAACACCGTGGCGGGTGGTGCTCTTCGTCGATGAGAACGCCGATGAAGAGAGGCAGGCGGACCTTGCGGATGTGTTCCTGGGTCGGATAGGTGGCGATACGCATCGGATATACGGTCGAGCCATCAAGGAGGTATCGATGATTCGTCCGGCCGCCATCGAAGTCGTCCATGAACCCGGTCGTTGGCGCATCGGTGTTGCGACGTTCATCGAGGTCCGATCGACCGTCGCCGCGGTTGCCGCCGGCCCGGTCACCTGCGGGATTACCGATCACCTCCCCGGTACTGAGCTCATCTCTGATGCGCTGGTGGTGGCTGCGCCGCCGTTCGAATGGGAACTCAGGGAGCGTTGTGGGTTCACCTCTTCGTTCGCCTACAGCGGATAGGCGATTGGCCACAGCGGCTAGTCCATCGGCTGGGGTTGTAGTGGCCGGCATGCTGGCGAAAGGCCAAGCCGTATGGCGAGTGGATGTCGTGACCCGGGTGTCGATGATCTACGTGGGGTGACATCACAGCGGGGAGAGGACGGTCTCGGCGTTCGGCCTGTTGAGCGGGAGAATGCCGATGACCGCGCTGATTGTGAGCTCGTTGCGAGAAGCTCCAATTCTCTGTGATCTCCTGAGGGTTTGCTCGGTCTCTGTCACCCACTTTGGCCTCTAGGTGCTCTACTTGGTTGAAGGAGGGATTTGTCTGGTGCAGAGAGAGCAGATGCAGGTGGACTTCCGGTCGTTTGTGCTTGTGACTGAGCCGCGACTGTCATATGCCCTCGCTGCCGCCTACGGCGTCCAGGTAGGAAAGGACGCAACGGCAGATGCGCTTGCGTACGCCTGGGAGCATTGGGAGCGGATTGGAGAGATGGAGAACCCGGCAGGCTATCTGTACCGCGTCGGACAGACGTGCGCTCGGAAGTATCACCGACGCAGCCCGATGTTTCCCGCGGTCGACACGGTCGAGTTGCCTGCGGTAGAGCCTGGTCTTCCAGGTGCTCTCGAGAGCCTCAGTGAATCCCAGCGGACCGCGGTCGTTCTGCTGCATGCCCTCGAGTGGAGTGAAAGGGAAGTAGCCGAACTCCTTGATGTCGATCGCTCGACGGTACGCCGTCATCGGGATCGAGGACTCGAGAAGCTACGCCGCGCGTTGCAGGGTGATTCTGATGTCTGACCTGTCTAACCAGTTGCAGGACTACATGGAGCATGTGGTCGAGCGCTTTGACGTTGACTCGTTGCCAGTCCGTTTGGCACCCGAAGAAGGGTTACGGCTCAACGAACCGGCGAGATGGTCCAATCGACCGGCGTGGGTAGTTGCCATCGCTACGGCGATCATCGTTCTCCTGATTGTCGGGGGCTCGAACGTTCTGTTCAACGCTCTGAGGTCGACTCCGCCTGCAGATGAGATACCGACGACAACCGAGGCACCAATCGACGAGCCATCTCCGACGACGACAGAGGTGGTGGCAGCACCAACAACGATCGAGCAGGTTGAGGTAGACGTGGCATCCAGCGTGGTACCCGGCCTCGGCACCCTGCGATGGGAGTTGTTCGAAGGTGACGAGTCATCGCTGCCGATCAACATCAATGGAAGCCCAGATGGGGGCTACGTGTCGTACGAGGGGGGTCGGACATGGCGTTCGACCGATGCGGTGACCTGGGTGGTTGACGAATCTGCTGCCGCGCTGGTCGGATACGAGTGGGTCGAGCAGTCAGCAGACTGGGCCATTGGGTTCAGGGAAGACGGACAGGATCTCTTCCAGAGAACTGGAGAAGGCTGGGTCTATGTCGAGTTGTCCGAGCCGGCGTTTCCTGAGGTTGCGGGCATGAGGTGGGAGTCGCGCATGCAGTTCCCCGTCGAGGTTGGCGAAAGGAGAGTCGTTGGTGTGACCGCGACCGGCCAGGTGACGTGGAGCGACGCGTTCGGGGCTTTTGAGGTTGACTGCGGTCAGCCTCAGCTCTGCGAGATGGAGCCTTGGGTGGAATGGAGCGAGGCCACACAGACATTCAGGATCTCAGCTCCCGACGATGGCTCGGAACTGGCCGTCGTGGCAGCTCAGGTCGATGGTGACGATATCGTGTTTTCTGACAGCGTTACGGGTGAGACGGTTCACACCATTTCCACAACCTCGGAGTATCCCCCTGCCGCGATCATCAATAGTCTGCAGCGAGGGCCCGGACCCGGATATGCGGGGGGATGGGTGGGGGCCGATGGTGAGGACTGGTCCTGGGTGCCCTTCCCTTGGGAGACTCAGGCCGAAATCCTCGAAGTGCCGGCAGGGGGCCTTGTCGTATACGACTTTGTCTTCGAGTGGCAATCATCCACTCCGCTGATTACAGCAACCGTGCTCACGTCATTGAACGGCATTGACTGGAGCAGCCAGGGACTGCCGGGGTTCCCGGTGGACGAAGCGCAATACGTTCGGGTAGAGAGCCTGGGCGGCACGCTGCAGGCGATGGTGATCACCGGCTACGACGAGAGTACAAGTTCTGAGATAGCCTCATTGTGGAGCTCGATCGACGGTGTTGAGTGGCAGCCGATCGCTTCCGACTTTCCCGCTTGGAGCCGCGAATTCGAGACGGACTTTGGTTTGGTGGTGAACGCGATGCCCCAGAGCACAAGCCTGTTCTGGGTATCAACGGACGGATCGACCTGGCACGAAGTTCTAGGGCCACCGGGTTCCCATGAGCCGGCCGGGGCCGGTTATGCCGCGGTCGGCGCCCTGGACGACTTCATATGGATGACTGTGGGCGAGGACGGCGGCGCTAGGCGGCTGTGGATCGGCCGTTTTGGGTGAGGCTAGAGATGCGGTTGCTGGCCGCCCGCCAGAACTGCGTCCTGCTGCGCCCGCGAAGCCACGCGGATTGCCAGACTGGTTGTGATTCGACGGATGTAGCTCCCGGCGCTCGCGAGCACGGCGAGACATTCTCCGTTGCCGCCGGACACGTGGAGTGGGCGGTCGGGGAGAAATCGCCGCGCCTGGTGCTGATCGGGGAGCACCTATCGGTCTCCGGCGGACCCATCGAAGGTCCCGTCAACTATTAGTTGGACAGCAAGCTCGCGACGGTCTGCTCCAGTTCGTCGTAGGCACCTTCGCCGATGTGATCGAAGCGAATCAGTCCGTCCTGATCGAGGACGTAGGTGCGGGGCCAGTAGGCCGGGCTGCCTTGCCAGGCGCGGAAGTTGCGTCGCTCCGTATCGAGTGCGATCGGCCACGTCACGCCGAGATCCTGGGCCGCGGTGAGGATCGAATCGGGGTCACGCTCGTACTCGAACTCGGGAGCGTGGACCCCGACGATCTCCAGGCCCGCCGCGGCATACTCGGCGTAGATGTCTTGGAGGTAGGGGATGGTGTTCTTGCAGTTGTAGCAACCAAACGTCCAAAACTGCACGATGACCACCTGCCCGCGGAGATCCGCCAGGCTCGAGATGTCCGTTTGAAGCCAGCCGTCGAGGTCGGTCAGAGCGAGAGCATTGCCGAGCATCGGTGGGACCTCAACAGCCGCTTGTTGAGCTGCGGTTGTGGTTGTTGTCGTTGCCACCGGGGCGGCGACGGGCGAAGCATCACCCTCGTTCGATCGCAACACCAACATTGCACCACCGACGAGCACGACGGCAAGCACGGTGATCATGATCAGTCTCATGAGTGAACCTTGCCACGCTCACGAGTCGGACGTGACGGTTTGGGGATTACGAATCGATGAACAGTCCGCTAGCTCGACCCGAGAGCCCGCCCGAGCACTTCGAGCCTTTCCGGCACCGGCCGGTAATACACCCAGCGGCCTCGCTTGTTGCTCTCGACGAGACCGGCTTCACGCAACACCTTGAGGTGGTGGCTGACCGTTGGCTGCGATACCCCAAGCGGCTCGACCAGATCACACGCCGCACAGGCCTCCCCGGTCGCCGCGATCAAGCTCAGCAGGCGAAGTCGGGTGGGGTCGGAGAGCACACCGAACCATTCGGCAAGCATCCCGGCCTCAGATTCGTCGAGCGGTTCATCGAGTAGTGGTGCACAGCATTCGATCACGGTCTTCATAGTGTGATTGTTCCACATTTCAGATCAACAGTTCGGCGATGAGGCCGAGGGCCAGCGCTCCGCCGAACAACAGGGCGACGACCAGACCAACGACTCGGGCTCGAGCAATGACAAATAGCCCACTGATCGCACCCACGCTCGTGCCTGCCCCGGTGACGAGAAAGGCCATCGCGGGACCGGCGCCCATACCCCCAGCCATCAGCGAAGCCACCAGCGGCAGCGATGCCTCTGTGTTGATGTAGGCCGGGATGCCGAGGATGGCTGCCAGGGGGATGGCCAACAGCGATCCCTCGCCCAGATAGTCGCTCAGCCAGGCTGTAGGGATCGCCTCGATGGCCAGATAGCCAACGGCGGTGAACCCCAAGAAGAAGACGGCCATCTTCCGGCCCGTCGTCCACAATTCCTCGAGGAATGTGTCCAGTTTCCAGCGCGTCCGTAGTGGTGGGAACTCCGCAACCGAGGCAGCGCCGGGGCCGATGCTCACGGTGGCCGGTTGTGGCACGGGGCACGATCCCGTCACACAGTCCTCCGCGGCGACAGAGGTGCGGGCCTGGTTCTCCAACCAGCCCTTGCGGTCGAGCACGCCGGCAATGCCCCCCGCCAAGTAGCCGAGCACGATTGTCCCCACAAAGAACACGAGAGCGAAGGACCAGCCGAAGAGGCCAGCCGAGAAGATCAGTTCAGAGGGGCTCGTCAGCGGTGAAGCCACCATGAATGCGACCAACGGTGCCCACGGTGCCGACGTCGCCAGCATGCCGAGGAGGACCGCAGTCGTTCCGCAGGAGCAGAACGGCGTCAATGTCGCCAGCAGGACCGCGCCGGTGACGGCGACGCCGGCTCGTTTCTTCAGCAGACGTGAGGCGCGCTCGGTGCCAACGTAGATATTGACTGCGGCCGCGGCGATGACCGAGATGATGAGGAAGGGCCACACGTGCTCGATCGTCCCGACGACATCGTCGAAGACCCGGAACAGGAGGTCGAGGAATTGGTTCACTGGCTCTCTCCATGTATTGATAGCCGTCGATATGTATGAGACTATCCCATGTACATAGATGACTGTCAATATGTCTATGTAGCTAGGAAGCGAAGACTTCCTCGAGGGAGCGGCGCATTACTCCCGCATCGGGGCTCTGCCCGGTCCAATACTCGACACCGATCGCTCCCTGTCCGACGAGCATTTCCAGCCCATCCAGCGTTTCGCAGCCGCGTCGCTTTGCTTCACGGATCAGATGGGTTTCCGGCGGGTTGAAAACGACGTCGGACACGAGTGTCTTCGCCGTAATGCTGTCGAAGTCGAGGCCGAGCCTGGCATCCACGTCCGGGTAGAGACCGACAGATGTCGCGTTTATGAGGAAGTCCGTATCCGCGGGGACCACGTAGTCGCCTCGCCAGAGAATGAGCTCGGTGGGGACCTCCAGGCTCGTGTCCAACAGGACCTTGGTACCGGCACCTCGCTCGGGCGAGCGATTCACCAGCGTGATCTTTGCCGCCCCGGCGAGAGCCAATTCGACTGCGATGGCCCGAGCTGCGCCCCCGGCACCGAGCAGGACGGCCTTCTTCCCGGCAGGGTCACGAAGCCGCTTGACCCCAGCGACAAAGCCCTTGCCGTCGGTGTTCTCGCCGATCAGTTGATCGCCGCGGCGGACGACACAGTTGACGGCCTGCATCACGGCTGCAGACTCGCCAAGACCGTCGAGATGCTCGATCACCGATACCTTGTGGGGGATGGTGCAGTTGAAGCCGCGGAACCCCATGGCCCGGGCTCCGGCCACAGCCGCTTCCAGATCGTCCGGCCCAACTTCGAGCGTGATGTATCGCCAGTCCAGGCCAAGTTGGCGGTATGCCGCCTCCATCATCACCTGGGTGGGGTTCTCCGCAACCGGCCGGCCAAAGCAAGCGGTGATGGGTTTCAGGAAGTTGCCGGCCATGAAGCCGAGCCTACTCAGGCGTCAGTCACGCGAGTCGTACTCGAAGCTGGGGAACGGCCAGGAATGGAGCCATTCGGTGAGGGTCTCCCAGACGAGACGGTCCATGTCGGCCCGGCCGGCAGTGACCCAGGACGACACACTGGCGTGATACTCAGGATCGGGCGATGGGTAGATGTAGACACAGCCGATGACTTCGTCACCGTCGAGAATCGAGTAAGTGAAGCCGCGCCGTTCCTCGAAGTGGCGAGCGTGGGCGACCAGATCACTCATGTTGGATTCGAGGCTCATCGGTGCGGGCCAATCATCATCCGGGTCGGGGAACCCGGGCGTAGAGCGGATGTGTTCGACGCTGGACATCCATGCCGCATAGTCGCGCTCGTTGTGCTCAGGGCCGAGAGGCTCGAGATGAAATCCGGGCCCATCGAACCTGGTGGGTACCGGGAAGTCGTCGGGGACAAAGCTCATGTGGCCATCCTATCCAGGCGCGAGTAGACCCTCGCGGTTGCGGGGGTCGACCGGCGGTTTGCCTACCAGTCGAAGAGTCCTCCGATTGCCGCTGGCGGTGCCCTCGACGAGGCGGTGGCCGGCTGCCCTTTCGAGATAGGCTGGCGAGAGCCTTCATGCGTCCCAATGCCCGAGTCGGGTGCGTAGGGTGTGGGCCGGCGATCTAAGGAGAAGACGATGGGTATTGCGGGCAGCCGGGTGGCCGTTGTTGGTGGGAGCATTGCGGGTTGCGCCGCTGCAATAGCCTTGCATCGAGCCGGATGTGAGGTCGAGGTCTTCGAGAGGTCGACCACCGGGTTACGCGATCGCGGCGCCGGGATTGCCATGCCGCACGCCCTGCGGGCAAGACTCATTGCTGCCGACTACCTGGACGCCGACTACCCGTTCTGGCCGGCCAAGCAACGGATCTGGATGGTGAAGGACGGGGACACGGCCACGGGCCGGGTTGTCTGGGAGCAGCCGGGCGAGGCATCGCTCAACAACTGGTCGATTCTGTGGAAGTCACTGCGCTCCCGCGTGGCGGATGACGTCTATAGAGAAGGGGAGCGTGTGCTGTCGTTCCAGCACGACGCCGATGGTGTCACCGTGCTGCTCGACAATCACCAGAAAGAGCGGTTCGACATCCTGCTGGGTGCCGACGGCTACCGGTCAATGACACGGTCGAGGCTCTTTCCAGATACGCAGGTCAACTACGCCGGATACGTCCTGTGGCGAGGCAGTTTCCCGGAGTCGAGGGTGAAGGATCGCGCTCCGTTGGATGAAGCAGATCAGACTCACTCCTGGCACACGATCTGTTTTCCCGGCGGTCATGGTGTTTTCTACATGATTCCCGGAGCCGAGGATCGCGCCGACATCGGGCACCGTCGAGTCAATTGGGCGATCTACGCTCCGCCCCCTGAAGGTCTCGTTCTCGATACGCCGGGATCGGTCGCACCAGGGGATATTGAAGAGCGAATCGAACTGAGCTGGCGCCAGATCCTCGCCGAGCATTTTCCTCCATGGCACAGAGCGCTGCTCGAGCTGACCCGGCCGACGGAGTTATCCATCCAACCGATCTACGACGAGACCGTTCCGGCGTATCGTGCGGAACGGGTGTTGCTCATCGGGGACGCCGGCACTGTGACCCGTCCTCACACCGGGAGTGGGGCGACGAAGGCGTTGCAGGAGGCGATGTTGCTCGAGGAGCTCTGTCGCGAGCTGGACGATTGGGATGCCGTGCTCGACCGCTACGACGCTGAACGTACCGCCGCCGGTAATTCGATAGTCGAGCTGGGTCGCCGTATCGGTGCAGCCCAGGTCGAGAACACCCCTCCCTGGAGCGAGATGCAACCGGCCGATTTCGAGGCGTGGGTGGCGGAGACTCTCTCCGGTGAGACGCTCTACTTCTACGGCGACGAGAGCTAGGGCGTCGGGTCCAGATTGCGGAGAAATGTCAGTACCGCGGCGACGCGGCGATGGGTCTCGGACTCTCCGGGAGACAGACCGAGCTTGGCGAAGATCGAGTTGATGTGCTTCTCGACTGCCGAATTGGATATGAACAAGGTTTCGCTGATTGCCGCATTCGAGCGGCCCTCGGCCATTGTTCCGAGCACCTCGCGCTCTCGGGCAGTGAGCGTATCGAGAAGCCGATCGGAGGTACTGCGCTGCCGGTTGAGCAATCCCTCCACAACCAGCGGGTCGATAACGGATCCGCCCTCGGTGACCTCGTGCAATGCACGCAACAACTCGTCGAGGTCCCCGATGCGGTCCTTCAGTAGATAGGCCAGACCCGACGTCCCATCCTTGAACAGCTCGAACGCATAGAGCGAGTTCGCATGCTGTGACAGCACGACTATTCCTGTCTCGGGGTGTTTAGCCCGAATGTCGTGGGCTGCTTCGATTCCCTCCATCTGGTGCGAGGGCGGCATGCGGATGTCGACCACAACGGCGTCGGGCGTCATGCGGTCCACCGCATCACGCAGTTGGATGCCGTCCTCCACTGTGGCGAGGATGTCGACTTCGCCCGAGGCCTCGAGTAACTGTCGGGTTCCTTCTCGCACCAGGTAGTGATCGTCGGCGATGATGACCCGGATCACGGCTTGCTCGCAATCGGGATCCGTCCCTGGAGGATGGTGCCGGTTCCGGTGCCGGCCAGGATGGAGACATCACCGGCGAGCGCCGCAAACCTGTCGGTTAGCCCTGCCAGGCCATTCCACGGGGTCTGATGCGGCTCGAATCCACCGCCATTGTCTGCGACCACCAGTTCCAGGTCATCGGAGATCTTGATCTCCACTCTCGCCTCAGTCGCATCGGCGTGTTTGAGCACGTTGGTCAATCCCTCGGTGACAAAGAAGTACGCCGCTCCTTCCACATCGTCGTCGAACCGGCGAGACCGCAGATCAGGTGAGGTCTCGACAACAACATCGATGGGCAAGCGAGAGCAACGATCCTCAACCGCCTCAACGAGGCCACCGTCGGTGAGCACGCTCGGGTGGATGCCCTGAGCCAGATCACGAAGATCCTTGAGTATGTTCCCGGCGTCGCGCTGTAGCTCGATGAACGTGGCTTCATCCACACCACCGGCTTTTACCCGGGCACGGGCGAGGCCGAGCTTGGCGACAAGCGCGACCAGTTCCTGCTGGGCGCCATCGTGGATGTTGCGCTCGAGGCGCCGCCGTTCTGCCTCCTGCGCCTGCACGATCCGGGCCGCAAGTCTTGCGTTGGAGACGATGAGTGCGGTCTGCGCCGCCAACGCCTCGACCAAGCCCGCGTCCTCTCCCTTGAATTGGCCGTTGAGCTTGGGCCCGCACTCAACCGTGCCAAAGCTGTCGCCTGCCCGGCGTATGTCCGCCGTGAACACCGCGTCCCCCCCACGATCTCCAGAGGTCACTGCCGGTTCCGGCGGTATGTCGACGGTCACCCAGGCCAGCCGGGCGGCCCGCCGCACGGTCCCGGCAAGATGTCCCCTCAGGCTGCCGCCGGCGTCGGTGATGGTGCGGTCGAAGTCGGCCAGTGCCTCGACGGGAGTTGGCCGCTCGCCGAAGACCCACCGGTCGGCGATACCTTGCAGCCAGGCCCGCGCCGGTTGGAACGCAAAGGCGAGCACCGCGGTGACCACGATGGCTATCTCAATCGGGAGGCGGGCTCCTGCGGCCAGACCCAGCCCGGCGGCGATGGCGCCATAGATCACGAAGATGCCGATCGACAGGGCGCCATAGGTGAACGATTTGCTGATGAACGTGTCGGTGTCGAGCCAAGCCGGCTGTTCGATGGCCATGACCATCGACACCGGTATCAGCACGAGAGCAAACGAACCCAGGCTCAGCAGGAAGCTCTCGTGGATGAACCAGCCCGAATCAAGAGCCGGCGCAACGATGAACGGGACCATCCCGAAAATGAGCGCGGCTCCGGAGCCGACGGCAACCCACCTGATCTGTTGCTGCTCTGTATCGCCACCTCGTCGGTAGCGCACGACCAAGAGCACGAGAGCGGCGACGATCACCAATCCGGCGAGTGATCGAAACGGCTTGGTCACCGCCCCGAGCCCGGCCAAAGAGTCGACGTGAAGCGGATTGTCGAACGAAGGAAGGCTGCCGTAGGTGACGGGCTCGACCACGACCGACTCATTGGTGAGTAGCGAAAGCGCAATCGGCAGAGGTAGGAACCACATGAGCCCGGCGAAACGCCGCTCGCCGCGACTCGTCGGACGACCATCAGGGAACAATCCGATCAGTAGTGCCAGACACGCCAGGCCGGCGACCATCACCATTGCCTCGGCCAGCAACGCCCATGACATCCACAGCTCGGCACCGACGTCGGCATGGCGATTCTTGACAACCCGTTCGAGCAGAGCAGAGAACGCCATCGTGGCGGCGGTGCCAATCACCAGGAGCTGTGAAGATCGGTTTTCCGGGTGCCTCCACAGCAAGAAGAATCCTGCAGCGAGAAACGGGATCGGAACTGTGAACAGGTACTGGATTGCCGACGTCGGCACAGGTCTGGTGGCGAGCGAGAGCACCACGGCAGCGATGAGGGCTACGGCAGCTGCGATCGCGACTAGCCAGGAGAACCGTTTCACGGGCGTCATTGTGCAGCACGGACCGAGCGACTGTCCATTGAGGCCAGCCTCACTTCTCGTCCGCACGACAATTGCGGCCGACCTCACCCGGGATGTGTGGCGAGCACGGTTCCGGCAATGGGTTGTCTCGCATACGTTGCGCCTTGTAGTCGAGAAGAGGGAGACATAATGGCTACTGCAACTATCGAGGCGCCATCCCACCCACCGACGGCATCGTCGACGGTGCCGGATTGGCTGCGGCTGGCCCGGGCCGGGGCCATAACAATGGTCGTCTTTTCTCTCGCGCTGCAGACATCTGCGCGCACGATTATTCCGCCGGTGCTCGTCATCGGTTTGGCGTTTCTGGCATTTACCCCGTTTCTCAACGGGGAACGCCGCCGGGTGGGCATAGCGGCGGCCGCTTTTGGACTGCTCGCCTATGTGGCGAACCTCCCCATCATTCTCGATGACCTGCGCAACCCCGAGTCGGCGCCGGCGTTCATCCTGCAACTGCTGTCGACCGCTGGTGTTGTCCTTGTGGTGTCCGGAGGGGTCGGGGCATTCCTCCGCCTCTCTGCCACGCCGGTCAAGCCGCTGGCCCTGGTCACCGCCGGCGTATTCCTCGCCGGAACGTTCGGGTCGATTGCCGCCGCGACCGGCACGGAATCGGAAGCCGCGCTGTCGACCGATGTCGCAGTGACGGCACAGCAGATCATGTGGTCGGAGGACGAGATCATTGTCGCCGCGTCCACAACCGGACTGTGGATAGAGAACAAGGACGGGGTTCGCCACACCTTCACGATCGAAGCTCTCGGCGTCGATGTCGAGATCCCCGCTCTGAAGGCACGTCGTCTCGAACTCGATGCACCGCCGGGCACATACGAAGTCATCTGCAACGTCCCGGGCCACCAGAACATGACCGCAACCCTGACGATCGAAGGCTGAGGAGGCCACAAAGTGAATGAAGCGAAGTATCGAGTAGCAGAAAACAAGCTCTGGGACAGTGTCGGCATTGCGCCGAGTGAGCGGTATGTCACGTTGCCTCGGATTGGAGTGAAGGTGCGGGTCCAGGAGGTCGGCGAGGGTGAGCCGGTGTTGTTCATCCACGGCGGTCCCAACTCGGGCTCCACCTGGGCTCCACTCGTCAAACATCTGCGCGGGTACCGGTGCTTGCTGGTGGACCGCCCGGGCACGGGCCTCAGCGAGGCCTATCCCGTCACTGGTGACAACGTCGCGGAGTTCTCCGAGGTGTTTGTCGGGGACGTGCTCGACGGTCTCGGGATGCAGTCGGTGCACGTCGTCGCCTCCTCGTTCGGGGGAATGCTGGCGATCCGCTCCGACGCCGCCGAGCCCGGCCGGATCAAGCGTATGGTGCAAATGGCTTGCCCGGCTTTCGTCCCCGGGATGCGCACGCCCAAATTCATGAAGGGGCTGGCCATCGGCCCGCTGCGCTGGCTGATCAACAAGCTTCCGCCGAACGAGAGAGCAGGCGATTCGATCATGCGCCAGATCGGCCACGGCGCCTCGATGGATGCCGGTCGTATCCCGCGGGAATTCAGCGAGTGGTATCTCGACCTCCAGCGCTACACGGACACGATGCGGAACGACACGAGGATGATCGCCAGCGCCGTGACCCTCAAGGGATTCGACCCGGCCCTTACACTGCCAGACTCGGTGCTGGCAGGAGTGTCTGCCCCAACCCGGTTCCTCTGGGGCAGCGACGACGGCTTCGGCGGCGAGGATGTCGCCAGGGCCACAGTGAACCGGATGCCGAGCGCCGACCTGGTCATGATCCCGGACTCCGGCCATCTGCCATGGCTCGACTTCCCCGAGTCCATCGCCAGAGAGACCGCCGAGTGGCTGGCGGCAAGCGACCACGAGACGGCGGCCTCGTGAAGACTGGTGGCGCACATGCCCTCCTCGGCGCAAGGTCACCCGCGGTGACGGGGCGGTCCTCCCCAAGGGAGGAAGAAACCTCGCCTGCCGCAGGGGGGCAGGGGAAGGCCCCTGTCCGCGATGGCGCTCTCGCCGGCGCCGTCTCGGCCGTTGCCTTCGCCGCGGTGCATCAGCTGACGATCAGCAATATCTGGGGGATGGTGATCCCGATGGTCATCGCCGGGGCGTTGTGCGGGATGTGCATAGCCTGGACGTTTGTCAGGTTGGTGCAGCAGCGGACCATGTGGAGTTGGATCGGCTACAACGCCATCTATCTGGCGCTCATGGTGGGTCTCGCGGCAACCTCCATGATCGTCTTCGAGCCTGTCACCACCATGGCTGCCGTCATCGCATCCGCCGGTCCGGTCGACGACCTCATTGTGCGAGCAATGCCGATGACCGTCACATTTGTCCTGGCAAGCACAGTCCTTCTCGGCGTTGCCCTGGCCAAGGTGTGGAGTGATTACCTGCGTCTGCTTCTTGGCGTAGCGACGCTTACCGTCCTACTCGGCCTCAACCTGTCGGTTGTCGGCCTCGTGGAGATGTCGGGGCACTCACTGGGACCGGTGGCCCTGTTCTTTGCACTGATTGTGCTGTTGGGAGCCGCGTATACGGCGGCGTATGCAGCTATGCAGTGGGCAGTTCTCAACGGTTCCGGCTAGCTCTGTGGACATGTCCGTCCAATGGATGGGCGGCGCTCCTGCCTCCGTCGGCTGTGAGCGGCTTCATCGTCTTCACCTCGATGACATCGACCTCACGATCGAAGTAGAGGGCGCCGGCTTCGGCCAGGTCCTTCTCGGCCGCCGCCCGGATCGAGGCAGGCTGGGTTTCGAATAGGTGGTACCACACCTCACGTTGCGGCTTCTCGATTACCTGCCAGACGCCAATCACACGGCCGCGGTGGACGAGGGTCGCTGTTGCATTGCCGCCCCAGTCGTGTACCCACTCGTTGCGATGCGGATCGAGCAACCGGACTCGATCGCGGTAGCCCTGCACATAGGGGTCCAGCAGCGGGAGGGCCCGCACTGCGCTCGGGAGCTCGGTGGCCTGCTCCTCGAATCGCCAAAGCGGACCAGGCCATCCGTCGACCTCCACCTCCTCCGTGTCGAGGCCTGCGATCGCGGCCCGGCATCGAGCCTTGGTGAACCCGGTCCACCAGGAGATGTCGTCGATGGTCACCGGCCCGTAGGAGTCGATGTAGCAGCGGATCAATTCCCGAATCGCCTCGGGTTCGGTCCACCGATGAGGGTCGACGTTGGGGAGGACATCCTCCCATCGGTGGTACTGCCGGACGCTCGAGCGCCAGCTTCGCGGTGATGCGCCACCAACCAGCCGTCCCGCATCGCACATCCGGCCGACGACGCCGGATATGTCGACAGACTGCCCGGCGCCGAGCGCCTCCCGAAGTGCCCGTACAGTCAGCGGCCCATCGGCCAACACCTCCGCGACGCTGGCGGCGATTGCGTCGAATTCGGCTTGATCCATACCCGAGTCGCGCAGCCATCGTGCAGCCAGCGGGGTGGTGATATGCCGGCTGGCCGCGGCCGCGACCTCGAGCAGGTCAATCGGGAAGATGAACATCGTTAGCCGCATCGCCCGGTAGCGAGCCAGTGACCAGCCGTTCCACATCGGCTCGTCGAGTTGGGCCCGACTGAAATCAGGCAGTCGAGCTCGTAGCGAGAGGTAGGGCGTGCTCTGCGTCGTGTTGTGGAGACCGACCAGGTCGGCGGCCAGTTTGGCGACCGACCCGCCTCGCCCGGCGAGGGCGTGGGCCGCCGCTGATGAGGCAAGGGCCCGGTCCGGCTCGAGATGCCGCTTCACTGCAGATCCTTCAAGAGACGGCAGATGCGAAGAGCAAGCCAGGACCGTCGTTCGCGATTGACCGGCGTGTCTCGTTCTGTCGATCCGTCATTCGTGATGTTCCACAGCCCATCTGGGGCCTGGTTGGACAAGAACCAATCCACGCCCCTCTGCATGTCCGGATCCGACGCCGGTATCCGGAGCAGGTGTAACGATTCCATCGCCGTGAGCAGGTTCGGCCACCAGCAACCGGACCTGCTTGAAGGTCGCGATCAGATCCGAGTGGTTGTCGGGGTACACCGGGGTCTTCTTGGCGGGCCCCCTCCACGATCCATCCTCGCGCTGCCTTCGAAGCAGGCGTTTGGGACGTTCTTGCTCCCACAGCAGTTTGACGGGACCGACCGACTCGTCCAGAAGATCGCGACGGGCGAAATACGTGACCGCGGGGTCGGCGTCTGCCAGCAACGAACCAACGATGCCGTAATCCAGTTGCTGTTGCCAGTCCACGATGGGGTAAGGATACGAATCGATTGCGTCCGGCGATAATGCGGCCGTGACCGACATCACCAATCAGGTGCTCCCGATCCTGCTGCTGCTTGCGGTGGGGTTTGCCATGCGCCGGTTCCGGTTTGTCTCCGCCGAAACTGTCGACGACCTGCGCAAGATCGTGGTCAACGTTGCCCTGCCTGCAGTGCTCTTTGCGGCCTTCCTCGATGTTGAGCTGCAATCAAGCGATCTGGTGATCGTCGGCGCCACGTTCGCCATCTGCGTCGCGCTCTTCCTCGTCGGGAAGCTATTGGCCCCGCGGCTCGGGGACGGACACGAGTACTTCCCATTCCTGATGACCGGCTTCGAGGCGGGGATGCTGGGCATCAGCCTGTTCGGAACGGCATACGGACTGGACCGGGTCGGGGCGTTCGCCGTTGTCGTGCTGGGCCACGAACTCTTCATCTGGTTTGTGTTTCTGGCGTTGCTGCTGGCGAGGCGTGATGGCGGCGGTGGCCCGGGTCAGTTGTTGCGGTCCTTCTTCGCATCACCGGTGATTGTTGCCATCCTCGTCGGGCTCATTGCAAACCTCGCTGGTATCGGAGAGTCGCTGCGCGAGTGGCCCGTGACCGGCGGGATCATGAACGCGCTGGTGTTCCTTGCCGGGCTGACGGTACCGTTGATTCTCTTGATCGTTGGTTTCGGCATCCATCTCGACCGTGCAGGGATCAATGAGGCGCTGGCACCGGTTGCTGCCCGTCTTGCAGTGGTCATTCCGTTGGCTTTGGTCCTTCCCTGGCTGCTGATAGAGGACCTCCTTGGTGGTAATGAGTACTCCCAGGCTGCGTTGTTCACTCTGCTGATTCTGCCGCCGCCATTCATAATCCCGCTCTTCATGAGACCGGGAATCGAAGACGAGCGTCGTTACGTGAACAACGTTCTCAGCCTGTATTCACTCGTGACGGTGGCTGCCTTCATCGTGTATCTGGCGGTCAATCCGATCTAGGCACCCGTCACGGCGTTCAACCCCGGTCTGTAGGGTCCCTTTTGGGATTGTGACTAGGGAGGGACCTCGTGAAGCAGTCAGATTGGGAAAGCGTCATCGCCGCGGCCATGGAGCCGGCTGCTCGCTATTTCGCGTCCCTTCCAGAGCGCGACGTGTATCAGCCGGCTGATCCCGATGAGCTCCGCGCTCTGCTCGGCGGCCCGCTGCCGGATGTAGGGACGTCTGCCGATGAGGTTGTGGGCTCGCTGGCGCGGGAGCTCGAGCCGTATGCCACGGCTCACGCCTCAGGCAGATACTTCGGCTTCGTCATCGGCGGTCTCCACCCGGCTTCATATGGAGCCGACTTGCTCGCAGCAACCTGGGATCAGAACGCTGGTTTGTACGCAGTCGCCCAGGGTGTCGCCATCGCAGAAGAGGTTGCAGCGCAATGGGTGCTGGAGGCGCTGGGTCTGCCCGCCGGCGCCGCCGTTGGGTTCGTCACCGGCGGACAGATGGCCAACTACACCTGTCTTGCAGTGGCCCGGCACTACGTGCTGCGTGAGGTGGGCTGGGATGTCGAGGCCCTCGGGTTGCAGGGGGCGCCGACGGTGAACATCGTCGTCAAGACGGAGCGTCACTCGACCATTCCCCGAGCCCTGCGATTGCTTGGCTTTGGCGACTCGACGGCCACGATGGTCAACTCGGATCGGGACGCTCGGATGGATGTAGAACATCTCGAGGAGACGCTTCAAGGACTCAGCGGGCCCACCATCATCTGCGTCGAAGCCGGGAACATCAACCACGGCTCATTCGACGACTATCCCGGTGTTGCCGACGCGGCAGATCGGCACCGGACGCGGGGGAATCCGACCTGGGTGCACGTCGACGGTGCGTTCGGGCTTTGGGCGGCTGCTGCTACAGCGACCCGCCCGCTCACCGTTGGTCTCGAGCGTCTCGACTCCTGGTCAACCGATGCCCACAAGACACTGAACGTCGGGTATGACTCCGGTATTGCCATCACCCGCCATCCGGCCGCCCACCGCGCCTCGATGAGTGTGCAGGCCGCCTATCTCGTTCAAACCGACGGTGCGGTCCGGGATCAGATGGACTGGAATCCGGAGTTCTCGAGAAGGGCTCGCGGTCTCGCCGTTTACGCCACCCTCCGTTCGCTCGGCCGATCCGGGGTGGATGACATGGTGGACCGGCTTTGCCGGTTGGCCCGGATGTTTGCCGACCTCCTCACCGAGAGTGGGAAGGCCGAGGTGGTCAACGATGTGGTCTTCAATCAGGTGCTGGTCCGCTGGCTGGCGCCCGACGGCGACAACAACGCACAAACCGATCGGGTCATCGCAGCGATTCAGGAGGATGGAACCGCCTACTTCAGCGGTACTACCTGGAACGAAGAGAGATTTATGCGTATCTCGGTCTCGGACTGGGCCACCGACGAGTCGGACGTGGAGCGGTCGGTTGCGGCGCTCCTCCGGTGCGCCGAGGCCGGTTAGTCGTCCGATTCCAGCGTGCGCTTGAGCCGGCGATAGTCGGATGTGATCGAGGACCCGATCGCCTTCCGCAACAGTGGGGTGATCGCTTTGCGCCAACCGCGCACCTTGCCGTCGAGTTCCATTCGTACCCGCGATCGATCGACGTCGAGTTTCTGCACGGTTCGGGTGATGATTGCGGGAACCGCTGCTCCGGACACGGTGGAGATCGTGATCGATCGCCCGGGACTGATGGCGATTACCTCGTAGCCGACGGTCGTTCCATCATCGAGAGTCTGTCGACATCTGGATCCCACCCGCAACGGTGGCTCCGATGTCCACTCGGTGGTCTCGACCCCGCTCTGCCACTCTGGGTTGTTGGATAGGTCGGCGACGTAGGCAAACACGTCTTCGGCCGCGGCGTTGATCTCGACTTGGACCTTGACTTTCATCTCTATGCCGTTCTCTTGGTCCAGTAGCGACGTGCGTACCAGGGTCGCACGTCGGTCCCGACCTCGATCCCGGCAACCCGATTGGCCCATTCGCCGACAATGGTGCGGTGCCGGTCAAACGCTTCCTGTCCCGATGGTTGGTCCTTTACCCACTCGTTCTCGATCAGGTCGCGATCTGAGAGGAAGGCCGGAGCCAGCGATGCCGGATTGCGCATGACTTTCCGTGCCATTGCCTCGTGGCTCCACCAGAGGCTGGCTGCCTCCGGCTCCCGGCTCGGCTCGGGCCCAATGTCGACGGGATGTGTCACGCCTACGGGTTTGAACAAAGAGAGGCACTGCGCCGAAGTGGCTGTGATCCAGTGCGTGTCATTTGCCAGATCGGCAACCCATCCCGCCGTGCTCGACGAGGACGCCACCAATCCGCCTCCGTGCATGCACGGCATCGATAGGGTTCCGTTGATCGCTTTGTACTCGGGCCACGTCGTGGCGCCGTGGCTCCTGAGCACTTTCATCAAGCCCTGTGGTCCTCCGGCTGTCTCGGCCCCCGCCGCCGTCAAAGCGGTGCGGATGTCGCAGGCCGCGACTCGACTGCGCAGCTTGTCCCGGTACTCGTCGGCGAAACCCTCGATTGTCAGCCCGTTTGAGATGGTCCGAACCCCGGAGGTGACTTCCTCGGTAGCCCACATCCTCCCGGCAGTTTCGAGAACGGTCGCCCCTACACGGTCGGCGACGATGAAGCTGTTGTGATAGGTGAACGACCGCTTCTCATACCCACAGCCCCCGCCCTGGCCGTAGGTCTCGAGAAGATCGACGATGACCTCGACGGCTTCGATACGATCCTCTGCCCTCTCCAGCGCAAGCCGAATCAGGTCCATTCCGGTGAGACCGGTCTTGGCATGAGGCTCGGAGGTGAACACTGCCTCGTTACCGATGGTCACCCCGTGCTCGTTCGCTCCGATTTCGGCGCCCCACATCCAGAACGGGCGGGACAACAGCGTCGCATGCGTATGGGCCACCTGCGGAATCTCGAGATAGGAGCAACGGACGGTTGCACCATCCGGGTGATCCTGCGCCGGATGCCATTCCGGTAGCTGTGCCTCGTTGGCATCACGATCGGAGTTCTTGGCGAACAGGACACCTTCAGGTCTGACAACAACAATCGTGTCGCACATGTCGGGAACTGTACCGCGTGATCGTTCGATGCTCCGGGCCGAGCAGCCCAGAGATCAGCCGTCGGCCCCCACGGCGGCCAGGCCGAGTTTCGCTAACTCGATGTCCTCTGCTGAGGTAAGGCCGCTGACTCCGACCGCACCGACGATCACATCGTCCATGACGATCGGGAGCCCGCCGCCCCAGCCGATGTAGCGCGGATCTCCGAAGTAGGCCAGAGGGAAGTTCCCGTTCCGAGCTCGCTCGCCGAGCGTTGCCGACGGGACACCTTCACGAGCGGCCCCAAACGCCTTGTTGACCGCGTTGTTGATAGAAGCCAGCGGGCAACCGTCACTGCGGAAGAAGGCGACCAACTCTCCGTGAGGGTCAACTACTGCAACGGCGGCGCCCACCCCTGACCTGTCGATCTCGTCGGCAACGGCGTCGACGATCTTGCGGGCGTCAACGTGGCTGATTTCCGGGCGAAGTGGCATGTTGTCTCTCCCTGGTTGACGGCGCCGTTTTGGGGCCGGCGCCTGTGGCGACTCTACCGACGCATGGTCCGGTGGGCACTCCATAGAGGAGGAGAAAGGGCCGGCAGGCCCCTTCTCCTCGTGCGGCGTGTTGTGATTACCAGCGCCGCGTCTTGAGCGTCTTCTGGAACCAGTCGGTGCTTTCGGCGATGGCGTCGTCGAGAGCGGCAGCGCCGTTCCCGGTGAACACGTCAAAGACGTGGTCGGCATCGAGGACAACCAACTCCTCGTAGCCATCGTGGTACGTCATGTAGGTCTCCCCGAAGTAGGGCTGGGGAGTGACGATCGTGTCGAGGCTGCCCACCACGACCTGCATCGGTCCGTCGTAGTTGCTTATCGCAGCAACCGGGTCGGTCGTGTACAACTCGAGGTAGAACGGCTGGTTCAGCGTGACGACGGCTCCCCAGGGGAGAGTGGCATCGGTAGCAGGCTGACTGAGGCCGGCGAACACGGCATCAGCACCCAACACGGTCTTGTAGGTGTCGACCGGATTGGCCACGGGTGACCAGAGGACGAGCGAGTCGACGCTTGAGTGCGACTCCGCGGTGATCGCGGCAACGAGGCCACCCTGGCTGAGGCCGAGTACACCGATGTCGCCGACCTTTCTTTGATCGTCGAGCCACTCGATGGCGGCATAGGCATCGGAGATCTGGGTGGAGAATGTCGTCCCTTCGAAGCCGAACTGGTCGAGGCTCTCACCGGAGCCACGGAAGTCGATCCGGAGTGATGCAATTCCGTTTGCGGCCAGGACGTTTGCGGTCCGCTCGTACATCGTGTCGGTGAAGGTGAAGTCGGGCTGAAGAACGGGGCCCTCGTTTCTGTCCCCGGTGAAGCCGTGCAGCATCAGAACAGTGGGTGTCCTGCGCCATGCGTTCGCCGGCTGCACGTATGTGCCGTAGACCGTGCCGCCGTCATTTTGGAAGGTGATCACTTCTTCAGTGATCTCCCCGGGTGGCCGCCAGCGATGGTCTATGTCGTCGGCGTCGACCTGTACAGCGGTTTCCTCAACAAGGTCCGCTCCGCTACTTGCGACCGCCGAAGCGGCTCCTGCAGCAAAGAGGGTCAAAACAGCGAGTAGGGCAAAGAGCCTTCTCATGAGAGTTCCTTCCTCGATCCCTCCCGTCGGCGCGGAGCCGACGCGGTTCCAACCTCAACCCTATGCCGGAAGCCGCGGCGGGAACAGGGGCAAACGGCACGGGTCCTTGCCCCGCAGGCACTCAACAGAGTCGAGGGCTACTCAGCGTTGTAGATTCACGGGTACCGAGCAGAAGGGACACCGATGAGTGGGCGTCTGGATGGCAAGGTCGCCGTGGTCACGGGTGCGGGGCAAGGCATCGGCAAGGCATCGGCAATTGCTTACGCCGATGAGGGAGCGACGGTTTGGGCCGTCGATCTGAACCCCGACACGCTCGCCCAACTGCACCGGGACCACCCTGATATCAACACCTCGGTGCTCGATGTCACCGATAGGTTCGGAGTCGAACAGCTTGCCGCGACGGTGGGTTCGGTAGATGTTCTGTTCAACTGCGCCGGCTTCGTCCATGCCGGGGGGATCGAGGACTGCACGGAAGCCGAGTGGGACGCCGCCATGGACATCAACGTGAAGTCGATGTTTCTGATGACGAAGGCGTTTCTTCCTGCGATGGCGTCCGGGGCCTGCATCATCAACATGGCGTCTGTGGCTTCGAGCATCAGCGGTGTCGTCGGACGCCTGGCATACGGCACTTCGAAGGCTGCAGTTATCGGCATGACAAAGGCGGTTGCGGCAGATGTCGTCGATCGGGGAATCCGCTGCAACGCTATTGCTCCCGGCACCGTTGATTCCCCGTCGCTCGATGACCGCCTCTCGGTATTTGACGACCCGATCAAGGCCCGAACCGAGTTTGTTGCTAGACAACGGATGGGGAGGCTGGGTACCGCCGAGGAGATTGCGGCCCTGGCTGTGTACCTAGCGTCGGATGAGTCGGCTTACACGACGGGAAGCGTGCATGTCATTGACGGCGGCATGACCCTTTAAGGAGGCACGGTGAAACTGGTTCGGTATGGCGACAAGGGAGCAGAGCTCCCCGGATTGGTTGCAGAAGACGGCAGCATCAGATCGCTTGTCAACCATGTCCCCGACATCGGCGGCGCGGTTCTCGAGCCGGAAACGATGGCTCGGCTTGCCCGGCTGCATCCTGCCGCGCTCCCCGTGGTCGACCCCACGGTGCGAATCGGGCCATGTGTCGGCAGTGTCGGCAAGATTGTCTGCATCGGGCTCAACTACTCCGACCACGCCGCCGAGGCCGGGATGGAGTGGCCGGACGAACCGGTGCTCTTCATGAAGGCGACCTCATCCATAAGCGGTCCGTATGACGACGTCGAACTGCCGCGCGATGAGGGCAAAGGTGATTGGGAGATCGAGCTCGGCGTGGTGATCGGCAAGCCGGCTAAGTATGTCGCGGAGGCAGAGGCACCGAGTCATATCGCGGGATACTGCGTCATCAACGACCTCAGCGCCCGCGAGGCACAGCTCGAGGGAACCGGCCAGTGGGTCAAAGGCAAGTCCGCAGACACCTTCGCCCCGATTGGGCCGTGGCTGGTCACACCCGATGAAATCTCGGATCCGCACAACCTCGACATGTGGCTCGAGGTCGACGGTCATCGCTACCAGGACGGCAACACCAGAACGATGGTTTTCGGCGTCTACGAGTTGGTCGCCTATGTCAGCCGCTTCATGTCGTTGCAGCCGGGGGACGTGATTAGTACGGGAACCCCGCCCGGGGTCGGGCTTGGTCTCAACCCGCAAGTCTGGCTGCAGCCGGGCAACGTGATCGAGTTGGGGATCGCCGGTTTGGGTAGGCAACGGCAACGGGTGGTGGCGGCGAGATGACGGCGCTCGTTACCGGGGCAGGAGGCGCCATTGGGAGCGCCGCGGCGCAGCGGCTTGCCCGCGACGGTCATGCGGTGGCCGTGCTCGATATCAATGTCGAGAGTGCTGAGGCCGTGGCAGCTCAGATCCGGCGCGATGGCGGAACCGCGCTGGGGATCGGATGTGACCTCCGCGCCGAAAGCGAGATAGCCGTCGCGTTCGCTAGGGCAGATGCGGCGCACGGGCCCCTGGATGTGCTGGTCAATAACGCTGCGGTCTTCCCGTCGGGGCCATTTGTCGATGTGACGGTCGAAGACCTCGACAACACGATGGCGGTCAACCAGCGTGCGTATTTCCTCTGTGCGCAGCATGCAGCCCGGTCGATGATCGACTCGGATGGCGGCTCGATCGTCAACATCGCCTCCATCACGTGGCACGGGGGTTGGGCCGACATGTCGCCGTATGTTGCTACGAAGGGCGCCATCGTCGCGATGACCCGGGCGCTGGCGACCGAATTGGGCGAGTACGAAATCCGGGTCAATGCCATCGCTCCGGGGGCGTTCCCGACTGCCGCCGAGCGTGCGCAGCATCCGGACCTGGAGGCCTACGAGGCCGTGATTCTGGGATCACAAGCTCTGAAGCGGCGGGGGAGCTTCGAGGAGGTGGCAGCCGCGATCGCATTCCTGGCAGGTCCGGAATCAACCTTCATCACCGGGCAGACGCTGAACGTCGACGGCGGCTGGATCATGAGCTGACCCGGTCGAGGTCTCGGTTGCTCAATGGTGATGTTGTGACGGTTGCCCGTCTGCCGCCATAGCGGCCAGCCATGTGGTCAGGGGGACTGCGGCAACCAGCCCGATACTCCCGACCAGGGTCCGGACGATCTCCACGGCGACGACCTCGCTGTTGGCGACGGCGCCGAGTGACTGGTCGGAGAGCACAAAGAGAACAAGCAGCGGGAGGGACGCCCCTGCGTAGGCCAGTAGCAGGGTGTTGACCATTGATGCGATGTGGTCTCGACCGACCCTCAGCCCGCGGCGGAACAGCTCGGACGCGCTGAGGTCCCTGTTGGCCGCTCTGAGCTGCCAGACGGCCGACGCCTGCGTGACCGTCACGTCGTCGATCGCCCCTGCGGCGCCGAGCACGATCCCGGCGAGAAGTAGGCCACGGACGTCAACCCCTTCAAAAAGCGTGAGCAAGGAACTCTCCTCAGAGACCAGTCCTGTGAACGCAGACAACCCGACAAACAGCGTCGAGAGCAGGGCGGTGATGGTGAGCGCCGACATGGTTCCGATGACGGCGACGGTGGTCATTCGGTTGAATCCATGCGCCAGGTACAGAGCGACAAATGCGATTGCTGCTGATCCGAACACCGCGACCAGAACCGGGCTCCGCCCATCGAGGATTGCCGGCAGCACGAATAGCAGCAAGATGGTCACGCTGACGATAAGGCCACCAAGTGCCGCCGCTCCTCGCCATCTGCCCAGCCAGATCACGACCCCAACGAAGAGCAACGCAAGCCAGACCAGCACCGGTCTTCGCTGGAAGTCGGCGAACCGATACTGGCGAAAAGGCGACTCGGGGGAGACGGTGAAGATCTCGAGTCGACCATCGTCTCCCTCGGCGTACTCGGCCATGACTGGGGCGCCGACGAAGTATGAACCGTCTTCTTCACCCGGAAACAACTCGTAGTCGGTGATGGCAGTGTCCAACCCCTCGCCGACGACAAGGGACAAGACACGGCAGGTCTGGTCTGGATCGAAGGAGCACATGTCGTCACGAATCTCGCGGATGACGGCGTTTGTCTCGAGATACGACAGGACCGTCTTCTGACCGACGCTGAAACTGGGGGTGGTCGGGCCTTCGGCGAACTCCTGGGTCAGAACGAACCCGACATGGGGTCCGGAGGTGAGCTCGAAATCGACGGTTGAGCAAACCAGCGACGGGACACCTGCACACGGCGCGTCCGCGACTCGGACGACATCAGCATCGTGGAACTGCGACGGGACGCCGAGAGTGGATAGGGCGGCCAGCCTGTCCTGGGTGCCTCCCGTGGGCCATAGGGCAATGATGCCGATGATCGTGGCAATGCCGAACACGACGGCCACCGCGGTGAACCAGTCCCACCGTTTTGGACTGCCATCGTCACCCTTGTCTCGAAACTCGAGCCACTCGTCGAGGCCTGCTTCCGGTGCAGTGTCTGATTCTCCATCCACCGCGTCATCATGGCACAGGGACGGCTCGTAAATCATCGCCCCACCTGAACCGAACTACCGGGTGGACAATCCGGCTCGCCAAAAAAACGTGTAGCGGCACTCAATGGATTAGGCATACCATATACTTTTGTTTAGGCTCACCCCTTAACCCCAGGGCGATATGCGATCCTCATACCTGCACGCAACCGATATCTCGAAGGCTTTCTCTGACCTTCCGGTCCTCGACCGGGTCAATGTCGAGGTCGAGGCCGGGCGTTCTCTTGTTCTGCTTGGCCCCAGTGGTTGCGGCAAAACCACACTCCTGCGAATCATCGCCGGCCTCGAAACGCCGGACGAGGGAACCGTCGCCATCGATGGCGAGGTCCTTGCCGGGAATGGCAGGTTGGTACCACCGGAACAGCGGCAGATCGGAATGGTCTTTCAAGACCCCGCGCTCTTCCCCCACCTGACCGTTGCGGGCAACGTGGCTTTTGGTCTCAATCGCGCCGACGTCGCATCGGGCCGAGTCGAGGAGACTCTGGCAATGGTCGGCCTCGCCGGGTTTGGTGATCGTCGCCCCGAGACCCTTTCCGGAGGCCAGGCGCAGCGGGTGGCACTCGCTCGTGCCCTGGCGCCGCAACCGCGGGTGCTTCTATTCGATGAACCGTTTTCCAGTCTCGACAGCGAATTGCGTGGCGAGGTCCGCACCGAGGTTGCTGCGCTGCTGCGCCAGCTTGGTGTCACGGCGGTCTTCGTCACTCACGATCAGGAAGAAGCATTCGTGCTTGGTGACACGGTTGCCGTCATGCGTGAGGGCCGCATCCTCCAGGTCGGGAGCCCATCCGATATCTACAGATGTCCGGCATCCCGATGGGTGGCAGCCTTCGTCGGTGAGGCGAACATCATCCCCGGCCGTTCCGAGGCCAATATCGTCAGCACGGCTCTCGGGCCGATCCGGGCCACCACCAGCACGACGGGTTTGGTAGATGTTGTCGTCCGTCCCGAGCACATCAAATTGAGCGACGGCTATGACGCGACGGTGCTCGACGTGGATTTCTTTGGTCATGACTCGTCATACCGGGTCAAGATGCGCGGGGTTGAGTACACCGTCCGGGCGGTGGCGGCTCCCGATTATCGGCCCGGAGACACCGTCGATCTCGAATACTGCGGTCCCGACGTGGTTGCCTTCGCCGACGTCGAAACGCTTGCCGCGACCACATAGCGCCACGGATTTTGCTTCAGGAGGTCAGTATTTACTTGATTAACACTATGGCCATAGTGTTAATATAGGACCATGATGAAATCCTTCTTACTCGCAATTGTGATCGCTCTGTCCGCCGCGGCTTGTGGTGGTGGAGACGGCGGAACCCTCACCATCTATTCCGGTCGGAGCGAGAACCTGATCGCACCTTTGATTGAGGACTTCACCGAGGCAACCGGAATCGAGGTCGAGGTTCGTTACGGAGGTTCGGCGGATCTCGCCCTGCTCATCGACCAAGAAGGTGACCGAAGCCCTGCTGATGTCTTCATCTCGCAGAGTCCGGGGGCGACGGGCTTCCTGGCGGGCAACGACCGGCTGCAACCGATCGACTCGGATGTGCTCGACCTGGTACCGACCCGCTGGCGGAACGCAGACGGCCTTTGGGTCGGCCTGTCCGGTCGGATTCGAGTGCTCGTGTACAACGAGGATCTCGTCGACCCGGCCAGCCTGCCCCAGTCTGTCTTCGAGTTGACCGGCGACAATTACCGTGACCAGGTGGCGCTCGCTCCGGGCAACGGCTCATTTCAGGATTTCGTCACCGGGATGAGAGAGACATTTGGTGACCAGGCTGCTCTCGACTGGCTTACCGGCATGGCTACGAATGGTGCTGCAAGCTACGCGAACAACACCGCGATCGTTCAAGCCGTGGGGCGCGGCGAGATTCCAATGGGTCTGGTCAACCACTATTACAACTACCGGGCGCTTGCCGAGGATCCCGGTGCGCCTTCACGCAATTACTTCTTCCCGGGCGGTGACATCGGGTCGCTGCTCATCGCAACAAATGCGGGTGTCATCGCCGGCTCGGACGATGCTGATCTGGCCCGGCAATTCCTCGAGTTCATGCTGAGCGAATCTGCCCAGACCTTCTTCGCTGAGGAGACCTTCGAGTATCCCCTCGCCACGGGCGTGGCTGCGGTCGATCAGTTGCCCGCACTCACGACGATTGACGCCGCATTCACCGATCTAGATCAGCTTGGTGGCGGGTTGGAGCGGACCAAGGAGCTGATTGATGAGAGTGGGCTCGAGAGTCCGTAGCGACGGGGCGGGGCGCGGAGCGGGAGGTCCGTGGCTTCGAATTGCCGTCATTGTCACCGGGCTTGTCTTCCTCTTCCCGCTTGGGTACCTGCTGGGGGAGACCATGCGGCTGGGGGGTGACCTGTGGGGGGTCGCCACCAGCGAGGCAACCGTTGGCCCGTTGGCTCGGTCACTGCTGATCGCCGGCTCGACGGCGGTCGCATGTGCGGTTCTGGGCACGACTCTGGCAGTTCTGGTTAGTCGGACTGATCTGCCGGGACGCCGGCTGCTCCGGGTCGCTCTTGCTCTTCCCCTGGTCATCCCATCCTTTGTTGGCGCAACCGCTCTCCTGGCTGCGTTCGGGCCCGGTGCGCTGATCCCGGCGCTGCCGCGGCTCGAGGGATTCTGGGGTGCGCTGATCGTGCTCACCCTCCTCAGCTACCCCTATGTGTACCTCACGGTTCTCGGCAGGCTGGCAACCACAAACCCGAACCTGGAGGAGGCCGCCCGCCAGCTCGGGAGCGGTCCGGTCAGCACGCTGTTTCGGGTCGTCGTACCTCAGCTCCGCTCGTCGGTTGCCGCCGGGACAATGCTGGTCTTCCTCTATGCGCTGAGCGACTTCGGAGCCGTGTCCCTCATGCGCTACGACACGATCACGCGAGCAATCTTCTCCGCCCGGCTCTTTGACCGGGTTACGTCGCTCACCCTTGGACTGGTTTTGGCGCTGCTGGCTCTCGCCGCAGCTGCCGGAGAGCGCTACGCCGGTCCGCGGCGACAAGTGGTGACGGCCGGGGGAGGAGGGCGTTTTACCTACCCGCTCGGTCGTTGGCGGTTGCCGGCGCTGGCATTGATCATTGTCGTGGTCGGGTCGGCACTGGTAACTCCTATCGGTGTCTTTGCCACGTGGGTCGTCCGCGGCTCGACCACCGTTGGCGTCGGTTTTTCCGGGCTAGGCGATGATCTCGGATTCCTGATCCGGCCTGCAGTCAACTCCATCTTCGTCTCCGTGGTCACCGGGTTGGTGGCGATGGTCCTGCTGGTCCCGCTGGCCTTCGCCGCGGCACGCCGACGAACCCGACTTGTCGACGGTGTCCGTGCGGCCGTCACGTCTACCTTCGCCCTGCCCGGTCTCGTCGTAGCCCTTGCCGTCGTGTTCTGGGCTATCCAGGCGCCCGGCGCGCTCGCCGGGCTCTATCAGAGCTTCCCATTGCTCGTCCTTGGCTACGTGCTTCACTTCGGGGCGCAGTCAATGCGGTCCACCGAGGTTGCCATCGCGTCCGTGCCCCGGCTGTATGAGGAGACGGCGCAGACGCTTGGAGTTGGGCCGCGACGTCGGTTTGTCGAGGTCGACCTGCCCTTGATTGCACCAGGCCTCATTACCGGAGCCGGGTTGGTGATGCTCTCGACGCTGAAGGAACTGCCCGCAACGCTGCTGCTTGCACCCGGCGGCTTCCGAACCCTCGCTACCCGGATCTGGGGTGCAGCCCAAGATGGGTTCTATGCCGAGGTCGGCATCACCTCGCTGACCCTCATCGCTATCTCCGGTGTGCTGACCTGGGCTCTGGTTCTTCGCCCGGAGCTGGGCAAGCGACCCTTCCCGGCGACCTCCGACCGAGGGACTTCCGGCCCTAGATGATTTTCACTATGTCACTAGTGTTATAGGTATGCCTGAAGAATCTCTTGCCGAAGTGACAGCCTTGCCTGAACTTAGCTCGACGACCGAGTCCGAGCAGATGTATCTGATCACGGTGGCAAGAGCGGTGGAGATGGGTGTCGACGGGCCCGTTTCGATCTCGAAGATCGCCGGGGCCATGGGGGTTTCGGTGCCTTCGGCGAATGAGATGATCCGGAAGCTGGATAATCGCGGATTGCTGGTCTACGAGCCGTACCGCGGCGCATCACTCAGTCATGCCGGGAGACATCTCGCCGATCAGGTACTGCGCACTCGACGCCTGTGGGCGACCTTCCTGGCAGAGCATCTCGGATTCAGCCCGACGGATGCCGATGACCAGGCCTGTCATCTTGAACATGCCACATCTACCGAGGCCGCCAATCGGTTGGCCGCATACCTGGGGAATCCAGAGTCGGGCCCGCTCGGCCGCCCCATTCCCAGCACTGTGGTGCCAACGACGCGTCGCCCTTCAGCCAAGCTGAGCGAGCTCCCGGTCGGGGCAACCGCTGAAGTGATCTCGGTGTCCGCCGCCGGCCGGACCCTCGAGTTCTTGATCTCGGAAGGGATCACGGCCGGCACCCAACTGACGGTCGTTGCCTCAGGTAGCTCCGGGTTGCTCGTTGATCTCGGTAGCAGCGACATGCACCTCAACCCCACCGTGGCGGGAGCAGTGGAAGTCAGGCCGATCGGTGGAGCCGATGCTTCCGCGTAGAGCGCTCACCGGCGTCCCGGCGGATGATCGACTGACGCTTACCGCCGCCGAACGCAATGACAAGGTACGCGTGCTGCGGGTTTCGGGCCGACCCCGGCTCATCCAACGTCTCGCCGCGCTGGGTGTCGTCCCCGGGGTGATGCTCACAGTCCTCAAACCACGCGGGCCGTCGATCGTCTCGATGGGCGGGGCTCGCATCGCCATCGGGGAGAGCGCGGCTGAGTCGGTCGAGATCGAGATCACGCAATGACGACCCCGGTTGTGGCTGTCGCCGGCTGTCCCAACGCCGGCAAGACGTCCCTGTTCAATCAACTCACCGGATCGAAGCAGAAGGTCGGGAACTGGCCGGGGCAAACTGTCGAGCAGTTCACCGGCGAATTCGAGTTCGAAGACAGACGCTTCACAGTTGTCGACCTTCCCGGGACCTACGGGCTCGTCGCCGTGTCCGCCGAAGAGGCGATCGCCTCGACTTACCTCGCAGAGGCTTCGCCAGACGTCGTAGTGACCGTGGTGGATTCGTCGAATCTGACGGGGAGTCTCCATCTCGTGGCCCAGATCGCAGAGGCGGGTCATCGCCAGGTGGTTGCGCTCAACATGGTCGACGTTGCCGAACGCCGGGGAATCGACATTGATGAGTCGGTTCTGATCGAGCGGCTCGACGTTGAGGTTGTCCGCACCGTTGCCAGAAAGGGCGCGGGCATCGAAGAGCTGAAGCATGCGATCGTCAAGTCATTGCAGCGCCCCGCCCGGCAGCTGATTGTCGACTACGGAGCGGTGGTCGAGCGCCACGTCGGTGGGCTGATCGAGAATATCGTCGCTCGGCCCGAAGTTGCCCGCCTGGGGTCTCCGCGCTGGTCGGCTCTGCAGTTGCTCGCCGGCGACCGGGTTCTCCGCTCCAAGCTGCAGGAGGTACCCGGAGGCCACGATGTGCTGGCCGCGGCAGCTGCTGATCGCGACGGAATCGCGGCCGAGACGAGCTTCGAGTGCGAGATGGAGTTGGCCGAGCATCGTTTTGCGTGGATCAATGGTCTTGTCGACGAGATGACGGGCTCGCCGGTACCGACCACGACCTGGTCCGACCGAGTTGATCGAGTCCTGACTCACCGCTATTTCGGCGTCCCGATCTTCCTGTTTGTGATGTGGGTCGTTCTCCGGGTGACGGCCGACGTGACGGCTCCCTACCTCGACTGGGTGGACGCGACAATCTCGGGTCCTGTAGCTCGCTGGGCGGTCGATCTGTTGACTGCAATCGGTCTAGACGGCGGGTGGGTGGAGAGCCTGGTAGTGGACGGTGTACTTGCCGGGGTGGGTGGCGTCCTCGTCTTCGTCCCGGTGCTGTTCGGCCTCTATCTGATGCTGGCTCTACTCGAGGACTCCGGATATATGTCCCGCGCCGCGGCCGTGATGGACCGGGCGATGCGTGCGGTGGGGATCCCGGGGAAGGCATTCTTGCCGATGATGGTCGGATTCGGGTGCACGGTTCCAGCGATCTACGCAACCAGAACCCTCGACTCGTCGCGAGATCGACTGCTCACCGGCTTGATCACGCCGTTCATGTCTTGTGGGGCTCGCCTTCCGGTTTACGTACTGCTGGCCGCGATTTTCTTCGCCGATGCGAAGAGCATGGTGGTATTTGCGATGTATTGCGTCGGGATCGCAGTTGCCGTCATCATCGGATTACTGCTCAGTCGCACCGCGCTTCGGGAAGAGGACCCTGCTCCGTTTGTCATGGTCATGCCCGAGTTTCGGATGCCAAACCTGCGTACTGTCTGGATCCTGGTTCGGCAGCGCACCGGATCGTTCGTCAAGGGTGCCGGGACGACGATCCTGATCGCCAGCGTCGTTGTGTGGTTCCTACTCGCCGTTCCGCTGGGTGGCGGTGGTGGCTTCGCCGACACTGAGGTTGAGGACAGCGCCTTTGGTCTGGTGAGCAAGGGTATGGCCCCGGTGTTGGAGCCGCTCGGGTTCGGGGACTGGGAACAGTCGGGCGCTCTCCTCTCGGGCTTTGTCGCCAAGGAGGTGGTCGTCAGCACCATGGCTCAGCTCTATGCCGTTGATGGATCGGAAGGTGTGACCGGCGACCCCGGGTTTGTCGACGACCTCGAGGAGATCGGTACAAGCTTCGTCGCCGCCGGCCAAGAGACGCTCCGTGCCATCCCCGGGGTGATCGGCTTCGACTTCCTGGATCTCGACGACGAGACCGATACCGCTCTCCAGACTGCAGTCCGCACATCATTCGAGGAGAGCAGCGGCGGCAGGGGATCGCTCGCCGCCCTCGCCTTCATGGTCTTCGTTCTTCTCTACACGCCGTGTATGGCTGCCGTCGGAGCATTTCGTCAGGAGTTCGGCACCAGGTGGATGTGGGTGAGCGTGACCGGCCAGTTTGCTATTGCCTGGGCAGGAGCCCTCATGGTGTTCCAGGGCGGACGATTGCTGGGTCTGGGATGAGTCTGTCGGCCCTGCTCACCGAGATCGAGAAGGCCTCCGGGCCGGTCACCGGTATTGAGCTGTCCACCCGTCTCGGGGTCTCGCCAGGTCAGGTGGCGGCAATGCTCGATGCGCTGCGCGCCTCCGGGCGCCTTGGTCCTGAGATTCGCGAGAGCAAGGCGATGGACACGTGCTCATCGAGTGGCTCGTGCTCGATGACCTGCCCCGGGCCCGACGAGTGCGCGTTGACCGTCGACCTCAATGTCACAGGGTTGGAAATCCGCCCACTATCTCGGCAGTAGGCCTTGGATCAGTAACGCGACTTCACCGGAATTGACGGGGGTCACTGTCGTAGCTGTTCCTCACCCAGACAATTAACTCACGAGAAGCACCTGCGAGTGGGTGTTGACCCGCACTCGGACGTGCCGATATCTCTCACCGATCGAAGTGCGTGTTTCCGGGACATACTTGGCGATCTCGGGCGACAAAGGTCAACCGCGTTGGTAGGGCGCGGTATTCGCATCGTATCCTGCTACGCGGAAGACTCGATTCCTCGGCTCGACGGTGAGGGGGACCGGATGCGAACACTCTGCATTTCGATCGCGGCGACAATCGCCGTTCTGGGTCTGGGAGCGTGCAGCGGCACTCCCGTCGTGGAACCTGATCCTCCGGATCTCTTGGGGGTTGTCACTGCGGCCGACTCTCCGGAAACCGTGGATGGTGGTCGGTTGTTGGGAGCTTTGATGCTCACCCTCGCCGATGGCTCGACCTTGGAGGTTCCACGGGGCGTGGACTACGACGGGCCCCGTTGTGTCTTCGTTGACGAGAGCGGGGACTACGGGGCTGTCCGGCAGGTCTCTGAATGTGTCATCCACGTCGGGATGACCGATGACGGCGTCAACTGGATTCGGGGTTTCGTCATCGCGCCTGATGGGAGCGTGACCCCAGGATTCGCTACCGGGGACCTGGTCAGTGTGAACGTGGGAGAGCGCTACGTTGTGACTCAATGGGGAGGCACCTTCCCGTGGCGGGACGATGCGCCGGTCATCGATTGTGCTCTGTCGGGAGAGTTCGAAATCGATGACCCGGCCTTGGTAGATCACGCCGCCTTCCTCTATCGCTTCGATGCCGACGGCTACTTGTCGGAGCTCAGTTGTGGCTACGAAGGATGATCCAACTCATCATGCCGGTGACAGATGGCGAGTCCCCCGGGGGGAGCACTCCGCACCTCAGCAAGATGCAATGCGCCGTCGGCTAGGCGATCCCGTAGAGAGTGACGAATCCGAGACCGATCGCAGCCGCCCACACAGCCACTGATGCTATCGAGAAAGTCCTGAGGAGCCGACGGGATGCTCGACCCGGATTCCGATAGAGACGCGTGAGCGCAGCAACAGCCACAACTGACCCGACAACGACAACCAACACGAGGGCCATCCCAAGTGCCAATGGAGAGAACCGGGTGTACTCATCCACAATGGCTTCCCTCGTCAGCTTGGCAGTCCACCACCACGCAACGACGTGAAAGCCGAGCACCATCAACGCCCCGATCCGGACCAAGGTGGGGCTGGACAGTCGACCGTCCGCGACCCGCTGGCCCGGAGACAGGAGTGGGCTTCTCATGATCAACAGCGTACCGCCACCACCATGCGTATTCGACCTGCCGCTCGCGGAGGTGCCGATATCGGATACTGCCCGAACTGCGCATCATCGCAACATATCTCGCGATATCGGATGGTTTCAGTCACAGACAGCGGATGAGGCAGAACGTGCTTTCACAGCTCAACGCCTACGACACTATGTAGTCGGTCCGGTTAGGATGAGAGACAACTTCGAGTGGCCGGACTGAATCGGGCCAGGGACTCCGCCACGAATGCGACTCACGAAACCTCGTCTCAGATTCGGACGCAAACCTCGGACCGCAATCCGCGGACTGGCCATGCTGGCAGCGCTCGGAACGGGAGTGATCGTGTGGGCCGCCATTGCCGAACCTCGATTGGGCGAGTCGCAACCCTCGGAGACCCCTGACGTCGTGATCTCGGATCCGTCGTCGGCCTACCACACCGATGGTGCCGCCGACACACACGACGAACGAATCCCGCCAGCGGCCGGACAACCGTCACGCGTGATCGACGTCGAATTGACCGACTTCGAGATCAGACCCGATCCCATAGCTGTCGAAGCGGCAACCACACTTCGCTTCCGCCTGGTCAATACAGGGACTGTCCAACACGAGTTCCGTCTCGCGAATGGCCATGACGTCGAGGAACACCTGATCACCGACGGTCTCAACGATGGATCCATCACCCATCCCGAGAGCGAGTCGATGGTGGCTGTCCTCCTCGACCCAAGCGAGACTCGGGAAATCGACGTGCAGTTCAGCGACAACCCGGACATCTACACCGTCGCTGTTTGCCTCATTCGAGGACACTACGAAGCGGGAATGTGGGCAAACCTCGAATACATCAGCAGTGAGTAGACCTCTCGGTTGACCCTGCCGCTGCCGAACCACCGCACGCCACATCCAATCGCAACAGACCGCCCAGTTTCTCACTAGAGGGATCCACCTCCGGCGGCCACCGCCCAATCTGCGTAGAACATCGCGACACCTGCCGCGACCGTGAATCCCGAAAGGATCCAGAAACGAACGATCACGGTGTTTTCCGACCACCCACCCATCTCAAAGTGGTGTGGGAGCGGAGCCATTCGAAGTACTCGTTTCCTGAGGGTCCGAAATGCCACCACCTGAAGAACAACAGAGGCCGCGATGACGAAGTAGACCGCACCAAACACAAGCAGCAACAGATGAGTGTTGGTCAGTAGTGCAACCGCCGCAAGTGCGCCGCCCAACGCATGTGATCCGGTTCCACCCATTGATATTCGCGCCGGAGGCGCATTCCACCAGAGAAACCCGCCCGTAGCACCAACGAGTGCAGCAGCAAGGATCGCGACACCTAGTGCGCCGTCCACGCCATAGATCCCGGGATTGCGAAACTGCCAGAAGCCGACGAGGACATACGCCCCAAAGACTGCGGCACCCGATCCCGCCACGAGGCCATCCATACCATCAGAGACACGGACAGCATTGGTGGTGGCAACCACGACGATCGTGGCGATCACGACAAACAGCCAAGGTTCAAGTTCCACACCAATGCCTCGAGCGAATGCAAGATCGGGCGGTGAGCCCGACGCTGCGATCGCCACAGCGAAGCTCACAGCAACGGCCAGGTGACCGATAACCATGAGAGGTTTCACCATCCACGTGCTGGGCTTCCGAACATACCGGATGTAGTCGTGGCCAACGCCGATCAAGCCCATTCCGAGAAAGGCGCCAAGCGCTAGCCAGCCTTCACCGGCAAACTCGTTCATCCGGAGCCCAACACCACCTGCATCAAAAGACAGTCGGACATGTGCGACCACATAGCCAACAACAACCGCTAGCAGGAGGATCGCACCGCCAATGGTCGGAATGCCAAGCTTGCGGACTGCGTCGCCGACGGCTTGATCAACGAATTCTCCGACTCCACGCCTACTTAAGAATCGGATCGCGGATGGCATGAGCACGATCGTGATGACGAACGTTGTTGCAGCAGCGAGTAATAGGGAGATCATCAGAAGCGCCGGTTCGTGGGTAGAGACGGCACCTTCTGGCCCAACCAAGGCTCCCACATGAACTGGTGAATGGCCGGCATTAGCTCGGTCGAGACCGACGCGGGAGACGCTCCTTGCCGGGCGGGTCCGCGCCTCGGTTTGGATCGTAACTGGGATTGAGATTCGTGCGATGCGGATGCGTCATCTACTACAAATCGTACTAGTTTAATACCACAACACGAAGACACTCGCTCAGCTCCGGCTCCTAGGCCCGCGCATCTCTCCGATCGGCGAAGGTGCCTTTACAGGATCTTGACAATTCCACACAAACGGCCTTGATGTTGATCTGGTCTTCTGGCCACCGACACCTACCAAAGGAGAACGCGAATGATGTACGGATGGGGGTTCGGCTGGATGACCATCGTGTGGCTGGTTGCCTTCGGTGCCGTCGCTTGGCTGGTCGGCGGGAATGCGTGGTCCACGCGCGGCGGTGCTCCTACGAATGCGCAGGCGATCCTTGACGAGCGCTACGCCCGAGGTGACATCAGCCATGACGAGTACACCAAGAAGAGAGTAACCATAGAGGAGTCAAAGAGATGAAACGGATAGTGATAGCAAGCGCAGTCGCAGCTGTTGTATTGGCGGTGCCGGCACTGGCGGCCGCGAACTCTCCGGGCGAGGCTCGGACCGAACGGGGATGGAACGGTCCCGAAACGTACGCGGAGATGCAAGCGGACATGGCCGAAATGATGGGCCCCGAAACCTATGCGGAGATGCAAGCGCATATGGCCGAGATGATGGGCTCAGACATGATGGGGACCAACATGGGCTCAGGCATGATGGGGACCGGCATGGGCTCAGACATGATGGGGTCCGGCATGGGCTCAGGCATGATGGGGTCGGGCAAGTAGCGACCACCGAGACCAGAATGGGTGGGTGAGCGACGAAAGTCGCTCACCCACCTCTCACTGCAGGAGCAATGCACTCACATGGCCGATCAATGATCCACACCGTTCTTATCGCCGATGATGAACGTGAGCTGCGTGACATGCTCCAGGCGTACCTCACGAATGAAGGGTTCGATGTGAGAGCGGTGAGCGACGGGCAGACTGCCCTGGACGTCATCGCGAGCAATCCGCCTGATCTCGTGATACTTGACGTAGGAATGCCGGGACTCGACGGGTTCGAAGTCCTTCGCCGACTCAGGAGCCACACTCAAGTGCCAGTCATCTTCCTCACTGCCAAAACCGAGGAGGTCGACCGCGTCGTCGGCCTTACTGTCGGCGCAGATGACTACGTCACCAAACCGTTTAGCCCGAGAGAGCTCACAGCGCGGATCAGAGCTGTCCTGCGACGAGGACAGCTTGCAGGTAGTGGCACTGAGACCCGCCTGTCCTTCGAGGGCCTGGAGATAAATGTCGCGGGACGGGAGGTCAGTCGTAACGGTCAACCGGTCGACCTGACAACGCTGGAATTCGACCTGCTACACGCTCTCGCCGCCGCACCTGGGAGGGTCTTGACGAGAGAACACCTACTGGAGAGGGTGTGGGGCTGGGACTACTTCGGTGTTGACAGGGTCGTCGACGTTCATATCTCAAACCTCAGGAAGATACTGTCGGACGATCCCTCTGCACCTTCGCTAATCGCGACGGTCAGGGGTGTCGGCTACAAGTTCATAGGAAAGCCGATATGACAGCCCGTATTCGCAGCCTGCGCTGGCGACTGCGCACATCCCATCTCCTAGTTGTGTTCGTCGGTGTAGCAACCGTGCTGCTGGCAAGTAGGACACTTGCCGGGCGATTCTTCAGCAACCACATCAACGACATGGGACACATGATGGGCATGTCGGAATCGATGGCGATGGGGATAGAGGAGGGCTTCGCAACGTCTATCAACCAAGCACTCTGGATCGCCGTCGCAGCCAGCGCGGCAACTGCGCTACTCGCAAGCACCATTGCAGCCAATCGCGTGCTGAGCCCTATCAGCGGTATCAGAAACGCGACGCGACGCCTCGCAACCGGTGCCTATTCAGAGCGGGTGTCGCTACCGGAGGAAACTGAACTCGCGGCGCTCGCCACCGATGTCAACACGCTCGCCGCAGCTCTCGAGAATGCCGAGCAGCGGCGGGTTCGCCTGATCTCAGAAGTCGCCCATGAATTGCGCACGCCACTGGCCACGATTGAGGGCTACATGGAAGGACTCCTCGACGGCGTGTTCCAGCCCACCGATGAAGTGTTTGCTGCCACCGCTCGGGAGGCCGCCCGATTGAAGCGCCTCACGTCGGACCTCAGCACGCTGTCGCGGGCAGAAGAAGGGATGATCCAGCTCCACTTCGCACAAACCGACCTCGGCGAGCTTGCCTCTGACGCTGCTTCCCGGCTGCAATTGAGCTTCGCCGATAGGAACGTGGACCTTCGCACGAGCATCAGCGGACCCATCATCGTTCAGGGCGACGCTGACCGGCTGACCCAGATCTTCACCAACTTGCTTTCGAATGCACTTCGTCACACCTCTCCAGGTGGACGAGTCGCAATAGACGCCCGCATTGAGTCCGAGTCGGCCGTTGCGACAGTCACCGATGATGGAGAGGGTATACCCCGCGACGAACTCGAGCTGGTGTTCGAACGGTTCTACCGCGGTGCCTACGACCAGCGCACAGGTGTCGGTATCGGCTTGACGATCGCCAGGGCTCTAGCCCGCCTGCACGGCGGTGACCTTGTTGCCCAATCGCCGGGACCAGGACTCGGTGCGTCTTTCGAACTGCGGATGCCGCTCTCCGTGAATACTTGACGCCGATGCGGACCGATGCACCGTTCGATCCGAGGTCTCACAAACCGAGGTCGGATACCTATCGCTTGACCTTCCACTGGACTGGAAGGCATAGGATCGCCGGAGAACCGCACGTAGACGCCGCTACGAGAAACCCACGAGGCCAGCCGGCCAGGACGGAATCATGAATGGAAATCAGAACTCGGAAGATGCCGAGTATCCACAGCAGCGTGGCATTGATAGTGATGAAACCCCCGCGCAGGGGGCAGAAGCCGAAACTGCCGACCGAACGGCAACCCTCCTGACCTCCAAGGCGGTTCAACTCATTCTCAACGTTGACAGGTCAACGGTGTACCGCATGGCTCAAGACGGTCGTCTCCCCGCGATAAAGGTCGGACGACAGTGGCGGTTCCCAAGATCTGAGCTTGAGAAGGTGCTCTCTAACAATCACGCGGCAACTTCGACCGAACCGGACCTGCCGCCGGCCACAACCCACCCACAACTCGAACATGCGATCAAGCAAGCTGTGACAGAAATCGCGTCGACAATGATCGCTGACCTCGCCGACGGCAACGCGTGCTCCTGCTCCCAAAGCCCGATCAGTAATGGACAGCAGATCCGGCCACCGTCTAGAGAGCATCGGCCGACTGAATCGTCATGATGCGCCCACCGACCATGCCGGAGCTGAGCGGAGGCGACTTCACGCTGGTCATCGTGTCCATGCTCGCCATCCTCGTCGCCGGACTAGCGCTGCGCGGGATCCTGGCGTGGCGCACGCAAAGGACGAAACGAGCGGCGGACATCGCCTTGCTCCAGAAGATCCAAACGATCATCCAACGCGAAGTCAACGCACTCTCCACTGACACCCTCGCCGCTGAAGACGAGAATCGGCTTTCGGCGGACAGGCAAGCTCTCGCGCACTATCGGCGAGCTACCGCAACCTACGCTGACGTTGTCGATGATATGGACGCCGTCAACACGATACGGGACTACACCGATCTCGCAGACACGCTCGATACTGCGATCTGGCACCTCCATGCGGCGGAAGCAGCCCTGGATGGAAGGCCGCAGCCCGACCCATTGCACGCCGAATCCGATACCAATCCGCAAGGAGCGCAGCTGCGTGACGAACAGGCGACACGACGCAGCACCACCAGCGTCGCCGGGTTAGTCGCAGATCTGCAACATACTCACCGCTCGCCCCTCATCAAGGCAGCTGGTCAACGTGATCGTCACACCCCGCGCAGACACTGCTAGATCAGACGGGCAACCGAATTCGCTCGCCACCAATGGACTGCGCCGACGGCAGGGGGCGGATTCCTCCCTTGACCTTCTGGTCGGCTGGAAGGTTTACATTGGTGGAATCACACGAATACTCAGGAGGCGGCGATGACTTCGCACCCCAACACGATCGGACAGATAGCTCGCTCAACCGGACGAGCACCCAATCGCAGCGAAACAGGGCGAGTATGCGTAGAAGGTGACTGCCTCACACGGCTATCAACATACAACCGTCTCGAGACTTGCTTCAGACACAGCCCGACCCGCTACCCCCGCACGAGGGGCCGGAAGCCCAAAGCGTGACCGCAAGACCGCGATCGGTCCACGCCGGACCGGGTTCTACAGCAATCGGTCCCCATCAGCTCGTTGACCTCTGGATGAGTGAATCTAGAACCGACGCACACAGCTGGTCCTGGCCACATCTCGGAGACGCGCACTAGAGTCCTCTCCCCGAGAGGAGATTCGTGAGACGGACCCTATGGCTGCTGGTGGCGATTCTGAGCCTTAGCGCCTGCAATGGGGAGACCACGGTGACGACTACGATCAGCGCTGCCGGATTCGATCTGTCCGGAATCACTCTTGAGGTGCACCAGGCACCCGGCTGAGGGTGCTGCACGGGGTGGGTCGTGTACCTGCAAGATCTTGGAGCCGCTGTCGATCTGACCGAAGATCCGCAGTTCGTCGAATTCAAAACTGAACACGGGGTACCTGAGGATGCCAACTCCTGCCACACTGCCCTAGTCGATGGGTATGTGGTCGAAGGGCATGTGCCGGCTGGTGCCATACTCCGCCTGCTCGAAGATCGGCCCGACGCCCTGGGGCTCGCCTTACCCGGGATGCCGGCCGATTCACCCGGCATGGGAGGCGACCCGGCAACCTGGGAATCGCAACCGGTACTGCTGATCGAAAACAACGGAGAGATGACTGCATTCGACTTCTAGTCGCGGTCGTCGTTCGCTCGAACTTGGATCCGGCGGTGGCCGTGGATTCGCACCGGCCGCATCCGAGAGCCGATTCCCACGGTTGACAGTCAAGGTCTGAGCCCACGCCCTCGCCTCCAGGCGTGTCCGTGAGGCGCCGCAAGGGCTCCTTCTACGACATTAAGTCGTATTTCGTCGTAGTCTCCTCGCGAGAGTCACGCGGGCAAGCCGCCGCCGACCAGCGGGCCGCGCCTGCCGCTGCCCCATCGAAAGCGCGGAGGCCGAGAGGAGAAGGAATGGCCAAGGAAGCTCAAGCCGGCAGGTCTGGCGGCCCATCCGCCGCTACAGGTTCCCGCAGCAAAACGCGCCGTCGCATCGGACGCCATTTGGTCGTAGCCGCCATTGCTGGTGCCGCAATCTGGGTGTTCTGGCTATCGCGACCACGGTGGAGCGCTGACATGAGGCTGTGGAAAGCCGTCGGCGACAGCTCATATGTCCTGCTGCTCGGCGCCCTCGCGATCGGTCCCCTCAGCAAACTGCTCCCGGCCACGAGACCGCTAATCAAATGGCGCCGGCAGATCGGTGTTTGGTTCGCGATCATGGCGACCATCCACGGAGTCCTAATCCTCAACGGGTGGGCCCGCTGGAGTGTCAGGCGTTTCTTCGGATACGAGTTTGTTGCCCAACTCGGTCGAGAGGCCCGGATGGAGCCAGGATTCGGACTTGCGAATCTCGTCGGGCTCGTTGCACTCGCGCTGGCGCTGCTACTCGCAGCGACCTCGTCGGACCGGGTTCTCCGCAGAATCGGTCGTCCCGCTTGGACATGGCTACACCGCATGGCGCAGACGGTGCTGGTCCTAGCCCTCGTTCATGGTGGCTACTACCTGTTTGTCCACTTCACGCTCTCGTTCCACAAGAACCCGGTACCACCGGATTGGTTCCGAATCCCGTTCGTCCTATCTGGCTTGGCCGTAGTGGCGATGCAGGCGGCGGGGTTCGTAGCCACGACACGGAAGATGCGCCTGCGCCCTGTCGTCGACTAGCGAAACCTGTGCTGTTGCCGTCGCACCGTGCTCGGCGCGCGTCCTCGCCCAAGTTCACGGCTCAAAGATCCCCAGCAAGGCTGCTCCGGCAACGGCTGCGCCAAGCCCCGCTACAAAGTAGAGAGGGCTATGCCCGCCCGGCACAATGCCAAAGCCGATGATCGCCAGCCAATTCACGAGCACGAGTGCGAGACCGCCGCCCACCAAGGCCCAGCCGAAGGCTCTGCGCAACGTCAACTGCCTCGCCGAGGTGGGTTTCGGCTTTCGGCTCGCCGACACCTTGCTCGGTCGACGCTGCTGCGCCCGCTTCTTCCGTCGCTTGGATACCGGCATGTTCGCCCTTCTTCCTATCCGCCAAAGCGACGGAGGCGAACCGAATTGGTCACGACCGATACCGACGAGAAGGCCATAGCGCCCGCAGCAATCATCGGATTGAGGAAGCCGAGAGCCGCCAACGGGATGGCAGCCGTGTTGTACCCGAATGCCCAGAAGAGATTCTGGATGATCGTCTTGAACGTCCTCCGTGCCAGCGATAGCGCGGTCACTGCCAGCATCGGATCGCCACTCATGAGCACTACATCACCGGCCTCGATCGCCACATCGGTACCTGATCCGACTGCCATTCCCAGATCCGCTCGCGTCAAGGCAGGGGCATCGTTGATGCCATCCCCAACAAAGCCAACCGACTTGCCCTCATCGGTGAGGCGCTTGATTTCTTCGGCCTTGTCCGCTGGCATGACCTCGGCAATGACTCGATCGATGCCTACCAGTGCGCCAATTGTGTCGGCAGTTCGCTGGTTGTCTCCGGTGAGCATCGCGACCTCAATGCCCTGCTTGTGTAGTTCGGCGATCGCAGCCCTCGAGGAGTCCCGGAGAGTGTCCGCTACGCCGAGCGTTCCCTGGACCTCGCCATTCCAGCCGACGAGGAACGCCGTGTGACCCGCTAGCTCGATGGATTCCATCGAGTCGAGGAAGCGACCGGCAATCAGCAGGCCGCGATCGGCCATGAGCTTTGGCTTGCCCACGATCACCTCAGTGCCGTCGACGGTGCCGACAACGCCCTGGCCGCCAAGAGCCTCGAAGTCGCTTGGGGTCGTGAGGTCGATGTCCCTCTCTTCCGCGCCCAGGGCGACGGCCTTGCCAATTGGGTGCTCGCTTGCTCCTTCGACGGAACCTGCGAGGTACAGCAACCTGGCTTCGTCGCCCTGTGCGACGACCTCAGTGAGGGTCATTGCGCCACGCGTGAGCGTTCCAGTCTTGTCGAAGACAACTTCGTCGACCCTCTTGGCACGCTCAAAGACCTCAGCGTTTTTGAACAGGACACCGAGCTCGGCCCCGCGTCCCGATCCGACCATGATCGCTGTGGGCGTGGCCAAACCCATGGCACACGGACAGGCGATAATCAGCACCGCCACTGCGTTTGAGAGCGCTCTGCTCACGTCACCGCTGACCGCAAGCCATACGGCGAAGACACCAAGTGCGATCACGATCACAATCGGTACGAACACGCCGCTGACGCGGTCGGCGAGCTTCTGCACGGGAGCTTTGGTCGCTTGCGCCTCCTCGACCAGACGTACGATCTGAGACAGTGCCGTTTCTTTCCCGACCCGAGTTGTCACGAACTCGAGGCGGCCTTGCTGGTTGACCGTTGCGCCAAAGACATCATCCCCGACGGTCTTGTCCACCGGAGCAGACTCCCCGGTGAGCATCGATTCATCGATACTCGACTTGCCGGCGACGATGGTGCCGTCCGTAGCAATCTTCTCACCCGGTAGGACTATCACGGTGTCACCGACGGCCAGGTCCTCGACAGGGAGCATCGATTCGACGCCGTCGCGATTCACGCGCGCCTGTTTGGCCCCGATCTCGAGCAGCTTGGTAATCGCATTGGAGGCGCGACCCTTCGCCTTCGCCTCGAAGTATCGCCCCAGGAGAATCAACGTGATGATGATGGCTGCCGTCTCGAAGAAGAGGTCGGCGTCGGTGAAGATCGCGACCAACGAAAACGCCCAAGCCGAAATCGTTCCTACAGAAACGAGAGTGTCCATCGCGGGACTCATGCTCTTCAACTGCTTGTAGGTGGCCTTGTGGAACTGGGCCCCGAAGACGAACAGAACAACGGTGGTCAACACACCTTGCAGCACGTCAGACCACACCGCGTGCGGGCCGAATTGAGCAAGCAGGAACACCGGAATCGTCAGCGCTGCGGCAGCGAGGACGTTACGCCGCTGGTAGAGGACTTCTTCGGCGTATCGCTCTGTAACAGAAGTGCGTTCGGCTTCGCCGTCAACCGGAGTGATCTGATAGCCGATCTTGTCGACCGCAAGGCGCAGTGCCTCCATGTCAACATCGGGACCGACATCGGCCCGAGCTTCATGGCCCGCGTAGTTAACAGTGGCGCCCTCTACACCATCTTGCTTGGCGAGCACCCGCTCGATTCTCAACGCACACGACGCACATGTCATCCCGTCTACATCGAAGGTCACGTTGGTACTGGTTGACGACTCTCTCATGGATTCTCCGGTTCTCAAGAGCAGCAGAAGGACAGCCTCTACTTCGCTACTTCGTAGCCCTGTTCTTCGATTGCGGCGACGACTGATTCAAACGTCCCGTCCGAACCGTCGTAGTTGATCGCGACTGTCCGGGCATCGATAGTGACTTCGACGGTGTCCACACCGTTGACCTCACCGACTGCCCCTTCGATCGACACCTTGCAGTGATCACACGAAATGTCCGGTACGTCGAGAGTTCTGCTGGTCATGATGCGCTCCATTCCGTGGCGGTGCCTCACCAAGGGTGAGAACGAGCGAGCCTCGCCTGAGTGCCACGAACCGAACATACACCTTCCAGTCGTCTGGAAGGTCAAGCGCTATTTGTGTCAACAGGCTCCATCGGCAGATTTGCGCCGTACTCCTGATCGGCGGCGGCGCTGACGATCTCGTTCCGTTTGGAGGCGATCACGAACACGATCAATCCGAGAGCAGCTGCCGCCAGCCCGCCCCACTGGCTGCCGGTCAGTGGACCCATGACCGAATCTGACACCGTCCCATCCCGCGCCGCATCGAGACGGGTGAAATCGATGAGGAATCTCTGGAATCCGTACCAGATCATCCATACCGCAAACATTTGCCCATAACGTCGGCCGGCCCAGCTTCGGTGGAGGTAGAAGAGAAGCCCCAGCAGTGCCGCAGCTCCAATCATGTCGTAAAGCGCAGTGGGGTGGTAGGGCCCGCAGATCCTTTCACTGTCGCACAAACGCTGGAGCACATTGTGTTGTGGCGAGACGTTGTAGCCGGGCTTGAGCGCGTAGCCGAGAAAGAAGTTGGTTGGGCTTCCCAGGTGCTCGACGATGGCGAGATCGCCGATCCGTCCGACCACAGCGCCAACCGCCAATCCCGCTGCAGCCATATCCAAGAAAACTGCCGGGCGGAGTCCGAGACGACGCATGCGGAAGCCCCCGGCAATGATCCCACCGGCGTAGCCACCCAGAATCGAAAAGTCTCCGCTCAAGCCGATCGCGTCGGTGAGCGTATAGCCGTCGTTGAACATCTGGGCGGGAACTGTGAACAGGCGAGCCCCGAGTATCGCACCGACGAGCCCCCACATGAGCATCGACGCGACCTGGTCGGGATCGAACCCTCGGCGCTTGGCCTCACGCGTCATGAGCGATGCCCCAACGAGAAAGCCGATGGCTGCGAAGAGCCCATGCAATGAAAGACTCAGGGGGCCGACCTCGAAGATCGGAATCGGCGGATAGCTAATGGATGAAAACATAGCCCCGCACAATACACGTGATTTACGACTATATGTCGTAGTAACCTTGCAGGTGGAGGCTGGCAACACAGCAAGGACTCAGCCTCGACGCCCTTGACCGCTCGGGGAACACATGATGCAACTCACGCTCGGGCTTGCAGGATTGACCATGCTGGTGGTTGCGGCCGTCCTCACCGTGGTGGTGACTGAGAAGCGAACCAGAATCGATCCGTCTGCCTCGCCGCAGCGAGGGGACAACTCGGATCGAGTCACTCACCGACGCGATCGTTCGTCGCGTGCGGTCGCCGCACCTACCCCTGCCACGTTGAGTGATCGTCGGATCGGGCTCCCGTTCCGCTCCCACCAAACGACTCGGCGGCGTTTCCTGAACCGCTCTCTGACAGCGTTCGCTGCCTCTATTGGCCTCCAGTTCGGCACAGGCATGCTTGCTTTCCTTTGGCCGAAGAGGCGCCGCGGCAGCTTTGGAAGCAGGATCGACCTCGGAGATGTGGATGACCTTGTGGCGCGGACTCGCACGCCCGGGGGCAGTGTCACGCCGATCGCAATACCGGCAGCCCAAGCATATGTCGTACCGGTCAACGAGGACATCAGTGGAAGCCAGCTCGATGGCGACGGCCTTGTAATCGGTGGGTTGATGGTGTTGTGGCATCGCTGTGTTCATCTTGGATGCCGCGTTCCGTATTGCGCGGAGTCACAGGGCTTCGAGTGTCCGTGCCACGGCAGCAAATACAACCTTCATGGCGAATACGAGGACGGCCCTGCCCCGCGCAACCTCGACCGGTTCATCGTCTCAATCGACGACAACAACCGTTTGATAGCCGACACGGGGCAAGTCATCGAGACACCTCGAGCGCGCAACAAGAGCGTTGAATACCCGCAAGGCCCATCGTGCATCTGAACGACTGCGGGCCACGGCGGACTCGAATACGGTCACTCAACTTGGTTGGACAACCACTATGACCTTGCCTGCCGCGCTAGAAGCACCCACTCGGCCAACCCGAATACCCCAACTGCTTGCCCTAGTGACCGTGGCGGTCGTGTTGGTCGCCGACCAGGCCACCAAGACATTGGCGGTCCAAGAACTGATCGACGGTCCCCTTGATATCTTCGGGCCGTGGCGGCTTCGCTTGGTCGCAAACCGGGGCGCGATCCTCGGGATCCCGGCGCCAGCGTGGTTACTGTTCGCTGGATTCGGGATCGTTGCCGTTATGGCTCTTGTAGCCGTGCGCCGCACTCCGTCACTGCGGATCGCTGCCGGCTACGGCCTCGTTGTGGGCGGCGGCGCCGGCAACATCGTGGACCGGATCCAGCACCGGCCCAGATTTCCCGGCCATGCGGTGGTCGACTGGATCGGCTCTAGCTTCCTCCCAACGTTCAATCTTGCTGATGTCGCCATCCTTCTCGGTATCGTTTTGCTAGCTCAGGCCAGCAATCGGGGCGCCACTATGCCGTCGCAAGGTCACTCAAGAAGTCGTCGATCGGCACAAACATAGTTGCGTAGTGCTTGACCCACTTGATCGTGCGGTCTTTGGATACGAGAGCGAAGCTGTGGCTAGGTCGGTCCGAGTGTCCGTACACCCCAAGCATGTCGTAGGCGTTGGAGACCGTAAGGTCTTCGTCTATCAGGATCGGGCTTTCTATCCCGAACTGGCGTGCCACCGTATCTACCTGCTCAGACGGCTGGACCATTACGGAGACAAGGTTTATGCCCATCTCCGACAGCCGCTCCTCGATCTCGGGAATCTGGGCGAAGCACCCATCACAGCCCACGCCCATCGAGAAATACAAAAGGGCGTCACCTTCAGCGAGAGCATCGTCGAGGGTGACCGTGGTCTGGGCGGTGCTGGGCAGAGCGAAATCCGGGGCGGTAGCTCCGACTCCCGATTTCTCGGAAATCTCACCTCCACCCAGCAGCATGACTCCGACTAGGAGCACCGCCGGGATGGCCAGCCCCAGCCAGGGACCGACCCTTGACCACTGGAAACGGTCTACTCCGGTCGTTGCCGAATGCTGTTGTTTGGCTCTCCTAGTGGCAGCGTTCGACCGCTGATTCTTCTTCATCTTCATCACTCCTTGGAGTAGGTTCCTGAGCTCGCCGAGCCCTGCCCGAGGCTGCGGCAGCCGCCATCCCTATGGCCAGCAGCAGAAGGCCGACCACGACGTCCGGAATGGGTTCCAACCATGCAACGAACGGCTTGAGCTTGTTAGAGATCCACAGCGAGAGATCGACCTGGAAGTCGGTAGCGACGGTCGCACCCGTCACTCCAACGAGGATCAGGATCAGTCCCATGACACTGAACATGCCGGCTGCGATCAGATCGAGAGTGTTTGTTGCGAACCTGCGTGTGCCCAGGCTCCACCGTATGGTCCGACCGCGGAGGCCTTGCCGGCTTCCCATGTCGAATCGATCCCACAAGGCGGTCAGGATCACCAATGGAAACACCATCCCAAAGACGTAGGTCACACCTAATCCGACGCCCTGAAGCAGGCTGGGGGATACGGCAGACAGGGTCACGACACCGGCGAGTACGGGTGCGCAGCAGGCACTTGCCGCACCGGAGAACACACCGAGCACGAATACGCCGGCGGTGTCGGTTCGCCCGACGTCGGGAGCGCTGCGCATCATTGGCAACGTCCATGTCTTGCCGGTTGCGGCGAGAATGGCCAGTGAGATCAGGACTAGTCCGCCGACAACGTACAAGGGTCCGTGGAACCGCAATAGTGATCGCGTGAGCACAGTGACACCTAGCGTTACAGGCACCAGCACAACAGCAATTCCGGCTGCGAATACGGCTGTCAGGGGCAGTAGACGCCATCGTCGATTGCGAACAGCTACTGCCAGATAGGACGGGAACATCACCACGATGCAACATGGGGCAAAGAGAGCTATCGCTCCCGCAAGGAACGCCGCCAGCAGCGACCCGCCGAGAAAAACGCCTTCCATCTCAGGCCGTACTCACGAGATCGTTGAGGTGTCGCCGAAGACGTCGCTCCGATATCCGACCGTACCCGTGGAAGTCTCCTGCAACAAGCAGGGCAGGCGGAAATGGCACGCGGTTGTGCCGCATGAGTTGGTGACCCTCATCGCTGAGGATGTCGACCGCTCGTAGCCGGATCGGGTACTCATCGGATAGCGCCGCTATTAGCTTCTGTGCGGCTTCACAGAAATGGCATGCATCGCTCGTCACCAAAAGGAGATCGATTGGGTCGCTCGTCTCCGCCGGCACTTTGCCGCCACTGTCGTCAGGAGACGTCACTTGCCGAACTTCTTGCGCGACTGGACCAATACCTCACGGCGATACTCGTACTCGTCGCTTGTGATCTCTCCTAGCGCAAAGCGCTCGGCGAGCACGTCGAGAGGAGAGCGGTGATGTGTGGTTGTAGCTGTTCCGTCGCTGGCGCGAGCGATCCAGACGATCAGCAACACGAGGCCGATCATCATGAGCCAGCCCATGGCCATTCCACCCCAGCCCCAACCGTTCATGTGGTCCCATCCCACGCCATCGGCGACGACCACGCCGCCAGCAATCTCGATCATCATGAGCCTCCAAAAGCCGCTGCAAACCGGCGCCATACAATGGGGCGGCAGCAGTGAAAGCGGCGGTTGTCCTAATTGATAGTGGCAACGTACACCTTTCCCTCGACTGGAAGGTCAAGGCCTTTTTGGCACAGAGTGGCGCCCTGGCGTCGGCTCCCCGGGGCCAGAGCCGCTGCAGCGTCCCCATAGCTGAAGGTGCTGACTACTATTTTAAGTCGTAGCTAGTTCGAAAGCCCTGCGGACACCCGAACATGAGCGGTTGTGGATGTGTGACGTGTGGAACTGACAGCCGATAACTCTCTCCGCTTCGCAAGAAGCGACCGTCTCTCCCGCCTCCTCCGCCGCGCCGGGTGGACCTTCGTCTGGCTCGGGCTGTTCACCCTCGGCTTTGTGTTTGACCAGTTGTTTGTCACTACGTGGCTGGCTCAGCTGAACCAGGGCGAATTGGATTCTGAACGGATCGAGTACTTCCAGAACGCCGTCGTTGATGAGGTCGAGTGGGTGCCGGCACCACTACCGGAGAGCATTGATCGTGCTTCTGCAACTGCACCCGGCTCAGAGGGCTCGGTTGCGTTCGAGGAGTTCCGAACACTCCGGGTTGAAAGCTCTCCGCCCGAGGGGGTGGCGTTTGCGCTGCTGCGGATCCCATCGCTACCCCGCCTCGCCGATGGGTGGAACGTTGTCGAAGGCGTCAGCGTCGCTGATCTGAGGAATGGGGCGGGGCATATGCCGAGGACACCTCTCCCCGGCCAACCGGGCAACTCTGTCATCTCAGGTCACCGCACAACCTATGGGGCGCCATTCCACGAACTCGATGAGCTGAAGCCGGGAGACACAATCGAGGTCGATACCGCAATCGGGACTCACACCTACGCAGTCCGCGAGTCCATCATCGTATCGCCGACCGAAGTCTGGGTGACCGACAATCGAGACGGTGCATGGCTAACGCTAACCACCTGCAACCCGCGCTACTCCGCCCGAGAACGGCTGATCATCTTTGCCGAGATGGTTGACGGACCCAACGCCCAAGCCATCCTCGGTGCCGCCTAGTGGCAGGGTGTCACGGAACGGTGGTGTAGACCTCGATCTCGACCGCGCCGGTGTTGCCTCCGGTAGACGTCTCCACTTCAAACCTGAATCGCCGGCCCGTCAAGGCAAGGTCGGCCACGACTACGTCGGCATCGAATGGTCCGTGTCGGCCGTCATCGTCCACAACCACCGAAAAGGTAGTTGTTCTAGCCGATCCATCAGACATTGTGCGAGTCAGGAATCTCACCGAGGACAGAGTGATCGTGTCCTCGAATTCCAGCACAACGAACGCGTTATCCCCGTCACCCAGCGAGGACCACTCGGTCGATAAGTCCCCATCGAGGGCGTTCTCAGCTACGAATCGGTCTGAGAACTCGGAACTGACGTCGATGACGCGGGCGGTGTCTGCGATATTGCTACCGAGTGACCCGATGCCTGGAGCTTCGGGGGTAGTAAACGACATCAGGTCTCCTTGATACAGAGTGCCATTGGGGCCGATGCCCTGCAGCCGATAGAAGTACTCAGTCCCAGGCGCAAGCCCCGCCAGACGAGCCTCGTGAGACTGATGCCCCCCGCCGCCCATGTCTATGTCTGTGGCTAGGCCCCCGAGCTCGCTGTCCTCACCGAAAGCAACGGCGCACACCGCGTCGATCGAAGTCGATACTTGCACCAGAGCAAACGTGCCCGACGAGTCGACCGTGACGTCAGGATCGCTAGTTGTGATGTTCCCGAACGGCTCGACCTGCGGCCCATCGCCGGTCGCAGCCGAACAGCCGACCGCGAATGTCGCGAAGACCGCAGCGGCAATGAGCAGCCGTGGAGTCATCAATGGCCACCGCAGCCCCCGCCGCTGCCGTGACCAGAGCCGTTGGGTGCATCGATGATGAAGCCAATGCCATTGGCATCCTCGCGGTAGTCGATCGAAGCCCCTGTCAACGCTTCTTCCAGCGCGGACTCAGCGATGACATTGAGCTTGCCGAAGCTCTCTATGACGTCCTCCGGTCCTGCATCGTTGGCGATGCCGAGGCTCCAGCCGTGCACACAGCCGTGGGGTCCTCGAACCACCGAGACACGAACCGCACTGTCGTTCGCCTCCTCGCTGTCCAGGATCTCGAGCAGTTTGTCTTGTGCTGCGGGCGTAACGGTGATCATTCTTCCTCCGGATCTCTGTGCCAGTCATTCGACGCCAGGTACAGCGGCGTGTCGTGACTGCTGCCTGACGAATCCTCAACCTACAGGTTCCCCTCGACTGGAATGTCAAGGGTCCGGCGCATCTTCGACCCAGCGTTGTGAGGAGCGCTACGACGCAGCGCCAACAAGCACGGCGGTGATAACGATGATGATGCCCATCGCGATACCCTCGATTGTGATAGTTCTCCGGAACTCGGCATTTGCGGCAGCATCTTCTGGATCAGTCGCTGCGAATCTTGGGATGAGGACTGAGTGGTTGTAGCCCCCTGCAAGCGCAGCGACCCCGACCACCGCGACCTTGGCCATCAGTAGGCGTCCCCAAGGTGTCGACCAGAGCTCCGAGGGACTGTCAAGCACAATCACGGCCAGGATCGCCCCGGCTAGCCCCGCCGCGACCAGGGCTACGACAGCAACCACTGAGAACCTCACAGCCAGCTGCAAAGCCCGGCTGCGGGCGCCCCGCCGATGGCGCCTCCACACGACATGAAGCAGCATCACGAGGCCGCCCGACCATACTGCCCCTGCACCGACGTGGACTACATCAACGAATGCGGTTAGCAGACGCACGCCTTCGGTGACCGTGTGCCCGTCGAAGAGGAACGAACCGAGTGCGGCACCGATTCCCGCAAAGACCACTCCAAGACTCGTATTGAGGTGCCATGCGTAGTCGCCGTCATTGGCGAAGTGTTCGCTATGTCCCTTGGCGCGCTCGTCGGCCGGCGGCAGTGGACCCGCCGAGCGCGACCGCGCCCCAACCCCAGCGAGGCTGCTCATGGCTGCGACGGGGTCGACCAGCTTTCTCGCTTCGATGACGTCAAGACGAACGTGCAGAAGTAGGTAGGCAGCCACGATCCGGAGACCTATGGCCAGCCCGAAGGGTGACCAGAGCACAGAGCCAATTGTCGATAAAGGCCACACAGTCAGCCAGTGTGTATTCACTATCGCAATTTGAGCAGTCATCTCAACTAGAGCCCCTGCCGCAAGGACCACGCTTGCCCGTCGGACCCAGTAGAGAACGCTTCGAATGTCCGCTTCCGTCCCACGCAATACAAAGAAGGCGAAGACGACGCCCCCAATCGCAAGCATGGCGCCGGCAAGGCCCAGAACCCTTCCCAGACCACCGACTGCCCCAGCAAGCGGTGCTTTCTGCTGGTTTCCGTCGAGGAAGGATCCGAGGTCCTGCCCAACGTCTCCTGCGGGGGCAGCGGCGGCACCACCTCCCCCAGCTTCGGTACCCATCTCGCCGGCACCGTCTTCCCCCGCGAGGGTGGGCGCCGATACAGTGAAGCTGAAGCTGCCTTCGATGGGGTGGGCATCTGGTGCCGCAACTGACCATCGCACACCGGTGGTTCCCCCGGTAAGCGGAGGATCAAACCCGAGCACCCAGGTCAGGCGATCGTCCGACGTCACGGTATCGGGTGTCCTAGTTTCTCCGGACGCCTCGAGAACCACAAAGCCCTCTCCCGCGGGATCTGCTACACCGGCGAAGACGACTTCGATCTCGCTCACCGGCTGGTCTATCACGTCCTGATCGGCCGGATTCGACGACTCGAATTCGGTATGAGCTTCGGCGCGGGTGGTACCGAGCCAGAGGCTGGCAAACACAATCAGAAGTAGCGAAGTTGTTCTCTTTGCGATGTCACTCATTGGATTTCGTCTCTGGTCGTTGGGCGGGTACGTGGAGTTGCTGGTATCTAGTGGGTGAGTTGGTGCCGGTGAACGCTACGGTCGGCTCTCAAGAAACGTGGTCGACCTAGTTCGCTGGACTCGTAGCCATCACTGCCATACGGCACCGGTGTCCTGGCCGACTGCGAGCCATCCCTCGCGGTCCAGAGACTGCCCGCCCCACGCAAAGCGGTCACCCAGTGCATCCACGTAGGTATTGGCGGTGAAGACTAGGTTGCGCTCGGTGAACACCGCGCTGCTGCCGATGTCCTCCACCACCCCAGTCTGCCCAAGTTCGGTACGTACCGTGTTGTTGTACACGGAGAGATTCTGAAGAAGACGAGGACCGTCAGGACCTTCGCCTCTCTCCTGCTGGATACCTGCGATTCCGTCGGCGTTGTCGAAAACGCGGTTCTCATACACCTCGACGTCACGCGATGCCGCGACGAGGATCCCGGCCCCCCACAACCAGTCAGCAGAACCGAACCCGTTGCGTTCCACGGTGTTGTATCGAATAACTGCGTCGCCGCTGATCTCATGAAAGATGCCCATGGCAAGATTGTCGACCACCCTGTTGTTCTCGTAGACGGTGGCGACGTTATCGATATCGGTCCAAAGTCCCGGGCCGTTGTTGTCGTGTGAGCGGTTGTTACGTACCATCAGACCGTTGGTTCGCACGGCCTTCATGCCACCCCCCTCCCATCCCCACGAGAAACCAGCGATGTTGTTGAACGCCAGCTCTGAATCCTCGATCACTACGCCAGTGCCGCCAGATACCGAGAGGCCCAGTTGGCCGTTGTGGTGTAAGTATGCGCCAATCACTCTGGTGAAGTCCCCGGTCCGGATACCGGCCCCGTGACTGCCCGTCACTTCGACATTCTCTATCACCCAGCGCCAGCCGCGCACGCCATCATCGCCCAGCGTTTCGGCCTGGATCGTGCCTCGCTGTGCGGGTGTCGCGTACTTCTCGATCTTGAGGTCGGAAATGGTTACATCGTCAGCCGAGCCCACAAATGCATGCTCGGCCACGCTCAGCTCGATGATTCGATTCGAAGGATCATCGGCGACGTAGATGGTGTTGCCTTCCCAGAACCACTTGCCTTCGTCGAGCTGATCTAGCTCCGTGACCTGCCAGAGCATCTGGTCGTCCATGAAGAGATCCTGAGAGAAGGCGCATCCTTCGTAGCCATCGATACACCGGCCATGAACGAACCCTGTCATCTCGATTCCGTCGAAGCGCCAATAGCGATCTCCCGACTCGAACCCGTCGAGCACGATTGAGCCATTCATCACCGTTCCCGGCTGACCGACGAAGGTCATTCCATTCTTGGGCGTGACCGACTGAAGACGATGGGTACCTGTCTCCAGTATGAAGGTCGAACCCTCCAGCGATCTCTCTACCAGAGTGGCCAGGTCGTCGCCCGGCATCACCGTTATCGCATCCGGGTCATTGGTATCGATCGGTAGCGTGCTCATCGGCGGCGCCTCTGACGTTGGAGCCGGCGTCGCTGTCTCGGCGGGTGCTTTCGTCGTGACCTGCGGGGCAGCCAATGTTGTCGACGAGTCCGAGGTGTCTGCATCCGAGCAGGCGGCCACGAACACAACAAGAGCAGCAACCGCAGCAGTTAGTCTCGCCGCCTTGGTAGACGAGATCTCCCGGGATCGCACTTCAGCCCTCCTTGATTGCCGTTGGCCGCTGCTCTTCGACATCCGTCGTCCTCGAGTACTAGGAATGAGCGTGCTCGTGTGCAGCAGCGTCGATACCTGGTTGGGTAGCGGAACGGACCGCATCGCGACCGCCGGCTGCGTTTGGCAGCGACAATCGCTTCAGGAGGACCGCATTGGAGGCGACAATGAAGCTCGAACCCGACATCGCAAGCGCAGCCCACTCCGGACGCAGAACGAGGCCCAATGAGGGTTCAAGTAATCCAGCCGCTATCGGCAATGCCAGTCCGTTGTAGCTGACGGCCCACGCAAGGTTCTGCCTCATCTTCCGAACTGTGCCACGGCCGATCAAGATCGCCGTCGGCACATCGAGCGGATCGGAACGCATCAGCACAACGTCGGCAGTCTCAATCGCGACGTCGGTTCCCGCACCGATCGCGATGCCCAGGTCTGCGAGGGCAAGAGCCGGTGCATCGTTGACACCATCACCGACCATGGCCACCTTCCGTCCCTCGGCTTGCAACCGGGCGACTTCTTTGGCCTTGTCTTCCGGCAGCACCTCGGCAATGACAGTATCGATGCCGAGTTGCTCGGCGATACGGCCCGCGGTTGCCTTGTTGTCACCGGTCAGCATCACGACCTCGATGTCGAGATTGTGCAGCTCCTCGATTGCGCGAGCTGAAGTCTCACGCACCGCGTCTGCGATACCGATAACGGCTTCGGCGACACCGTCGATTGCAACCATCACGGCAGTCCGGCCGCTGTCGGCAAGATTGTCGCGGCTCGCTCCGAGATCGCCGACGTCTACGGACTCGCGCTCCATCAAGCGAACATTTCCAATGATCACTCTGTGACCATCGACCTGGGCGATGGCGCCATGACCAGGCACGTTCACGAAGGCTGATGCCTGCGGGACAACGATCTCCTGCTCCGCCGCGTACCGGACGACTGCCTCCGCTAATGGGTGTTCCGACTCCCGCTCGGCGGAAGCGACAAGTCGTAGTACCTCTTGTCCATTGTCTTTGCTGATGAAGTCGGTTACCTCGGGTTCGCCTTTCGTTAGGGTCCCGGTCTTGTCGATCACGACGGTGTCGATGCGGGCGCTGCTCTCGAGTGCGGATGCATTCTTGAACAGGACCCCCCGGCGGGCTCCAAGACCGGTACCGACCATGATTGCTGTGGGGGTAGCCAGACCAAGGGCGTCTGGGCAGGTGATCACCACCACAGTGATGGCAAATAGGAGAGCGGTGGCGAAGGTCGCTCCAGCCAACGTCCAACCGAGAAGGGTTAGTCCGCCACCGATCAGCGCCACGAGGACGAGCCAGAATGCAGCTCGGTCGGCTAGTCGTTGCCCGGGAGCCTTGGAGTTCTGGGCCTCCTGCACTAATTGCACGATCTGGGCTAGGGCGGTGTCGGCTCCGACCTTCGTGGCACGTACCCGCAGGTTGCCGTTGCTGTTGATAGTTGCCCCGACTACTTCGCTGCCCGGGTCCTTGTGTACAGGAAGACTCTCGCCGGTGACCATCGACTCGTCGACCTCCGATTGACCGGTCTCAACAACCCCGTCAACTGGGATTCGCGCTCCCGGTCTCACAACCAGCAAGTCGCCCACCTGTACCTCAGCCGTCGGGACCTCGACCTCCTCGTCGCCGCGAATCACGACGGCCTTGGGCGGAGCCAGATCCATGAGGGTGCGGATGGCGTCGTTGGCTCCACCGCGAGCCCGCATCTCGAACCAATGCCCGAGCAGAACAAACGCAGCGAGCATGGCAGCCGCTTCATAGAAGACTTCGCCTCCGCCGGTAAGTGTTATCGCCAGCGAGTACAGCCATCCGGCTCCGATTCCGACCGCTACAAGGACCATCATGTCAAGGGTTCGGCGTCTCAATGCGGCCACGGCCCCCTCGAAGAAGATCCAGGAGGACCAGAAGACAACGGGGAGGGAGAGCAGTAGGGCAAATACGTCGTCGCGCAAACCAAACGGTGCGTCGAGACTGAAGTTGAGTACGTCACGCCCCAATGTGGAGAAGAGGACGATCGGTATCGCAAATACCAGCGCAGCGATGAATCTGTTGCGCATGTCGGCGACCATGGCGTCCATCGACATCTCGCCGTGGCTGCCGTGGCCCATGACGGCGTGGGGCGATTGGGCCTCGCCGGTCTCGGCATGTCCCACCTCGACTGCGCATACGTGGTGAGGGAGTGCCTCGCCCGAGCAGTGGTAGCCGCACTCGATGACGCGCTCTCGCAGCGCATCTGCGGTGGTCACCGTCGGATCGAAGCTCACGGTGGCCGTCTGGGAAACTGGATTCGAGTCCACCGAGATGACACCCGACTCTGACCCGATGAAGGCTTCGACCTTGTGCTTCTCGGATGCGAATTGCATTCCCTCGACCGCCAGGACAACGGTCTCCGAGCGCTGGCTCGATCCGTGTACTCCGTGACTCATGTCAACTCACCTTCCCACCCCGGGCGCGCTACGAGGGCGGTGACAACATTCTCGAGCTTTCGTCCCGCTTCTACTGCGATGGGCATCAACGAAGGGTTGCCGCTTAGTTCGACCAGCATCATCGGATCGACAACCGTGACCGACGTTCCATCATCGGACTTGTGGATTGTGATGTTGCACGGCAACAGCAGGCCGACTCGCGGGTCGATGTCGAGAGCCTCGGCAGCGAGGGCCGGATTGCAGGCACCGAGTATCCGATATGGTCCGCGCTCGATTCCGAGTTTGTCACGCAGCGTCTCCGCAACGTCAATTTCGGTGAGCACGCCAAAGCCTTCCTCAGCGAGCTCGGTGCGAACAGCCGCCTCGGCTTGGATCATCGATGCTGTGGTGGCTACCTGGATTCCGTGGAGTTCATTGTTCATAGTTCTTCCAAAACTGTGAGATTCGATTTCCTTCTCCGCACCATAGAGCTTCCAGCTGGCTGTAAGGTCAAGGACTTTCTGAATATCGATGGGCTACGGTTCCGACCGGTTCTGAACTTCATCTGTGACAACCTGGCTGTCGATCGTCTGCCCAAGCACAAGCGCATCGAGAGTGTTGTTGAGAAGATTGGGCGTCACAGGCCCACTCACTTTGCCAACAACAACGCCGGATCGATCGATAAAGAAGGTTTCAGGAATCCCCATGACCCCGAACTCGATCGCAGCCTGCGAGGTGGCGTCGAACCCGTAGACATAGGGATCGCCCCATCCCAGTTCATCGAGGAATGCGATGCTGTCTGGACGGTCGTCCTGATATGCAAGTCCGATGAAGGTCACACCAACATCGCTGTAGGCGCTGGCTGCGCCATTCAATGCAGCGTGTTCGGTCCGGCAGCTGAGACACCACGATGCCCAGAAGTTCACGACCAGGACCTCGCCCTCATAGTCCGCGAGACTGACCTGGCCGTCCCCCACGAGGCGTTCGACCGAAACGTCAGGCATCGGTTTCCCGATCAGGGGAGACGCGGTCAAAGTAATGTCAGCGTCGAGTCGACCGGCAAATGCGATACCCAACGCCATGGTCCCAAGCCCGAGGGCGATCACGAGCCAGAAAACGAGCGAGGACCCTCCGCGCGTCGCCTTTGCTGAGGGTTCTACACCGCCCTGCCTACGCATCGCTTGCACTCCTCACCCGCTTACCCGCGATCACCAACCCCCCAGCGATCAGCGCAATCACGGGACCCGCCCAGAGAACCAGACCCCACCCCAGCAACGGGGGATCCAGCAGAATCGACTCTCCATACCTGTCAGAGAAGAACGCGAAGATCTCCGCATCGGTCCAGCCGTCATCGACCTTCTGCGCAAGAACGCGACGAAGATCGGCGGCAACATCGGCGCCCGACTCTGCCAGCGATTGGCCGTCGCACCATGGACAGGCGATCCGTGTAGCCAGCCGCTGGGTTCGCACGGCCGGATCGACAACGTCCGCGGCCGGCCATAGTCCCGTAACGATGGCCGACAGAGACGCGAAGGCGATAAGCCAACCCACAGCACTCTTCGACCGAATCTTCACACTTCGATTCCCGACCCACAGCTTCATGTACGACATTATGTCGTATCCAAGATACTATGCGGACGTCAGCAAGGCGCTGATGTCGGGCGGGTCGCCCGGCGTGGCCGGAAAGATGCCTTTCCCAACTCCTACACGCCGGGCGCTCGACCGCTAGTGCATCAGGACCCAGGCTGAAGCTGTGCTGACCCGCCAACGTACAAGGGAGATTGAACATGAGTCCTCGGCTCCGATTGGTCACTTTCGTCGCACTGGTCAGCATCGCCGTCGGCTCGGGATCCGCCACGGCCGGAGCGCACGAGCCGGAGCCTCCGCCGATCGTGTTCCCGGTGATCGGTGATGTCAGCTACTCGGATACCTTTGCCGCACCCCGTCCAGGGGGACGGACACATGAGGGCACCGACGTCATGACCGGCAACGTGAAGGGTCTCCCGGTAGTCGCAGCGGCAGGAGGCACCGTGTCATGGATTGATGACGACTGCTGCCATCTCGCCATAGATCATGGTGGCGGATGGAGCACTTGGTACATCCACCTCGACAATGACACGCCTGGCACCGACGATGGACTCGGATGGGGTATCGCTGAAGGGCTCGAGGTTGGCACGCAGGTCATGGCGGGACAGCTGATCGGGTGGGTCGGGGATTCCGGTAACGCCGAATGGGTCGCTCCGCAGCTCCACTTTGAGATGAGATACAACGGCGTCGCTATCAACCCATACCCGTATTTGCTCGAAGCTCCTGTGCCCAAAACTCCTTGGGAGGACCATCTCGGTCAGTTCCGAGACGATGACGACTCCGTGCACGAAGCCAACATCGAGCTCATGTTCTCGCTGGGCATAACGCGGGGGTGCAATCCACCAACCAACGACCTCTACTGCCCCGATCAGAGCCTCACGCGTGGCCAGGTCGCGGCTTTCCTACGCCGATTCTTGGATCTTCCCACTGCGGCTGACGACTACTTCGTTGATGACACTTCAAGCATCTTCGAGGCCGACATCAACGCCCTTACCGCAGCAGGCATCGCCTTCGGATGCTCAGCAACCGAATACTGCCCCAACGAACCACTCCGTCGGGAGGAGATGGCCGCGATGCTGGTATCGACCTTCGCCCCGCTGGATCCTGGTCGGTATGCCAATGCCGACGACACGGATTGGTTCAGCGACGATGATGCCAGTCCATATCACGATGCCATCAATCAATTGAAGTATGCCGGCGTCACCATTGGGTGTGATCCACCGGAGAACGCCAACTTCTGTCCGGAGAAGAGCCTCTCTCGGGCTCAGATGGCAACCTTCATAGCCCGGGCCTATATGCCTTAGAAACTGGCGCCCGCGGTCAGATGCGGGTGGCTGCGATGTGATTGAACACAGCGCCCGCGACGAACGCGATCCCGACCAGCCAGGCTGCCGCCAGAGCGGCCGCACCGATACCGTCAATTGTCGGCGTAAAGGCTGCATCCACCATTAGCTTCACCGCGCCGTGCGACGGGAGGAGACGACCCCAATCTGGAGGAGAGGCGCTGAACATGACGTTCTGGGCAATCCCAACGTCGACGAACGGGACCAGGAACATCACGTAGAGGCCGCCAAGCTGGCCAAAGAGAGACCCAACGACAACGCCAATCAATCCGTAAGTCGCTGCGACGAGCAGATTCGCGACAGCAAAGGCCGGCCATTGTTCGGGCTCGAAGTCGAACGCTGTTACCGCGAGGGAAGCGCCGACGGCGAGGAGTCCCGCCAAGCCGACAACTCCGAAGCGAGCACTCAAGATCTCGTGGGATCGAAAACCGGCAAGGCTCAACCGGCGATCGCCCTCAATCGAACTCTGGACGACAAAGAGGCCGGCCAAGCCCACAAGAAATGCAACAGTAATCGGCACCATGATGGCACCGTGCACATCAACCATCGACACCACTGCGGAAGCTGAGACGCCGTTCTCAACAAGCGTGACGAATGTTGGCTCGTCAGGAGTGATGTAGAAACTGAGCGAAATGAAGAACAGCGGGAGCAGCAGCAACAGCACCCACATCGCCGGATTGCGCCGGTAGTCCCGAAACCCGTAACGGAACGCTGCCGCTGCCCTGCGCAGAGGGATTGGGATGTGCCCAATCCACCGCACGTGCGAGACACGCGTCCCTTGGAGGAAAACCCACAACGCCAATACCCAAAGGGCGGCGGTCCACAAGAGAGCGAGACCCAGGTCTCCGAGAGGCCCAGCGTGGCCCGACGCCGAGTCGATGATGGAGAGGGTTGCGAAATGCGTCGGGAACAGCCGAGTGGCCCACACATCTCCGCCTGCCATCGCAGGACCAAGAAACACATCGAGCATCCAGATGAAGACGACGATCAATGAACCATTGACAGGATTGCTCACCAAGCTACCCACGGCCACACCAATCGCCAGATAGACAAGCGCAAAGATCGCTGTTCCACTGACGGTGCGGAGGGGATCCCCGAGGCCGGTTCTCATACTCAATGCCATAAGCGCGCCGGCTGCCGAAACGAACGCGAGAATCGCGCCGGTGGCCAGACGAGCTGCTGCGATTCGACCTGCTCCCATCCCAGCCAGGGCGAGACGTCGATCGGGAGCTCTGGAACCCAGCACTAGGAAAAACCCCGCGACGCCTGCCAGAAACGCCGCCGACCAGCCCGCCGTCGGCGCGCTCAATGCAGTCGGGCCATCAACGCCTCCGACAACGGCAGCGAAGTCGGCAATCGCTCCTGCAGCAAGCGTCACAAAGACCACCGGCACGACAGCCAGCAAGACCAGATTCACGGGCCGTCTTCCGTATTCGCTCAAGTAGCGTTGAACGAGCAGGGCCGTTGTCATGAGGAGAGCGCGCCATCGTGGAGTCGCACAACCCGATCAAACCGCTCCTCGTCGGCCACGAAGTGACTCACTATGAGCACGGATCGCCCAGCATCACGACGGCCAGCAGCAAGCGCCCAGAATCGGAGATAGGTATCCCAGTCGAATCCAGCATAAGGTTCATCCAATAGGAGCAACTCTGGATCTGGCAACAGCGCAAGACCCAGATTGAGCTTGGCCCGTGTACCTCCGGACAGCTCTTCGACTCGGGCCCCTCGGTAACGGACGAAGTCGAGAGATTCGTAGATGTGGTTGCGACTCCTCGATATCGCTGCTCCGCTCAGCCGATACGCCTCGCCGAAAAGCTCGAAGTGCTCATCGGCAGTGAGACGTTCATACAAGATTGGATCTTGCGGGCAGTAACCAAAGGACTTGGTCCGAGAAACGGTGCCCCCGTCACGATCGAGAGACCCCACCAGGATCTTCATCAGCGTGCTCTTGCCTGAGCCATTCTCGCCGACGAGTCCGACAATCTCCCCGCGGCCCAAGGTCAAGCTCGCGCCCTTCAGGACCTCCTGGTTGCGGCGACGGAGAGTCCCCCGTCTGTAGGTCTTGGTTATGTCCTTCGCCACCAACAGGTGGTCACCAATTCCGTCTGGGTTCTCGGAGTGCATTGGCTTGGTAGCGGAAGAAGCCGTCATGATTGGCTCTTGTCGGAGGTGACATCGTCATCGACCCGCCGACCTGAAGGCGCCGCCACAATCTCCCGCCATATTCCCTTCCGGCGAACATCAACGATCTCCATGCCCGCGGCCGCCACATTGTGTTCGGTCCTCCGATTCACATTGAAGCCGAAGACGCGGTTGGCAACACCATTGATGCGATCCGCGAGGAACCCGAAGAGACGTGACTCCGGTCGGACATGCTCCAGCAGGAGGATCTGACCATCGGTCGCCGTGACCCGACGCGCTTCTCGCAAAGCCGCGATGGGATCGGCGACAGAACAGAACACACTGGTGGCAACAACCGTGGCGAACTCTGCATCCTCAAACGGCAGCCGATGCGCATCTGCTATCCGAAGCTCGACGGAACGTCCCGCAACGGGGGCACGCTGGCGCGCTCGGCTCAGCATCCTCTCCGAGACGTCAATCCCGGTAACTTCCACACCCTGTGGATAGTGGGAGAGATTCTGTCCGGTGCCCACGCCAATCTCGAGCACCGGGCCAATCGCCTTGGACAGCAGTCGGCGGCGGCGCCGCGTCATGCCGAGCAGCTCCATCGGCCCTGTGTAGATGTCGTACAGACGGGCCATGCGATCGTATCGCTTGGTAACCACCTGCTGAGCAGCGTAGGTCGTAGCGCTATTCGACGGTTCCTGGGGTTCGCCCGTCATGTCTCCTCCGTCTGGTCGTGACCACCCGCCGTTTGGGTGCGCCGATCTGCCGTATGGGATGCCTGAGGTCCGCCGATCACCACGTCCAAAATCCCTCTGACAACTTCGTCCGGATCACCGGTGGCCATCTCCGCGGGAACGCATCGGGCGATATGGCGTTCAACAAGCTCTCGGCGCACCGCAGAGAGAGAACCTTGAATCGCCACGACCTGATGCAGTACTGCCGCACACCCTCGGCCCTCATCGAGCATGCGCGACACGCCCTCGATGTGGCCACGCAGGGTCGCCAGCTGCTGGGTCAGTTCATTTTCGACGTTCTCGCCTCGGGGCATTGGCTGCATCCTCCGCAGTGCCGGGTTCGTGGCTGACGCCCGTAGTCGGCGTCCGTGAACCCCAATCTCCAAGAGATGGTTGGGGCCCCATCCTGAACGTACACCTTCCAGTCCCCTAGAATGTCAAGAGCGATTGTCAGGAGAGTTGGAAGAGGTGGTGTCGTATTAGAACTGCGGCTAGATCGGGCAAAGAACGTTCGTTGCCAGGTAGTGAGCGTGACTCATCCAAAGGCCGACGCTGAAGAACCCCGGCCCCATTACGACACCTACAGCGAGATGCGAGCCTATAGAGACCTTCTTTGTCGACTGCTGTCCGCCGTCGAGAGCCCGTATTCGCTCCATCACCGGGGCGTCCGCTGCGAACGCCGGCAAGACTGTGCCCGTCACATTCGCCGTCGCCAACTTCGCAAGAGCTGATCTGACAACGGCCCTTCGCTCTCGACCTGAACCCGCGGCAGCTTCGTCGGCAATACGCTCCAGCGCCAGTCGGAGAACCCCGACGCTTCGCTTCACCAACGGCAACCAGCCGAGACTGCGCAGCAGCATCGCTGCCAATACAAGATGCTGCCAGTGGCGACGTCGCACGTGCTCAGCCTCGTGTCTCACCACGGCATCGAACTCGGCCTTGGACAGAACCTCCGCAAGCCTGGACGTCACAACGATCCGCCCCCGGGCATCGCGCAGGGCAACGGCGAAGGGCCTGAGGCACTCGATCTCTATGACCCGGTACTGCCCCACTTCAGTGAGATCGATTCCGCCGACCGCCAGCAACGACATCCGCCGCTGACCGCGAATCGTGGTGGCCGCCTGCATCGCCCCAGCGCCAATCAGGAAGACTGCCCCAGCGGCAGCGATCCAGCCTCCTGCCGCACCCCCCGGGAGGCCATGACCGGCGAGCCGTGCACACAAGCGGGCAAACTCGGTAAAGCCCAGTGCACTGAACACCGTGGGCAGCGACGCGAGCACCAGTC